>Ga0335085_10004312_pt1 | contig 23721 bp, 16 predicted proteins | sample Lox_Sample_45_FD_206712 | JGI IMG/M metagenome (GOLD analysis project Ga0335085, IMG submission 206712) | Soil microbial communities from Loxahatchee National Wildlife Refuge, Florida, United States - Lox_Sample_4.5 | ecosystem: Environmental > Terrestrial > Soil > Wetlands | place: USA...
CGCCAACCGAACCGCCCCATTTCCAAACATCAAATTCACCGTATTGGCAAAGACTGAAAACAATGTCGCGGGGCTGTTGCTTTAGAAATTCACCCATCTCGCGATACGGTTTTTGCGCGCCGTCCAGTGAACTGCGGCTTGCCGGCACTTTTTCGCCGTAGCTGCACAAATCGTATTTCAAATAATCAAAACCCCACGCGGCGTACTGCCCGGCATCCTGCCGTTCATGCTGCCAACTGCCCGTGCAACCGCCGCAGGTCCATGGACCAGGCGAGGAATAAAGTCCTGCCTTCAAACCGAGCCCGTGAATGTAATCAGCCATCCCCTTCATGTCCGGAAAGCGTGAATTCGGAACAACGTTCCCTTGTGCATCGCGAAAAAGCCCCCGCAAACTCGGGTCTTTGGAATCGCGATGATTTTGCCAGAAATCATCCACGTTGATGTAAGTCCAGCCGTGCTGGATCAGCCCGCTCTTTACCATGGCATCGGCGGCCGCCTTCACCTTTTCCTCCGAAACGGCGCCCGCGAAACAATTCCAACTGTTCCATCCCATCGGCGGCGTCAGGGCGATTTTATCGCCAACTGCAATTTTGAACTTTCGTTTCGCCGACCCAAGGGAGTTCTTTGCGCGCAAGGTCACGGAATATTCGCCGGCCTTGTCCAGTTTTCCGGTGATGCGGCCGGTTTGCGGATCCAATCGCAGGCCGGGCGGCAAATCGCTTGCGCTGAAGGTCATTGGCCGGTCGCCGGATGCGGCGATCGTGAACAAAAACGGCGACCCAGGCCGAACGCCGAAAATGGTTGCGCCATTGATTTTAGGTTTGGGAGAAGTTGCGGGCGTTAAAATCACCGCCGGTTCGGCTGGTGCGGTCATTGCCTCGGGCCGCACCTCTCCCGCCATTTCGAATTTTGCGTCCGCCCAATCCGCGTGATCATAGGAAATCCCGTCGCCTGCATCACCCACCTTGAGAAGCAGTGTTTTAATGCCCGCCAGTTCCACACTCACGTTTTTTGCCGTCTCGCCCGCCTTCATCACGCCACTGCGCCAGAGTTCCTTTCCATCTCCCAGCACAATGAACTCCACGCTCGCGGCCGGGTTGGAAACCTCTCCATCCACCCCCACTTCGGCGGAAAATGTTTGCGCGGCTTTTTTCAAATCGACATACAAAGCACTATTCGCATGCGTCCCCAGCCCGTGCTCAAAACTCTGCCCGCCGATCGTGAGGCCGTGGCCATCCACGGACTGGTTCTTATGAGGATTGCCCCAATCCTGGCTCGCGACGCTCACATCTAATTCGTCGAGCCGGACAGTCCCGGCCAATGTCCTGGCTGCCAGAAGTGCAAAAAGGGAAACGGCGAGCGCGTGAGGCCGGATGAAATGGCGTTGAGATTTTTGGGGGATGTTGTATTTTTTCATTTTTTCCTGGCGCGAATTCCGCAGTGGGATGTCGCGTCCGCATGAATATCAAGCCTTCCGCGCATTGTGCGAGCATTTTCCCCGAATGGCGGCGAGACGCCGCTACAGGGCATTGAGCGGAGCCGAGAGAAATTCCAGTGACAGAGAATCAAGGGCGGACGCGGCGTCGGCGCGGGCAGCCCAGGCGAGACACCAGCCGTCCGGCCGCTTCACGAATCGGATTTGGCCGTGTTCAAAAGCCCAGGTGCTCCACCGCGGCTCGCTGAGTTCCGCAAACACGGCGCCAGTGAAGTTTTCAGCGTGCGCGAGAATTCCATCGATTGTTGCGGCCGGGAAAGTTTCATCAACGCTGTGGGAGACGCAATTGCCGTCGGGCTGGCGCAGACCGCAGGCGAGCGTTCCCGGAGCGGAAGCGCGAGTCGTGAGCCATTGCAGGGCGGCAGCGTTCATGAACTTGTGGGCTGTGTATTGGTGCGCACAAACACAAGCCGGTCGGGTCGTGTCTGGGCGATGATGCGTTCGTCGGGGAATTGCATTTCCAGGCGGTCAAAATTCCCGAGTGGCAGCAGGCTGGCGAGTTGCGCTCCTTGTTGGGCGATTTTTGCGAGCAACATCACCCGGCTGTTCGCATCCGCGCATTCGGCCTGATAAAGCGGTTCGCCGGTGCCGGAGCAAATCAAGGTTTCGAGGACGTGCGTGGAGGCGGGTTTGGGAGCGGCGGGTGTTTCCGGCGCGGCGGGTTCTGCTTTCGCGGCTTTTTCATCGATGACGCGCGCGGCTTCCATCAGCAGAAATTCCCACTGCCCTTCGATGGTGCGCTCGGGCGGTTGCTCGAAGGGAACCAGTTCGAACGAACCGCCGGGAAGGGCCAGCAGCCGTTGCAATCCAGCCTCGCCTGTCAGTTTGCCGCCCGTGGCGTGGATAATATTTCCGTCCTCGATGTAAATGCGTCCGAGCACATGTTCGTTGTGGACCTGGAGTATGGATGAATTGCGGCCAAGGCATTCCATCTGGATGACATCCTGCAAACCGACGCGGCGCAGGACGCCTTGAAAGCCCTGCTGCGGCGTCCAGCTGACGAGATCGTCCAGCATGGCGAAGACGGACTTGAATCCGTCCGGCGTGTTTGGTTTTTCAATCACCAGTTCCGCGCCGTTGGCCAGACATTGCGTGCGCTTTTCTTCGGTGGCATAGCCGGTGAGCGTGACTTTCTTGAGGTCGGAATAGCGCTTTCCCAGGAGTTTCAGGAACTGGATGCCGTCGAGCAGCGGCATGTTCATGTCGACGATCGCGAGATCCATCCGCTGCCGTTTGAGCGTATCGAGTGCGTTTTCCGGGTTGCTGGCGCAGTGGATGACCCATCCGCCGTCGCTCAATATCTGAAACGTTTCCTTTGCGACTTCAAGGAATCCCGGGTCGTCGTCGACGAACAGGATTTGGCGCGGTGCTCGATTGGTATTTGCAGTGACCACAGGTTACATCTGGAGCATTTTCAAAATACTGAAGCCATTTGGCAAAGAGAAAGCGGTCTTTTTGGATTTTGGCTTCGTTTCGGTTCAGTCACGGGGTTTCATTGAACCCGCTCCTTTACCGAAGCCTCGCCAAGATCCAAAAATCCTCGCTCCAAATGGCCACAGTATTTCTTCAAATGCTCTCGTGGACGACTAGCTTGCCATGTCATCCACCGAAATCAAATCAGTTCAGCGCCGCGAGGGCAATTTGCGCTGCCTGGCGCACGGCATCGTCCGAATCGTGCGCCGCGGCGGCGAGAATGGAACCGGCGCCTTTTTCCCGCAACTGGCCGAGAGCAACGGCGGCGGCCAGGCGGAAATCACGATCGCGGTCGGCCAGCATGTCTGCGAAAATGGACAAGGCCGGATGGGGCGCGGATGCTTCCACCGGCGGGGCAGGGGGCGTTTGAGCGGGCGGATTTTTCGGGTCGATCTTGAGCTGTTCGAGGAGTTTGACGGCGCTGTGTTGCACCCAATAGTCCGTGCTTTCCGAGGCCTGAATGATTTTCGGCACGATCTGGCGGATGCCTTCGTGCTGTTCCCATTTGCTGTCCAGGGTGGACAGCGTGGAGGCGGCGGCGGCGCGCACGGAACTTTCCGGATCGAGCATCGCCAGCACGAGGGGCACGATGGCGCGGGGATCGCGAATGCGCGCCAGCGCTGCAATGGCGCTCTCGCGCACATCGCGGTCGGGATCATTGATGAGCCCGCAGAGGCCTTCCACGGCGGAACGTTCGCCCAGCAGGCCCAGTGCATTCGCCGCGGACTGGCGCACTTCCCACGAAGCGTCTTTCAGGCAGGCGGTCAGCGCCGGCACCGCGCGTACGTCACCGCAGCGCAATGCCGTTTCCACAGCGGCGCCGCGCACGTGGGCATCCGGATCGCGCAAAAGTTTTTCCACTTCGGGAAAGGCGGTGGCGTCGGCGAGACGCTCGAGTGTTCCCAGGGCCGCGACGCGAACGGAGGTGCTTTCGTTGCTCAACGCTCCAATCATCGCCGGGAGGACGCGTGGGTCGCGGATTTCGCTCAGAGCCTTGACGGCGGAAAACTGTTTGTTGGGCGAACCGCTGCGCAACATTTCGAGCAACGGTTCGACACCCTCCTGCCCGAGCTTGACGAGTTGCTGCATGTTGCCCATCGCCAGCAGTTGCAGGGTGCGCTGCGAATCCGACCCCGGTTTCCATCCCAGGCGGTTCAGGCTGCGCGCGGCGGCTGCGCTCACCTCGGGGTCGGGGTCGCGCAAAAAACCGACCAGATGATTCACTGCGCCGGGATCGCTGCAATGCCCCAGCGTATCCGCCGCGGCGGCGCGCACGGCCGAGACGGAATCATGCAGCAGCTTGATGAGCGGTTCGACCGCGCGCCGATCATGGAAATGCTTCAGGCCCTGCGCGGCGGCGCCGCGCACTTCCGCGTCTTTGTCGCCGAGGGCGAAAATGAGAGGTCCGGCCGCGTCCGGATCGCGGTTTTCCAGGAGTTTTTGAACGACAGCGAGCCTGGCTTTGGCACTACTGATACGCAACTGTTGATACGTCCACCACAACATACAAATCCAATTCCTTACCCATACGACATTTATCCTGCCCGACTTTTCCCGTCACCAACCACCCAATTTTTAGCAGAAATCAGACCAGGAGCGCCAATATCAAATGCTTATATATGAGGGATTTTGCATGGAAAATTTTCCGAAGGACCGTTCCACGAGCGAATGCGTTTCCAAACAAGGCGGGGTGACGGGAGCGGGGAGGGGCCGGTTTCAGGAACGATGTGGTGGAGCGGAATTTTTCCGCCGTCGGAGAGGAGTGGGGAAGAATTGTTGTTTTCGCGCGGCGCGTTTTTCAATTTTTGGAGTGCTGAGGCTCGGCTGAAAATTTCAGCGCGGAATTGAACAGCATTAATACAAGTGATTTCAAAATACGACGTTTGGCGTATAGGAATCCACACGGGCTCTGTTAGTATGACGTTGTACCCGGCAATCACAACTGATCTCTCACTCTCTTCATCCGGGTAATGTTGGTGGATGGCATTTATCTGCGGGACGGCTGAGTAGTCATTAATCAAAAAGAGTATTCATACGTATGGAATATGGGGCGACTGGTTTGATATAGTCCACTCTATCCACGTTGAACAACAAATTGCTGCTCACGGCAAACCGTGTATGAGACGTTTGTTATCTTTTCCTGCTGATGGCGTTTTGCGTCTGTGGGGCGGTATTTTCCGACTAACTTCGAATTGACGGATGAACCTGGGGCTATTGTGCAATCGGCATTGCGCGCAACTTTCGCACGCGGGATCGCTGGTCTCAGCGACCGGCGCCGGCGCGTTTGGATTTAAGATTTTTTCCACCGTCTGGCGCGGGTGCGCCTGACACCTCCGGTAGAAACAACCAAAACAACAAACAAAACAACAAAGGGTAAAATGAGCACACGAGTTCAAAAAACGGTCCTATCCGCCCTCGTGGCGGGTTGTGTTACAATCGCGGCAAATGCCAGCACGGGCACGGATCACGGGTTCTTCTGGCAATGCTATGTCAGCGGCGGGTCGGCGAGCATCTCCTTCCCCAGCGCGGGCACGTATCCCGGCAACTTCGCTGTTACCTGGTCCAACGTTGGCGATGTTGTCGCCGGCAAGGGCTGGAATCCCGGCTCATCGCACTCTATCGGTTACAACATCGGCTCCCTGAACGGGAGCTATAATAACTTCAGCGTTTACGGCTGGACCACGAGCCCGCTCATTGAATATTACATCTGTGAGAAGGGGTCCGTTGCGAGTGGATCGGTCATTAACTCCATCAGCAGCGATGGGCATACTTACAACTTCTATAAGCATCAGCAGGTAAACCAGCCTTCCATCCAAGGCACTGCGACTTTCTGGCAATACCTGGATAACTGGGGCGGGACATCGCTTGGGGCGAACCACACTGTCACGACTGCCAACCATATCAACAATTGGAAGGCGCATGGGGGTCAGGGGTTCGGCAGCTACAATCTGCAGATCCTGGCTGTGGAAGCATACGGCAACAAGAGTGGGAACTGCAACGCGACGGTGTGGGGGCAGTAGCCTCTTCTGTTGGTCGCTCGTAATCTAAACAGGCTGCGCTTCTTTGGCGAGCGCAGCCTGTCTGACTCAGCAGCTATTTCGTTTATGAGCCGTGAAATCCTTCATCGGATGTCCGTGGTGCTGAACGTTGTTCTGATTGTGACCCTGGCGCTAATCTCAGGGGCGTCGAAGCGCGGGCGGACGGCACCAGGCCGCGAGGTCCGTCCTGAAAAAATAACCGAACCATCGGCCGCAAGTGAAACGCCGGTCTTGAGCCAGCCGAAGTTGCCGCAGTACACGGACGCTGCATCCGCATCGGACCGGCGACAGTGGGTTGATCAGTTGCGCGCGGCAGGTGTTCCCAACAAGATTCTCGCGCAAGTGGTGTTGGCGGATTTCGAGCAGCGGTGGGATAAACGAGTTGAGGCATGTCGAACGGACCCTGATAAAGTTGCCGCTCTCCGGGTGGAGCACGAAAGAGATCAAGAGGCGGAAATGCGCGCAGCGCTGGGAGAGGAAGGTTTCAGGCGGTGGGACCAGGAAAACATGTTGCGGGAGGCCAACACCGGGAAAGTTCCGTTAACGGATTCTGAAGCGAATGCGATTTATGATTTGAAAAAGAAACTGCAGCAACGCCGCTGGGAGCTCGACGAGGCGAGGCTGAACGGGGAGATGGACGACGCTGAAATTAATGACGCGACCGACCAGGCGTATTCCGAATTTAATCAGCAAATGAAGGCGCTCCTGGGGGATGAGCGCTACGCGAAGTCACAGGGAACGGACGATGGGAATATTGCCGATAATTTGCGGCAGGATTTGGCCGGAGTGAACCCGACTGATTCCCAGTTTGCGGATATTTTGAAATCGCAGCAGCAATTAGACGAGCGCCGGGCGCAACTGGACAAGCAGTTTCAGGATAACCCGACCTCGCCGGATTATGCCGCGCAAATCAAAGCGCTGGATGAGGCGCGGGACGGCGAATACCAGCGCGTGCTCGGCACCAATGTTTTCGACGCTCTCCAAAAAGAGCAGGACGTTGGCTACTCCAAGATGAAAAGGTACGAAAACATTTGGGGGCTTGATGACAACAAGGTGGATTACGTGTATGGCACCATCAAGTATTACGAGAAGAGTGTGCAGGATTATCAGGCCCAGGCGCGCGCGCTCGAATCGCAGGGCCAAAGTGTGGATTGGGATGCGGTAAGTAAAAATCTGCAGCAATTCGCTCAACAAACCCGGCAGGCGCTTCAAAATTCTCTTGGCCAGGACAGTTTCAATAAAATGCAGCGGAACGGGGTATTTCAGTTCAATCCATCGCCTCAAACGGGACAGATCCAGTAATTGAGAACATTTTTAATGAGCAAATTATTCTTTGGTGTGTTAACGGCGATGATGGGTGCTGTCTGCGCTTCGGCGCAAAAGGCGCCCGATAATTTTGTATTTGTCGGAGGTGGAGTTTTTAAAAATACAAGGTGCACCAATTACTACGGAAAAAATATTACGGTGTCCGATTTTTACATCGGCAAATATGAGGTTACTCAAAAGGAGTGGACTGACGTTATGGGATCCAACCCATCGCAATTCAAAGGCGATGATTTGCCGGTAGAGACGGTGCGTTGGTATGATTGCGTGGATTACTGCAACAAGAGGAGCGCGAAAGAGGGATTAAAGCCGTATTACAACATAGACAGGGAGAATAAAGATACGAACAACCGGACTGTGGTTGATGAGATAAAATGGGTAGTAACAGTAAACGCGGGAGCGAATGGTTACCGGTTGCCCACGGAGGCAGAGTGGGAATATGCCGCAAGCGGGGGCCAGTTGAGCAGGAGTTACACTTATAGCGGGAGTGATGACATAGATAAAGTGGCGTGGTATTGGCAAAACTCCGGGGATACGAACTTAACCGGCGCGTGGACCTGGCCCAGAGTTCGGGAAAACCACGATCGAACACATCCTGTTGGCGGCAAGGAGCCGAACGAGTTGGGGCTTTACGATATGTCAGGCAACGTCCGGGAGTGGTGCTGGGACTGGTACGGCGATGTCGTGGGAACTGATCCCAAGGGAAGTTCCAGCGATACCGGCCGCGTATGGAGGGGCGGTGGCTGGATGGGCGGCGACTTCTGCTGCGAGGCCTCTTTCCGGGCCAACTTCGAAGCGAGCGGCGCGGGGCCGGATCAGGGTTTGCGCGTGTGCCGCAGCAAGTAAACAAACCGTCATAGCAGCACTGGCAGGCTTCGCACAACAGTTCTTCTTCCGTCTGGCCGTGCCGTAAGGGTCGCAAAAAACGAGGGTCACTTGCCGGCGGTGGCGTAGTTGGGCTTGCGCGGAGCGCGCTGCGGTTTGGGATTTTTCTTCTGCGCGCGTGGTGTCGCGAAAGTGAAACCAACGAGCACCACCCCGCCGGCGAGAGCGGCGAGGCTGATGTAGAGCGGCCAGGTCGGCGGCGCGAATCGAAACTCCACGGTGTGCGAGCCGCTCGTGAGATAAACACCGCGCATCAGGTAATTGCATTTCAGCAGCGTTTCGCGCCGGCCATCCACGAATACTTTCCAATTCGGGTCGAATCGATCGTTGAGCAATAAAATCGCCGGTGTGGCGGCGTTGGCTTTGAGTTGGATTTGTTTCGGCGCGTAACTTTCGAAGTCAACCGTTCCGGCATCTTGCGCCACGCTGTTTGTCGGCGCGGGCGCGGGCGCGTTGCCCGTGATGAGCACGGTTTGTGCGGAATCGAATGTCGGACTCGCAATTCGATCCAGCGCAGCCAGGGAGTTGGAAACCGATTGCCATTGCGAATAAAGGCGGGCACGCGGCAGTGCGCCGGTGAATTCGATGATGGCAAAGGGGCCGTTATCCTGCGGCACGGCGGTCAGGTCCCAAACTTTGGTCACGTTGACCACCCCCGGCCTGGCAACGAAATTGAACCGCTGCGCGATCCGGAATTCGGGCCGTTGCGGGTCCAGTTTGCTGTTGAGGGCCTTCAGAAATTCGGCGCTGGCAAACAGGTAACGGGTGTTGGTGAGCCGCCATTTCCGAATGAGAGTCTCGACGTTGGCGTCGAATGTCTTGTTGAAGGCGGCTATGTCCTCCGGCGTGCGGGGCAACTGCGAGATGTCGAGTGTTTGAATGTCGTAGAATGGAAATTGATGCAGCTCCCAATCCGCGCGGTAAACCTTTTCCAGCATCGTCGCTCCGTTTGGCGAGCGCACCGGCAACAGCGTCACGCGGTGCTCGTATGATTTTTCCCGCAGGGAATCGACGATTGGATTGGTGGCGTTCTGGTCCCGGTAATCAAAAAAAACAATCCATTGGGAATTGGCGCTGCCGAGGTCGAGCGCCAAAAATACTCCAAAGATTGCCGCGGCCCAGGGCGCGGATTTGTTGGTGAAAACGCGGCGCAAGGTCAAATTGACCAGCAGGGCGCCAATGACAAAAAACCCGATGAAAAGTCCAACTTGCCGGAGGCTGAAACCCGCGATCAGCTGCGACGCGGTGGCATCGAACTGGACGGATCGAAGATATTTTTCAAGCGCCTCGGCGTACGAAGCGTAAATCGCCCATCCGATCGACAGGAAAACAAGGGTGGCGACAGAACCGATGAGCCAGCCGTTTTCAAACCGGCCCGGACGTTGGCGTTTTTGTTCCGCCGGCGCATTATTCATGAAGTTCCGCCATAAACCATCCATCCCGAAGGCAAAAAGCGCGATGAAGGCCATGCTCAGAAAATAGAGAAATTTTATCGGATTCCGAATCGTGGAAAAATACGGCAGCGCGTAAAGGAAATGATAGAAGGGAGCGTAACGGCCAAAGGAAATCAAAAGCGAAACGAGAATCGTCGTCGACCAGAACCAAATCCATTTGCGCTGCGTGGAATCAAAGATGGATGGCCGGCGCAGGGATTGGATCAGGGTCCACAACGCGAGAATAAGGACAAGCACGCCCGGATAATAACCGCTGCCCGAGCAGCGCACATATTTGTCCGCCGGCCCCGTGCCTTGCGAGCCTTTCGCGAAATAATCGTCCCATTCCGCGGCGCGGCCTATGGCGCCCCAGTACTGGGTGCCGTCGGTGGAATCGAGCCGATAGCCGAAAAGCCCGGGAATGATGATCCCGAGCGCTTCCCGTTTCGGCAGACTCCATTGCGTCGCAAAATTCCAATGGTCCGCGCGCGTGGTGGCGTCCTGTTTCGTGCCGGAGATGTCCTTGATGTCGTTGCTCACCAATTCGGAAACGGCGGACGCGGACAGCAGTGCGGCGCAAACGGCGATCACCGCGACGCGGCCCGTGCCAGTCATAATATTTTTTGCACGCGGTCCCTTCTCAATCAACGCCTGGTAAATGACGAACAGCGCCACGAAGATGCTGCACAATGCGCCGACGTCGGCGCCCTCGGCCACGCCCATTCCCACGCACAATCCGGCGAGGGGCACGCGCAGCCAGCGCCGCGGCGAGGTGGTGTCAGCCAGCGCCGCGAGCGCGAGAAATGTGGTGGCAATCGTCAGCGTGTGCGCGGCCACGCCCCAGCAGGCCACGGAGAAAAACGCTGAATGCAGCATCGCGGCCATACCGCCAAGAATGCATGCTGGCGCGGCGAGTTTTTGTTCCCGGAAAAACAACCACGCGCTCAGGCCGAGAAGAATGAGTGAAATGGGCACGTAACATTTGGAAAACCACACCGGCTTGAGGAGCCATTGCAGAAAAAAACTGATGTCTGGCGGGGCGGCGCTTTCGCGGTAGCCGACGGTGTTCAGATCCGCCCAGCAGCCCGTGAAGCGCGCGGGCAGTTGATGGCACTCCGACATGAGCTGGCCGACCGGCCCGTCATTGGAAAACAAAACCTGGCCGGGGGTGAGGATCTGATGGAAAAAAATGAATGCCAGCGCGACCAGCAGGCCGAGGACCAGGAGTAATTGCGCACGGGCGCTGGAAACCGGGGATTTCGCGTCCATAACCAAATTATTTTGAATCAACTTTGGGCAGACCGAAACGCTGCACCCGGCGGAGTTCCTCCAGACGATTCAGCGAGGTGCGGAAAAACCGAAACATCCAAATGTCCCCGCGCCGGCGCAGCTTTTTCAATCGCCGCCGTTCGGCCCAAATGTGTTTGCGCAGGCGCCAGCATTCCCACACCGCCGCCAGGTAAGCGCGGCGCACGTGCGACCAGCGCCGCGTCAACAGGCCCATCGCGAATCCCTCCGCGGCGAGCATCAGCAATTGCAGCGGCACCAGGAGAAAGAGCAGGTGCTGGGAATTTTTCAGCAGCACAATAAGGCTGTTGCGGTTCGCGTAAAAACGCTTGGTGTCCGACGTGCGCACCTCCACGATTTTTCCGCTGCCGGCCGGATTGACGGAAGCGGCGCTGCGATGGTGCGCACGGGCGGACGGCGCGAGGATGACTTTTGCGCCGGCGAGCCACGCGCGCCAGCAAATATCATGTTCGTCCGCGTACATGAAAAAAACCGGGTCGAATCCTCCGAGTTTTTGAAACCATTCCGCGTTGATTAACAGCGCGCAGCCGCCGGCGACGAAAATTTCCCGATCGGAAGGAGAAATCGCCGCGCAACACAACAGGCCGAACATGTCGAAACCATTCCGGCTGGCATCGCGTTGCGGTGTTTCGTCGAGATAATTCAGCACCAACGGCGCAGCGATCGCGGCGCCGGCGGATTCGACGCCGGCCAGCAATTTTTCCAGACAGTCTGATTCCAGCCAGGAATCGTTGTTGAGAAAAAAGAGATACCGGCCGGTCGCGGAACGCGCGGCGCGATTGTTTCCTTCCGAGTAACCGAAATTTTTTCCAAGTTGGGTGATGCGGGCGTTGGGCCAATCTTCGATAATGACTTCCGCCAGGCCGGTGGAACCGTCCGGCGATGCATTATCCGCCACGATGATTTCGATCTGGTCAAAAATCGTTTGATTGCGCAGCGAGGTGAGGCAAAGGTCGAGCCAGTTTGCGCCATTGTAATTCAGCACGATTACGCTGATAAGCGGCTGGCTCTGACGGGTTGGCCGCGCGGCTGAGGGAATAGTTTGCGAGCCGGCGGCTCCATTTTTGTAAACAACCACCGGCGGTTCTTCAGGTAAATACGGCATGCTCATGCGAAAGAGGATTCTGTCGCGGCGCGCGTTTCGGCCTGGCGTCGCGGTTGTGAAGGGTCTTCGGTCCAAGGCGTCAGGTCGCGCCCGAGCAATTCGCTCAAACGCTCCACTTCCGGCGCGAATGCACGTTTGAGTTGCGCATGCAATGCCGTCGAGAGCGGCGCGCGTTTTTCGGGACTGGTGTTGAATTTCCGAAGGCGGGCCTCCACTTGCTGCATCGTGGTGAAAACGAATTCAGGCGCGACGCGGCGGATGGCGAGCGCGGCGGACCAGATTCGCGGGTTGCGCAAAAAAGCCCGCAGAGCGGGACTGCGCACGCCTTTGTTTCCGTTGACGATTTTGAAGTCCGGTTGAAAATCCGGCGCCACCTCCAAAAATTCCAACGCGCGGCGATAGGTTCCGGCGGTATCGGCGGCAAAATCGTCGTAAAGAATCACATGCACGCGCTCGCGGCCGAAAATTTCGAAATAGCGGCGGACCTGATCGCTGTAGCGTGCCGCTTCGCGATAAAGCAATCCCTGGGGGAGATACGCCTGGCGGCTGACAAGCTTGCCGGCGCGTCGGCCCTCTTCAGCCGCCAGCGCGTCTTCGAAAGTGGCCAGGTGTTCGTTGCCGTCGTAAAGGAACTGGTGGTAAAGCGAGTACATCATTTCCACCGGTTCGCGCAGCATGATGAGAATGCGGGCGTCGGGATTGAATTGGTGTATTTCCGTGGCGGCGTTGCGCGAGAGCAAATACCAAACGGAGGCTTCGCCGCTGAGGCGCTGATTGGTCGCATCGCGAAATTCTTTGGCGTACTCGGTCAGGTTGCGCCGGTAAAAATGCGGCGCAAACTGCAGGTCGGAGCCGAAAACGTGCATCTCCTTTCGCGCCATGAAAATATCCGGATGCGCGCCGAGATAGTCGGACATGGCCGTGGTGCCGGATTTGGCCGCCCCGACAATGAAGATGCCGGGAAGGCGGGCGGCAGGGAAAAATTTGACCGCCAATGGCTTCGTCGACCCTGTGCTGCTCATCATACCAAAATTTTTCTGCTAAGTTCATTAGCGAGCGCTGTGCCAAGGGCGAAAATGAGGAAAATCTTCGATTTCGCGCAGGTGTGATGAACCATTTCGGGAGCGGGCAGCTAAACGACTTTGCTGGGCAGCCAAGTTTCTTTGCACTTGGCGGCGACGCAAAACGGATGTTCGTGTTTATTTGCCGCAAAAATCTCACGGGAAAATTGAGCACGATTTATGCGTCCTTTACGCGGCGGTTGAAAATGTGTTGGCCGGTTACCGCATAAAAATTATACTTCCCGCTGTTTAACGTGAAGTTGGGAATCAAATTTCGCTGGATGCTGCTCGTGCTGGCACTGGCCTTGATGGGTTTTTCCATCGGCACGGCGACGCTCATCTCGCAACAGCGGGCCGATGAATTGCGTTCGCGGCTTCAGCAGATCAATCTCGAGAGCTTCTCCATCGCCGATAAATTCAAGGATTCGCTCCGCGAACTGAACAGCGTCATGCAGCGCTACGGCGAGAAGCCGGACCCGGCGAAGTGGAATGAGTTCCTGGATGCGAGCCGGAAGCTGGAGGCGTGGATTGATGCGCAAAAGCCGAAACTCACCACCACCCAGGAAAAGGAAACGTTGCAGAGAATCGAGGCGGCCTATCTGGATTACGTAAAAGGGGCCAACGCGCTGGAGGATAAAATCCAGTCACACCCGGACCAAAAGGTTTTGATGGAGGACTATGTTCCGCTGCGCGCGGCGTCGCAGCGGCTGTTCGACCTGGGCCAGGAATTGAGCAAGGCGCACTATGAATCGCGCGAGGACATCCTGGCGCACGCCGACCAGACGCTGCACGAGCTCGCCATGCTGGTGCTCGGCTCCCTGGGCATGCTCTTTCTTTTCGGGGTCGGCCTTGCCATGGCGATTTATCGCGACACAATCGCTCCGTTGCGCGTGAAACTGGTGGAGAGCCAGTCGGTGAATGAGCGGCAGGAAAAACTCGCGTCGCTCGGAATGCTCGCGGCGGGCGTGGCGCATGAAATCCGCAATCCGCTCACAGCCGTCAAGGCGGCGCTGTTCACCCAGCAACGGAGATTGGAGCCGGGCTCGCGCGAACAGGCGGATGCGAAAATCATAGAGCGCGAGATTTTGCGGCTGGAATCCATCGTGAATGATTTTCTGAACTTCGCGCGCCCGACCGAGCCGGAGTTGCGGCGGGTTTCGGCGGATTTGCCGCTGCGGGAAACGCAGCTTTTATTGCAGCCGCAACTGGCGCAATCGAACATTGAATTGGTGGTGGAGGATTCCTCGCCGATGTGGATCAAGGCCGATCCGGGGCAGATCAAGCAGGTGCTGATCAATCTGATTCAGAACGCCGCGGAGAGCATTGGGCGGGCCGGCCGGATCACCTTGCGCGCGCGCGAAGATCGCAAACACCTGGAAAACGGTGAGACCGAGGTCGTGATTCTGGAGGTTTCGGATACCGGCCGCGGGATTCCCGCCGATGTGCAGAAGCGGTTGTTCGACCCGTTTTTCACGACCAAGGAAAACGGCACCGGCCTGGGGCTTTCCATCGCGTCGCGCATCGTGCAAAAGCACGGAGGCGCGTTGCAGTTTCAAACACACGTGCACCACGGAACCACTTTTGGGATTGTCCTGCCCAAGATCATTCATGAGCGCAGCGAAAATTTTGTTAATTGAAGACGATCCCGGAATCACCGACACGCTGCAACGCGTGCTGGTTGACGAAGGCCACCAGGTGACCGTGCAAAAACGCGGTGATGACGGGCTGGCGTGCGCGACGCGGGATCCCTTCAATGTGGTCATTACCGATTTGCGGCTTCCCGGTTTGAGCGGCCTGGAACTCGTCCGCCAGTTGCACGCTGCGCAGCCCCGATTGCCCATCATTCTTGTGACCGCGTTCGGCACGACGGAGACGGCGATCGAGGCGACCAAATTCGGCGCTTACGATTACCTGGTAAAACCCTTCGACATGCCGGAAATGCTCGAACTCATCCGCCGCGCCGCGGACAGCAACCGGCTCATGTCGGAGCCGGTGGGCCTGGGCGAGCCGGCCTCCGCGCGCGATGCGCTGGTGGGCAACAGCCCGGCGATGCGGGCGATTTACAAGGAAATCGGGCGCGTCGCCTCCAAGCCGGTGAATGTGCTGATTCGCGGTGAAACCGGAACCGGAAAGGAGCTAATTGCGCGCGCCATTTATCAACACAGCAACCGCGCGAACGCGCCGTTCATCGCCATCAATTGCGCGGCGATTCCTGAAACGCTGCTTGAGAGCGAATTGTTCGGTTACGAACGCGGCGCGTTTACCGGCGCCCAGGCCCGGCGCATCGGCCGTTTCGAGCAAGCCAATGGCGGCACGATTTTTCTGGATGAAATCGGCGATATTTCGCTCGGCACGCAAGTAAAGTTGATTCGCGTGCTTCAGGAAAGGTGCCTGCAACGGCTCGCCGGCAAGGAAACGATTCCCGTGGACGTGCGCGTCGTCGCCGCCACGCACCGTGATTTGGACATGGCCATTCGCGAAAAGCAATTTCGCGAGGACCTTTTTTACCGGCTCAGCGTCGTGGTCATCAACCTGCCGCCGCTGCGTGATCGGCGCGAAGATATTCCCTCGCTGGTGCATTACTTTTTGCGCAAGCACGGTCCGGAACTTGGCAATCCGGAGCCGTCCATCCTTCCCGGCGCGGTGGAGTTTTTGCAAATGCAGTCGTGGCCGGGCAACGTGCGCGAATTGGAAAACGTGATTCGCAAGGCGTTGTTGCTGGCGCAAAATTACACCATCAATCTGGATCACGTGCGCGCGGTGTTGACCAGGGGCACAGCTCCGACTGTGGCGCCCTCGCGTCCGCTGGGAGATTTTATCGATGACGTTCTGGCCGCGGCCAGGCGCGGTGAAGTGACCGATGCGCACGCGCGGACGCTGGAAACCGCCGAGCGCGAATTATTCAAGCGCGCCATCCAGCAGGCCCAAGGCAATCAGGCCCGCGCCGCGCGGTGGCTCGGCATTTCGCGCATCACGATGAAGGCCAAGCTTACGCAATTTGGATTGCATCCCGCGCAGGTTCAGGAGCGCGATCCGGAAAATTCAACCGGTTAGCAAAAGGCCGCAAGATTCGTCCGAAGAGCAGTTTAGACCCTGCGGTGCAGAGGCCGTTTTTTTTCATTTCCTTAAGGAATTTTAATCTGCCTTTCTCGCGCTTTTAATCAACGATTGGTCTATTTTAATGTCCAAACGTTATGCGAATACTTCTGGTCGAAGACGAAAAGAAAGTAGCTGAAATGGTCGCCCGCGGTCTCAAAGCCGAGCGGTGGGCCGTGGATATGGCGCATGACGGCGAGGCCGGTTGGCAGATGGCCAACACCTACGAATACGATCTGGCGATTCTGGACCTGATGCTGCCCGGGTTGAGCGGAACGGAAATCCTGCGCCGCATCCGCCGGAAAAATTCCACCATCCCCATCCTGATTCTCACCGCGCGCGACGCCACGGATGAAAAAGTCCAGAATTTTGAGGCGGGTGCGGATGATTATCTCACCAAGCCGTTCGCGTTCGCGGAATTGCTCGTGCGCGTGAAAGCTCTTTTGCGCCGTGGTCCGGTGAATCGTTCCAGCGTGTTGCGCGTCGGCGATCTCGAGGTCGACCGCCTTTCCAAACAGGTGCGTCGCGCGGGCAAACGCATTGATCTGACCGCCAAGGAATATTCCCTGCTGGAATATTTCGCGACGAATCCAGGCCGCGTGTTTTCGCGCACGATGATTATCGAACACGTCTGGGACCAAAGTTTCGAGGGCCTCACGAACATCGTGGATGTCTACGTCCGCCATTTGCGCGCGAAAGTGGACGATGCTTTTGCGACGAAATTGATCCGCACCGTGCGCGGCATGGGCTATTGCCTGAGTGACGAGTTGGAACCATGAACACGCGCTCGCTCAGTTTCCGCCTGGTGACATGGTACGCAAGCCTGCTGACGGCGGTTTTTGTCCTGCTGGGCGCGGTCATGTACATCGATCTGCGGCATTTTCTTGAAAACAATCTGCGCGAAACCCAGGCCCGCCGCGCCCAGCAAATCGCCGACTCCGTGCTTCCGGAGGCTCACACGCTGGGGGAGGCTTATGCCGCGCATGAAATCAAGGATCGTTACGAACCGGAGATAAATGATCGTTTCATTCGCGTCACGCGCGCCGACGGCTCGGTGCTCTACGCGTCCGGAATGCCCAAAGATCAAAGTTTTGATCCCACGCACCTGCCCGCGCTCAAGGCGTCCAAGGCAAAGGAATTCTCTCAAAAACTTCACCTGCCGAGCGGTGGAACGCTGCTGGTCGCGGCGTTGCATTACACATCGCCCAATCACGAAAAATTTCTGATCGAAGTCGGTGAGCCGTTCGATCCGGTTTCCAGGATGCTCAGCCATTTGTTCGTCCTGCTTTCCTGCGGCCTGCCGGCGGCCTTGCTGGCGGCGATCATGGGCGGCTATTTTCTTGTCCACCGCGCGCTGCGGCCGGTCGAGCAGATTGGCTATAAAGCGGAACAGATCACCCAGCACAACCTCAGCGAGCGGTTGCCCGTCGCGCGCACCGGTGATGAAGTGGAGCGCCTTTCCATTTCCCTCAATCACATGATTGGCCGGCTGGAGGATGCCGTTCAGAATTCCAAACGGTTCGTTGCCGATGCCTCGCACGAATTGCGCACTCCCCTGACTGTCCTGCGCGGTGAAATGGAAAATCTCGTGCAGGACGCGCGCGCGGACCGGGCCGCTCGCGAATCCCTCGGGAGCATGCTGGAGGAGATCGAGCGCCTGGCGGACATTGTCGAGGGCTTGGTCGCCTTGTCGCGGTTGGACGCCGGCGAAGCCAAGCGCGAATGGGTGCAATTCGATCTCGCCGAACTCGCCGCCACCACTGCCGATCAAATGAGCCTGCTCGCGGAGGACAAGGGCATCTCGGTGAAGTGCGATTCGCAGCCGCACGTCGTCGTGCAGGGCGACCGCGCGCGCCTCAAACAGGTCGTTGTCAATCTCCTCGACAACGCCATCAAATACACCGCCAACGGCGGTTCGATTCAACTGAACGTCACGCGCCAGAATGGCCATGCCATTCTCGATGTCACCGACAGCGGCATCGGGATTCCCGCCGATGCGGTGCCGCATGTCTTCGACCGTTTCTTCCGGGTGGACAAAGCCCGTTCGCGCGACGAAGGCGGCGCGGGCCTTGGTCTTTCGATCGTCAAATCCGTCTGCACGGCCCACGGGGCGGAAGTGCAGGTGGAAAGCGCGCTGGGAAAAGGCAGCCGGTTTCGAATCAAGCTGCCGCTGGCGCGTCCGTCCGAGAACTCTCAAATGTCCTCAAGCAATTAACTCCGTTTTGCGATGGAAACTGAAAATACAATGAAAGAAAAAATTCGCCGGCTGCCGGTCAGGCTGCTTTCTGTTCTGGGCGTGGTGGCCGTGGTTGTGATCATCCTGTTGTTGTCCTCCAAGTCGGGGAAAGCAACGACCGGCGCCGAAAACATCCCACAGGCGCCATCCGTGGCCGTGGTGAAAGTCACGCGCGAAAACCTCGCGCGCGAAATGACAGTTCCCGCTGAGTTCCGCCCCTACGCGGAAGTGGAATTGCACTCCAAAGTTTCCGGTTACCTGCAACAAATCAATGTGGATTTCGGCGATCGTGTGAAAGCGGGCCAGTTGCTCGCGACCATCGAAATTCCTGAATTACAGGATGAGCTCGACAATGCCATCGCCACCGAACAAAAAGCCGAAGCCGACCACAAAAACGCCAGCCTCGTTTATTCGCGCCTGGAATCCGTCAACAAGGAGCATCCGAATCTCGTCGCGCAGGAGGATTTGGATGCGGCCGAATCGCGCGATGCGGACACTTCCGCCGCGATCGCCGCCGCCAAGGCGGACGTGGAAAAATACCAGACGCTTCTGGCCTACACGAAAATCACCGCGCCTTTTGACGGCGTGGTCACGCGGCGTTACACAGACCCGGGCGCGATGATCCAGGCCGGCACGGCGTCACAGGCAATGCCGCTTCTTCGCCTGTCGGACAATTACCGGCTGCGCCTCGATTTTCCCGTCTCAGTGGATTACGTGCAGGATGTTCGCGTCGGCGACCCCGTTGATGTGCGCATCGATTCATTGGGCGGGAAAGCTTTTACCGGCAAAGTTTCCCGTTTCACTCAAAGAGTGGACGACACCACGCGCACGATGGTGGTTGAAATGGAAGTGGACAATCCCAAGCTGGAATTGATCCCCGGCATGTATGCGACCGTGGCATTGAAAACGGAGCAGCGCCCGAACGCCATCTCGATCCCGATCGAAGCGGTCGCCGGCGGCAAATCCACCGTTTACGTGGTCAACACCAAGGACGAAGTGGAGCAACGCACGGTGACCCTCGGGCTCGAAACTCCGACGAAATACGAAGTGCTTTCCGGATTGAAAGAAGGCGAGCTGGTCTTGATCGGCGACACTGGCCAGGTCAAACCGGGAGAAAAAGTCGAGCCCAAGCTGACCAGCCTTCTCGCCGCGCAATGAATCCCCTCACATTCGAACAATTGGAGGCGCTGCGGCGCCTGGATGCCTGCACGCTGGCCAATGCCATTGAGACCTTTCATGAACGCCTCCGCAACGAAGGCTTCATGGGCCACAACGTCCGCTGCCTCTTTCCCCAGCTTCAGCCGATGGCGGGTTACGCTGCCACCGTGAAAATTCGCGGTTCCTCTCCGCCCACCACCGGCAACCTTTATACGGATCGCACCGATTGGTGGGACTATGTTGTTTCGCTGCCCGCGCCGCGCATTGTCGTGGTGGAGGACACCTCGACTCGGCCCGGGCTGGGCTCGCTGGTGGGCGCGGTGCACATGAATATCCTGCGCGCGCTGCATTGCGTGGGCGTGATCACCAATGGTTCCGTTCGCGACATTCCCGCCGCCGAGAGTGCGGGCTTTCATTACTTTGCCGGCAGCGTTTCCGTTTCGCACGCCTACGTGCACATCGTCGAAATTGGAAAACCGGTGGAAATCGACGGCTTGAAGATTCGCTCGGGCGATCTGTTGCACGGGGATTTGCACGGCGTGCAGAATATTCCGCTGGATCTCGCGGCCGGCCTTCCGCGTGTGGCGGCCAGAATTTCTGCCGAAGAACAGGCGCTCATCGCGCTGTGCCGTTCGCCGGAATTCTCACTCCAAAAACTGCGCGCTGCCATTAAAAGAAAGTCCTGAATCTCATGTCGCGTTTTTCGATCCGCTATCCGTATCTCATTATCGTCATCTGCCTCGTGACCTGCGTCGTCGGCGTCAGCAGCCTTGTCAAGATGCCCGTTGACCTCTTTCCGCCGATCAAAATCCCTGTGGTGGTTGTCGCCACCTTTTTCTCCGGCATGCCGCCTGAACAGGTGGAGACGGATATCACCGGCCGGTTCGAGCGTTTCTTCACGCTCGCCAGCGGCGTGGACCACATTGAATCCCGCTCTCTGCCGGGCGTGAGCTTGATCAAAATTTATTTTCAGCCCGGTTTCAACGCGGACTCGGCGGTGACGAGCATTGCCAATCTCGCCATGGCGGATTTGCGAAAACTCCCGCCCGGCACATTGCCGCCGGTGGTGTTGAAGTTCGACGCGTCCAGTTTGCCGGTCTGTCTCGTCACGCTGAAAGGCGAAGGCTTGAACGAAGCCAAATTGCGCGACCTTGGCCAATTTGATGTGCGCAACCAAATTGCGAACGTCCCCGGCGCTTCCGTGCCGCAGCCATTTGGTGGCCGCTACCGCCAAATCATGGTCTACGTCGATCCGCTGAAACTCGAAGCGCATCAATTGAGCGTGATGGACGTGGTCCGAACGGTCAACGAAGCGAACCTGATTCTTCCCGCCGGCGATGTGAAGATTGGCCCGTACGATTACAACCTTTACGCCAACAGCCAGATCAATGCCATGAGCGACATCAATTCGCTGCCGCTCAAGACCGTCGACAACGCGTCCGTCCTCGTCGCCGATGTCGGCAAGGCGCAGGACGCTTCGCAAATCCAATACAACATCGTCCGCGTCGACGGCCAGCCCTCGGTCTATCTGCCCGTGCTGAAACAAGGCGGCGATGCCAACACAATTTCAGTCGTCAACGGCATTAAAGCGGGCGTGAGTCACCTGCTGGATGTTCCCAAACAGTTGGTGACCAAAGTCGTTTTTGACCAATCCATTTTCGTCCGCAGCGCGATTGAAAATCTCATCCACGAAGGCGCCATTGGATTGGTGCTGACGGGCGTCATGATTCTTATTTTCCTGGGCAGCGTGCGGGCGACGGTGGCCGTCTTCCTTTCCATTCCGTTGTCCGCGCTGGCGGCGTTCATCGCGCTGTCGCTCGGCGACAACACCATCAACGCCATGGTGCTCGGCGGTTTGGCTCTGGCGTTTTCGCGGCTCATCGATAATTCCGTCGTCGTTCTCGAAAATATTTTTCGCCATCTCGAACTGGGCGAAACCCCTGAAGTCGCCGCCGAGCGCGGCGGGCGCGAAGTCGCTCTGCCGGTGCTGGCCGCCACGCTCACTACAGCGATCGTGTTCTTTCCGGTCACGTTTCTCTACGGTGTCAGCCGGTTTCTCTTCGGCGCGCTCGCGCTGTCCGTGATTCTTTCGCTCTTCGCGTCTTATTTCGTCGCGCTCACTGTGGTGCCGTTGTTCTGCGCCAAGTGGATCAAGGGCCATCACGGCCATGAAGCGGAAGATGCCACTCACGCAAAATCATGGGGCCAGAAATTCAATTCCTGGTTCAATCGGAAATTCAACGGCATGCTCGATCGCTACGAAGGCACGCTGAACAAATCGTTGCTGCGGCCCGTTGCCACCGTGCTGGGCATCACCGGAATTTTCATTCTCAGCCTTGGGCTTTACCCATTTGTGGGCCGCGCTTATTTTCCGCGCACGGATCCCGGCCAATTCGTGATTAACCTCAAAGCCCCCGCCGGCACGCGCCTCGAAATGACGGACAAACTCGTCAGCCAGGTCGAGCAAATCGTTCGCGAAGTCGTGCCAAAAAAGGAATTGAAAATCGTGGTTTCGAACATCGGCGTCACGCCGGGATTCTCCTCTATCTACACGCCGAATTCCGGCCCGCACACGGCTTTCGTGCAGGTCGGTCTCGAGGACGGCCACAAGCTGAGCAGCTTCGAATACATGAACCTCATGCGTGCGCGCTTGCGCAGGGACCTTCCGCAGCTCGATGCTTATTTCCAAACCGGCGGGCTCGTCGATGCGGTGCTGAATCTCGGCATGCCTGCTCCCCTGGATATTCAGGTCAGCGGGAACAATCTGGAAGACGCTCATGCCACCGCCGCGGAAATCGCGCGGCAGGCGCGCGCACTGCCCGGAGTGAGCGATGTCCTGGTGCCGCAGGATGTGGATTATCCTGCGCTGAAGCTGGACATCGATCGCGTGCGCGCCAGCGAACTCGGCCTCAGTGAAAAGGAAATCGTCGGCAACGTCATTACGGCGCTGACCTCCGACCAAATGATCGCGCCTAGTTTCTGGGTGGATCCGAAAAGTGGAAATGACTACATGCTCACCGTCCAGTATCCGGAGAATTTCATCAAATCGTTCAACGATCTTTCCTCCGTTCCGTTGCGCGCGCCTCATGCGGACGCGGCCACGCGGCTCGATACCGTCAGCAAGATCACGCGCATCGAATCGCCGACCGAAGTGGACCATTACCAGCTGCGGCGCGTGATGGATGTTTACGTGTCGCCTTCGCACGAAGACGTGGGCAAAGTGCTTTCGGGTGTCCAAAACATTCTTCAGAACCTCAAAAAACCCGAAAACGTGCGCATTGAAATCCGCGGCTCGGCGCACGCTATGGAAGTATCCTTCCGCAGTTTCGGCCTCGGCTTGATTCTCGCGACGCTGCTCGTCTATTTGATCCTGGTCGCGCAATTCCAATCGTTCCTCGATCCGCTCCTGATTTTGCTGGCCGTGCCCACGGGTCTCACCGGAGTGCTGATTATTTTGTTCCTCACCGGCACCACGTTGAACGTCATGTCGCTCATGGGTGTGGTCATGATGGTCGGCATCGTTGTGTCGAACAGTATTCTGATTGTGGAATTCACCAATCGCCTCCGGGCGGAAGGCCGCTCCCTGCGCGAAGCCGTTGCGCTCGCGTGCCGCGTCCGCCTGCGCCCGGTGCTGATGACCTCGCTGGCCACGCTCATCGGTTTGATTCCGATGGCGCTCGCGCTTGGGTCCGGCAGCGAAGCCTACGCGCCGCTCGCGCGCGCCATTATCGGCGGCCTTGCGGTCTCGGTGGTGCTGACCGTGTTTATCGTCCCGTGCGCTTACTACATCATTTATCGATGGAAAGAAGAACAGGCAAAAAATCTCGCCGCAGCCGCCGGCAAAATCGCCCCGACGCCATGAATTCCGCCGGAAAAATAATTCTCACCGCGCTGGCTTGCGCCGTCTTTGCCAGGGCAACCGCCGGCGAAACCAACGCGCTGCCCACGCTGACCCTTGCCCAGGCGCACGCGCTGGCGTTGAGAAATCATCCGCGCATCGCTGCCGCCGATTATCGCGTGCTGGCGGCGCAGGAAGTCGTGAAGGAATCGCGCTCCGCGTTTTTTCCGCAGGCCAATCTTTACGGCTCGGCGGTCGGCGCGGATTCGACC
>Ga0335085_10004313_pt1 | contig 23712 bp, 13 predicted proteins | sample Lox_Sample_45_FD_206712 | JGI IMG/M metagenome (GOLD analysis project Ga0335085, IMG submission 206712) | Soil microbial communities from Loxahatchee National Wildlife Refuge, Florida, United States - Lox_Sample_4.5 | ecosystem: Environmental > Terrestrial > Soil > Wetlands | place: USA...
GCAGTTGAAAACTCAAATAATCCCGCAGAGTTGGCTTCGATATATGTTGATGAGGAACCCGTCCAGCATCCCCTCAGTACCGTCGAGCAGGCAGTTGTTGATTTCGGTCTTAAGACAACTGAGGCGAGTTACAATATGTTTGGCGACAGAAATAATTTCACTAAGGACAAGAAAAAAAATTATATCAAAGAGGGTGCGCTGGAGTTAGATATTGCTGCGCAGGAAATGTCGGACCACTATGGGATTGAAATTACTCCGCAGGATCTCGTTGATTTCATTGACAGGTTTCCTAATGGAGTCTCGGAAGCATTGGAAAAATTCGAGACTGAAACAGCAAGGATGGCTAAGGATAAATTCGAAAAAATAACCGGTATTCCTCTTGACAAATATGCCGCAGAAAAAGCAATCAATTCAGAATTTGACAAGACAACATTTATTAATAGCGAACTTTTAAAAGACAGTTATGAAACAAGCCAACAAGTTACAGAAGCCTACCTCGAGTCCGAAGGTATCGGAACTGAAGATAAAGGCGCGGATACTTCTGATGCAAACGGGATGGGGAAAGAAGGCGTTCCAACGGAAGAAGAACCTCCAGTAATTCCACCAAAACCTCCGGTTATTGAGCCAGAAAAAAAAGAAGGGCCATATACAAGCGTTCAGAATTCAGTGGTGAACGCAGAGCGTCTTCAAAAAAATTTACAACCTGTAGCTAAAGAAGCAAAAAAGAAATTTGGCAATACCTGGGATGAAGCCATGCATAATGTCAGGGTAGGAACTATTAATCCTCGAACTTATGTGGAGGACTTGGTTAATAATTATGATAAATATCCGATCACTGATTTGACGAATGCTTACATTTTAATGGACAGAATTGATCTTACCAATCAGAAAATGGAGGCCAATGAGAGATATAATAAAGCAATTCTGACCGGGAATGAGAATGTAGTTGCTGCGGCATTTAGAGACTTGCAATCGGTAGAAAAAAACCTTCAGCAAAACGATCTTGTAGCCGATAAAGTGGGCACTGTTACCGGCCGCGCACTTTCTTCCAGAAGAATGCTTGCCGCATTAGATTATAGTCTTGTCAGCATGAACGCAGATATTGCTAAATACTATCCTGACGGTAAGGTTCCTGCTGCTGTGGAAGCGCGACTGAAAGAAATAGAAACCGAACATGCTGCCGCAATGAAAAAACTGGCTGACTACGAACAGGAGTGGAAAAAAATTCAGGCTGGTAAAAAATATAAATCAAGAGTTGTAAAGCAGCAGCCACAAGCAAAGAAGAAGTCGATTGAGCAGAGTGGCAAGGAACTCGCTGACAGGATCAGAAAATTACGTCCCCCGTCCGATACTGCTCAGGCAAACTTTTTTGGTTTGCCTCTTGCTATTTATGATACGGCCATTGTTGCTATTGCTGAAGCTGTAGAAAAAGGAGCAAAACTTATTGACGCAATCAATGAGCATATTAAGGATCTGAAATTCCCCGGCGACAAAGACAGAGATGATTTTGTTGCTCATCTAAAAGGATTGGAAAAACAATCTCCGCGTGAAAGAAATATCGACAAGATAAAAGAGATTGCTAAAAACGCAAATGCTGAAACCATCACCAAAAATATGATCACTCCGCTCCGCAGAATCATTAACGATTATGCTCGCTCAGGAGAAGAAGATTTTGAAAAAGTTATTGATGAAGTCCATAATCAACTTAAAGACAGCTTCACTGATCTGACTAAAGAAAATTTGCGCGATGCTTATTCCGGCTATGGAGATGTGAAGCTGGATACAAAAAAAGGATTACAAACAAAAATAAATGCCTGGAAGAAAGAAGCTAAACTTCTTGGACAAATTGATGATGTGATTGCCGGTTTACAACCTCAAAAAGAAGGCGCAAAAACAAAATCCGTTCCTTCAAAGAAACTGCAGGAGTTAAGAACGCAGCTTGAACAAAAGATGAAAGAGCAGGGTATCTCATGGGATAATCCTCCGGCTACCGAAGAGGAAAAAAATGCTCGCGCACTCGACTCATTAAAAAGCAGAGTTCAAACACAGATTGATCAACTGACAGAAGCTATTGAAAAAAGAGAGGACCTCCCGAATAAAAGAAAAACAGTTCTCGATGACGAGGCAAGGGAAATGATTGCTCAAAGGAATGAACTCAAAAAAACACTTGATCATATTTTAGGTAAGGAAGGCAGAAGGACACTATCTGATAGCGAGCGTGTTGCCCGTGCTGAAAAATTTCTCGAAAAACAAATTACCGACCTGGCTTCCGATATTGAAAAAATAAAAGCCGGGGAGTACAAACCAAAGCAAACTCAGAAAACCCCCGAAAGCGCAACATTACAACTTATGCGCGGTCGCAGGCAGGCTCTTCGTGAATTAAAAAGAAAACTTCTTGTCGATAGCGATAAGAATTCTTCTGAACCAGCAATTGCTCTGGAAAAATATAAAGACAGTATCCGAAATAGGATCATGGAATACCAGCGCAGAATTGAAGAGGGGGATTTCGAAGATGGAGCTGTTCCAGAAAAATCATTCAGCAATGATGCCGAGGCTCAAAAGCTGGAATTGCAGCTCAAACGGGCAAGAGTCGCTTTTCAGCAAGAGAAGATTAAATCTTTAAAAGAAAATCGCGGAAGGGTACAGAAGATTTTGGATACGATTAATGCCTGGAAGCGCTTTAGTGTTCTTACCGGAATCCCAACAATAGGAAAACTGGGGACTGCTGTTTTGTGGAGAAATGTAATTACTCCTATTGAAGAGTTAACGGGAAGCGCTCTTCGTATAATCCCCGCCGTTAATGAGCTTGCTAAACTTGCGCCAAGAGAAGGCGGCTTTATTAGTTTAAGGGCAGAAAGGAATGCGATTTCAGAATGGGCCAGAGCGAAGACATGGGAAGATGCTTTACGTGTTATTAAAGAAGGACAGAGTGAACTGGATTACAGGTTCGGAAAATATATAGACCAGTCTCCGGAAGCTCTCGGAGTCATGGGTCGTGTGCATGGAGCTATGAAAAATTTTGCAAAAAGAAATGAGTTTGCTCGTAGCTATACCAAGAGAATGCAGCACGCTATTGATCATGGCGCTAATCCTGCAGATGAATTAACTCAGATCACGGCAATGAGTCAGGCTTATATTGATGCTAACAGATCAATATTTATGCAGGATAATGCGATAGTAAATTTCTACAATCGTGCAGTGCGTGGTGCAGAAGAAAGAGGAAATATTGGAGCTAAGGCGGCAGCATTTCTGACAAGATTTATGCTGCCGATAGTTAAGATACCAACCAACTTTGTCGGAGAATCTCTTAATTATACTTTTGGAAGTTTGAGAGGCGTAGAGCTTGCAGCCAGGGTATTGACGGGTCATTTAAAGGACATGAGTCCGGAGGCAGCGGACGGCCTGATGCGCAGTTTGAAAAAAGGAAGTATCGGAGCTGCTGCCGTAGCTATTGGATTTTTTGTTCCCGGTGTTGCAGGAGGCTATTATGTAAAAGGAACAAAGAAACCGGCGAGCGACGAAGCTGATTACGATCAGATAGAAATTGCTGGACTCAGAATTCCAAAATGGGCAACGCACTTTCCATTGTTTGAAGCAATGCAACTGGGAGCAACTTTAAGAAAAGTTTATGACAGAGATGTTGACAATGGAACTAATCCGGGGGTATCATTTTCCGATGGGATACTACAAGCCTCAAAAGGATTAATTACCAGCGTTCCAATGTTCCATTTAGCAGATGAAATAAACGAGGCTGCGGAATCTGGACATATAGCAGATCGTTTTGTATATCCAGAACTCGGAAGCATGATCCCGCTTGGCATTCAAAATATAGCGCAGTTTAGTGATGTAGAGGGTGGTGGTGCGGCTGGTTTTGTTCCGTTTAGCGACGCGAAATATGTAAAGAGAAAACCCGAAGGTCCACTGGAGCAATTGGAGTATAGGCTTCCGGGTCTTCGCCAGGATGTTCCTGAAAAATAAATTTTATGAAAAAAGTATTAAAGAAAATTATGATAATTGATAGTAGCGGAAATTTTGATTTGATGGCCGTTATTATGTGGTTCATTGTGATATCTACTATCTGTTATTGGATATCTTGTATCGGACATCCCGATCCAAATGTGCCGCCGTCAGATCCTTATTAATAATTAAATTTTATTTTTATGGCAAAACAAAAAAAGAAATGGATTCAGGGAGCCGTCAATCCCTCGCATAAGGGATACTGCACTCCAATGACCAAAAAAACGTGCACTCCTGCCCGTAAGAGACTGGCAGAAACGTTCAAAAAACATCACGGTTTTCATAAAAAGAAAAAATCAAAATAATATGCCACTTCCAAAAGCAAAAGGTCGCAGTAAGAAAGCGATCAACAAACAGGTAGCAAAAAACATTCATGAGCTTGTGCATCATGGAACAAAAAAAAGGTCACATAAGCAGATTGTGGCCATTGCTGAAAAAACGGCCAGGGGAGAAAAGTCAAAACGGAAAAAGAAATGATCTCGGCCTACCATTCAATTCTGTCTTATCAGGGTGATGATATAGTATCTCACCTCGAACACATATTGCTTGAAGGAGTTTTTGAGCCGGTCATTGAATCATACTCTGACGATAAGCCGATGCTAAAATGCATCATCCGGTATATCGTGATGGCGTATTCGAAAAACTCAGATAAGGTTCTGGTGGAAGGAAGGTGGCACACTAATAAAGAGAGAATATACAACGATGCCATGCTCCCTCCAACAGAGCCGATGAGGTCTAATGTAATTTATTTCAAAGACGATTCCATAAGAAGAGCAGCTCTTAATTGGATGGAATTTCAGGATGATAATGTTTATACACAGTACAAGGTGCTTCAGGATTTAAAAATTGAAATGCAGATGTCGGCCAATGGGGTTATTAAAAAATCAAATGGCGAAATTGATTACACGCAGAAATTTTTAAATGCCGGTTATGCGACTGAATTAGCTAATTCTATAAAAGCACTCGAAGCGGAGCTGATGCAAAATGACGAAAAATTCAAAGATGCTGTTCGTGAAGTGAAAACTACTAAATCCAAAAACACTCTTGGCGTAGAGCATTACGCAAACTAATATGGGATTAGCCTCTGCAATAAACGTCAACGGTTCTGTGCCGACAGTAGTGGGGCCAATCTACCAAGTGGACAATGATAATATCCACGTTATAAAAAATATCAAATTCAACAATGCCGATCCTGGCACAGCTTACACTATTCAACTATACAAATTAGTGGAAGGCGACGAGGCTCCAACATTACTATATAATTTATCTTTGGACGCGGGTGATTATGTCGATGACGACGATGGGTATGAACTTACCTCTGGAGTTTCATTACAGGCAAGTTCAAATGTAGACACTGTTGTGTTTTCAATTACCGGAATTGAACAGTATGCTCAATGAGGATTTTTGATAAATATGGCAATATAAAAGGCGCTGGTAAAACCGGCGCTACTGGTGCTACAGGCCCTACCGGCCCGACTGGTCCTGCGGGTGGTCCCACTGGGGCTACTGGTCCTACTGGCGCTACTGGTGCAACGGGCGCTCCTGGTCTTAAGGGTGCGACCGGTCCAAGCGGTCCTCCCGGTCTTCCTGGGTCAACTGGGCCTACCGGTCCAAGCGGCGCACCCGGCATAGGAACTTCCGGGCCTTCCGGAGCTATGGGAGCTACTGGAGCCACTGGTGCGACCGGGCCTGATGGAGCCACTGGCCCTGCTGGAAGCACAGGTCCGACCGGGCCGACTGGTGCGACCGGCCCAACCGGAGCTACTGGGGCCACCGGTCCTGCCGGTGCAACTGGCCCTGCCGGTGCAACTGGCCCTGCCGGTGCAACTGGGCCGACTGGCCCTGCCGGTGCAACTGGGCCTGATGGAGCTACTGGCCCAACTGGTGCGACTGGCCCGACTGGTGCAACCGGCCCAACTGGTGCGACTGGCCCGACTGGTGCTACAGGCCCGACTGGCCCGACTGGAGCCACTGGCCCAACTGGGCCTACTGGTGTTACCGGTGCAACTGGCCCTGTAGGGGCAACCGGCCCTGTCGGAGCAACCGGAGTCGATGGTGCGACTGGGCCCACCGGTCCTGCAGGTGCGACTGGCCCCACCGGTGCGACTGGCCCCACCGGTGCGACTGGCCCGACTGGAGCAACCGGTCCTGCTGGGGCGACCGGTCCTGCCGGGTTAGGTTATGGCACAACCACATCTACGACCTCAATAACCATAGGAACTGGCTCTCAGGCTTTCACAGTTAATTCAGTGGGTGCATATATTAACGGAGAAAGGGTTCGCGTAATCGACACAGCCGATTCAACAAAATGGATGGAAGGTGTAATTACAGATATCACCGGCTCCGTAATTACTGTCAATGCGGATACTACCTCTGGTTCCGGATCAATATCTACATGGCAATTTAGTTTGGCAGGATTGGTTGGTGCTACTGGACCCGTAGGCGCAACTGGTGTTACCGGCGCAACTGGTGTTACCGGAGCGACTGGTCCCGCTGGGGCGACCGGTCCGACCGGGCCAACTGGGGCGACCGGTCCCACTGGTCCCGCTGGGGCGACCGGTCCCACTGGTCCCGCTGGCGCTACCGGCGCAACCGGTCCTGCGGGTTCCGCATCGGTTATCGTTGGTACATCAACGTTAGCTCTTGGTGAAGTTGTCTTTCAGAATTCGAATTATGTAAGCTGGACTATGACAGGATCCACAATTAATGCAAGTGTTACTCCTGAAGTAACTGTATTTTCTTATCCTGCGGTTCCTTTGTTGACTAATGCCGCCAATACGATTTCGCTTGGGACAAACACATCGGCTCCGGCGTATTTTGTTCCATTTACCCTGAACGAATATGTTGCTGCAGGATGGATGGCTGTCGCATATTCTTACGGAAACTTTAATGGAATAGTTACAAACAGATGGTCACACACTCAGGGATACTCATGGGCGTTATATTCAAGGGGAACCGGAACTAATTCTTCTACGCTTAGTGCGATATGGTCATATTCTATGACGATAGGTTTCTCTCAGAGCAATAGTTCTCTTACTGTAAGTTTACCAAATGCGACGGACAGCGCTACATACACGTATACCACTGTTGCAGGTAATGGAACAAACAGTAATAATGGAGTTTTTGCCAGCTTCACGGGAGCAAAACAAATACTGCTTCCAGTTGGCAGCACTTTGAGTCCGGGAAATTATTGGCTTGCATTCTTACAGACCAATGCATTCAATAGTAGCACAGTCGGATTGACAAGCGCATCAATTATGGGAAATCTCCAGCAGGTTAATATTAATATGGGAATCTTTGGATCGCACGCATCTTTGTTTTCTACGGGCACAAATTTTGTCGGCGGCTCCGGTGGATATTTTCAATATTTCGGACTCGGATCTTTCACCACGGCAAACCAAACAAATCTACCTTCTACTTTGGCAATATCCAAGTTGACCGGAGGCGTTACCGTAGCTCCGTGGATATTTATTTTCAGCACACAATAAAATAATAAAATGGAACCTCAGATAATCATTCAGTCAAATATCGGGCATCACAATTCATCAAATGCATCGAGGAAAAGAATTGAAAAATCAAAAACGTATCAGGATTTAAGCACTATCTGTATTATTCCTACACGCGGAGTAATTCCCGCTAAGGTGGTTCAGTATTGGATGGCAATGTATCCTGTGATGAATCAAAAATTTACCAGAGTATTTGCTTTCGGTATGGAAGTAGGTGCAGCATATTCGGAAGCAGTCGAAACTATTCTTAAAGATCGCGAACTATCAAAATGGAAATATATATTATTCTTAGAAGAAGACAATGCGCCTCCGCCAGACGGTCTTCTTATGCTTTATGAAAGCATAGATAAATATGATGCCGTTGGGGGGTTGTATTGGACAAAAGGAATAGGCGGCCAGCCAATGTGCTACGGTAAGGTGACGGAATATCCGGTTAATTTTATCCCCTTCACTCCTGCGATAAATGAGATTGCTCAGTGCAGGGGGCTTGGAATGGGATTTACTTTGTGTAAGATGTCTATGTTTAAAGACAAGAGACTGAAAAAGCCCTTTTTTAAAACAGGCCCAGGTTATACGCAGGATTTGAAATTTTTCGAAGAGGCCGGAAAACTTGGATACAAATTCGCCTGCGATTCAAGAGTTAAGGTTGGTCATTATGATCTGGAAGGAGACTATATGTGGTAATTTTTAAAACAATTTTTATGTCTTTATTAAATCAAAAATCTAAAAAGAAAAAAAATCACAAAGCGCCTAAGAGAAAGAAATTATTGTTCCTCGATCTTGGCTGCGGAGAAAACAAAATATCTCCGGAAGGGTTGTATCAAAATGCGCTTATAGAAGAAGGGACTCCTGTTGAAATATTAGGAGTTGATTTTCATAAAGTGAAGGGAGTCGATAAGATACACGACTTGACAAAATTTCCATATCCATTCAAGAAAGAATCTATTGATGGGATTTTTTCTTCTCATTTTATAGAGCATTTGGATGGACCGGAAAGAATAAAATTTTTTGATGAGATGTACAGGATATTAAAGCCCGGCGCTAAGATGAGGCTTATACATCCGTATTATAAAAGCTCTCGCGCTATTCAGGATCCTACTCATAAATGGCCTCCAATTTGCGAAGAGAGTTACCAGTATTGGAATAAAAATTGGAGAACGCTAAATAAATTGGGTCATTATCTTGGCAATTCAAATTTCGAAATAGTGAATATGACCTACTCGTTCATGGATAGCACATGGCTTCAAAAATCTTCAGAGACTACGACGTTTGCGATTAGGCACTATTTTAATGTGGTCGCCGACATGATGGTTGATCTTAAAAAGATTTAGTATGATTGGTTCTAATTATAAAAATATTGTTGTTGTCGGGGATCATCAAATTCCTCTTCCTCCGCTTCCAAAAAAAAGAAGCGATATTCTTTTTATTGACGAGAAAAAGGAAAATGCATATTGGCGAAGAGATTTGCTTGTAAATGATTTCAGGCAAATATGGTTCGACTTCATTCCATACCTTACTAAATTAGATCAGCAGGCAACGATATATGACCAGGATGAGATTTTAATGTCTTTAAATAAAGAAGACAGCGACTACATTCGAAGAACATATCGACAGGAGATTACCAGAAGAAGAGAGGGCGTGCATTTTAAAAATGGCGACGATATAGAGTGGATTACCGGAGATCAATATTTTGTTTTGATGTACTGCAAAACGCAGAGGCATGATGGGAAGGGAGACTATTTTGATTACCGGGAATTTCAAAGAGACTTCTTTTACATAATATATTTATGCTGGCTTTATCCGTATATTCTTGGAGCCTTCATATCCAAAGCCAAAAAAACAGGTATAACCAATCTGTTCTGGCTTTATTATTTGAACAGGTCTACCATGAGGAAAAAGAAGAATTTCGGATACATGAGCATTAGTCAGGAAATGGCGGCAAAGACATTTAATGATTATTTCATGACAGCCTATAACGGTCTTATACCAGCGCTGAGGCCGGAATATAAAAACAAATCAGAAGTCAACGGTTCAATAATTTTTGGCAAAGCATATAATAATTCCAAAAGAGCAAGGATGCTCGCTTATAGTTCAGAAGAGGAATTAAATAGCACCGTAGCCTGCGTTGCAACCAAGGATAAAGCATTTGATGTTGCCGTGATGAGCGATGTGGCATTTGATGAGCCAACTAAATATCTTAAATCCTTCGGCGATATTTGGAGAACTAATAAAGAGGCTGTTAAAATACAAAGCAAATTCAATGGTCGCGCATGGCTCTTTAATTATACTCCGGAAGAAGACAGCGATTCTTTTAGAGAAGCAAGAGATGTGTTTTATGACTCCGAATTAAGTACGATCACTCCTCATTCGGCTAATCAGACAAAATCAGGGCTCATAAACTGGCATATTCCCGCATACGCATCATGGGAAGGTGCTTTTGATATTCATGGTCGCTGTGATGAAAAAAGAGCCATGAATGAAATTCAATTCGAGAGAGACAAGGTGAAAAACAAGCCAAGAGAATATCAGGCAATTATCAGGCAGTACGCAAATACAAAAAAAGAAGCATGGGGAAGCGCCGGTAGGGGTAGTACTTTTGATTTGAGAAGGCTCGGTGAATTACACTCCGATCTTATTTTTGAGCAGAAAAATAGCACAAAGAATAATTACGCGGATGGGCATTTTGAATGGGGAATTTCAGCGTGGAATGATGTGCTTCGAAAAAACAGGAGAAAAGGGAATTTTACTGAGGTCAAGTGGGTCCCACTGACAAGCGACCAGATAGAACTTGGGATGACAGACAAGATAAGGATGTATTACGATGTTCCTTTTAGGCAGCGAAATCTTCCGCTTACTCTTGGCCGTGATGAATGGGGCTGTCTTATAGCACCGGAGAGATTTCAATTCTTTTTGGGCGGAGATCCTACCAATCATGCTGCTGGTTCTGAAGTGGTGCAGGGATCAAAGAATGGAGGTTATATTATCAGCCTTCCGGACGAAAAGCTGGATGCATCTCACCGGCGCGTAATGTCTAAGCTGTTAATGCTTGAATATTTTGATCGACCGGAACTTCCTGATGAAGCATTTGAGGATTATTTGATGATGATTCTTTATACAGGCTGCCTGGCTCTCATAGAAGCCAATGCTCCCTACACAGCAACAAGACTTCTCGAAGAAGGATTAGGAAATTATATGCTTGTTAGAGATAAGGACGGAATTCTTTGCAGGTGGCATAGGAGCATGGGGCTTGCGCATGAGTCTAATAAGGAATATCAGTTGATAAGGATGATATCCAATTCTTCCGGCAACAAAGAGATGTTAGAAAATCTTGTAAGACTCATTAAAAATTATATCAATTATCCGGGCGAAGGTGGTAAGGATTATGGTCGTACAATAAAGTCGGATAGGCTGTTAAAGCAGTTGATGGATTTTGATCCGACTGACACAAAACTGTTCGACTTGGTTATGTCGCTCGGGTACACGCTTCTATGCTTAGAGGTGTATCTGGATATTTGCCTGCAGGAGTACCGCACTAATAATGACCCAAACAGGATAGCGGCTATCTTGTCGGCTTTTGCATCTATGAATTAAAGTTCTATTTTTGAATAAAGATTATAAATAATGGCTACGGAAGAAAAAATCTTCCCCTATAAGGGAGTCAATCTAAATGTTCATGAATCTCTCATGGCTCCCGACTTGGCGAGGTTTATTAAAAACCTTGTCTATGAGGTTACAGACGCTTCAGATGCTTCTGCTTCCCGTGGCGCACAAACTGGCGTAGGAAAGACGCTTCAATCTAATTCATTATACATTGAGAATCTCGTGCTTCCTGATGGTTACAATCAAATAATAGGAGCATTTGGTTTCAAGGAAGAGGGACAGGTTTTTGTTATGCTCTACAATGAGCGCGGAAATCACATGGTGTATGTATTAAACGGAGCAGATCAAACTTTTAGTATCGTAAAACAAGGTTCAGTTCTTAACTTTCAATTGTCTCCAGAATATTTCATTCACAAGTCTGGTTGCTGGCTCGAAGTTGTTTATATAGAAGATCCGAATACGGGCAAAAAAATAAAAAGATCATTTCTTATTTTCACTGATGGTTTTAATGATCAGAGGCAAATTTGCGTTGAGGACGCTATTGCGACTAACGGCTTTGATCCAACGCAGTTTCCTTATTTTAGGGGAGATTTCGATCCTAAGATTTTTATAAACATGGGTATCGCAACTCCGGTGGACTGCGTTGAATTTTCAGAAAAACCAAGAAGTGATGCTGATCTTGGTTTAGACAATAATCTTTCTTTTAATCCCTGGCAATTCAGGGTGCTTGCTATTGACGTATGGGGCCGACCTACTGAACATGGTATTATCAGTGACGAATATATTCCCGGAATAAATGATTGTGTTTCTTCGAGCAATAGTCTTTCCCGATGCCTGACATTGAAGATAAAAGCAGACAATCCTTTGTGGGATAAATTGCAGGTAGAATTCAGAACAAATAATAGCGAACAGTGGTATTTGGATCAGGTGTTGAATTTGTACGATGGCAGCAATCTTGGGCCGTGGTGGACACGTTCAAGAAATCCTGATATTGATTTCGATCCCAATAGCGGCATGATAAGCTATACATTTTGCCGGGATAAAGAATGTAATCCGGTCCCGCAAAGTGAAACAGACCGGCTTGAAAATCCGATGCCTCGTACTTCGCAGGCAATTCAGAAAATAAATCAGTTTCTTACTCTTTGGAATAATAAGGAGCGTTTTGCTCCAATGCAGAAATCATTACTCGATAAATTCTCTTTCAAAATAACTCCTCCGGCAAAGCAAAACGTGGACTCCAGAACGATAACAATATATGTTCCTATCTGGAATGAAGCATTGCAGAATTATCAATCAGTAAGGAAGGATGGGACTAACGGTTATATATGGGGTGATAATAATTCAAGTCATGGAGGGGCACGCGCATATTCTCAATTTTTCCAAAATATTCAACAAAGCGGTTTTTTGGGGTATCTGCTTGGCAACGGCAATCTCGCTATCAGCACTCAGGTCTATGTGGATGCGGGTGGAAATATAATTGATGATCCTGAATTTTTGGGACAAAACCTGAGCCCTTCGCAATTCACGATGCAAAAATTTGTTTTTAACAATGTGCCAAGCGGAGTTTATATTTTCAGACTTGCATCTCACCTTGCCGATCCATCCGCTCCTGACAATAATTACACAACGACGAGTACAACGGTGTGGGGTAGGTGTCCATTCGATAAGGCATCGCTTCGCGTCAGCCCTGAGCAACGCGCAGCTTCCCAAGAATTGATAATTGATGTATGTGCAGGCGACTATAACACTCTTGAACAAACGGAGATTTTAGTAATAGCAGATTTGGCTGCTGTGCATGTGGAGCAGGTCCCAGGCCAGCTTACTCCGATCAGCGGGTTTAAGAGCATTAACGAATCATACAAGGCGACAAGCGGATATATATACGAGACAAGACAAAATGGGTTTAATCAAAATCCAATGGAATTAATGTCTGTAACAAATCCCCACGCAATCACTTCTCGTATTACCGATCACAATGGATTTTATTATTTCTCAACATCCAGTACTCATGTTTCATTCGAGTTCAGGTTTGCAAATAAATGCGGTATTGGAAGTTTTGGTCAGAATGAAGGCAATGCCGGGATGCGGTTTAGTAATCATTATATTGATGAAGAAAGACAGGGAACGAATGTGTTTCCTTATGGGGACTATTTTACTACCGTCTGCAACCGGGTATTAATAAAAGGAAGGGCGTTTCTATCGGGGCAAAATATTGGCATACCTAATGCGACCATTGTTTTATCCAGAGGCGGAGTGACTACGACTGATGACAACGGAGATTTTACCCTTGTGGCCCACGATGAGATCGATGCGGACTCCGGACAGGTTATTATTAGAAATGATATTTTGATTTTCGCAAATGGGATATGCAACTACGTTAGTATTGATGGCGGATGCATACCAGACAAGAATATTTCGATACAGCCATGCTCATCGTGTACGCTGAGACAAATTATAGTAAGCGATTTTGTGGCCGTTTATAATATTCAGAGAAGTTTACTGTCGGGCGGAACTTATCCGATGGGTGTTGCGAAAGGAGATTGGCTTGGAAGGCGCGGATTTGTGCAGGATATTGGCTACATCACGATCCCCTCTATTATAGAATCTCAGGCGATTGGACCGTCTACCGTGGAGTTGGTGATTGATCCCACGGCGATTTTTGATGAAGATACCGAATACATAAGCATTTTTATTGGCAAGGAAACTACGATGGCCCAGTATCTCACTTGGATCGTGGATAGGTTTGAATTGATTGATAATACCGGAAATATAAATACCGTTTCTCCAACTCAGATAAGAATATATTATGGGAGTCTCAATGAATACAATAAGCAAAACGAATTCAACACTACTACGGGATGGAGTTTTATTGCTGAGGGACAAAATACTCCCGTGGTTTCAGATAAGGTTCAGTTTTTCTTAAATGGAAATGGGAAGTTTTTCGACAAGTCAATCATCGGCCTTGTTAAATACGATCAAGCTGGAGAATTCTTTCTGATTGATTATACTCCCGATCTTGCGGATCTTGTTGCAAACGCAATGATAAGATTGATCAGGCCAAAAGTTTGCACTGGCAATGAGCCATACTACGAATTATGTGGTGTTATAAAAGTTACCAACGGAGCGGCAGAGACGGATTCGATTATCTTAAATGCTTTTGATACATTCTATCTTTCCAGGCAAATACCGGTTCCTGTTCCCGTAACTCCTACGCCACAGGTGCAGACGGTTGCGACCTCTACTACTTCTGGCAACGTGACTACGACGATTACCTCCGTACCCGTGCCGGTGGCGACTGCGAATGCGCTCAGGATATTCGGATTCAGATTTGAGCATGACAGTCCAAGTAATTTTTGGGGAAAGGGATCGAATAATTTTGGTCGCGTAAATCTGAAAAATCCATTTGAGGCGGTGATATACAATATCAACGCATGTGCGATTAGCGGAACGCTTTCTAAAAATTCGCAGCTTAATTACTTAAATTATTTTGATGATGCCAATAAGGTATATTTTGATATCAATACCTTAAACGGAGTCGTTGGCGTGTTCACTCAAAATTCTATAGTGCTTGTTGTTGGACAGAATGATAATTTTATTGTTGGTTTTAATGACGATATTCCTGTTGTAAATGCGCAGGGGCAGCTTACTATCCCAAGTGGGAAAAATCAATTCGGTAATCCGCAATTAAGCATTGGCGATAGATATGGTTGCAGGCTGTTCGATAAAAATACTATTGACTTCAGGCAGGGAATAGTGCAGTTCCTTGATACTTCTGAGATGGCCGTAATAAGACATAATTATTCTAAGGGACAGCCGATTTCGGATACTTCATGTGCAGGATATATCAGGTCAAAGATTGCAAGTGTTAATAAATTTAATCTAACGGCCACAAATAAAAGATATTTTCATGGTTCAATGGATCCTGCCGCAGATAGCTATATCCTTTCTGATTTTATTATAAGGTCGGCGAGTTTTTTAAATAAAGAGCGCGGCATCAACGTAGATGTGCAGGAGAGTTTCTCTTTCAATATTAATACTGGCGCACTTAAGGGATGGTGGTCTGCCACTCCGGAATATTACGCTTCGCTTGAAGGCGACTTTGACGATCCGCAGCTTTTTACTTTTAGAAATGGTCAGCCCTGGAAACATTATTCTTCCGGGCAGGATGTTAAGTTTGGAAGTATTTACGGAGAGACTGTTGAACCTGTATTCGATGTGGTATGCGTTATAGATAATATGAAAAAGAAAAAACCATTGGCGGTTGCGCAATATATTATTGGCGGTCTTTTTTATTGCGACTTAGCTACAAGCGAAGCTGGTCAGCAAACAAGAATGCTTATCAGTCAATGGCAGCAGGCTAACTATGGATGGTTTGCTCCTTTCCTTTGCGATTTGAATACGAAAGCAGATAAAAATATTGCTGATCAAACAGGTAAAAATAAATTATTTGACGGGAATATTCTGGTGGGGAATTGGATACGTGTTCGTCTTGTAGGTAGTCCTGCTTCAAATAATAATTATGTCGAATTGCAGGGGATCACAGTTAATGTAATGGCCGCAGAAAAATCGGGTTTGTAATATAAAAACAAAATCATGATCACCTTAACTATAACCAAACTTCGTTTCCCTGGCAATGCCAGCATACCATTTCCTATATCGGTGTCTTTGTATATAAAGGACTATTACGGTGGCACGTATGCGCTTATTCAGAGCGGCGTTTCTGTTGATACTGACGGAACTGTTTTGACGATGCCTGCTCCTAATGTAAGTATTGATCCGGCTAAAAAATATGTGATCAAAGCTGTTAATGAATTATGTGATTTCTCTTATGAACAATCGGTAACACTATTCCCACTATGTCCGCAAGGCTACACTCTTTCGGATGATGAGAGTTATTGCTTTTATGAAATAGTCACGGATGCTATCCCGCCAAGCGGATCCCCTGATACTTTAGTTAGTGTTCAGTATGCCTCTTATGCTACGTGCGGAAGTTATATTTACGAGCCCGGCTACGCGGTGGATGGCACAGGTCCTTCGAATCAGATAAGTCTTGCAAATCCTTTTTGGGTAAATGGAGCAGGAGCGTGTGTCGATAATAACACATCGGACGGTCCTCTTAACAGGTCTGGAGTGTGGGCTTCTTCTCCCCAAGATAATCAGGACATCGGGTTTGGGGTGTGCATAGATATTGCGGAAACAAAAACTTATTATATTGGAATTGGATCGGATAATTATGGTATCATAAAACTCGACTCTCAAATTATAGTGCAGCAAGATCCGGCTGCTCTGGCTATTCAATATCCGCTTGCGGCAGGTCTTGCTTGCTTTAGAATCTGGCACATATATCCGGTCGTGATCGCTGCCGGAAGTCATATTCTGGAACTCTTAGGTCATAATGTAACAAGTGTCGCGGCTCTTGGCTGCGAAGTGTACGACAATACGGACGCAGAAATTATTGCGGCCACTTCTTATGGCGACCTAAATCTTATTTTTTCCAGCAAAGATTATGTAGGACATCAGGTGCAGATCGGAACTCAGAACGCAGGTTATAGCTGTCCTGCTGGAGCGGCGCTTTCTACATGCTCATCTCCTTTCGAGTGTGTGCAGATAGTAAAAACTCCTGTATTATACAGCAACTAAATCTTTGTATTTCGAATAACAATTGAGTATCCATTCGAGCGGCGCATAAATATATTGAGTACCAGCTACAATATATTCTACGCTTTGGAATTCTATAATCATGTGCGTTGCAAGATTGAGGACATACACAAAATCGCCAGCTCCCACACTGCACTTGAATGCATCCCAAAAAAATTGCTGAGTTTCCTCATTGATGCCTGCTATCTGGAACGGCTCGTATCGTTTTTTATTGATCTCTTTTGATATCTTATTATTTTCTTCTTCCAGCCTTTTAACTTCAGCTACCACATCTTCCCTCCATCGCATGAATGGAGATATCTTGTCGATCCGCTCGCGGTTAACGCTCATCTGTCTTATCATATCCTCTCTGGTTCGTTTTACTGATTTCGCCGTTATAATACCTCCGGATGCTTTTTCAAATGCAATATTTGTAACCAGATTAGACATGCCTTCAACATGAATATCTATATTCTCAACATCGCCCTTTGCGGCAACCTCGGGAAACAGGAAAATATTTTCTTTGTTTGGAATAAGACTCTCTCCATCCCATATTCCGTAAGACAAATTTCTGTCTCCGTTGTGGTAAAGTCCTGTAACAGCATAGTAGTTATAATCATCGTCCTCATCCACCATGAAGAACTTGCTCTTAGATTTTGTTTCTTTATGCTCAATGAAATGATGGAATAAAAGAAAGTGCCCTATTTCCGCTGCCGGGAAGTTAACATGAGCGTCCTGCCCAATACTTACGATCTCTCCGCATTGCATCCCTCTTTTCATAAACGCGAAAGCTGGCGGGTAATATAGGCTTCCTATTTTGTCTTTTCTTTCCTGCTGCTCTTTTTTGGGTACACGGACTATAAAATAGGGGGGCATTGGCCTGATGGAAGTGTTCATGTTTGTTTTTTATACGAAAATAATAGAATTTTATGAAAATTATTTCTATGAACGCTCCAGCCTTTGAAGTGTACGACGAGGTAGACCCATCCAAGCGAGATTATGCTTGGGCTAACAGAGTGATCCAAATTTATAGAAGGGACTGGCTACCATTTGTCCAATATTCAAGGTACACTACCAATACTCTTTTTCTCGACTCCAGGCAGAGTATGGATAAGGTTAGAAGTTCCTTCAAGGACAAATCTTTTTTAAGCAATACCGATTTTGATCCGCTTGGAATTATGGAGTCGTTCAAGAATGCGCTGATTGAGGAGCTTACTAAAAATCCGCCGAAGGCAGAAATTCGCGCCACTGATCCTACGTCAATAAATCAGAGGAAAGAGGATATTAAAAAACTAAAAAACAGGAAAATAGTAGAGCGGGATATTTCAAAATATAACAGGCAGATTAATCTTCCTCCTCATAAAATGGACTATAAGAATTTCAAGAGCAACGTGGAGGATTTTGATAAGATGGGCCTCAATGACAGTGACTCTGAAGATGTCTCTTTTTACGAGAAGGAATATCAGAGATTGAATTATGAAATAGCAGGTCAGTACTTGATAAATTCATGCATGTCTCTAAGTCGTTTTGATACTGACATGCTTTACAATTTATCGAGAGATATTCTGGCTGTTCGCGCTATAAGTATGCAATGTTATGTGGACAAGATAACCGGAGAAATAAAATACAGGTACATATATCCGCAGACAGCATACCGGGTTGCCGGTGTGAGCAAAGACGGTCATGATGATATCTGTCAGGGATGGCAGGATAATATTACCGTGATGGAATGGCTGCAAATGGTCGGCGATGAATTCGTGTGGGATAAGCATTGGAAAATGCTGCTATGGTGTCTCAACTGGTCAAATAATACTCAGTTCACGGGGTTTGTAAGGACCGGGATTAATTATAGCTGTCTTGCAGATGGCGCTGTGATGCAGGGAATGGGACTTACCGGTATCAAAAATGACAATCTTATAAATTGGGATCAGGCTTTTACCTACAAAATAAATGTAGGATACATTGAATGGAATACATGGGAAGCAACGCAGACATATCTTTCAAGAGAAAAAACCATTGACATTAAGGAAGTTCCTTATAGTTACCAACTTTCTAAAAAAGAAGTAAAAGAGGGATTTGAAAAAGAAAGTTTTTATCAGCAACAATGGTACAAATCTTATTTTTTACAGACATCATCTACCACTCAATTTATTTTTGATTTTGGCAAAGTTTATTATCAGACTCTTCATGGCTCTAACGATGAGTATGCTTCCGGATCAATGGTGTTTTACCAGCAGCAGGGATATAGCGCAGTCGAAATATCTATGCCGTACATAAGGCTCGCTAATTTCGCATTTTATAGAATGCTATGGGCAATCATGAAGGCGAAGCCTGATTCGGATGTTGTGCTTATGGAAGAGATGATACAAATAACAAAAGGGCTTCAAAAATTATATCCTCAGCAGCAGGGTGTGAATGCGGAGCAGGGAGTGCAAAATCTCTTCAAAATGTATCTCCAGTTTAAGGAAGAAAACAATATTGAACTAAGAGCGCTTCCGCAAGTAGAGGGAAGGACAATGCAACAACTTCCGCAAATAGACAGAAAAAGAAACGGTCTTGATCCGGTTGCAGGAGTCATGCAACTGACAGTAGGATGGGCAGAGCAGCAGATAGCTTCTAAGATCGGCATTAACCCGATGCGCACCGGCGCTAATCCTCCTTCAAGAGAAAGCACAGAGTCGGAAACAAATACCATCCAGTATTCTATTAATTCTACCGGTTATGTATATAGGATGTTGCAGGCAATGAAAGAAAGAATTGCTACAAAAACCTTAGTATATTCTCAGCTCATTATTAAATTCAAAGAATCTATTCCGTATAAATGGCTTATTCGATTACTGGGGAATGAAACCACCGAAGCTCTTGCTATGCTGGATGAATTTTGCGCTCACCGGTATTCTCTTTACATAAAGGATTATAATGTGGATGTGGAAAAGAAAAGAGTTGTTGATGCCGCTGATCTCGCTCTTCAGAAAGGTCAACTCGAATATGACCAATGGTTTTATATTACGCAGGCAGAGGATCCTCGCGTTGCAGTTAAATTGCTTACTGTATTCAAGCGCAAAAAAGATAAGCGTGACCGGCAGAGAGCCTTGCAGGATATGCAAATTCAGCATGACAACAAAATGGCAGAGCTTGGTCAAGAAAAAGAAAATGAAAATATAAAAGGAAAATGGGCATTCCAAGTTGCCAGCAAGAATGCAGAGGCAAGTAAATACAGCGCAGATAAAAATGCTGAAAGCAGAATTGAAGTGAAGAAAATTACTGTTGATGCCGAGCCGGAGAAACAGGCGGCAAAAGCACAGGGCGCTAATCAGGTAAATGAGCAGAAGAAAAATTTAGAAGATCAAAAAGCCTTTCCTGTTGCTTCGTAATTATCGAGCAGAGGAGAAATGATATATCTGTTTACTAAGTTCCCTGGATCGAGGCCAAGTTTAGTGGCTAATCTGTCAAGTTCATCGTGTACTGTTATTGGAAGCGATAATCTTTTTTCGATATTTTCTCCAAGGCATGATGTTATATTTTCCGGATGCTCTTCTATTTTTCTTTTCAACTTGAATATTTCTCCTCTCACGTAGACTGAAAATTTTTTATCACCAATTCTGTTGTAGATCGCTTTCCATTCTTCTTCGGTTCTGGTTATCGAGAGGAGTTTTACTGTTGCATTTTTACACATATTTTTTGTGGTTTTAATGGGTGGTTTTATTCATTGGAAATAAAATCTATATCGGTGATCCGATTGCAAATTATGATTTAGGTTATTTCAATCAAAATCAACTTATACTTTTATGTTAGTAAATCTCTTATAATATTTTATGGATTTAGTGCAGCTTAATAATATCAGAAAATTAAATGGCTTGGAGCCGCTCGATAAATTACCAGCGGATATGGGCGGCGAACCTGATACTCCCCCGGCTAAAACCAAAGAAGAGCTGGAAGCCGAAGCTGCCGCCGCTACAGCAAGTAGCAAAACTCCTCCGATTACACTTGACGACGCGGCTCTTTTGGATATACTAAAACAGAGGGGAATTTCCGTAGACTCGCTGGAGGCATTGAAGCCTGCTGCTACTCCGGAGCCGGAACCTACACCAGAAGAGATTGAAATCGCTAAGATGACCTTTGGCCTTAACAAAGGTCTTTTTACTAAAAAGGTGTACGACTCTTATGTGATAGACAGTAAATCGCCGGATGGTCTTGTGTATGCGGAATATTATGCTGATGCCAAAAAGGAAGATCCTACTCTAACAGATGAGGCTATTGAAGAAGAGTTCCGTGAAGAATACGGACTGGATGCTGCTCCTACTTCCCGCAAATACCTGCGCGGGCAAAGAGATTTAAAATCTCGTTCAAAAGAAATTATTCAGGAAAAATACGGCAAAGTGCTTTCTGTGGATTCTGAATTCGAAAAAGATCAGAATGCGAGAAAAGCCGAAAAAACCCGTCAGCAAAATATTTTAAAAGCAACTCCAAAATATACCGAAGACGTGAAGGCTGTCATGGCTGAACTGACTAAAGTTCCTGTAAAATTTAATGAGCAGGAAAGCTATGAAGCGGATGTGATGTCTGAATATGTGAGTGAAGTTCAGCAGTTGCTTATGGATCCGGAAACTCTTCAGCATAATATTGAAAAGGGATATAACAGGGCAGCACTGAAAGACATTGCCTGGAATATCCTTTTAAGAAAAGGATTCCCTGTGATAGTACAAGAAATTGCAACTCAATATGCCAAAAAGCATCAGAAGGGAAGCCACGGCATTCCTGAAGGTGGGGCACAGAGGTCTAAGAATACTGATTCAGAGGTGCAATTGACCGAAATGCAGGAGAGGTATAAGCAAATGGCTGAAAAAGAAGTAGTACCAGCAAATAATTAGTTTTAAATTATAAAAATCTCAATACATGCCTATCCCCGTTTATAGCAACAAACCAAGGTTCTGTACAAGACAGCTTTCGCTGAATGAAACACTCAGCCTTCCTTTGTTCAACGCAATGACCCAATCCGCACTTGAAACTACAAGCGGAAATAATGTGACCCCTGCTCAGGGGCAAGCGATGTGTGGCGACCCAAACTTCGGGACGACCTTCATCCAAAATGTAGTTCATCAGGTAATCAATTGCGCGGGAAAGCCGATTGACCTCAACTTCTTTATGGAGATGTTCGGTAGTGAGAACAGAACGGTGGAGACGAAGCGTTTCTGGAACCACTATATATGTGACACTTCACTGAATATATTTATTGCTTCGGCTATTCAGGGGACGGGCCCCGGCGTTGCAACCTGGGCGCAGGTACTCAAACAGAATCACGGCTCCAACGGGACGCTGAATCTTGCGACAAAGGGCTTCTCTGTGTGGGATAAAGACAACATGATTGAATACATCATAACAGACATTGATGATACAATCCCCTATGCCAATAAAATACAACTTACACCAACTGACACAACTGTTACAGTGAGTCTTAAGACCGGCGTTGGTTATACAGTCACTCCTGCCAGAAGGGTTGGTGGAAATAGTTGTAAAGAAGTTACCAACCAGATGTCCACAATCGGGTATAGCCAGATTGTGCAGTTCCTCCGGGTACGTCATGACTGGGAAGTTGAAATTGATCTGTTACGCGCTTACCGCGATAAGATCCAATATCCTGTCATTTACGACATCAATGGTAATCCTATGGATTCATGGGATGTCTATGAGGCAATGGCTGCTCGTCAGGGCCTTCGCATGGCGCTCAATCTTGCGTCTTGGATTGGAACTCCAACAACAAATCAGGCTTTACTTTCAGGGGTTGGTGCAGTTATGGATGTTGATCATCCTGGGTTTTATGGTATGCTCCCTTCTATAAAATACGGCGGAGGTGTCGTGTATGACTTCCCGCAGAGTGTTGGCTTTGACTTTGAAGCTGATGGAGAGCCGCTGTTTCTCTGGCAGGATTCCAGAAAACAAACCACTAAATTTTTGGTCCGTCATGGTCTTGGATTTGATTTCTCCAAGAACGACCGTTCAAATAAGCTGGTTGCCAATACCGGTACTGGTAGCACCGTTTGGGAAGCCTATAAGAGGCTCGAAGGAATGGATGCTATGTACAAAACAGGCATGGCTAAAATGGGGATCAACTCATACAAGTATAATTCTTATGAGCTTGACTTTATGCTGTGGGGTGCGCTTTCTGATAAAAGATATGCCGGTAGCGATTATTTCTCTAATCTGGCTGTATGTATCCCCTCTGAAGGTGCAACTGAAAACGGAAAACAAATCAATCCAATGGAATTCTATATGTACGGTCAGAATGGATGGACCGGTGACTATGAAGAATTCTCTGTGGATAATCGCAAGCAGACAGAAGCGTGTGAAACCTTGCAAGGGTATTGCGCCCAGTCTTTAGCTTTTGCGATGCATTGCCCTGATCTGTTTATTTTGTTAAACCCTGTGATCGCTGCTTAAAAAAAGATAATTATTTTTTGAAAATAAAGTTTTATGAGTACCGAAAAAGAAGTTAAGAAGGAAAAAGCAAAGGTCATCTTCGTGGAGCTTTGCGACAAAAGACCAAGTGGATTTGTCCGCGATGGCACTGAAGGTACTCCGCAGCGCGAAGAACTCAATGCGCCAAGCGCAAGGTTTATTCCCAATGTAGGGTACATGCTGGTGAAAGTAAAAAATGAATCTGGAGAAGAAGAGTGGGTGAATGAAGAAATCCGGTATATAAAAAATAAAAGGGAGATCCTTGTTCGTAAGCAAAAAGAATTAGGGATTTTTCCTAACCGGGTTGCCAGCGAAGACAAAATAATTTTTGAGCGTGGCAACTTCTCTGTCGTGAGAGAAGGTGCGTATATCGGGCTCTATGATTTTATCATGAACTCTTTTTATTCGGAAGACAATCCGTTCAGACCAGAATCCGTAAAGCCTATTTACCGTGTGAAGGAACTCGATGAAGATTCTGATGAAATGAATGAAAATG
>Ga0335085_10004314_pt1 | contig 23709 bp, 20 predicted proteins | sample Lox_Sample_45_FD_206712 | JGI IMG/M metagenome (GOLD analysis project Ga0335085, IMG submission 206712) | Soil microbial communities from Loxahatchee National Wildlife Refuge, Florida, United States - Lox_Sample_4.5 | ecosystem: Environmental > Terrestrial > Soil > Wetlands | place: USA...
TCAATTCCGCCCGCTCTCTCACTACCTACTGCTTTTCGTAGACGCTCTCCATGCTGTATTCCTTGCCATCCACCGTCTTTCCCTTCCCCTTCACGGTCGCAACCTGACCGTCTTTCGATACCTCCGACACAACTTTTCCCACTTCTTTGCCGCCCTTCCACAGTGTTCCCTCGACCTTGTGCGAATTGATCCGCTTGAGATCGATGGCATCCGCGCCGCCTGGCACTCCGGTGCCGGCAATTGCCGCGTTGGTTTTGTCAAAATACGTAACGAAACTGTACGCAAACGGCTTTCCATCTGCACTTAGCCCTTCAAAGCTGTACTTCACGCCATTTCCTTTCACCTCCACCGTTCGCGTCATACTTTTTGGCCCCGGTCCTGGTTCGAATTTCGACTTTGCTGTGTCTAGTTTCCAAGTCCCCAGAAAGGGATTGTCTTCAGCCAACAACGGCGCCACGGAAACAACCGCAACAAGCAGCACCAGCAGAAACAAATTGCGCTTCATCAAACGGTCTCCTCAAGTTCGCCTTGGCCCCACTTTCCGTCATGCCTCGGCGTCGGCGGATTATGAACTGCTTGCCGCCCAATGACAACCGTTGCTTCCCCCGCCACGGCCTTCCGCCCTCCTGCTCAGTGTGACGGAAGCACTCGCGTCAAACCGGCCTTCTCGTCTATGCTGTGAACGGATACACAGCCTCCAGATTCCATGCTCAGCGGATTAGCCATTCTGGTGATCGGATTCTTTCTCGGCATGCGCCATGCCACGGACCCCGATCATGTCATCGCGGTCTCTACCATCGTCAGCCGCGAGCGCTCCCTTTCGAAAGCCGGCCTCATCGGCGCGCTTTGGGGATTGGGCCACACCATTACCATCGTTCTGGTGGGCGCCGCCATTATCTTCTTTAACGTCGTGATTCCCCCGCGCGTCGGCCTAACCATGGAATTCGCGGTCGGCCTCATGCTCATCCTTCTCGGCGTGCTTAATCTTTCCGGGGTTTCCCAGTGGCTCAGCGAAAAGTTTTCCCCCGCGCATCCTCGCGTGTCCGGCGAACACGCGCATCTCCACGAGCACGAGTCCCACGTGCATTATCATTGGCATTCCCACGCCCCAGCCAAGGAACACCACGCCGATTCCCTGCTCGCCCCAAAGTGGTTGAGCAATCCGGTTTCGCATTTGGGCTTGTTTCATTCGCTGCGCCCACTGCTGATCGGAATTGTCCACGGCTTGGCCGGTTCTGCAGCCGTAGCGTTGCTCGTGCTCAGCACCATTCGCGATCCGCGCTGGGGCGTTTTCTACTTATTGATTTTCGGAGTGGGCACGATCGCGGGAATGATGCTGATTACCGCGGCTCTCGCGCTTCCCTTTTCCTACGCGGGCACTCGTTTCGGATGGCTGAACCGCGGCTTGATCGTAGGTTCTGGCGTGCTCAGCCTGTGCTTCGGCCTTTATATTTCCTACCACATTGGTTTCGTCGATGGCCTCTTCACCAGCCATCCCAACTGGATTCCCAGTTAACCACCCGCCTGGTCAGCCCTTTATGTTGTCTTCGCTGCGGCTTCTTCCACAGTCTTATACACCGGCAGCAGGTTTTGCAGTCCTGCCACCATCACCACTGCCGTGCTTTGCGGTGACAATGCTGCCAGCGCGAATACTTTCCCTTGGTTCCGACGGCTTACGAACAGCGATACCAGCGCTCCCACGCCTGCAGAATCCAGAAAACTGACACCGCTCATGTCCAAGATCACGTAGGAGGCAGTTTCCGCCCGCATCTTCTGGATGAATTCATTCACGGTTTCCAGACTCAATTTACCTGTGGCCTTATACGTGGTGAGGGTCTCGTTGCTGGTTGGGAACTTTTCCAAATCAAGTTTGAAGGATGACATAAGTTACCTAACTTACCGGAACGGAGTTCGACTGCACATTAACAGACGTTAATATAGACCTCTCCTCTCCCTGAAACCAGTCTTGTTCCAAAACGGAACAATATTCCTACTTAATTAACTTGTTCTTATCTTATTTATTGTTGACGTCTTCCCTTCACAGGACTACCGTCATTCTTGGCTTCCTTCTTTCTTCAAAAACATCGCTGAAGTTTCCGTTCAGCTAAGGATTTCTTCATGAGCGCGCGTTCGTTTCGCCTGTTCGAGACTCATTCGAATTCTGCACTTCTGTCTATCCTCTCCCTCTTACTTCTCTCGTCCGCGCCCCTGGGCTTCGCGCAAACCACACAGCCGTACCTTTTCGCGGCTACCTACGACAACGCTACAAAAACCTCCGGATTCGTCACGCTGTTGCGCAATAGTTCCACCGGAGCGCTCACGATGATGCCCAATACCGCCGTATCCTTTAAGGATCCCTGCAGCCCCTCCACAATCGATCCCACCGGCCACTTTCTTTTTGCGATCTGCGGTGAAGGCGTTGCGATGTACACCTTGGATTCCGCCACTGGAATCGTCTCGGAAACCGCCGCTTCTCCTTACTCCGCTTCGGTCTCCACCGGACAAAACGGTGTTCTGGTCGTCGCCGAAAGCACCGGCCAATACGTCTACCTCCTCAAAGTCGGAATAACGCAATCGCCGATACCTTCCACCTTCACACTCGACACCTTTCAGATCGATTCGAACACGCCGGCGCTTATTCCCATCAATAGCCAGTCGCTCCCCTTCAACGCCACGTGGGTCGACTCCGAGGCCGATCCCGCGCATCACGGCATATTTGTTTTGGTGAATCAGCAACAGGAAGGAACATCACCAGCCGCGCTGCTGTATCTCATCGCGTTCGATCTTTCCACAGGAGAGGCAACCGTACCCTCCGCCGGCTTGCCCATCGGTGCTAACGCGCGAAGCCTCGCCATCAGTCCGTCCGGCGGCTACCTGGCGCTCGGCTGGGGCGATACCCTCGGCGCCCTCACTGTCTATCAAGTCTCGGCCACCGACTTCAGCATGGCTCTTGTTGGCAATGTTTCTCTCGGATCAGAAGACGGCAGCTACGGCAGCTACTCCTTCCCGGATTCCATTTTCTTCAGCCCCGGCGGAAATCTGCTGTATGTCCAGGCACCTCCTGCGGATTTTTCCGGCGGCGGCCTGCCGTTTTTGGTGTTCGACCCTGCCAGCGCGACACCGGTCGCCACCGATCCAATCCAACTGGCCGGCGCCAATTTCCTCAATGGCATCGTCGATGCGCAGGCGCCCTTCACGTATGTCGGCAATTCCACGCCACCCACCTACGGAATCTCCGTCTACCAGGTTGATCTTCTCTCGGGTTTGCCCAGTCAGCCTGCGCCCATTAGTTCTCCTTTCTTTCCGCAGCTCAATCTTTCGCCGCTCTTCACTACCACTGAGCAGGCAGGCCAAGGCATCCAAGGTCCCACGCTCGGGACCAGCCCCGGCGCACTCACCTTCGCTGCAACCACCACCGGTCAGTCCAGCAGTGCACAGAAAATCCTGTTGAAGAGCCTTGGCTCGCAGTCCGTCATTCTTTCTCGCATCGAAATTTCCGGCCCCAATGCCGCCGATTTCAGCGAGTCCGACAGTTGCGTTTCCTCACCCGTGCTTCCCACCAATCACACCTGCACGATTTCCGTGAGCTATTCGCCCACTTCGGCGGGAACCAGTTCCGCAATTTTGTTTATCAGCGATAACGCGCCCGGGAGCCCGCAAGCGATCTCCCTCTCCGGCAACGCAATCCCTCCCGCCCCTGGCGCACCCGAAGTCGTACTCAATCCCACCTCGACGCTGACTTTCCCCGGCACCGCCACGCAAGGCACCACCTCGAATCCGCAAACAGTCACACTGACGAATTCCGGCGACGCTCCTCTTCAGATTCTCAGCACCGTCCTTAGCGGTTTCAACGCATCCGACTTCAGCATTTCCGCCGACACCTGCAGTGGTTCCTTGGCCGCCAAAGCTTCTTGCACAATTTCTATCGTCTTTTCCCCACTCGCCTTTGGTGTTCGCAACACAACTCTCACGATCACCGATAACGCCGCGAACTCTCCGCAATCCCTCGCGCTTAGCGGCACCGCTGGCCCTGCCGTCACCATCACAGCAACAGGTTCTACCACCGCGACCCTCACGGCCGGCCAGACCGCTCACTTCAATCTTCAAGCGACACCCGGAGCGGGCTTTAAGGGTTCGCTCGCATTCTCATGTTCCGGCGCACCTTTCGGCGCCGCGTGCACAGTGCCAGCCACATTGCTGGTCTCGAATAGCGATGCTGTTTCCTTCACCGTTTCCGTTAGCACGCTCGGCGCATCTGTCGTCACGCCATTCGCGCGCGTCCCCGTACAGCCCACGCAGCCCGTGATTCCCTGGTTAGCAACTCTACTGGCTGCTTGTCTGTTGCTGCTTTATCTCTGCTTCCGCGATGATCTCCGCCAATTCCCGCGCGCAGCAACCGTCGCTGCAGCTACTTCTCTTTCCCTGCTACTCGTCTTTTCCGGAATCGGTTGTAGAGGTGGCGCAGGTGGAGGCGGATCGAGTGGTGGTGGAACTCCACCACAGCAACAGACCGTCGCGACTCCCGCTCTGCAGCCTGCCGCCGGCACTTACTCCGCCGTGCAATCCGTCTCTATTACGGACAAAACCGCCGGAGCGACAATCTACTACACCACTGACGGCTCAACTCCCACGGTCGCCTCCCCAGTCTACTCCGCGCCGTTTTCTCTGGATTCGGCGACCACCGTAATGGCTATTGCCAGCGCGACAGGCTATAGCGACAGTTCTGTCGGTACCGCCGCATACAAATTCCGCACGGCCGCCGCAACGTATCCCCTCACGGTCACAGTCACCGCAACACCGACCGGCTCCAGCAAGGCGCTGCAATTGAGCCCGATTCCCCTAACCGTGATCGTGAATTGAAGCGAACAAAGAAAAACGGCCGGGTGCCATCCGCACCCGGCCGTCACGCTCTCATGGCTCAGTTGTTACCTTCCGTAACTTACGCGATAAATCACCCGCGCGCCATCGTCACTCACCAGCAGCGACCCATCCGGCGCCGTAGTCACGCCCACAGGACGTCCGTAGACATTTTTGCCCTTTGGATCCGGCACAAAACCTGTGAGGAACGGAATGGGATCCTCCACGGCCTTGCCGTTCTTGAATCCCACGAACACCACCTGGTAACCATTCCGCGACGACCGGTTCCATGATCCATGTTCCGCAACGAACGCCCCGCCCTGAAAAACCGTGGGGAATTGTTTGCCGGTATAAAACGCAAATTGCAGCGGCGCCACATGTGGTCCCAGCAAGACATCCGGTATGATCGCTTTTGCCACCAGGTCTGGCTGCTGCGGCTTCACGCGCGGGTCCACGTTCGCACCGATGTAGCTGTAGGGCCAGCCGTAAAATCCTCCATCTTGAATCGAAGTGAAATAGTCGGGCGGCAAGTTGTCTCCCAGTTCGTCACGCTCATTGACGGTCACCCAAACCTCGCCGGTCACCGGTTCAATTCCCAACCCTACGGCATTCCGCAGTCCCGACGCGAATATCCGCGCATTTTTTCCGTCCGGATCGCACACGGTCACGGCCGCTCGTCGCTTGTCTTTCTCAATATCCAGGTTCGACGACGACCCAACGCTCACGTATAGTTTGCTGCCGTCCGCGCTGAACGCGATAGTGCGCGTCCAGTGCCCGCCTCCAGGCGGCAGCGGTAGAATATGTTCCATCTCGCCGGTGCGTTTTGATGTCTGCTTGTCGTAGCGAAAGCGCACCACCTCGCCGGTGTCGCCCACGTACACATAATCGTCGTGAAACGCGATGCCGAAAGGCCGGTTCAGTTTTTCCGCGAACACTTCTTTCTGCGGAGTTCCGCCACCATGCTCCGGGTCCCGCAGTATCACCACTTGCCCCGCGCCCGTATCCGCCACGAACACATCGCCATTCGGCGCTACCGTCAAGAAACGCGGTACCTTGAAATCGCTCGCATAAATCTTCACCTGAAATCCCGTAGGCACTTTCGGGAGAAATCCGGCCGGTGGGTTGCTCTTGTCCGGACCGTTTCCCGCGCTTTTTGTTTCAAACGGAGCCGGCAACATCGGCTTTTTCCCGTGAGTCACTTGCGCGACGGAAGGCTGCGCGAACAAAAACATTCCGCCGCAGACAACACCTGCCAACATTTTGCACCTGATCATTGATTCCCCCATTTTAAAGATTAACCGTCTATGGGATGCGCCAAAAACGCCCACCGTTCCACAAGACTTTAGAATTCCGTATTCCGTAGCAACCGGGACACCGGCCTCACCCAGGCCGCTCCGTCACAGGGTGATCGCCCGGCCCGGGAAGCGGCGTTTTCCCTTCGCCGGTTTCCAGATCACCCAGCAACTGGTTCAAATCTCCATACGCGTAAATCGTCGGCGCATGGTTCTGCATCAATCCACCTGTGTCCGCCGTTGGCCCGTAATTACTATGCAACCCGTGAGCCAGCATCCGCAACATCGCCATCTGCTGTCCGCGGTGATGCGCCGTATGCGCAATGCGTCGCGTTACGACCCACGCCATCGACCTCTTCACATCAAAAAAAACTGTCTCCGATTCCCACCAACCTTCTTCCTTACCTTGCAGCACCTTCAGCCGCTTTTCACTGTCCTCGGCGTAGCGGCGGATGAACTCCGCCCGCGTCTCTGGCTTCGGCAGCGGCGGCGCTCCTACATCGATATTCAGCATGGTCCGAAACCAAAGATCTTCGCTGACGCACTGATGTACCATCTGTTCGTGCATGCTTCGCCCGCGGGTATCGTCCGCGCGCGGCCGGAATTTCATTTCCTGATCGCGAAATTCGCTCCACACACTCAACACCTTCAGCCGCTCCGTCTCGTACGTCTCCACCAAAAATTCATAGCGCATCTTTCTCCCCCTTCGCCACGACACACTATTTCATCCCACTGTTGCTCGCCACTAATTTTGCAATTCCCCTCTTGACGTTCCCGTCTCCACGGAGTATCAAGTATTCCCGCGCAGGATTTGTTTTCCGCGGTCCCTTCCCGGCTCCCTTACCTACTGCGCGCCATTCCACTCTCTTAGGAGGACATATGTCCACAGTCCGTGCTATTCCCGAGGGCTACCATTCCCTCACTCCCACGCTCGTCTGCAAAGGCGCCGCTAGGGCGATTGACTTCTACAAGCAAGCCTTCAACGCCAAAGAAATCCATCGCATGGCCGGGCCCGGTGGTTCCATCGGGCATGCCGAACTTCAGATCGGAGATTCCAAACTGATGCTCGGCGACGAATTCCCCGGGATGACCCAGGCGCCCGGCTCCACTCCAGTCACCTCTAGCGCCATTTTCCTTTATACCGATGACGTCGACGCCATGTTTGAACGTGCTGTTAAAGCCGGCGCGAAAGTCGAGATGCCTCTGCAAAACCAATTCTGGGGTGATCGTTACGGAAAGATCCGCGATCCGTTCGGACACCAGTGGGGCCTTGCCCAGCATGTTGAGGACGTCGCCCCCGCTGAGATGGAGAAGCGCTCGAAGGCTTGGATGGCGCAAATGAGCAAAGCCGCCGGCGGCGTGCACGATTAAGCCATAGCCGCCGCATCGGCGTGACGACGGGCCGGGGCTCCAGAAACGAAGCGCCATCGGCGGAGCCCCAGCCTTCGCATATCTCGGAATTTCAGCGACCGCAATTCGCTACAGCGGCCATAGCCATGCCGCTCCACGCACACCGCTGGCATCGCCGTGTTTCGCTACCACTACGGGGGTGTCGGCTTCGCGCCCAAACACATACTGGCTCAAATGCCGCGGCACGTCCTGATATAGACGCGGTACCTGCGACACTCCCCCGCCTAGCACGATAATGTCGGGATCCAGAATGTTGATCATCTGCGCCAAGCTGCGCGTCAACCGGTCCTCATATCGGGCCAGACTCGCCAACGCCGCTGCTTCTCCTGCTGCGCAGCGTTCCACAATTTCCTTGCCTTTCAATTTTGTCTTGGTGGCCCGTTCGTAATCCGCCTCCAGCCCCGTTCCAGATATCCACGTCTCGATACATCCCCGGTATCCGCAATAGCATTCTGGCCCGGGATACTCCTCCGCCTTCATCCACGGAAGCGTCGTGTGGCCCCATTCACCAGCCACCCCATTCCTTCCGTTGTGTACGCGCCCATCAATCGCCAGCCCGCCTCCGCATCCCGTTCCCAGAACCACGGCAAACACCACGCGCTTGCCGGCTCCCGCTCCATCGGTCGCTTCGGATACCGCCAGGCAATTGGCGTCATTGGCGCAGCGTACTTCCCGATCGAGTGCCGCGCTCAAGTCCCGATTAAACGCGCGACCGTTCATCCACGTCGAATTTGCGTTCTTCACCGTGTGCGTGATCTGCGAAATCGTCCCTGGAATCCCCACGCCTACCGTCGCGCCGCACTTTAGCGACGCTTCGATCCCTTCCACGCCTTCCTTGATCGCACCGACCGTCCCGGCGTAATCCCCCCGCGGCGTCGCCACGCGATGCCGGTGCAATTCCTGCCCGTTGCACTGCAACGCAACAAACTCTATTTTCGTCCCGCCTAAATCCACGCCAATTCTGATTTTGCTTTTCGAGGAATCGCCTGGTGAGCTAGACATGATATTCATCATTCTATACACAAATTTGCATGCATTTCTCCTCCGTGCATAAGAAAAGCCCCGCACGGATTCCGCCGCGCGGGGCTTGCGTCGTAGCTTCGCGCTAGAAGTGGAATCCCAACTCCACCGTCTCTGTCCGCGGCGTCACATAGTGTGTGCCGCTGAACGTCGACAAGAAGTTGTACAACGCCGTTTTGTTAGTCAGGTTAATCACCGTGAAGCGCAAGCTCCACTTGTACCGGTCCCCGTTAAACAAGTTGTCGTCGCCTACCGCGATATCGAACAAGTGCCGTGGGTCAATCCGCGGTGGATTTTTGTCATCGTTCTCCGTTCCTGGCTTCGGAATCTGCACTAACTTGGACCCATACAGATTTCCCGGGCAACTGGTCAGCGGCGCGCTATAAGTCGGCACCGCACTTCCGCAGAACAACCCCGCCTGAATCTGTTGGTCGGCCGAAAGTCCTGTCAGATCCACTTGGTAGCCCGGGTCGTTGGGATCGGCGCTGGTTGCGAACGGGATCGCCCCCGCCACAAGTCCGCTGTCGTAGCGCCAGTTGAAGCCTACCCACGGCCCGCGCTTCCACGGTTGGTATTGCAGGTGCGTGGTTTGGTTGAATAGTTCGTCGTGATCGATGCGGAAAACCCCGGTCCCACCTTGCCCCACCGGACTGACTCCGATTCCGCTGACTTGCGGCTCAAAAAACCGCGCGGCCACGCTGGACGCCACGAAATACGCCGTGAAGCCATGAAAGTCCGGTACGTTGGCGCGCAGCATGTATCCCGGTATTTTGGAATTGTTCCATTCAATCGGATACGTGATTGGCGTGTTCCCAAACACGCTGAAGTCGTAAGCCAAGTGCGTGTATTTCCAGATGTATTCCGCATCCACCACCAAGTATTTTCCAAACGCCTGCTGGAAACCTGCGTGGAACTCGTTTCGCCAGCCGGGGCTCAACGGATTCGTGATGCACGGATAGCCTTGTAGCGCGCCTTGCAAGGCATTCACCACCGTGTCGCCGCAGCCCGTGCTCGCGAGCACCAGGTTCTCGTTGAACGGTGTTTCCAGGGTCCGCGCATAAGACACACGTAGCACGGTGTTCGTTGGCTTAATGTTGTACGCAACTCCCAACCGCGGCTCCGCCTGCGTTGCGTGGCTGATTCCGTTATAAACGTCGCCACGGATTCCCACGTTAAACGACCAATTGCTCTTCGTAATCGTGTCCTGCAGATACATCGCCAGCTCTTTCACATCCGTGTGACCCCGCCAAAAGTAATAGCTTCCCCCGCCTGTCAGGTCATACGGCGCCAATGTTGTGCACGGCGCCGCCAAATTCACGCCATTCACTTGGCACGGATTGCCGCTGGCATCGGTCAGCGAAGGTAAAAGAGCGGGGTCGACGACCCCGAACGAGTCGTTCTCCGTCAAAAATGTCTGCTCGTACGTTACTCCTGCCTTGATGTTGTGTATCCCTTTCACATACGAAATGTCCGAATGTACCCCGGCGTTCGTCAGCCGCCGGCTCTGCGCGATGCTGTCGCTTTGCAAAAACGGTGTGAAATCGGAAAAGGGATTGCCGCTGGGATAGTAATTGAATTGATCCTGTCGCACGAAAGCTCCGGCCGTAAAGATCGCTTCGGTGCCGATCAGATGCACAAAGCTCGGCGCTATGTTGAAGGTCCCAATCTTCGATCGTTGGTCTTGCGGTCCGACCAGTTCTCCATTCGGCCCCAGTCCGCCACACGAGACTGTCTGCCCCGGCGCGCATGGCGTCGACCATCCCGCCGCGTCTTGCGCGTCAAATGCATTCGGCGTTTGAAACCACGAACGTGTATAGCCCAGATTCAACTGCAGGCTGTTTACGTCCGATAATTTGTAATCCACACGATCAAAAATGTTGCCCTGGTTCCCCGTGTCATGCAGCGCCACTTGCTCCGGCGGATCCAGAAAGCGCCCGGATCGCAGGCCGCTCACCGCCAGGAAATTTCCCCAGTTTTGTCCCCCGTAGGCCAAATCTGCGGAAATCGTCGGCGTGCCAAAACTGCCGTAAGACGCTTCCACGCTGCCGTGCGGTTGGGTCACGCCCAGCCCAGACCGCGTCGTCACCTTTATCACCAGGCTCGTCTTGTCTCCGAATTCTGCCGGTGGTGCTCCGGAGATCACTTCCATCGACTGAATCGAATCCGACGGAATCTGGTTGGAAAACACTTTGCTTTGCTGGTCCGTAATCGGTTGGCCGTCCACCGAAAATGAATTTTGCGCGTGATCTCCCAGCCCGTGAAACAATCCGTTCGAGTCCGCCGCCACTCCCGGGGTCGTCAGCGTCACGAGCGAACTTACCGACGAAGACGCGCTTTCTAACGGCACGTTCTTGAATAGATCGCGGTCCACATCGGTGTGGAAAGTAGAATCGTTCTCCACCAGATCGCCTCCATTAGATTCAACCGTTACCGACGTTACCGACGTGCCCACTTTCAATTCCACTTGCAACTGCACCGGCACAGATGACCGGATCTCCACATCCTGGGTGAATGTCGTGAAACCGTTCGCCGTTACCGTCATGTGGTACGGATTGAACGGCACATTTGTAAATCGGACCACTCCATTCCCATCGGTCGCTGCGCTGCGCGTGTACCCGCTCACCACATTCACGATCTCCACCGTCGCGTTCGGTACTGCTGCTCCCGACGGATCTTTCACCGTTCCTTCGATTGACCCGGAATTCCCGACTTGTGCTGACACACGAAACACAAATCCACACAGAAAAAGAAACAGCCCCACCAATAGGCACGTACGAAAACTCGAATACATTGATCCTCCACGCTCCTCAGGAGCAGTTCGGCTGGGCGTTGTTAGGCCCGCGTGTACGAAAGTGGTCGCGCGGCCACAGAGTGGCCGGCGTTATCTGGATTTTTTAGATTGGATTTACAACCGGACTTCAGCTGGAGGTGCGCGGGGATCGGAATGACTCAGGAAACTTTCAGTAACTCGAACGAGATGCTTTGCCGCTACCTCGCCCACCGGAGCCAGAGGAATCGTTAGTACGATTCCAGAAACTGCGGGTGTGACGCCTATGTGTGCTGCCTGGCACAGGCGGCAAGCCGCTTCATCGTGCCCGTTCGCATGGGTGTGCGGTGTAACCTGCAGCAGGAACAGCAGCGACAGCAGCGCCAAGGCCAAGGCCGCAGGCCTCGCCATTCGCCACCCAGATTTAGGGCCTAACTGCCCCATCCTCGTGCTCTCCCGATTGTCAGTACTCGCAGCAATGAACGCCGGTACACCCTCGACTGTTAGTCTATGATGTCATTCGCCGCAAGAAGGTTTCACACGTTTCGCGCCTGTTTCCGCAAAGCCACCTGCTTCCACGCCGATCTCGCGTCAGAAAAAAAAAGGACCGAACGGGTCAACCTCTCACGTTCGGTCCCGTAAGTACCATCTACGACCGTCTTACCGATTCTTGTTTGCCGCTTCTGCTGCGAGCTTCAGTTCGCGATTGACCTCGTCCAGCAATTCCTTGGCTTTCGCCGCATGCCCCTGCATGTCCCATTCGTTCGCATGTTGCGCCGTAATGATTTTCTCGTACGCCTGCTGCGACAATCGCTGCGCCGCCGCCAGATTCGGGTGTTTCTTTCCACTAATATCCTCCACCGGCTTTTGCGCCATCACCACACCTCCGCCGATCAGCGCCGCCGCCAACACTGCTCCCGCCAGTCTCTTTGAGACCTGCATACGCACTCTCCTTATATGAAAAGTTAGGCCTTCCGTTCGATGGATTGAACCCATCCGGACTGAACAAGTTGCACTCTTTTATGGTGAGCGACTACGGGAAGTTTAGAAAGAAAGGCTGCATGACCAGGTACACCGAAACGCTAATTACTGTTGAGTAGCACTGTGCGATCCGCCTGCAATCCATCACGCCGAGGCGACCAACATCTCGTACTGGATCGGCAATTCAATCCCGAACTGCTTCATCAATCCCAGCCCATCCCAAATCACCGTGGACTCGAGAATCTTCCCGTCCGCAACCTGGTTGATCGTAATCCCTGTGAAAGCCACTCTTTTGTTAGTCGGTGGAACCCCTAGAAATTCCCCGCGATGCGTGCCCGTAATTGTCCAGTACACCACCAATTTATCGCCTTCGCTGACCGTGTCGTCCACCACGAATTTCAGATCCGGCAGCCCGGCGAGAAAGCGTTCCACTTGCCGGCGATATGCGGCTGGTCCCACCCCTCGTCCGGAAACCGTTGGGTCTCCCAGCGCATGCGTCTCCGCGATCACCTGCGGGATGTATTCCAGTCTCCGCTCGTTCCAAACACTGTGGTACAGCCGCCCAAACAGGAGCTTGTACTCGGGAGCTACGGACATGCGGCGCCCTCCTCGGAACCAACGTTCAGTCGCGCTCTTCACCCGTCAGGAAGAGTCGCGGCCGTGGGGCGGAAACACTTGCCCGAGAGCCTACTCCCAATTTGGCCCATGCGCAATCAGTCTGATGGCTTATAGCGTCATTCCCAAAATCGTATCTGTGAGCTGCCGCGCCTTTGCCACAAAAAGGTATCCACGTTGAAGAAAGCTTAGCGCTGGGTCGGGTTCGTAGCCGCAGGTTGCGGAGGCGGAGTTGCCGGAGGTTTTGGCAGAGCAGGGGCCTCGTCTTCGGGGGCGGTGTCGGGAACATCAGTGTGGACGTGGTGTTCGGCGGCTTGCTCTTCTAACGGAACCACATTGGCGAAATCGGCCGCAGGCATTCCGGCCATACCTTGTTCCATGAATTCCAGCCAAATAGGCAGAGCGGCTTGAGCCCCGGTTTCGCGCTTGCCGAGCGAAATTTGCTTATCGTCGTAACCGACCCAGACGCCAGCGGTGATTTGTGGCGTGAAACCGATGAACCATGCGTCGGTGAAATCCTGCGTGGTGCCCGTTTTGCCGCCCGCAGGACGCCCGAGGGTTTTTGCCTTGATGGCAGTACCGAATTGCACGACGTCCTCGAGCATGGCGGTCATGGTGTGCGCGACATCAGGAGCGAGCACGTCGTGGACTTCGGGATGTGCTTCTTCGAGCAGCGCTCCGTCGTAACTGGTGACACGTCGAATCATGTGTGGATCGATGCGAATACCTTCGTTGGCGTAGACCGTGAAAGCAGAAACGTGCTCGATGAGCTTCATGTCGGCAGCGCCGAGTGCGAGCGGAAGATAGGGAGGAAGCGGTGTGGTGATACCGAAGCGCCGCGCCATGTCCACAACGGAATTGATGCCGACTTTCTCGGCGAGTTTCACCGCGGGAACGTTTCGCGATCCGGCCAAGGCCCGGCGCAGCGTTATGGTGCCTTCGAATTTTTCGTCGTAGTTGTGCGGGGAATAGGCCTGCCCTCCGCTCATCACGGTGAAGGGCGCGTCCACGATAGTGTCGAACGGAGAAGCGCCGCGTTCGACCGCGGTGGAATAAACATAGGGTTTGAACGAGCTGCCAACCTGGCGAACGGCCTGGGTAACACGGTTGAATTTCGAATCTTCGAAGCTGTAGCCGCCCACCATGGCCTTGATCTCTCCCGTGGGATTTTCGATGGCGATCATGGCGGCTTGCGGAGCGGGTTGTTGCTCGAGTTGGATGCGCGCGGTGGTTTCTCGCAACTCCTGGATGGAGACCTGAATAAGGTCACCAACTGCAAGAATTTCGTCTGGTTTCTTGTGCCCGGTCCAAGCCATGTCGGCGGGCGAGAGGATGGCGCGGTACGGGCCAATCTTGATGGTGGCGCTTTTATCGTCGACGGTGAGAACCAGGCCGGTGACGTAGCTGCCCTTGTCGATCGCGTGGCGCCAGTCGTCGTCTTCATAGGTGTCGAGCTGGCCGACATTGTCCCGCAGGATGTTGGGCAGTTTGCCGCGCCAGCCGTGGCGGCGATCGTAAGAGTGCAAGCCATCGCGAACGGCTTGGTTGGCGGCTTTCTGCATTTGGATGTTCAGCGTGGTGTAGACGCGCAGACCGCGTTCGTGAACGGCTTCCGTGCCGTAGGTGGATTCCAGGTATTTGCGAATATCTTCGAAGAAATAAGGAGCAAGGTCATTGCGCGGGTATTGCAGGTGCAGACCGAGAGGAGTCTTCTTGGCAGCAGCTTCTTCCGCGGGCGTGATTTTCCCCTCTTCCATCATTTGATGAAGAACGAGATTGCGGCGGGCGAGCGCGCGCGCGGGATCACCGAGCGGAGAATAGATAGGCCCGCGAATCATACCGGCAAGCAGTGCCGCTTGCTGGAGGTTCAAGTCGGTGACGGGCTTGCCAAAATAGAATTGCGCGGCGGCGGCGAAGCCGTAGTTGCCGTGCGCCAGGTACACCTGGTTGGCGTACATGGTGAAGATTTGGGGCTTGGTATAGCGGCGCTCGATTTGTAGCGCCAGGAGAATCTCTTGAACCTTCCGGCGGAAGCTGCGCTCACTGCGATCCAGGAAAAGATTGCCGGCCAGCTGCATGGTGATGGTGCTGGCGCCTTCGGCTTTGCGGCGCTTGAGGATGTTGCGATAGGCGGCACCGGCAACGCGGGGAAAATCGACGCCCCAGTGATCTTCGAAGTGCTGATCTTCGATGGCGGTAACCGCGTTGTAGAGAACCTTGGGGGTTTGCTCCCAGGTCATCAGGATACGGCGCTGCAGCGCGAAACTACCCACCAGTTGGCCATCGTCGGCGTAGATTTCGGTGACCACGTTGGGGCGGTAGGTTTCGAGCGCGCGGATTTCGGGGAGATCGCTCTCGTAGACAAAGAGCAGGCCCGCTGCGGCGCCCAGGGCAATGGAGCACAGAAGCAGGAAGGCCAGCGCGACACGGTCAATCAGTTTCCAGCCGCGGAGCCGCAAAGTTATTGGGGGCAAACTCAACATGAAAGAAAAATTCTAGCGCAGATTCAATCGAGACACCCGTCTGAGCGAATGACCAGTTTCCATCGTGAAAATCAGACCGGCGAATAATATTTTTCGCCGGCGCAGGCTCGGCAGATGGTGCGGCCGTCCTGGATGACTTCGCGTTTGAAGTTGATGCCTTCACCACACTCGGCGCAGACCACGCGGGGGCCCTTGAACCCGGGCAAATCTTCGGGTTGCACTTCGACCTTTACCCATTGTTTGGAGAATAGGATGTCGTCGGGAAGCTGCGCGTACGCTTTCTGCTGGCCTTCTTCCCTCGGCAACTCTGGGAACAGGTCTTTGGCGGCTTGTTTGGAGGATTCCTTGGCAGCGATGCGTATGGCGCGGCCGGTTGGCAGGTCACAGAACGTAACTGCGACTTTGCCCCAATCACGGAATTTGAGGGCGCGCTTGCCGAGGCGGCAATTGGCAACCAGCGCGACGGCATCGGTCATGCAGCGGTCGATTTCCACGTAGGTGACCAGGCGCTTGCGATCCTTGATGGGGTCGTCGATGCCAAGTTCTTTCAGGCCGAGCATCGCCAGGCGAACGCCAAGGACTTGGCCGGCGCAAATGTGGCCGTGGGCCACAGCGGCAAGATCGAGATATTCCGGTAGCGATTTCATGGAGCGTTTATTGTAGCGCGAACGCGGTAGCTGGGCTGCCGATGATGCAGCTTGTGCATGGCGCCATTGCAGGAAAGCGGCAGCGGGACTCTCGCATTCCAAAAGTCTAGGAAGCTTGCGGAGGGGCAGCGGGCGCGGCCCAGGGGTGAGGCTTGCTGGCTTCCTGGAAGGCGAAAATGGTCATCAGGATGGCTAGCGCGGCCATCGTGGCGTCTTCCAAAATTTTCTTGAGGCTCACGGGCTCGGGCGTGGCGAAACAGCCGCAGTTAATGTCCATGTGGAGCACATAGGCGCGTGTGACCACGGCGAGAAACATCAACAAGAAAAGAGAAACAACGGCGGCCCAGATGCGGAGACGCCAACCAATCAGCAGAAGCAGCCCCAGCAGCACTTCCGCGAACGGCAGCACGTGAGAGACGAACTGGACGCCGCTCGCAGACAGCATCTTGTAGGACTCCACCTGGAATCCGAAGTTGGAAAGATTTGCTGAAACAGAGAATTTCAGCATCGCCAGCGGCCAATAGAATTTGTTCGGAAGGAAAATCTTCGAACAGCCCGCGAAGATAAAAATTCCGCCGAGAAGAATGCGGCCAAGCCAGATAATCAGGCGCCGGTAATTGAAGGGGGCGGATTGCATCATAAATTCGCTTTCGGGAGCGAGGACTACTTCACGAGCTGGTCGAGCAACGTCTTCAGCACATCATAACTGACATAGCCGATGACCGGATATGACTGGCCATCGCGCGTATGAATGATGGATGTGGGCGTTTGCGTGACGGGAACCGACCGTCCCAATTGCAGGTCCAGTTCAATCAACGGTTCCAGGGTACGGCCTTCGACGAGAGCTTCTACCTTCTTCATCTCTGCCGCAGAGAGGGCGCCCGCAACCGTGCCCTTCACATCGCCATTCATCTCCCACTTTTCCTGATTCGAGAAAATCGCCTGCTCGACCGCTTCGCACTTGCCGATGTGGCACCCAGCCCGCGCGTAACTGGCAGCGACACGCGAGTACGCGTGCATCGGCAGGGGAAAATCGCGGTGGACCAGATAAACCTTATTGCTGTCCACATAATTATCGGTCACGCGTTGCAGCGTAGTGGTGTACAGCTGCTTGCAAGCCGGGCATTGAAAATCGCTGAACACTTCCATGACCAAGCCAGCATTCTTGCTCCCAAACGCCTTGTCGGGATCGATGTCTTTCACGCCGTCGACGGTGATCGATCCTTGTGGAGCAGGGTCTGCCGTCGTGTTTCGAGACGACTTAGCGCTGGCCTTCGCGGACGATTTTTGCGGCGCTGGCGCCGCCAGCACAAGCAACGCACCGACATTTGCGAGAGCTAGTGACGCAATCGAGGCAAGAAGGAAGCGGCGATTCACAGAATCCTCCGGAACAGAATTTCACAGGAAAATAAGAGCTTGGCCAGAGTACCACAGGTTGAAAGCCACAGCGGAAGGCCGAGGAAAGACGCAGTGATGGGACAGAAACTGTTTGAAGCGGAAATGTATCTCACGTGGAGGGTCGTGAAGGACCAGCGATCTTGGCTCATGGGCTCGGGGAGTTAGGTGAGTGCCGCAGGAGGAAGGTTGCCCGCACAGGAGGTTGGCGGTAGGGGTCAACCGTGGCTGTAAATAACTGATTAAGGTAAACTTATACTCATTATCAAACAACTTGACAGTATTACACTCAAGTTGTATAGTGGTCCAGTTCTCGCGTGCGGCTTAGCCTTTCGGGCCCGCCGCTCTCTGGCTTTATCGGGCTACTCTCGGTTGCCCAACCCGAGCGCTCGCCCGCAGATTTTGGGACGAACAAATAAAGGACGGTAGCTATGAGTAAGATTATTGGAATTGACCTCGGAACCACGAACTCGGTTGTCGCGGTGATGCAGGGCGGCGAGCCGGTGGTGATCCCCAACCAAGAAGGTACACGGACCACACCTTCGGTGGTAGCGATCACCAAGACCGGGGAGCGGCTGGTGGGGCAGGTGGCAAAGCGCCAAGCGGTAACGAACCCGGAAAATACGATTTACTCGATCAAGCGGTTTATGGGCCGGCGGTATGACGAAGTGTCCGAAGAGATGAAGCGCGTGCCCTATAAGGTGATAAAGGGGAACCACGACGACGCGCGCGTGGAGGTGGCCGGCAAGGTGTATAGCCCTCCGGAAATTTCCGCGATGATCCTGACCAAACTGAAGAATGCGGCGGAAGATTTTCTGGGTGAGAAGGTAACCAAGGCGGTGATTACCGTTCCTGCGTACTTCAACGACGCGCAACGCCAGGCGACCAAGCAAGCCGGTGAAATTGCCGGGCTGGAAGTGCTGCGCATCATCAACGAACCGACAGCGGCGGCATTGGCCTATGGCCTGGAAAAGAAGAGCGACGAAACCATCGCGGTGTATGACCTGGGTGGCGGTACGTTCGATATTTCCGTGCTGGAAGTAGGCGCCGGCGTCGTGGAAGTGAAATCGACCAACGGCGACACCCACCTGGGCGGCGACGACGTCGACCAAAAGATCGTGGATTGGTTGATTGACGAGTTCAAGAAAGAGCATGGCATCGACCTGGGCAAGGACAAGATGGCGCTGCAACGGCTCAAGGAAGCCGCGGAAAAGGCCAAGATCGAGCTTTCTCAGATGATGGAGACAGAGATCAACCTCCCCTTCATCACGGCAGGCGCAAGTGGCCCGATCCACATGCAACAGAAGCTGACACGCGTGCGGCTCGAACAGCTGATGAACGACCTGCTGGAGCGCTCCATGAAGCCCGTGAAGCAGGCACTGGAAGACGCGAAGATGTCGCCAAGCGACATCCAGGAAGTCGTGCTGGTCGGCGGCTCGACGCGTATACCGAAGGTGCAAGCGCTGGTGAGCAGCTTCTTTGGCGGCAAGGAACTGCACAAAGGCGTGAACCCGGATGAAGTCGTGGCGGTAGGCGCGGCGATTCAGGGCGCGGTGCTGGGCGGCGAAGTGAAGGACATCCTGTTGCTGGACGTGACCCCGCTGTCGTTGGGCGTGGAAACTCTTGGCGGCGTGATGACTGTGCAGATTCCGCGCAACACCACGATACCGACACGCAAAGTGGAGACATATTCGACGGCATCGGACAACCAGCCGGGTGTGGAAATTCACATCCTGCAAGGCGAACGGAAATTTGCAAAGGACAATCGCTCGCTGGGCACGTTCAAGCTGGACGGAATTCCACCCGCACCGCGCGGCGTACCGCAAATTGAAGTGACCTTCGACATCGACGCCAACGGCATTTTGAACGTGAGCGCGAAAGACAAGGCCACCAACAAGGAGCAGAAGATCACCATCACCGCCTCTACCGGCTTGAGTAAGGAAGAAGCGGAGAAGATGCGCACCGAGGCAGAATCGCACGCCGAGGACGATCGCAAGCGGATGGAAGAAGTGGAAGCGCGAAACCGGTTGGACGGCATCATCTATCAGGCCGAGAAGACCATCCGGGAGAACCGCGAAAAGCTGAACGAGGGCGACGTCAAGCAGGCCGAAGAAGCGTTGGAAGATGCTAAGAAGGCCATCAACGAAGGCGGCGTGCCACGGCTACGCAGTGCGGCAGAGAACGTGGAAAAGACGCTGCACAAGATGGCCGAGGAACTGTACAAGAGTCAGCAAGCGGCAGGCGCTCAGCAAGCCGGCGCGGCTGGAGCAGGCGCAGCTTCCGGTTCCGCAGGTTCCACCGCCGGCACACAGGGCGGCGGCCACAAGCCCGGCGACGTGATTGATGCCGAGTACGTCGACGTCGATGAAAACAAGAAGCCGAACTAAGCAAGCGTAGTAATCGTGCCGAGATGGGGTCCAGCAGTGTTGGGCCCCTACCCACGAAAGTGTGAGCCAGGCCGGTTGACGGCTGGAGTCGATAGGTCGGGAATGGCGACGAGCACAAAACAGGATTATTACGAGCTGTTGGGAGTGGATCGGAAAGCGACCGCGAAAGATATTCGCACGGCGTTTCGAAAGCTGGCTCGGAAATACCACCCGGATCTGAATCCCGGCGATAAAGCCGCGGAAGAAAAATTCAAACAACTCCAAGAAGCGTACGATGTGCTGTCGGATACCAAAAAGCGGCAGATGTACGATCAGTATGGCTTCTATAGCGAGAACGTTCCCACCGGAGATTACGGCGCGGGCCACGACGCTGCCGGCGGCGGAGAGAATGTCAATTTTGATTTTGGCGGCTTCGATTTTGGTGGGCAAACCAGTACAGGCGGCGGGTCAAGCTTCCGCGATCTGTTCGGGCAATTTTTCGGCGGGCGGCGCGGAGGAGTAGCGGCCGAGCCAGACCATGAGCCTGGCGGCGACCTGGAATATCAGATCGACATTGGATTTTGGGAAGCGGTACGCGGATCCGTCATCAAGCTGCAGGTTACGCGGATGGATACCTGCGAAACGTGCCACGGAACCGGCGCGGTCGGTACACCACAAACTTGTCCGACCTGCAATGGCACGGGTTCCATTCAGCAGACGGCCGGGAAGATGCGGTTCAACGTTCCGTGCAATCGCTGCGGTGGCACCGGGAAGTTGCGTACGCCGTGCAGAACATGTGGCGGCGAAGGACGCATTCGTAAGACGGAAACTATCGAAATACGCATTCCCGCCGGTGTGGCGAATGGGGGGCGCGTGCGCGTGCCGGGAAAAGGTAACGCCGGGACCATGGGAGCGCCTGCGGGCGATTTGTATTTGCGCGTGATGGTGCAGCCGCATGAATTCTTCGAACGCCGCGGAAACGATTTGTATACGCGCGTGCCGGTCACCGTGGCGGAGGCGTCGCTGGGCGCGAAGATTGAAGTGCCGACGATCGATGGGCGGTCGCTGGTGCGCATTCCTCCGGGAACGAACAGCGGGCGCTCGCTGCGGCTGAAAGAAAAAGGCGTGCCGCATGGCAAGAGTGGCGCACGCGGCGATCAGTACGTGGAGATCCAGATTATCGTGCCGGAGCCGACGGACGAGCGGGTGCGCACACTGATGAAGGAATTGGAGGAAGTGGCGCCGGCCGATCCGCGGAAAGATTTGTTTGCGAAGGCGGGAGTGTAGAATCATGCCGCCAAAACCGAGGAAGCGGGCGAAGGCCGGATACATGATCAGCGCGGTGGCGGAGATCTACAATTTGCATCCGCAAACGCTGCGGCTATACGAGCGCGTGGGCTTGCTGAAGCCGTCGCGGTCGCAGGGAAACACGCGGCTGTACACGGACTCGGATCTGGAGCGACTGGAAGTGATCCTGACGTTGGCACGGGACATGGGCGTGAACCTGGCAGGGATCGAAATCATTTTGAACATGCGAGAAAAAATGGTGGAGATGGAACACGTGATGGGCGAGTTCGCGCATGTGGTGCAGCAGGAATTGTCTCGGATCGCGGCGCGGACGGATGTGAAGGTGCCGAAGACGGCGATTGTGCGGTCGGTGCCGCGCGTAGTGAAGTAAGCAATTGGAGCCAGGACAGGCTCCTAGATAAAAAAATGGATTCCTCGCTTTGCTCGAAATGACACCTGCGAGACGGACCCTGCAGGCGACGGGGTCTTTTCTTTTTTGTCCACAGATTTCCGCAGCAGGTGTCATTGTGGCGGGTGGAGTGGGGACGTAAGATGGAGTCGGCAGGTGGACTGCCGCTGATGGATTCGGGATGGGTTCACGCTGCAAACGCGAGAGCTAGGCTCTCGCGCTCCAAAGGATGCCATGGCTCGGGAAGATTGTGCGCTGTGCAGAGGAACCGGATGGAAGCTGGTGGCGCGGACGGATGGCACGTCGGGCGACATGGCGGTAGCGTGCGAGTGCGGAATGGAAGAGCACGCCGAGAAGGTCATGGATCGGGCGCGCATCCCCAAACGGTATGAGCACTGCGATTTTGAGAGCTACGTTCCCGACCTGGCGGATGGGAAAACCTGGACGGCGGCGCACGAACAATCGTTGAGGCAGGCGAAATTGCTGGCGCAGGGTTTTGTGCGGGATTATCCCGCGACAGAAAAAGGCTTGCTGCTGATGGGACCGTCGGGTGTGGGCAAAACGCATCTGGCGGTGGCGGCGCTGAAAGAATTGATCCGGCGGGGACATGCGGGTCTGTTCTGCGACTACCGGGAATTGCTGAAGGAAATTCAGGCGAGCTACAACCCGGCAAGCGAATCGACGGAAATGGGCGTGCTCGAGCCGATTCGCACGGTGGAATTATTGGTGCTGGATGATTTAGGCGCGAGCAAACCGTCGGCGTGGGTGCTGGATATTATTGGACTGGTGTTGAACGCACGCTACAACGAGCGGCGCATGACCATTCTGACCACCAACTACATTGACGAGACGGCAGCGCCCGATGGCGGGGCGCGCCTGCCCGGTGGCCAACGCGTGGTGGTAAAGGAAGATACCCTGGCGGACCGCATTGGAGCGCGGATGCGCTCGCGACTATACGAAATGTGCCGCACCGTGGAAGTGCATGCACCAGATTTCCGGCGCGAAGCACGACAGGCCGGAGGGGCTCGTGCATAATCCCAGCTACTTCCGAACGCAGATTCCGGTTGATTGACACGAGCGCGAGGCGGCGGGTATGCTTGCATGGGTGTTGTGGATGAGGCGTTAACCCGCCGTCTGAAGGCATCCAACTGAAAGAGACCGAGTTACTGCGAAGCAGTTCATCCGCGTGAGTTGTACTGCCCCGTTGTAACCCTCCTTGCATTACCCCGGTAGGGATTGCGCAAGGATTGACCTGACCAAAACAGGGATAAAACATCCCGGAGGCGACATAATCATGACTTCATTCGATAACGAAAACCCCGTATCGTCAGCAGCAGCCGCACCCGCACAAGAAGTAGAGTCCCCGAACAAGCCCGAAGAAAAAGCAGCCGCCGAGGAGCAGGCGAGCAGCCCGGATACTGGTGTGCCGCAACCGCCAGCGCAGGCCGATCCGGTAAAGCCGGAAGAAGCGCATAAAGCCGCCGAGGCTCATGCGCAGACGACAGCCGCGGATGCCGAAGCTGCCGCTGCCGCCGAAGAAGCCGCGGGCGCGGAGGAGATGAGCAAGCTCATCGAGCAGTACAGCGAGCCGCAGGAAGCGGCGGCGCAGAATGAAATTATTGAAGTGAAGGTGGTAGCGTACACCGAGCACGGCGTGGTGGTGGATCTGGGTGGGAAGACGGAAGGGCTGATTCCCGCGGCGGAGTTTGCGGACACGGAGATTCCGCGTCCGGACCCGAACGCCACGATTGAAGTGCAGCGCACCGGCGAGCACAAAGACAGCTTTGTGATCGTGTCGTACCAGAAAGTGCTGCGGCGGCGGACTTGGGAAAAGATTGACGCACAATTCAAGGCCAAGGAAACCATCAGCGCGAAAGTGGTAGACCGCATCAAGGGCGGGTTGGTGGTGGACATTGGCGTACGCGCGTTCCTGCCGGGCTCGCAGTATGACCTGCGGCCTACCGCGAACCTGGATGGATTGGTTGGCACCAACCTGGATGTGCGTATCACCAAGCTGAATCGTCGGCGCGGCAACGTGGTAGTGAGCCGTCGCGCCCTGCTCGAAGAAGCCCTGCACGCGAAGCGCGCGGAATTGATGGAGCAATTGCAAGAAGGGCAAGTGGTCCACGGCACGGTGAAGAACGTAACGGATTACGGCGCGTTCGTGGATATCGGCGGCC
>Ga0335085_10004315_pt1 | contig 23706 bp, 21 predicted proteins | sample Lox_Sample_45_FD_206712 | JGI IMG/M metagenome (GOLD analysis project Ga0335085, IMG submission 206712) | Soil microbial communities from Loxahatchee National Wildlife Refuge, Florida, United States - Lox_Sample_4.5 | ecosystem: Environmental > Terrestrial > Soil > Wetlands | place: USA...
CCATGCACCCCTGGATCGCCGACTACAATCTCATCCGCCCACACTCAGCCCTCGGCGGCAAACCTCCGCTCGAAAAGCTGAACAACGTTCTTGGCTTCAACACTTAGGTACAGTCGGAAGACGATGCCCCGCCCGGAGAACCGAGCGGGAGCAATCGTCGTCAGAACCTGACCCGAAATCAGCTTCGTCATTCCGGGGCCGGCGAAGCCGGCGTTCGGAACCTATGAACACGGGCTTATACCCGGTTGGCACGGTCTGTGTTCCTGGGTTCCCGCTTTCGCGGGAATGACGACATTGAAATTCCTCAATTCATTTCAAGTCGGGTTCTGAGGATGCCAACGACGCCTACGCCGTCGCGGCGGCGCGCATCGCCCGGCGCTTGGCGATGGTCGGGGCCTTCGGCGCCTTCAGCGGGTCGTCGACCCGGCCGCTGGGGCCGACCGTGTCCGGCAGGTTGTAGACCCAGTTGTCGCCGCCCAGAATGTAGTTGCGGTTGGTCTGCGCCGGGTTGCGGTTGATGAGCGGCCGGTTGAGCAGCGGGTGCGTCATGCTGCGCACTTCGTGCTCGATCTGGAATACCGTCTGGCCGGTTTCGAGATCGATGATGTCCTCGAAGCGGTACTGGCAGCGGTCGCTCTCCTCGGTGATGAGGCCGAGTTCCTGCAGCTTCTTATGCGGCGTGCCGAAATCCTCGACATAGACCTGCAAATGGTGGCCGTCGAATTCCGGGATCGGCCGGTCGGTCTCGCGGAACACCAGCTCCTGATTGAGGCCGCATTTGATATGCGCCGCCTTGCCGTGACCGTTCTTCTCGACGCAGGTCTTGGCGCCCAAGATCTTACGATAGAACTTGGCGATCTTCTTCGCGGTCTTTGGCGGCACGGTAAACTCGACATAGGGGATGCCGAGGTTGATGTTGCCGAAGCGCTCGACGTCCGGCTCGAAGACATGGAATTCATTGCCCCAGGGGCAGGTCGCGAAGACGTGGTCGTTGTATTCCTTGAAGCTGAACTGCGTGTCGGCGAGGTTCTTCTTGACGCCGTGCAGCCGCTCCAAAAGCTCCTTGCGGCTCGGCGTCACGATGCCGATATGGCCGCGGAACACCAGCGCATCGCCGGTCGGCATGTGGATCTGGCTCTTGCCGATATTGACCCACATATTGTTGGTGCCGGGGAAGAGAAACGGGTCGCGGGTGAAGCCCATGCCGACCAGATAGAAGTCGCTGGCGAGGCCCTGGTTCGGGATTTCCACATTGAGATGTTCCAGCGCGGTGAAGTTGCCGAGATCTTCGGCGGCGCGATCGAATTGTACTGAAGCCATGCTTTCCTCCAGATTTTTCAAACCCTCGGTATGTCCTTTAGAGTCCAACTCGAAATGAAACGAGCAAAATCAGCTTTTCTCGTCTCCCCCGCGAAAGCGGGGGTCCAGGGCCGCAGGCGCTATCGGTTCAAGGCTCAGCAAAAATCCTGTCACTTGCTCCTGGGTTCCCGCTTTCGCGGGAATGACGACACTGCAATTCCTCAATTCACTTTCAATCGGCTCTTAGGGGGCGCCAGCTGGGTGGGTCATCAAAACAAATTTTGGAACACCTCGTCTACCGGCACCCGGTAACCATCGGCCAGCTTGTTGGTCTGATTGGCCATGCCGACAACCGCGATCAGCTCAGCGAACATTTCCTTTGTCATGCCCTTGCCTTTCGCCGCGACACCGTGCGAGGCGCTGCAATAGGCACAACCATTAGAAATACTGATCGCTAAATAAATCATTTCTTTGGTGAGCGGATCGAGCGCCCCCGGCCCCATGACTTCCTTGAGCCCGCCCCAGATGCGCCGCAGGGTCGCCGGATCATTGGCCAGCACGCGCCAGAAATTGTTGATGTAATCGGTGCCGCGCGTCTTTCTGATGTCGTCAAAGACGGCGCGGATTTCGGGGCTGGCCTCGCGTTCGTCGATCATCGGCACGGTGGGCATCGGCACGGTGGGCATCGGCACGGCGGTCGTCATCTCATCTCTCCAGGCGGCCGGTCAGAAACAGCGCCAGCATACGAAAATCGCTGTAGAGCGACCAGAACGGGTGGCCGAACGTCTCGGGCCGGTTGTGTTCAAACACTGCGTGCCCGGTCCAGGCGCAGGCATATCCGACGATCGGCGCCGCGACGAGAAGCCACCAGTCGCGCGTCACAGCGGCGGCGAGCAGCAGCGCCACGCCGGCGCCCGTCCCGATAAAATGCAGCGCCTTGGTGCGCGGGTCGCGATGCGCCGCGAGATAATGCGGCCAGAATTCGGCGTAGGTCATGGCATGTGGATTGAAACGGGCCGAGCGCAGTATCGGCTCGCCGCGCCGCGTCATGCAAGCGGAGGGGTGATTTCGGCCGGTGTCGGGACAGCATGCGGCGCCGTCAGCCGATCCCATAGCGCCGCGCGAGGGAACGGCTAAGATGTCGGCGAGGTCAGCCGCGTTCCGCGGCCAAACCAGGGGAGCCTGCTTATGCCCGAAACGCCGACATTTGGCCGCTATGCCGAAATTCCCTATGACGCGATGACCCCCGAGCAGCAGGAGGGTTACCGCTTTGCGGTCGAGACTCGCGGCCCGCTCGGCGGCCCGAACAAAATCTGGGTGCACAATCCGAAGCTGGCAAAGGTCGCGGCACCCTTTGGCGGGCATTTTCAGCGCGGCAACTACTCGCTCAGCGAGCGCGAGCGGGAGATCGCCGTCATCATCATCAACAGCAAATGGCGCTCGGCTTATCCGACGGCGGCGCATGAGCGGCGTGGCAAGGAAATGGGGCTGTCCGCCGAAAAAGTCGAGGCCATGCTGTCGGGTCTGCCGACCTCGTTTGACGACCCGCGCGAGCAGGTCGTCTACGAGATGGCGATTTGCCTTTCGAACGCGCGCTGGGTGTCAAGGGGGCTTTACGACCGCGCGGTGGCGGCGCTCGGCCATGTCGGCATCACCGATGTGATCTGCCTGATGGGGCATTACACCAGCGTGTCGATGACGCTCGCCTTTTACGACGTGCCAGCGGGCGCACAAGGCATGGCGCGCTGAGCCGCTCGACCGAGGAGGCAGTGTGAGCGTGGAAGCGCGGCCCGAGGCCGCCCGGCCGAGCGACGATATCGTCGATGTGCTGATCATCGGCGCCGGCGCTTCCGGCGCCGTGGTCGCGTGGAGCCTCGCCGAAACGCGGATGAGGATCCTCTGCCTTGAACAGGGCGACTGGACCAAACCCGGCGATTTCCCGACGAACGGCCGCGACTGGGAAGCGCGCCGCTACGGCGATTTCGACATCAGCCCCAATCGGCGCGCACGCGACACCGACTACCCGATTAACGACGACGACTCGATCATGAAGATCGCCAACTTCAACGGAGTTGGCGGCGGCACGATCCTCTTTACGGCGCATTATCCGCGGCTGCATCCCTCCGATTTCCGGGCGCGCATGCTGGACGGCGTCGCGGATGACTGGCCGATCGACTACTGGACGCTGGAACCGTATTTCGCCGAAAACGACCGCATGACGGGTGTCGCCGGGCTTGCCGGCGATCCCGCCTACCCGCCGCACCAGCCGACGCTGCCCCCGGTGCCGCTCGGCAAAACCGGCACGCGCTACGCCCGAGCGGTGAACGAACTGGGCTGGCACTGGTGGCCATCCGACATCGCCGTCGCCACGACGGAATATGACGGGCGTGCCAAGTGCATCAATCTCGGCCACTGCACGCCGGGCTGCGCGCAGGGAGCAAAGGGCAGCGTCGATGTGACCTATTGGCCGCAGGCGCTGCGCAACCGGGTGGAGCTGCGGACGCGCTGCCGGGTGCGCGAGATCACCACCAACGCCGACGGCATGGCGTCCGGAGCCGTTTATTACGATTGCAACGGCGTGGAGCGCTTCCAGCCGGCCGAGATGGTGATCCTTGCCTGCAATGGCGTCGGCACGCCGCGCCTGCTGTTGAATTCGGCCTCCGCCCGGTTTCCCCACGGGCTCGCCAACTCTTCGGGCCTCGTCGGCAAGAACCTGATGCTGCACCCTTGGCCGCAGGTGTTCGGCTATGTCGACGACGAGGTCGATGGCGGGCGCGGGCCGCAGACCGTGATGTGGAGCAAGGAATTTTACGAGACCGACCCGTCGCGCGATTTTGTGCGTGGCTACACGCTCCAATTCACCCGCGGCACCGGGCCGGCGAACGAGGCGATCACCAGCATGGTCGCCGGCCGTTTGCCCTGGGGCGGGGATCATCACCGTATCTATCGCATGCTGCTCAACCACCGCCTACAGATCGGCGTCGCCTGCGAAGACCTGCCGGAAGAAAGCAACCGCGTCACCCTCGACCCTGTGCTGAAGGACAGCCACGGCATTCCGGCGCCAAAGATCGACTACGCGATCAGCGAGAATACGCGCCGGATGATGGAGCACGGCATCGCCCGCGCCAGCGAAATCCTCGAAACCGCCGGGGCGAAAAACATCTCCTGCTCGCGCACCTTGCTCAACTATCCGGGCCATTTGCTGGGCACCGCCCGCATGGGCCTCGACCCCAAGTGCTCCGTGGTCAACGAGTGGGGACGCTGCCACGACGTGAAGAACCTTTTTATCGTCGATGGCAGCATTTGGGTGACCGGCGGCGGGGTCAATCCGACCTCGACGATCCAAGCGCTGGCGCTCTACATCGCCGACAGCATCAAGAAACGCTTGGCCAACCTGTTCGACTGAGCTGGAAGGTCACACGACCGGTAGAGCTTGTGGGAGGCGCATTCAGCCCAGAGCCGCATGACAGGCCCGGCCGCACCTCGACGTAAAGTATCTGGCGCCCGGCACTAGGTTCAAACTCGGAGACACTCGAAATACCGAGATTCGCGCGGCGCCTCGCACAAGGAGTGTGGGCGTTGCACGTTAATACTTATTACTCGGGTAATGAATGATTTGCGCGATACTGTTAAAATCAATTCGAGGCTGCAACAAAACGTGTATATTCATGCTGGGGGTATGGCACGGTCGGCGTAATTGTATGCTGATCCGGCCGTGAGACCGCCGGGGCAAGACCCCAACGGTCGGAGATTTGGATGGTGCGGGAAATTCGGCGGGGAATATTCGGCGGTATTGTAGCCGCGCTGCCGTTGATCGCGGCGCCGCTGGCACCGACCACGGCGCAACCCACCACCCCCACCTCGAATGTCGCCGCGACAAAACCGGCTGAGCCACGATCCACAGCGGTCAGAACCGAGCTTTCCGCGGCCCACAAAGTCGTAGCAAGATTGGCGACCCAATCCCATCATCCGGCAGCGAAGCTTGCCACCGCGAAACATCATGCGTTAACGAGAAAGCTCGCCGAAGAGGCGACAATAAAAGAAGCGCGGGCGAAGAGATTGGCGGCGCTGGAGAAAAAGCGGGCCGCGGCCAAGTTCGCTGCCGCGAAGCGCGGGCCGCTTCCTTCCCGTACGAGAACGGCCGAGCACGGCGTCGCCACGGCGACGTCCGAGACCGCTCGGTCATCTCCGCACGCCGCGCCGCCGATCGAGATGGCCAAGGTTGCCAACCCGCACTCGACGGCGGCTCCCGCTGCAATCGCCGCAACTCTGCCGGTCCCCGCTCAGCGCGCGCCATCGCCGGAAGCGAAGCCAACTGCCGTGCCGGTGCTTGCGGCTCTGACCCCCGCCGCCCCGCATGAGCCGGCGGCCGCGCCCCCAAATGCGATATCGGTGAGCAATCACCAAACGGCTGCCGCCTTTGTCGGGAGTTTTCTCAAGGAGGCGTTTCGCCTCGCCAAGCAGAACGGCGCCACCTCGCTGCAACGCCGCGCGGCGCTCGCTGAACTCTTCGCCAACAACATGGATGTAAAGCGGATCGCTGGTTACACCACGTCCGATCAACTGACACAGATGGCGCCCGACATCCAGCAACGCTTCCGCACGATCCTCGTCAGTTACCTGGTGGAAACATATTACCCTCAGCTCGAATTGGCGGCTGACCCGTCGGTTCGGGTCGATACCGCGGCGGCGGAGCCCCTAAGCGATGGCACCGCGGTCGTGTGGACGACCTTCACCAAGGACGGGTGGGGATCGCAGTCCGTCCAGTGGCATTTAGCCCCGGAGAACGGTGGCTATCGCATCGTCGACATTTTCACCGCGGGCGCGAGCCTGGTCCAGATGGAGCGCGACACGTTCCAATCGGTGATGCGCAATGGCGGGTTCAACGAATTGATGGCCAAGCTCGACGCCCGCACCAAGGAATTGGCGAGCGCGGCGACGGAGTAAGCGCCGGATTCAATGCGCGTCGGCCGGTGCCGCCTTGGGGGGCACGACTTTGCGCAGCAACGGCACCGTCAAGGTCGCCACGACAAACGCGATCATGATCGCCTGAAACGCATCGGCATATGCGAGCGTCGCGGCTTCACGATACGCGATCTGCCACAAATGCTTGAGCGCCGCCATATGACCCGGATCAGCCGCGCCCAGCGTCGCGGTGTAGCGCGCGCTAAGGTCCTGCACCAGCGCGTTCATCGGACGGTTGGCCGGGGTCAACGTCGAGGCTATGTCGTTAAAGTGCATGTTGGTGCGGATGTTGAGGATTGCACCGCACACCGCGATGCCCACCGCACCGCCCATGTTGCGCATCATGTTGAAAAGCCCGCTGGCGTATTTCAGCCGCGCCATCGGCAGGCTGCCCAGGCCGAGCGTCACCGAGGGGGCCACCGCGAAGACCTGGGGAAACCCGCGCAGCACTTGCGGGATCAGCAACTGATCGGCGCCCCAGTCATGGGTGATAAAGCTGAACGACCACATCGCGACGCCAAAGCATGCGAGCCCGAACATCATCAGCCAGCGCAAATCGAGCCGCTTGCCGAGCATCACATAGACCGGGACGCCGATCAGCGAAGCGGCGCCGGTCGAAAAGATCGCGATCCCCGTCTGCCACGCGCTGAATCCGCGCACATAGCCGAGAAATAGTGGCGTCAGGTAGATCGTCGAAAAAATGCCGATGCCGGTGACAAAAGAAAGGAAACAGCCAAGCGCGAAATTGCGATTGGTAAAGGCGCGCAGATCAACCACCGGCTGGGCGTAGGTGAGACTGCGGATGATGAAGAAGGTGCCGGAAACCCCCGCGATCCAGGCGCAGGCGGTAATCGTCCGGTCATCGAACCAGTTCCACCGTGCGCCCTCTTCGAGGAAATACTCGAGATTGCCGAGCGCGATCGCCATCAACACGATGCCGAGATAGTCCGCGCCTTTGAGCAGCGAGAGATCAGGCTCGTCGATCTTGACCAACACCGGCACGGCGAGCGCCACCGCGAGACCCGGCACCAGGTTGATGTAAAACAGCCAGTGCCAGTCGAGCGTATCGGTGATCCAACCACCGATCACCGGCCCCAGGGTCGGTGCGATCGAGGCGATCGTGCCGACCACCGCCGCGGCGTAAACTCGGCGCTGGCCATCGAAATAATGAAATGACGAGGTAAAGACGGTCGGGATCATCGAAGCGCCGAGCAGTCCTTGCAGCGCGCGGAAGACAATCATGCTGTCGATGTTCCAGGCCATGCCGCAGAGCATGCTGGCCGCGGTGAAACCGGCGGCCGACCCCGCGAACAGCCACCGGGTCGAAAACACCCGCGTCAGCCAGCCGGACAGCGGGATGACGATAATCTCGGCGATGAGATAAGCGGTCTGCACCCAGCTGATGTCATCCTGTGCAGCCGAGAGCCCGCCGCCGATCTGCTGCAAGGACGCGGCGACGATCTGGATGTCGAGCAGCGCGACAAACATCCCGACGCACATCACGGCGAACGGCAGGATGGAGCGGACACCGGCGCTCATTTGACCTGTTCCGCGGCTTGTTCGACAGCCGTGGTGTCGCGGGTATCGATCGAGGCGCTCACGGAAAGCCCGGGGCGCAGCCGGCCGAGCGCGGCGTCACCATCATCGATTGCGATGCGCACCGGCACGCGCTGAACGATTTTGGTGAAGTTGCCGGTGGCGTTTTCCGGCGGGATGACCGCAAACACCGATCCAGTCGCCGGCGCCAGGCTGATGACGCGCCCGTGAAATAAGTGGCCGGGCAGCATATCCGCGACGACCGTCGCGCTCTGCCCCGCATGCATGTGGGCCAGCTGGTCTTCCTTGAAATTGGCGTCGACCCAGAGCCCATGCGCCGGGACGATCGACAACAGAATGGTGCCGGTCGTCACATAGGCGCCGACTTGCGCGCCGCGATCGCCGATATAGCCATCGATCGGCGAGCGGATTTCGGTGTAGCCGAGGTTGAGCCGGGCGGTGTCGAGATCGGCTTCGGCCTGCGCGAGATCGGCCCTTGTTTCGGCCGCCTGGGTGTCGAGCACCGCGAGCTTTTGTTTGGCAGCGGCGAGGCCGGCCTCCCTGGCGGCGACCATTGCCTGCGCATGCTGGTCATCGGCCAATGATTTCTGGTCAGCCTGGACGGATGCGACATTCGACGCGACAAGCTGGTGATAGCGTGCCGCGTCCTGGTGCGTGAAAACGGCCTGCGCCCGTGCCGCCGCCAGATCGGCCTCGGCTTGTGAGATCATCGATTGCTGCCATTCACGCTGCGCCCGCAGGTTGTCGAGCGTTGCTTGCTGGCGGCGCACGACGGCGTCGGCATGGGCCACCTTGGCGCGATAGTCGCGGTCATCAAGCGTGATCAGCAATTGCCCAGCGGTTACACGCTGGTTGTCGGTGACGAGGATCCGCGACACGAAACCAGGGACATGCGGCGCCATCGCGGTGACATTGCCACCGACGTAGGAATCATCCGTGGTTTCGATAAAGCGACCGGTGGTCCACCAATAGCGGCCGAGACTTGCCCCGCCAGCGGCGATTGAGAGGCCGAGCACGGCGAGAAGCAGCTGCTTGCGACTGATCCGAAAGCGGGCGCGAACGGGAAGCTCGACCGCGGCGCGCGGCGTTGCGATGTCAGACATGGCTCGGCTCCTTTGCCGCCGCTGTCGCGGTGCGTGACAGCTGGCGGCGCGTGCGTTCGTCGGCCGCGGGCCCCGCGACCGTGCGATAGGGATATTCGGTGACCGGCCGGCCGGTGACGGGGTCGACGAGGATCGGATCGACCTCGCGCCCGGTTTCCCCATCGACCAGAATGACGCTGCGCCCTTCCGGCGCGAAATGGCGGTTGCCCCAGGCGAGCATCGCCAGCACGACAGTGCGGAAATCGCGGCCGCGATCGGTCAGCACATAGTCCTCTCGCGGCGGGTGGTCGCTGTAGCGGCGCCGCTCCAACAGCCCGTCGTCGACCAGCGCGCTCAGCCGCCGCGACAGGATGTTGGGCGCGATCTCCAGACTTTTTTGGAACTCGTCAAACCGTGTCCGCCCTTGAAAGGCATCGCGCAGGATGAGGATGGTCCACCAATCGCCGACGCGCTCCAGCGTCCGGGCGACAGGGCACTGCATTCCGCCAACGCTCTTATGCTGCATGATCGAGCCTCGTCACTTGCGTTATACAAGTAACTATCGTCATGCAAGTTATCAAGGCCCAGAACCAAGGACGGCTGCTGCCAGGCTGCTGCTGCTCAGACCATGGCGAAAGTCAAAGCTGGCTACGTTCGTGCACCTCGATCGTCATGCCTGGAGCCCGGCCAGCGGATAGCCACCTTTGCCGTTCGCCGGTCGGCGGCTCGAAATCAGCCGCAAGGCCTCGTCCCGCTGACCGTTGCGCAACAGCGCGCAGGTCACCGCGTATTCGAGCAAATCACGCTGCGCGCGGCTGCCGCCGACACGCTCGTGGGTCTCCAGCACCGGCCTGATGTGATCGACCGCCTTGGCCCAATCGTTTCGCGCGAAGGCATCGAAGCCGCGCGCAACGGACACGAGGATATCGGCCGCTGGACCCAGCGGACTATCGATGATTCGTTGCAACGCCTCCCGTCTGCCGGCCATCGCAAAGGCGAGCGCGCTGTGGATGTCGGCAAAGACGATGCCCGAATTGGGGAACCAGCGCGCCGCGTGGTCGGCAATTTCGTTCCACAGAACCGGCGCAACCGTTTCGCCCGCCATCTCGGCCCGGAGAAGAAACGACGCGCAGTCGGTCAGCACGTTGAGTGGCGGTCCCCACGCCGCACCCGGCTTGAGTGAGGTGCGATAAATTTCCCAGGCCCTATCGCACCGGCCGGTCTCCAGCGACCACAGCGCAAGGTGCCAGCTGATGTGGCAATGCAGCTGGCCGTCCCGCGAATAGTCCCGGTTCCAGTCGTTGAGATAGGCAAGCCCAGCCTCGCGTTCGCCGAGCTCGCAAAAGAGATGGGTCCGAATATGCGCGGCATGAGCGTTGCGCCCGAAGCCGCGCAGCGAGCTCTCGATGTTGCGCAGACCGCGGTCGTATTCATGCAGCTCGATCTCGGCGAAGGCGAGCACCATGCGGAACCACCAGTCATCGCCATAGGCCGAGGCAAACGGCTCAAGCACCGCGAGTTGCTCAACCTCCCGCCCTGCCTTGCCGGAAAAGCCGATCAGTCCAAAAACACCGGTGATCGGCGCCAGCACCATCGCGTCACGTGGCCATGTCTTGAGGTGTTCGAGGATGGCCGGGATGGCTGCACCGCCGCGCCCGGTCAAAATCCGCTCGAAGATCGCGATATGGCTCTGCTCGCGGGGCGTGGCGCCCGCGGCAAGCGCCAACCCTCGTCCGAGCGGCGCCTTGATCTCGCTGCCGCGGCCTTGCACCTGCAGCGTGCGCGCCAGCGCGATATGCCCCAGCGCGAAACCTTCATCGGCCGCCACGGCATCTTCGAAAGCGGCGACGATGCCGGCATCGGCGGAAAGTAACCTGTCCATGCCGGTGACGTAGGCATCGCGTGCTGCCGGCGAGGTCGTCGTCAAGGCATTGCCGTATCTGTCCTCAAGCATCTCGAAGCTGTCCTCCCGATGGGGTCGGTTCTGCGCGCACCGGTTCGGAATGGCGCAGCGCGCCGCCGATGGCATGCAAAAAAATAAGACAAAGGGCTGGCATAGGGCGTCTCGAACAGGACGGTCAAGGCGGCGATCAACTCCTACTTTCCCGGCGTCCTTGAATCACATCCTCGCCGAATACGCCGCTGTGCTTGCCCGGTCAAAGTTTGGCTTCCCGGCCGACGAGATCGCGGCATTGATGACCATGCTCCGCGAGCGCGGCGAGAGCGTTGCCGGAGCTTCGCCGGCGCCGGCATCGCGGGATCCCGGGGACACTAAGTTTCTCGCCTGCGCCCAGGCCGCTCGGGCATTTTTCCTCGTCACCGGCAACAAACGCCACTTCCCGGACTCGCCCTACGGGCCTACCTATGTAGTGAGCGCCGGTGAGCTGCTCGACCGCATCGCTCTCGAACTATGACCGCTCAGTCTAAACGCATATCGCGCGCGGCAACGCCACCCGCGCCCGGATACGCGCCCGCGTCGAGCATGTCTTCGCCGCCCAGAAATGCCGCCTCGGGCTGATCGTGCGCACCGTCGGCATGGTCCGCGCCCGCGCCAAAATCGGCATGGCCAATTTTGTCTACAATTTCACCCGCTTGGCCTGGCTCAAGGGGCAAACCGCGCCCGCCTGACGCCAAACCCTCATGCAGAGGCCACGGCCGGCCGAAACGCGCGGATTAGCAGTGACGGATCGAACAGAAAATACCAGTCGCAAAACTAAATCGGCCCATCGGCTCCACTAAACTGGGTAATTCGAGGCGTCCACTTGCGTACCGCAGCCGCTCCCGCCGATACTTGGCTCGAGCGATTTCAGCCGACATTCGCCCGATTCCAGGCGGTTTCGGGGCTAAAGACCCCTTCGCGTTCGCCCGGCCGATTACCGTTCGCCGCCCGCACCTCACCTGCATGGCCTGTCCCTCGCAATGGGAGGGCGACGTCGGTGACATGGGCTCGATCTATATCCGCTACCGCTGGGGGATACTGTCTGTTCGCGTGTCGCTGACAGACCGCGACGCCGTGTCCGGAACGGCCATATATGAGGCCAACATCGGCGAGTTGACGGGAGACAGGCTTGGCTGCTTCATGACCATGGCCGAAATGCAGGAGCATCTCGCCGGCATCTGTGAGCTCGAGGGTCCCCGCGATGAAGACGGGTGGGACCGCTAATTTGCCGCGATAGCCGAGCAACGCCGAGGCGGTGCAAGGGCAGGGGCGGACGCCGCCATGAATAACGTAGATATCGTCTGCCGTGAATGGACGCACCCAGGAGTGACGATTGATTTTGTTTTTCGAATCGGAGTTTCATTCCCCATGTTACAGAACAAAGTGGCAACTTTATGATCGCAGGGTCGTCTCTATCCTAAAACCGGGGAATTCTAGGCATTCGCTTGGTCAAGCGCGGCTGCCCGGGCGCGGGATTGACGCGTACCCGACCATCGAAGGCACAATTAGCAGTGTCCGCGTACCTGCCAAAAGCCCGGCATCAGCTAGCAGCATCCGCGCTCGCGCAGCGCGACAAATAGGATGAAAGGGATCTTCTCAGTTCCATCGCCGCGCCGCACTCGGCGCACGGCCGCGGCTCGGGCCGATACGGTGAGGAAAGGGAAAGCGGCCGGCGATGCTCTTGGGGCAGTGATCCGAAAAAAGTCTGTTTGCGGAACCGATCAATCCTCGCCATCGAATAAGGTGGGGCGCTGCACGAACGACCAACGGCGCCATCAATGAAATTTGAACAAAAAATTGCCACGGTGTTGCCACTCGATCGGTTGCATCCTTCCAGGCCACGTGCAAAGGAATTCGGTGGTGGGCGCCTTCCAACTGACGCTTTGCGGCCTTTGCGATCTCAGTACACAACGGATCCAAAAAATCACGCATGTGCTGTCCATTCTTGACCCGGATACGCCGTCCCCAAAAGCTTTCGCCACGATTGATCGGCGGCGCCGCCTTGAACTCCGCTTCCACGACATACTTGAACCAGAGCCCGGCGCCGTGCCACCCGAGCGACAGCACGTGCAGGAGCTCCTCGCGTTCGGTAGTGCGATGATCGCCAAACGAACGGGCGTCCACCTCCTCATCCACTGCCATGCCGGGTTGTCGCGCTCCACAGCGGCAGCGATCCTCTATCTCACCCAGGCCCACCCGAGGCGGTCCGTTCACCAAAACTTTGGTGAGGTTGCCCGGCTGCGCCCGGGAGCCTGGCCTAACCTGAGATTACTCGAACTAGGCGACGAGGCGCTCGGCCGGCACGGTGAAATCATCGCAGCGGCCGGCGCATTTTACCGCAGAGCCCTCGACGCGACCCCGCATCTAGGAGACCGTTTGGTGCGTTCGGGTCGCTGCCGGGAGGTGGCTTGGGCCGAGCAGTGGCGGTGACTTGGCATGGCGGCGGAGTGGCGCCACCGCCCATATAGCCCTGGGGTTCGCAGCTCCCTTGTTGAAGGAGCACCCTCTTGCCGTTCAGACCGTCGCGATGGGGTCACGAGCGGCTACATGACCCGTCGGCAGAATCTGATGGAAGGGAATAAAGGTTGGAGCCTTGTCCCCAAAAAACGCGTGATCCAGCCTGGAAAACTCACGTGCTGCCTCGGCTTCACCCAGATGTTGCAGATGCGCCAAATGGCGAACGCCGTCGAGCGTGAACCGCTGGGAACTCATGTCGGGGCTTATGCGATAAAGGCTCTTGGCTCCAATTAAGGCATTCGCCGTAGCGACGGCGGAAGAACATTGAGCTGCCGTAAACACTTGGGCCAGACGAGCTCCCCAGTAGGAAGCTCCGTAAGACGTTTTCTTTTGCCATGGCACATCGAGACGCTGCGTGGTGCATCCCAAGCTCAAAACCCGGATCATTTCGCGTGGCCAACCAAGGATCCCCACGGCTTCGATCACGGCAAGCCCAAGAGGGTTGTGGGCCCAAACGCTGCCGTCGATATAGGGCACACCATCCGCTGACAAATGGATGGGAAAATAGGTTGGCGCGGCCACCGTCGCCAGTGCGACTTCGACGGCCAGGAGATTGTAATCCTGTATTAAATCAGGATGATGGGATGTCTTGTACAAGTGGACTCGTTCTGAAGCGAGATTGAGAGACGGAATCAGCAGCCGGGTCCGGCTCTCCCCAAGCCGGCGATCCTCAAAGACCTCTTCAAGAACGTCGCGCAATACGGCGGTCGTATATTTCGACCGAAAGATGCCCCTCAGACTTGGGCCAAGCCCCGAAGGGAAGATGCGTTTTGCGTTTCTGCAATATAATTCGAGAATTTCCTGCCCGGTCATACCTAAACCAAGGGCAAGCGCGATTATTCCACCGGTGGACGTACCGGCGATCATGTCGAAATAATCTGTAATTGGATTGCCGAGTTTATCCTCTATTCCAGCGATAAATGCTGCCGGAAATACACCTTTTATTCCACCGCCGTCGATCGTGAGAATGCGCCGCGGAGTCCAAGGAATTTTGTCGAACAAAGAGTCCATTTATCTTAATTTTTCGTCGCGACGCGATGACGTCTGCAAATGCCTCATCCTAATAGCGTGTAACACCAGACAATCAATTTTGAATTAATCGGCAATGTTCGGGGTGACCGCTGCCAGAGTGCGTTTCCGTTGAGCTGCCCGGACGGCCCTAAAAGCCGTGGCAATCGGCGTTGATCGCTGATTCGATGTCGCCGGGGGTCCGGGGGATTGGCAACAACGGGGCAACCGTTGGGCCCCTCATTCGGGCCGTTGACGTGATACAGTGAGAAATCAAACGGAGGAGCCGATGAGCGTCGAACTCAATCACACGATCATCCCGGCGAAAGACAAATGGGCCTCGGCCAAATTTCTCGCCGACATTCTCAATCTCGAAGCGGGACCGGAATGGGGCCATTTTGTCCCGGTCAAGACGGCGAATGGCGTGACGCTCGATTTCGATACACGCGAGGAGTTCCGGCCGGGGCATTACGCCTTTCTCGTCAGCGATGGCGAGTTTGATGCGGCGTTCGCCCGAATCCGCGCTCAGGGTGTCCGGTATTATGCCGATCCGCGGCGCGCCAAACCCGGCGAAATCAACCACCTCCATGGTGGTCGCGGCGTCTATTTCGATGATCCCAACGGTCATTTGATGGAAATCATCACCCACCCCTACGGCGACCGCCCCCAGCAACCCTGATCGTACGCGCACACTGCGCGTAGCCGATCGCCCAGGAGGAACGGATGGAACGTCAGCGTAAAACATCGATCCGCCAGCCTTATGGGGGGTACGACCGCCGGCGCATTCCCGCCGAGGACACCGAACTTACCCATGTCGGACCGGAAACGCGCTGCGGGGAATATATGCGCCGCTTTTGGCAACCAGTCGCGATGTCGTCAGAGTTGCGTGAACTGCCGGTCGCGGTGCGCATCCTCGGCGAAGACCTCGTGGCGTTCCGCGACAAGAGCGGCCGCGTCGGGCTGCTCGAGCGACATTGCTGCCATCGCGGCACCTCGCTCGAATTCGGGATTGTCGAAGAGCGAGGCATCCGCTGCTGCTACCACAGCTGGAAGTTCGATATCGACGGCCGGATCCTCGAAACACCGGGGGAACCCACGAGGAGCAAGATCAAGGAGAAGACCTTTCAGGGCGCTTATCCGACCCTGGAATATGCCGGGCTGGTCTTCGCCTATATGGGACCGCCGCAACTCAAGCCCGCGTTCCCGTATTACGACGCCTTCGATCTGCCCGACGACAAGATGGTGCCTTACTCGCTCACCTACCCGTGCAACTGGCTGCAAATCTTCGAAAACGTGATGGACCCGGCGCATGGGGTATTTCTGCACACGCGGATCAGTTTTGAGCATTTCGCCCCGGCCTGGGGCGATCTCCCAATAACCGAATTCCGCGAGTCGCCGCTCGGCATGGTCTACATCACTTCGCGCCGGGTCGGCGAACTCATCTGGGTGCGCATGAACGACATCATCCTGCCCAACCTCGCCCAAGCGGGCGCCATCTGGGAGGCCGGCGACCAGCTGAAGGCCTTCACGCGCGCCGGCCTCACGCGGTGGACGGTGCCGATCGACGACACGCATTCGCTGGTGATCGGCGTGCGTCACTTCAATGACGGGGTCAACGACCCGCTGGGGCGTCACAGCGAGGCGGCGTGCGGCAAGGAGACGGTCGATTTCGTCGGCCAGACGGGCGAGCGGGGGTACGAGGACCGACAACGCATTCCCGGTGATTTTGACGCGCAGGTCTCGCAGCGGCCGGTTGCGGTTCACGCGCTGGAGCACCTTGGCACGACCGATCGCGGCGTTTCGATGCTGCGCCGGATCGTCCGCAAGGATATTCGGGCGGTCGCCGCCGGTCAGAATTGCGTGCGGGGCGCTGGCGGTGATGGCATTCCGACATACTGCCAGGATTCCGTGGTGCGGGTGCCGGCGCGCGCGGGGCGCAACGATGACATCGTACTACGCGATGTCGGCCGTGCCGTGGCACGGATCGTGATTGATGAGGACAACGGCACCGGGCGCGCGCGGCTGGCGCGGGTCGCGCAAAAAATTGCGGCGCTTTCGGAAGCGCCGGTCGCCTCCGCGACGGAGTGACGGGACCAGAGCGCGTCCGCCCCCTCCCAACTGAGTTTTGATCGCAATACCTATGCGCCCCGCCGTGCTGGCCAATTGACCGCTCGTGGTCCGGCGGGTTCAGATCAGCAAACGGTGTTCGGCCGGGTTTCAGGGAGGGATTGATGGCGAGTGTGCTCTATATCGGGCTGCAGGATGCAGACAAGATTGCGGTCCTCTCGATTGACGATGCCGGGAAGCTCGCCAAGCGAGACGAGGTGACGGCGATCGGCGGCCCATCGGTTATGGCCGTCGGCAATGACCGCAAGGTGCTTTATGTTGGCCAACGCGGCGGGCCCGCGATCACCACCTTCCGGATCGACCCTAAGACTGGCGCGCTCAGCATCGCCGGAACGGCCGCGCAGCCACACGCCCCGACTTTTCTCGCGCCCGACCGTACCGGTCGGTTCATGCTGGTCGCGTATTACCAGGGCGGGGGTGCGGCCGTGTTCCGCCTCGCCGCCGACGGCACGGTCGGTGCGGCCTCGCAAGAATGGCTGGCAACCGCGACCGGCGCCCACGCGATCGCAACCGACCGCTCGAACCGCTTCGCCTATGTGCCGCACATCGCCCGCGTCCAGGACAATGTGTTGGAGCCGCCGAAGAATATCCCCGGCCCCAATGTGATCATGCAATTCCGCTTCGACGCCGAGCAGGGGCATCTCAGCGCCAACCCGCCGCCGCGGGTTCCCCAGCCGGACCTCGTCGGGCCGCGGCATTACTGCTTTCACCCGAGTCTCGGCATCGCTTACTTCTCGAATGAACAGGGCTGCAGCGTCACGGCGTATCGGATTGCGCCAGCCGGCACGCTGGAGGCGCTGCAGACGATCTCGACCCTGCCGGCGGGCTTTGACGCGCGCAATACCTGCTCGCAGATTCACCTGACCCCATCTGCTCGGTTCCTCTACGTCGGCAATCGCGGCCACAACAGTATCGCCGGGTTCAGGGTCGCATCCGACACCGGGTTGCTCACTCCCGCCGGCCATGTGCCGACCGAGCCGGTGCCCAGTGCGTTCTGTCTCGACCCCGAGGGCAAATTCCTTTTTGCCGCGGGCACCGCGTCCGGCCGCTTGGCCTCGTATCGCGTCGATGGGGAGCACGGGACTCTGACACCGCTTGCGGCACAGGATCTCGGGGCGCGCCCCGCCGCGGTCGCTTCGGTCAGCCTCGACGGCTAAAGAGAAGGCTGGCGGCGACGCTCGCCGCCATGACCGCTTGTTGCGCGCGGAGAAGAGTTCATGCCCCATTCGACATACCTGCCCGAGCGGATGGGCACCGCCGTCATCTCCCCGACCGGGGCGTTCGAGGCTGGCAGCTTCCAATCCTTCACGCTGGTCTATACCGCCGGGTATTTCGGCATCGACGACACCGGCTCGATCAAGATCGTGCACCGCTTCGCCAGCGATATGGGCCGGCCGCAATGGAACAACCCGCAGGCAGCCAACTATACGACGGTCGAGGCGTCGAACGGTGCGGTGCTCGACGTCGTCTACGATCCCAAGCTCAATATCCGGCCCTGGGACAAAACCCTGCTGATCCGCGTGACGCGCGGCTTCCTGCGCGAGGGTGACACGATCACCGTGCGCTTTGGCGACCGGCGGCAAGGCTCGCCCGGCATGCGGGTGCAGACCTTTGTCGAGCCGACCTTCGAGTTCCGCGTGCTGGTGGACGCGATCGCCACCTGCGACTACGTCGAATTGCCGGTGCAGCCGACGATCGCGATCGTCGCCGGGCCGCCGGTTGCTTGGAAGGCGGTCTTGCCGACCTTGCGCCGCTGCGGCGAGCATTTTCGCCTCGGCTTTAAGGGCGAGGACAAATGGGGCAACCCGAGCGATCAGGTCGAAAGCGTGTTTTCGCTGAAAGCCAACCAGCGGGTCAACGGACTGCCCGAGACGATCACCATGCGGCGGAGCGAACACGCCAAATCGATTGAGGGATTATCCGTCGGCGAACCCGGTGATCTCCTGATCGAGGTGCTCGACCGCGATGGCCGGCCGTTATGCGTCAGCAACCCGCTGCGCGTCGCCACAGAGGCGCCGTTGCGCTCGTATTGGTGCGATCTGCATGGACAATCGGAAGAGACGATCGGCACCAATTCCGCGCGGGAATTGATCGAATTCGCGCGCGACCGGGCCTTTCTCGACGGCATGAGCCATCAGGGAAACGACTTTCAGATCACGACACCCTTTTGGAACGAGCTCAACGACTTGACCCGCGAATACAACCGCGACGGCTCTTTCGTCATTTTTCCCGGCTATGAATGGTCGGGCAATACCGGTCTTGGCGGCGACCGCAACGTACTGTTCATGCACGAAGGCGAACAGATCCACCGGTCTTCGCATGCGCTCGTGCACGATCACGGCGATCTCGCCAGCGACGCCAACAGCGCCGAGCAGCTCTTTGCCGTGCTGAAAGACAAGGACTGCGTCGTCTTCGCCCATATCGGCGGCCGCTATGCCGATATCCGGATGGCCCACGACGCGCGCATCGAACGCTCGGTCGAGGTGCATTCCGACTGGGGAACCTTCGAGTGGCTGCTGCATGACGCGCTGGATCAGGGCTATCGCGTCGGGATTCTCGCCAATTCGGACGGCCATAAAGGCCGGCACGGCGCGAGCCACCCGGGAGCATCGCTGTTCGGTGCGTATGGCGGTCTATCCTGCCTTTTCGCAACGGAACTGACGCGTGCCGGGCTGAGCGACGCGCTGCGTCGCCGGCACCATTACGCGACGACCGGTTGCCGCCTTCTGCTGGACGTGCGGGCGGCGTTCGATGGCGCAGCCGTACTCTTCGCCGACGACCCGCAACTCGGTCCCACGACGTCTGCTCGCACGCGGACCGCGATGATGGGCGACATTCTGCGCTGCGAGGATGAGACGGTGACGTTGACGATCGATGCCGTGGCGTCGGCGGCGATCGAACGGCTCGAAATCCGCAACGGGTTGGATGTCTTAGAGACGTGGCGGCCCTACGATAAGACCGCGCTCGGCCGCCGTATTCGCGTCATCTGGGAAGGCTCGGAATACCGGGGGCGCGGACGCCAGACGATCTGGGACGGCGGCTGCACGCTGCGCGGAAACCAGATCGAGCGGATCGCACCGATCAATCTGTGGAACCTGGACAAGAAGCTGTCGCAGACAGGGCCGACCGCGTTGACCTGGGAAGCCCTGACCACCGGTGGGTTTGGCGGGTTCGATGCGTGGCTGACGGAGGTGCGGTCGGGCTCGATTTGCATCGACACGGCGCTGGTTAAATGCGAGATCGACATCGCCGATATCGGCCTGGATGATCTGGTATTCGATGCCGGTGGCATCGGTCGCCGCATCCGCGTGTTTCGGTTGCCCGATGAGAGCCCGCACCGCCGTCTGCGCTTGTCGCGCCGCATTCCGCTCAGAAAAGCGGGGGACAACGCGGTCTACGTCTGCCTGACCCAGGAGAACGGCCATCTCGCCTGGTCAAGCCCAATCTATGTATTCCGTTGATTGTCCGGCCAACTGCGCATGACGACGACGGAACTCATCCCATAGGATGAGAAGAATGAGGACGCCGGGGAGGGTTCGCCGTGGGCATGACCATCGTCGAGAAGATTTTTGCCCGCGCCAGCGGGCAAACCCGGGTGACCGCCGGCGATCTCGTGGTTGTCGACGTCGATTGCGCTGTCATGCTCGACATGAGTTTCCACCGCACGCAGCGACGCACCATCCTCAAGGTTCATGATCCCGATAAGGTCGTGATCGCCTATGATCACATGGTGCCGGCACCGGACAAGGATTCGGCCGAAGCGCATGCCTACGGCCGAGACTTCGCGCGCCGCTTTGGCATCAGGCGTTTGCATGATGTCGGTCCCGATCAAGGCGTCAGCCACGCCATCGTCGCCGACCGCGCCTATGCGCTGCCCGGCACGGTGCTGGTCTGCAGCGACTCCCATACATGCGCTTCCGGTGCGTTCAATTGCGCCGCGCGCGGCATCGGCGCGCCGGACTTGCTCGCCGCGGTCACGACCGGCAAGACCTGGTATCGCATCGGCGAAACGATCCGCTACGACCTGAATGGCAGCCTTCGTCCCGGCGTTTCGGCGAAGGATCTGTTTCTCCACTTGGCCGGCACCTGGGGTCATCATACCAACCAGAATGTCGAGTTTGGCGGCCCCGGGCTGGCGGGGTTGAGCATTGACGCACGCCGCACCGTCGCCGCGATGGGTGCGGAACTCTCCGCCGAATTCGCGACCTTTGAGGCCGACCAGCGTCTTATCGATTACGTCACGGCGCGCAACCCGGCGCCCTTCACGCCCGTGTCTCCCGATGAGGATGCCAACTATGCCGACCGGCGGGTCGTCGACCTCGATACGCTGCGGCCCCTTGTTGCGTTGCCCGACGCGGTGATCCGCAATTCCGTACCGGTCGACGACGTCGCCGGCGAAAAGATCCACCAGGCTTTTATCGGCTCCTGCGCCAACGGCTCTCTCGAAGATCTTGCCGAGGCCGCGCGGGTGTTGAAAGGACACAGGGTGGCCGCGGGTGTCCGTTTGCTGGTCACTCCCAACACGCAGGCCGTATATGCCGCCGCGCTCATGGCGGGTCACATCGCGACGCTGGTCGAGGCCGGCGCTGTTGTCACCTCGGCGACTTGCGGCGCCTGCTTTGGCGGGCATATGGGTGTGCTGGGGCCGGGCGAGACCTGCATCACCGCCAGCACCCGCAACTTCCAGGGGCGCATGGGCGATCCCAGCGCGCGGATTTACATGGCGTCACCAGCCACGGTCGCCGCCTCGGCGGTCGCCGGTCATATCGCGGGAGCCGACGCATGATCATTGGCAAGGTTTGGAAGTTTGGCGACAACATCAACACCGATCTGATGCTGCCGGGCAACCTGCTGTTGGCGCCGGAAGCGGAGCAGAAGAAGGCGGTGTTCGCCGCGAACCGGCCGGGTTGGGTTGACGACGTGCGGCCGGGCGACATCATTGTCGGCGGCTTCAACTATGGCATGGGGTCGAGCCGGCCGGCGGCACGCTCGTTGCGCAATTGCGGTGTCGCCGCGTTGGTGGCGGAAACCATCAACGGCCTTTTCTTTCGCAACGCCGTCAATTTTGGGTTGCTGGTGCTTGAGTGCCCGGGCGTCCACGCAGCGTTTGAGGAGGGCCAGACGCTGGAAATCTCGATCGAAGAATTTGTCATACGAAATCGAGACACTAGGGCGACGCTCGACACCCGGCCCGTTCCGCCGATGCTGCTCGAGTTGATGCTCAATGGCGGGCTCTATCCCTATCTCGAGAAGCAAGGGTTGATCGAGCAGTTTGGCGCGGCATAGTGCCTCGCTTGGTCCTGAGTTGACGCTGGCAGCGGCGGAACGGATCCGGCGAACCCGCGCACGCGAATTCTCGATGCAATCGGCCAGGCGCATGGCAAATGTCAAAGCCTTGCCTTCGACACGCGGCGTGATCGGTGACAAGTTGACCAAGCATCTCGTGCCCCTAATTCATAATCGTACGCGGGACCCTTCTTGCGACGAGACTCTCGTGCCGTCCCGGGGATGACACAATTATTCGAAATCCCGAAGGACCAGCGAGTTTTTCAGATCAGACATGACAAGGTGCCTGCTCGCTGACGACGGCGACACCATCAGTGAGAAACTCAGAAGCGCCAAGATGAAAGATCTGCGTAATAGTTGCTTGTTGCACGACTTTATGGTTTACGCGCATTTGGCATCGAGAGATGATGAAGAGCAAATTTTTGTCAGTTCCGACAGGAAAATCGGAGATGACTATAAGGCCGTTACGCATATTCCCCTTCGTCGCAGCGGCGATGAGCGGTTTCGTCTCATCAAGCGCCCCGATCACGGCGATGGCGGATGTTATCGAGCAACCCGCGACCGAGGAGCGCACCCAAGCGGTCCGTGAAGCGATCAATGTTGATACTGTAGGTGTTATCTCCCCAGAGGAACTGTTGGAAGGTTCTGTTATTATTACATTCGCGGGGAAGGGCGTCTCGGTCGATTTTGACATCTCCGCTTCCGCACCCGGCCTGATCGCTCGCGTCGATCCCTTGGCCGGCTTGGAGCAGCCATCCGCGCCGAACCCTCGGCCCCCTGGCTACCGCACCGCCGCGGGTACGCATGGCGTGCATCCGATGCAAAATGTTCTTCCCGCGCGATCGGAGAATGAGAGCCAACACTACGCGAAACACTACACCGCACCTCCTATGGATAGCGGGACCGCATCGACAGCGCCTAAGTCGTATGATCAGCTTCAAAATGGTGATGTTGCGCCGGAGTTCAAAGCGATTTACCGGATCGCCAGCACCAATGTCGATGCCGTGGCCCCTTGGACCAAGCCAATCTATAGAACAATCGACAATGCTTTGCAGGCTAATAAGGAGGCGTCTCCTCCGTCTGCCAGTCAGGGTACGGTCAATTCATTTAACGATAACGATTGGTTTGTTTCACGCTTCATAAAATTCTTGCTATCCGCGGATTCACTTCCCTACATTATTTTCTTTTTCATTATATGTATTGTGGTCGCGGGCCTACTCAGGCTTTTGCGGATCACCGTACCGACCCGCTGAGGCCCTGGTCGGCTGGCAAACGTCGACAGCCAGCTGCGTTCCGCGAACGGCTGTGTAATATCAACGCCAACGTCCGACGTTTCGGATCGATGGATAGGGCATAGGGATTTGATGCGGCCGCTTTTCGGAGAGCATCCCGCGAAAGCATGCGGTGAAGGTCGCAGGTAGGAGCCTTTATTTGCGCGACCTGGGGCGGCGTGGTTTCGTGGGGTTGTTTGTCGGCGATGATCTGGCACAGGTTGTTGATGCCGTCTTCGGTGACGGCTCACAGGCAAAGACTGGCGCCGCATCACAACCCGATACGACAAACTCGCGGTGAACTTCGCCGCCCCCATCTTCATCGGCGCCGCCTTAGAGGCTGACCGAAAAATAGGTTGAGTGATGTATTTGTGATTCCGTCGTAGTTGCAAGAGACGATGGAGGCACAAGATGTTGACTGAAATCACTCGAAGCAAGTATCGGCGGGAGCGGCTGCGGTACGCAAGTGACATGACGGAGGCCGAATGGGCGGTGATCGCGCCGTTGATGCCACCGGCTCACGAAGGTCGGGGGCGGCCGCGCACGACCGACCTGCGCGCGGTGGTAAATGCGATCTTCTACATCGCCCAGAGTGGCTGCCAATGGCGCATGTTGCCCAAGGATTTTCCGCCCTTCACCACGGTCCAGCACTATT
>Ga0335085_10004316_pt1 | contig 23699 bp, 19 predicted proteins | sample Lox_Sample_45_FD_206712 | JGI IMG/M metagenome (GOLD analysis project Ga0335085, IMG submission 206712) | Soil microbial communities from Loxahatchee National Wildlife Refuge, Florida, United States - Lox_Sample_4.5 | ecosystem: Environmental > Terrestrial > Soil > Wetlands | place: USA...
ATTTCGGCCCGGAGGGGAATTACCTCTCGCTCTACGCGCCGGATTTCTTCGCCCAACGCCAGACCGATTGGGGCCAGTCGCTCGATTTCGCCGGCATCGCTCGGCGCTTCTTCATCGAGAATGCACTTTATTGGCTGATCGAATACCACATCGACGGGCTGCGCTTCGATGCGGTTCATGCGATCCACGACGACAGCGGGACGCATTTCCTCGACGAGCTCGCGCGAGCCGCGCGCGCGGCCTGCGGTGACCGGCATATCCATCTCGTGCTCGAGAACGACAAGAACGAAGCGCGTCTTCTCGAACGCGGCGCGGAGGGCAAGTCGCGTGCTTACGACGCGCAATGGAACGACGATTTCCATCACGCCATGCATGTCGTGCTGACCGGCGAGAGCGATGGTTACTACGCCGACTACGCCAAGGCACCCGTCGACCATCTCGGCCGCACGCTGGCGCAGGGCTTTGCCTACCAGGGGGAGCATTCGCCGTTCCGTGATGCGCCGCGCGGCGAGCCCAGCGCGCAGCTGCCGCCGCTCGCCTTCGTCGACTTTCTGCAAAACCACGACCAGATCGGCAATCGCGCTTTCGGCGAGCGGCTGATCACCCTGGTGCCGCGCGCGGCGCTCAAAGCCGCGATCGCGATCCAGCTCCTCGCGCCGTCGCCGCCGCTGCTGTTCATGGGCGAGGAGCTCGGCGCGACCATGCCGTTCCTCTTCTTCTGCGATTTCGCCGGCGACCTCGCCAACGCCGTGCGCGAAGGCCGCCGCCGCGAATTCGCGCGCTTCCCCGCTTTCGCCTCGCCCGACGCGCGCCAGCGCATCCCCGATCCCCTCGCGATCGAGACGTTCGAGTGCAGCAAGATCGCGCCAGCTATCGCGCAGCCGGATCGCGAGATCGCGGCGCTCTATCGGCAATTGCTCGAGCTGCGCCGACGCGAGATCGTGCCGCGGCTCAGCGGCGTGCAGGCTTTCGCCGCGCGCTATCGCAGCGAAGGCCGCCGCCTAGCGGTCGAATGGGATTTGCCCGAGGGCAGCCGCCTCGCGCTGATCGCGAATCTGGCCGCGACGCCCGGCGAGCTGATCGCGAAGCCGGGCGGGCGGCTGATTTGGGGCACGGCGTCCCCGGGAACCCCGCTTCCTCCCTGGACCGTCCTCTGGTCGATCGCAACGGAGGCCGAGCGATGAGCGATGATATCGAGATCATCCGCGCTTATCAGGATGCTTGGGGCCATCATCGCGACGTGCCGGAGAGCACGATCCACCGCCTCGAACAGGCGCTGCAGCGGAACGCGACGGAGCCGGCAAACCGGGCAGAGGCCGAGCCCTGCCGTTGCTTCGAGCCCGATTGGATGGCGCGGCAGGAACGCCGCTGGGGCGTCGCCGTCCAGCTCTACGGCCTGCGCTCGGCACGCAATTGGGGCATCGGCGATTTCAGCGATCTGAAGCGTCTGGCGCAGCTCGCGGCGGAACGCGATGCGGATTTCGTCGGCGTCAATCCGCTGCACGCGCTCTATGCCGCCGAGCCGCGGCGCTACAGCCCCTACTCGCCGTCGAGCCGCGAATTCCTCAACGTGCTCTATATCGATCCCGAGGCGATGCAGTCCCTCGCGATCTCGCCGACGGCGCGCGACCATATCGCCAAGCCGGCGTTCCAGAACCGGCTGCAGGCGCTGCGCGATGAACCGCTGGTCGACTATGAAGCGGTGGCGCTGATCAAGCGGGAGATCTTCCGCCTGATCTTCACCGATTTCGCGACGCTCTGCGCCCGCGAGCCGGACCATCCCGTCGTCCGGGCCTTTGCGCATTTCGCCAAAGAGCGCGGCGAGGTGTTGCGGCGCTTCGCGATCTATCAGGCGCTCTCGTGCCACCCCGGTTTCGGCGACAATTGGATGAGCTGGCCGGAGGAATATCGCGATCCCAGCGGCGCGGCCGCGCACGATTTCGCAAAAGACGATCCGCTCGCCGTCGCCTATCACGAATTCCTGCAATGGGAAGCCGACGCTCAGCTCACCGCCTGTGCCGAGGCCGCGCGCGCGGCCGGCATGGCGATCGGGCTGTATCTCGACATCGCGGTCGGCGCCGGACCCGAAAGCACCGAGGGCTGGAGCGAGCAAGCCAATATCGTGCCCGGGTTCCATATCGGCGCGCCGCCGGATCAGTGGAACGAAGCCGGCCAGGATTGGGGCCTGGCGGTCTTCGATCCGTACGCGTTGCGACGCGATTCCTACCGCGTGCTGCGCCGCATTCTGCATGCGCTGATGCGCCATAGCGCGGCGCTGCGCATCGATCATGTGCTCGGCTTCTATCGCCTGTTCCTGGTGCCGGCCGGCGGCAAGCCGGTCGATGGCGTCTATCTACGTCAGCCGGCGGAGGCGCTCTGCAACATGCTGGCCGAGGAAAGTCGCGCGAATAACTGCCTCATCATCGGCGAGGACCTCGGCACCGTCCCGTCGGATTTTCCCGGGCTGCTCGCGCGCCACAACATCCTCTCCTGCCGGTTGCTGATCTTTGCCCGCGACGGCGATCGTTTTCTCGCGCCGCATGAATATCCGCGCAACGCCCTGGTCTCGATTGCGACCCATGATCTGCCGCCGCTGATCGGCTTCATCGAGGGTGTGGACATCGAGACGCGCAAGCAACTCGGCATCTATCAGGACGAGCAGCGCTACGCGCAAGCGCTGCAGGAGCGCGAGCAGGAGCGGCGGCGCCTGCGCGAGGCGATCGAGGCCGCGGGCTTCGCGACCGGCGAGGACATCGTCGGCATTGTTGCCGCCGCCTATGGCTTCCTCGCGCGCACGCCTTGCGCACTGCTGACGGTGGCGATGGAAGATCTGGCGCTCGAGCGCACGCAGCCGAACGTTCCCGGCACCGACGAGCGCCTGCCGAACTGGCGGCGTAAATTGTCGCGCGACCTCGACGACATCTTCGCCACGCCGAGCACCGATGCGATCCTCGGCGCGGTTCGTCAGGAGCGGCCGCGCGGCTAGACATGATCCGCCGCTCGCCCTTCGACACGCCGCTCGCCACCTACCGGCTCCAACTCCATCGCGACTTCACCTTCGCCCAGGCGACCGCGCTCCTGCCCTATCTCGCGCGCCTCGGCATCAGCCATGTCTATTGCTCGCCGTTCCTGAAGGCGCGCGCCGGCAGCACGCATGGCTACGACGTCGTCGATTACGGCCGCATCAATCCCGAGCTCGGCGACGAGGCGAGTTTCGCGCGGTTCTGCACCAGTCTCGGCGACAACGGCCTCGGCCTCATTCTCGACTTCGTGCCCAACCACATGGGCGTCGGCCACGCCGATAATGACTGGTGGCTCGACGTCCTCGAATGGGGACAGGCGTCGCCCTATGCCGGTTATTTCGACATCGATTGGGCGCCGCCGCGTCGCGATCTCATCGGCAAGCTGCTGGTGCCGATCCTCGGCAAGACCTATGGCGCGGCGCTCACCGAAGGCGAGATCGAGCTGCGCTTCAGCGCCGAGAGCGGCGCTTTCGATTTCTGGTATGCCGATCATCGCCTGCCGGCGAGCCCGCGCGATTACGGGACCATCCTCGGCGCGCTCGCAGAAGCGCCCGCGCTCGCAGGCACCATCGACGCCTTGCACGAAGCCTTCCTCGGCGAAGCCGCGCCGCGCCATCTCCGCTCGGTCGCGGACGCCGCCAAGGAAGCGCTCGCCGCCGCTGCGCGCGACCGCACCTTGAAACAAGAGATCGAGAACGCGGTCGCCGCGTGGCATGGGATCAAAGGCGATCTCCCGAGCTGGACCAAGCTGCACGAATTGCTGCAGCGGCAATGCTTCCGCCTCGCCCATTGGCGCGCCGCGGCGGATGAGGTCAATTACCGCCGCTTCTTCGACATCCCCGAGCTCGCCGGCATGCGCATGGAGCGCATCGTCGTGTTCCGCGATGCCCACGAGTTCCTCGGCCGGCTCCTGGCCGACGGCACGTTGCAGGGGTTGCGCATCGATCATGTCGACGGGCTCGCGGACCCGCAGCGCTATTGCCGCCGCCTCAACGCTTTCGCGGCGGCGATCGTGCCGCGCGACGCGAGCGGCAAAAGGCTGCGGCCGTACATCCTCGTCGAGAAGATCCTGACCGGCGCCGAGAAGCTGCCGCAAACCTGGCCGGTGTCCGGCACGACGGGCTACGACTATCTCGCGCTCGCCAACGGCCTCTTCATCGACCCGACCGGTTTCGCGAAACTGCAGCGCCACTGGGGACGCTTCACCGGCCGCGACGGCGAGACCTCGATCGAAGAGGAAATCTACCGCTGCCGCCTCCTCGTCATCGACCGCAACCTCTCCAGCGAGCTGACCTATCTCGTCAATTGGCTGGTCGAGATCGCCGAGGCCGACTGGTTCACGCGCGATTTCACGCGCAAGCGGCTGCGCGATGCGCTCACCGAAATCGTCGCCGCGTTTTCCGTCTATCGCACCTATGTCACCGAGCGCGGCGCCAGTGACGAGGATCGCCGCGTGATCTCCGACGCCGTCGCCAAGGCCCATCGCCGCTGGGAGGGCGCCGATGGCGAGATGCTCGACTTCATCGCCTCGCTACTGACGCTCGATATCCGCCGGCGCAATCCCGGCCATTTCGCCGAAAGACGCGGCGCGATCCTGCGTTTCATCGCGCGCTTCCAGCAATACACCGGCGCCATCGCCGCGAAGGCGGTCGAGGACACGTTCTTCTACCGCTTCGTGCCGCTCGCCTCGGCGAACGAGGTCGGCGCATCGCCCTACCGCCCGACGACAAGCCCGGGCCTCTATCACGAGCAAATGACGGAGCGCGCGAAAGCGTGGCCGCTGGCAATGCTCGCTTCGGCGACGCACGACACCAAGCGCGGCGAGGACATGCGCGCGCGGCTCGATGTGCTGAGTGAGATTCCCGATGAATGGACGCGGCGCGTGTCGCGCTGGCAGATCTACAACCGGCCGCACCGCAGCGAGGCGTCGGGCCGGCCGGCGCCGAGCGCCAACGACGAATATCTCCTCTATCAGAGCATCGTCGGCACCTGGCCGATGCAGCCGGGGAGCCTGATGCGATCCGATGCGCGGCGCGAGGAATATGTCGGCCGCCTCAAGGCCTATGCGCTCAAAGCGGCACGCGAGGCGAAGCTCGAGACCTCGTGGACGGCGCCCGATGAATCCTACGAGGCCGGCCTCGCCCGCTTCATCGAGCTTCTGTTCGAGCCGGTGCACAATCCGTTCACCGACAGCCTCCTGCGTTTCCTGCCGCCGATCCTGCGCTTCGGCGTCTTCAATGCGCTGTCGCAGCTCGTGCTCAAAGCGACCGCGCCGGGCGTGCCCGATTTCTACCAGGGCAACGAGTTCTGGGATCTGAGCCTGGTCGATCCCGACAACCGCCGCCCGGTCGATTACGGCGCGCGGCGCGACGCGCTGCCTGGGCTCGATCTCGCCTCGGCGATCGCCCGCTGGCGCGAGGGGTGGCTGAAATTATGGCTGACCGAGCGGCTCCTCGCACTGCGCAATCGCCTGCCGGCGCTCTTCGCCGCCGGCAGCTATGAGCCGCTGACCGTCACCGGCGCCGCCGCCGAGCACGTCATCGCCTTTCGGCGCGCGAGCGGCGACGATGCGATCATCGTCATCGTGACGCGCTTGCTGACGGACATCGTGCGCGGCGATCTCGGCACGTTCTGGCCGGGCGGCGGGGCGTTGGGCGACACCGTCGTTCATACGGAAGGCGTCTGGATCGATCATTTCACCGGCGCCCGCATTCGCAGCGAGGCGCACAGCATCCTCGCCGCCGCCGCGCTAGAGCGGCTTCCCGTCGCGGTTCTCAGTGCCGAGTGAGACACCGTAAGGCGGCAGCTGCAGCGCGCCGTTCCTCGGCGCCTTGACGAAGCCGAGCTCGCAGGCCGGCTTGAAATCGACGAGATCGTTGGGCTGCACCGTCACCGGCTGGTCGGAGAGATTGAAGAAGGCCATGACGCAATCGTCCCGGTAGCGCCGCCGCCAGGCGACGACCGGGTCCGGCAAGGCGATCATCTCGAGCTCGCCCAGCCGCAGCGCCGGATGCTCCTTGCGCCAGGCGAGGAGGCGGCGATAGAAGGCGAGCGTCGAATGCTTGTCGCGCTCCTGCCGATTGACCGCCATCGGGACGTGGCTTTCGGGTATCGGCAGCCAGCTCGTCGCCGCCTGCGTGAACCCCGCCTGTTTGGCGCCGGCAACCCAAGGCATCGGCGTGCGCCCGCCATCGCGGCCCGCATAGGCCGGCATGAACGTCAGACCGAAAGGGTCGCGGATCGCTTCCGGCGGCAATTGTGCATTGGGCAGGCCAAGCTCTTCGCCCTGATAGAGGCAGACACTGCCCGGCAGGCATGCGAGCAAGGACAAGACGAGCTGAGCGAAGCGCTGCGGCTCCTTGCCGCCGGGATTCCAGCGCGTGGCGACGCGATCGACATCGTGATTGCTGAAGCCCCAGCAGAGCCAGCCGGTGCGATTCAGCACGGCGGCTTCCTCGATCGCGCCGCGAATCATTCCCGCGTTGAAAGGCGATTTCATGACGCCGAGCGTATAGGCCATGTGCAGCTTGGCATTGCCGGTCATGTTGGCGATCCGGCCGAGCGCTCCGACCTCGCTCGACATCTCGCCGACCGTGACGCAACCCGGGAAGCGATCGGTGAACCGCCGGATGCGGCTCATCAGCGCTTGGCTGGTCGGCTGGCACATATCGTGGATATGGCGCTGCAGCCGGAACGGATTCCAGGCGGTCGGCGGTGCCGCCGGATTGGGCGGATTGTCGCGCAGCGCCTCGTCATGCAGCATGAAATCGACAGCATCGAAGCGAAACCCGTCGACGCCGCGCTGGAGCCAGAATTCCGCATTGGCGAAATGGGCTTCCAGCACCCGCTCGTTCGTCAGATCGAGCTTGGGCTGATCCGGCAGGAAGTGATGCAAATAATACTGCCGCCGCCCCGGCTCCCATTTCCACGCCGGCCCGCCAAAGGCCGAGAGCCAGTTGTTCGGCGGCCCGCCATCGGCGCGCGGATTGGCCCAGACGAACCAATCCGCCTTGTCGTTGTCGCGGTTCGAGCGGCTTTCGCGGAACCAGGCATGCTCGATCGAGGTGTGGCCCCAGACCTGATCGATCACCACTTTGAGGCCGAGCGCCTTGGCGCGCGCCACCACCGCATCGAAATCGGCGAGCGTGCCATAGCGCGCATCGACAGCGCGATAATCCGATACGTCGTAGCCGCAATCGGCCATCGGCGAGCAATAGAAAGGCGTGATCCAGATCGCATCGACACCGAGCGAGGCGATGTAATCGAGACGTGACAGCAGCCCCGGCAGATCGCCGATGCCGTCGGCGTTTCCGTCGCAAAAGCTCTGAAGATAAACCTCGTAGATGACGGCGCCCCGCCACCATTCGGCTTCGCCCATCCGCGAGCCTCCTCCCTCCCGTGTTCCGACCGGCCGATCAATGAGCGGGTTGCGCGAATCGCCGCGCTCGTGCGGCCGCGCGCGAGACCGTTCGCTTTTTTCTAAAGCGGATCGGTCCCGCACGGAAGGGGCGTCACGGATTTTTGTGCGCGGCTATTGCGGCTTGATATCGTCGTTGTTGCCCGGCGAGCCCGGCGGCTTGATGACCGGCATCTTCGCGGCGCCCGTCGCGGGCGGCGTGATGACGCTCTTATCGCCGGTCAAGGGCGGCGTGATTACGGCCGGCGATTGCGGGGCCTGAGCGGATTGATCGTGCGCGGCATGATCGCGCGACTCGGGCTTCTGCGCCGGCGCCTGCGGCACCACGTCTTGATGCTGCTTTACATGGCCCTGGGAATCCGTCTGGCTCGAATTGCCCTGGTCCTCGGCACGCGCGAGCGGCATGGCAAAGATGCTCGCAGTGGCTGCAACGGCGAGAATATTGGCGATGTGACGCATGTAGCGCATGGCTCATCTCCATTGCCCCGAGATCGCCACCCGGAGATCAGGAGCGAAGCCCGCCGCTCGGGCGAGCGGAAGCGACGCCTGGCGAAGACGGGTGACATAGCTATAACGTGACCGGGCGATGGCGGTTCCTCCGCCCCGCTCCCGTCACGCCGCCACGTCATGCTGCCCGCGCTATACTCACGGCATGCGGCAAGCGACCCACTCTCTGCGTATCGACACGCGCGGCCGCGGCCTGGTGGAGATCACGGCCGCCGTGCGCGACTGGTTAGGGCGGCAGGCGATCACCACCGGCCTGCTGACATTATTCTGCCGCCACACCTCGGCCTCGCTGGTGATCCAGGAGAACGCCGATCCCGACGTCCGTACCGATCTCGAAGCCTTCTTCGAGACGATTGCGCCGGAGGACCCGCGGCGCTATCGCCACGACACCGAAGGCGCCGATGACATGCCGGCGCATCTGCGCACTGCGCTGACCCAATCGCAGCTCGGCATTCCGATCGCCGGGGGCAAGCTGGTGCTGGGCAGCTGGCAGGGCATTTATCTGTTCGAGCATCGGCGCATCCCCCATCAACGCGAGATCGTGCTGCATGTGATCGGCGAATAAGACGGAGGGCGCCAAACACGGGCGGATTCGCCCTCGATTCCCCGGCGCTGGTGACCGATCGCATGCGCTAAGTCGGCAATTATGTAGACTTCGTCATCGCCGCAGGCGTCGCGCGAGCGGCAGATGCGGCGAGGCGCCGCTGCTTTGCCTCGGAGATCACCGGCTCGAGATTGAACACGCGCTTGGCGTTGCCCCCGAGGATGTTGCGCTTGGCCTGTTCCGAGAGGAACGGCAGGTCGTAGATCGTCGAGGGCAGGTCGGTATCCCAATGCGGATAATCCGATGAGTACATGAGCTGCGTCTCGGCATTGATCATCTTCATGGTCAGCGCGAGCGCCTCGCGATTGTTGACCATCTCCATCGGCTGGGTCGAAAAATACATCTCGCGCATGTAGTCCGACGGGCGCTTCTTCAGGAGCGGCACTTCCGACGAGCGCATCATCCATTCATTGTCGAGGCGCTGCATCAGGAAGGGGATCCAGGCGAGACCGCTTTCGACCCACACGGTCCTGAGCTTCGGAAAACGCTCGGGCAGGCCGTTCACCAGCCAATTCGTGCAGTGGAGGATGTTCCACCACGAGAAGCCGAGGGCATGCGCGGCGATGAAGCGATTGCAGAGCTGCAGGCTCTGATCGCCGGAGCCGAGCGAGGAGTGGAACACGAGCGGCAGACCGCGCGCCTCGATCTCGGCGTAGAGCTTCATATAGGAATTGTCGTAGAGCTGCTTGTGCCGCGCCGTGCAGACGGTGAAGCCGACAACGCCTTTCCGGCCGCCGAAATCCTGCACGATCTTGTACGCCGCTTCCGGATCGTTCATCGGCAGATAGAGCGACGATTTGATGCGCGGCTCGTGGGCCAGAACGACCTCGCAGAGCCAGCGGTTATAGGCGCGGGCCAAAGCCACTTCGACCTCGACGCGCGGCGTGAAGCCGAGCCCGAGCATCGGCGTCGGGAAGAGCATCAGGATGTCGATGCCGATCGCATCCATCCAGCGCCGCGTGACGCTGAGATCGCGATGCACGCCGGCCGGCGTTTTCTCGTGACGCCGGCGGGTATAGCGCGTCAGGCGGCCGCCGAGCTCCTGATAGCCGCCGGCGCCCTGGGTGATACCGCCGCCGCCGTAGCCTTGATATTTCGCCTGATCGCGCATCACCGGGTCGTCGATGAATTCCGCGATCTGCGCGAAGGACGCGGTCTCGTAATGATGGCCGTCGATATCGACGATGAGGAAATCCTCGTAGCGGCGCTGGATCGCCTGCTCGCTCGCATGGGCAAGCGCGGTCGTCGTATCGAATTCCTCGACCGCGAGGTCACGAAAAGAAACGGTATCCACGAAGCGATCTCCTTGTGATCGCCCGAGGATAGGGCTGCTCGCCGGCAAAGCCAATTCGCTCTAAAAGTCGCGGGGAGCTGCTGGTCGGGATCAACCGCTAGGCTTGACGCGGCGAGATCGGTTTCGCACCCTGCAAAGAGATTTGTCCTGCTACATCGAGTGATTGTGTTTCATGGCTGATGCAACGAAATCCCTTCCCCTTCACGGTCTGCGCGTGCTCGAACTTGGGCACATCGTCGCGGGGCCGACCGCCTCGCTGATCCTCGCCGATCTCGGCGCCGATGTGATCAAGATCGAGAATCCCGATGGCGGCGACCAGGCGCGGCGCATGCCGGGCGCCGGCTCGGGCTATTACTATTTCAACCGCAACAAGCGCAGCGTGGCGATCGATCTGAAAGCGCCGCTCGGCAAGGCGGTGTTCCTCAACCTCATCCGCGGCGCCGATATCTGTCTCGACAATTACGCGCCGGGCGCGCTGAAGCGCCTCGGGCTCGATTACGACGTGCTGTCGCAAGAAAATCCGCGCCTCATTCATATGGCGATCAAGGGCTTCCTGCCGGGACCTTACGAGCAGCGCCCGTCGCTCGACGAGCTGGCGCAGATGATGGGCGGCCTCGCCTATATGACCGGCCCGCCGGGACGGCCGCTGCGCGCCGGCGCCTCGATCATCGATATCGGCGCCGCGACCTATGGCGTGATCGGCATCCTCGCCGCGCTTTACCAGCGCAACGAGACCGGCCGCGGCCAGCACATCACCTCGGGCCTGTTCGAGACGACGGTGTTCTGGGTCGGGCAATGGATGGCGCGCGCGGTCGCGACCGGGCAACCCTCGCGGCCGATGGCCGAGATCGGGCAGTCGGTGCGGATGGGCTGGGGCATCTTCCATCTCTTCGAGACACAGGACACAGAGCAGGTCTTCATCGGCGTCACATCGAACGCGCATTGGGAGCGTTTCTGCGCGATCCTCGGCCTCGGCGAGATGTATGCCGACGATCGCCTCAGCACCAACGAGAAGCGCGTCCAGGCGCAGGAATGGATGCTGCCGAAGATCCGCGAGGCGGTCGCCAAGATCACCGCCGCCGATCTCCAGGCGAAGCTCGACAAGGCGAGCGTGCCCTACGCGCCGCTCCGCCGACCCGACCAGCTGCTCGACGACCATCACCTCAAGACCAGCGGCCAGCTCATGACCGTGCCGATGGAGGGCGGCAAGAGCGGCGATCTGCCGAAACTGCCCTTCAAGAGCACTGCCTACGACTTCACCCTGCGCCACGGCGCGCCGGGCCTCGGCGCCAATACCCGCGAGGTGCTGGCGGAAGCGGGCATGGCGGCGGCGGAGATCGACGCGCTGATCGCGGCCAAGGCCATCGCCCAGGGCTAGCCGGGCCTGCCCAGCTTCGCGGCACGACGGAACCTCGCGCCCAAGCCGCCGTTATCGATCTGCCTGACCATCGAATGTGGGCAGCCGATAGCGGATGGGTGACGAGATGGATGCTTCCAACGGCCACACGCAGCGCGACGTCGCGATCGAGACCATCAAGCACGATCTGGCCGAATTGCAGGGCGCGCTGGACGCGATCCGCCGCCGCTCGACGAGCGTCGTGGAGCGGCAGATTGTCGACCAGCCCGTTCAGAGCGTCGCGGTCGCTTTCGCGGCGGGCTTCGTCGTCAGCCGCTATCTCGCCCACAAGCTGTTCTGAGCGTTTCCCGCCGACGGCATGCCCAAGCCGACCGAAGAAATTCTGGCCTGGATCGCGACGCTCGCCCCGGCGGAGGAACTCGCCGTCCGCCTCGCTTATCGCCTGAACAATCCCTGGTGCCGGGAAGACAAGGCCTGGCAGCTCCGCATTGCCGAGCTGGAAACCCGCTTCATCAAATCCGACGACGACCGGCGACGCTATGACGAGCGCGCCGCTAAAATCGCGCGCGACCTCGACAGCGCGCTCGAGGAGATCAAGGCGCAGACCGCCATTCCCGCCGCGGCGCCGAGCGCCCCGGCCTGACCGAACCTCCTATTCTTCACAAACCGCTATTTCTTGGTAGCGCCCGGATTGCCGACCTGGCCGCCGGCCCCGACCCGCTCGCGCGGACCGAGCTCGGCATCGCGCCGGCCTTGCGGCTTATGCAGCGGCACGCCCGACTGGCCTTCGCCGACCTGCCCGCCGGCGCCCACTCGCTCGATCCCGTGATCGGGCTGCTTGGCCTTGATGGTGTCCTTCATCCGGTCCTCCGATCTTCCTGCACTCGAAAAACGGCGGCACGGCCGGCAAGGTTGCCAGCCGCTCTGACATAGACATGCATCATCTGCTGCTCGGAATAGTGCGTTCCGGCCGCGGGAACAAGTCTATCTCCCGGTACCACCCATCGTATAGGCCCTCCCCTCGCTTAGCGCGCTCACGACAATCGAGGGAGTAAGTATCTCCAGTAAGGCGAAACCCTTCCGCTGCCGCGGCCCAGTTCGGATTTCTCTCGAGATGAGAACGGCGCTGCCGTCGGCGGCACCTGAAACTCGAATGAACGGTCGCCATCGACGAGGGTTACCGTAAACGTGTCTGGCGAAACCAGGTTGTCCGGCAGCTTCACGCTGAACTTCGCCGTGCGCCGGCCATCTTCAAATAGCACCGTCGGAGCGGGCGGTAGTCCAGCGCCGGCGCCTTCGACGAATAAGTCTGGATGATCGAACGGTATCGACTTGCTGCGCAGCGACAGCACAAGGTATCGATGAGGCCCGTTGTTCTCAAAATGCACATCTGAAAGCTGAACGCCCGAAACGTCCGGTCGGCCGGGGATTGCGGTGAAGGCCTTTAATATCGCTTCAGCTTGCATCGATGGGGCGGCAGCGCCCGGCGCCAGGCCGAGGTCCAGCCGCGCATGTTCGGGCACGCAAATCTGTGCGCAGGCCGCGTAGTCAACAACGACCGAGATGTTCGTTTTGGCACGCGAATCCGCAAGATGTAGGGTAATCGGAAGAACGATGTTCCCCCAGTAAACGCTATTCTGCAAACCTCGGATATCGAGACGCGTGGGCGCTGGCCAAGCGACTTGCTCGTCCGCCAAATTCTCGGAAGCGGTCCAATTGAATTGGGGGGCGATTCCGGCGTCGCCCGGTGTGCGCCAATAGCCATGCCATCCGGGCTCGTATTGGAATTCCAGCCCCGCCCGCAGCGTGTTGCCGCTTGTGGTATCGGAGGCCGTGATAAGACGGACGGCAACCCTATTGTCCCCCACCCAATTCGATTGCAAGGCGTGTCCCGTCGAATCGTAGATCAACAACATGAAGATCGAAGCTGCGATAACCTGTAGCGATCTGAAGCCAATCATTTGCGATCCGCTACGCACCAGGGGATGTTCTCGCCGCGCCGAGGACGCGACCGTCTTTATCGAGCAAGAGAACGGCCGAGACCTCGCCGGCGGGCGCTTTCGTCGAGACATCGATCGCGCGTCCGGTCCAGTCTCCGACCACGTTCATCGAACGAACGACGTTTGAATCGATCGAGGTTCTTCCGACATTCTCGCCTCGCCCGATGGGTGTTTGGTGGTGGCGGTCGTAGCCGATAACGACGATACGGGCGTTACCGGACCCCGCGCCAACGGTGATGGCAATCGTGCCTTCACGTTGTGTAGCGGTGATCGACGCCCCCGTCGTCTGTCGCTGTCTGGCGGCGAGAATAGCGGCTTCCACCCTGACCCGATCAGAACCCACGAGACCTTCCCTTCCTTCGACGACGATCTCCGGCGTGTAGCTGCCATCGCCGAGACGATCGCCGTAAAGCCCTTGCAATTCAGTCGCTGCGCCGAGTGAAAAGGGATCTTTCCAGCCAAGATAGTCCCAATAGGTGACGTGAAACGCCAAAGGCAGAATATCGCTGCCTCTGTTGGCGAGGTCAGTCAGGAACTCATCGGCTGGTGGACAGGAAGAGCATCCCTGAGACGTGAAGAGCTCGACCACAACGGGCCGTTCAGCGGCAACGCCGACCGCCGGCGCCAAAGCACTTAGGGCGGCCGCAACGAACAGACGCCAAAGCATCACCTTTCTCCGAATATGGGTCCCCTATGGCATTCGTTGCGACCCCACGAAAAGTTACGCTCGCCTTGGCTTCTCCATCACGTCGTTGTGACCGGATCATGACAGCGCGGCCTCGAGCGTGGTGATGCTTCGGAAATCGGCCGTCGAAAAATAACCGCCGGGGCCTGTAACCCGTATGGCAGTCCGCACGAATAGATAGAGGAATGCAAGGAGGCGCCGGTGCACCTCCTTGCTTCGGTGCGGCCGGCATGGCTGGCCCCGCGCAACGACAAGCGTCCTCAGGAACGGCAAGCAGATGAGCCGCTCGGCAAGCAATAAGGTCGTTTCCGCCCGCGACGGTGAATCGTTTTATCGCCACCGTCTGCCCGTTCGCCTGCCTCATTGGATCAATGCGCTTTGCATCCTCTTCCTGCTTGGAAGCGGGCTCAACATCTTCAATGCGCATCCCAGACTTTATTGGGGTCAATACGGCGCCGACGCCGACAAATCATTCTTTTCCATCGAGGCGGTCGATCGCGGCAGCCAGACTTACGGCGTCACGCAAATTGGCCCCTGGCATGTCAACACGACAGGCGTTCTGGGATGGTCGCAAGAGCGCGGCGATTACGTGGGACGCGGCTGGCCAGACTGGTTGACGATTCCGAGTTTCCAGGATCTCGCCGACGCCCGTCACTGGCACTTCTTCTTCGCGTGGCTGTTGGCGCTGAACGGGCTCGCCTATCTGGGCTGGAGCCTGTTTTCGCGTCATCTCCAGAAGGATATCGTGCCCACCGCGGACGATATTCGTGCCATCCCTCGCTCGCTCATCGACCACGTCAAGCTGAAGCACCCGACGGGTGAGACAGCCAAACGGTACAATCCACTTCAACGGCTCGCCTATCTGGGGGTCATCGTCCTGATCTCGCTGATGGTGGCGACGGGCCTGACGATGTCTCCCGGCTTCGATACCGTTTGCCCGTGGTTGCTCGATCTGTTTGGCGGCCGCCAGTCGGCGCGCAGCATCCATTTTATTTCCGCATCGCTCATCGTGCTTTTCGTCGCGATCCATCTCATCGAGGTGGTTGTGGCGGGCCCGATCAACGAGGTGCGGTCGATGCTCACCGGTCGCTATGTCGTACCGAAGGAGCGCCGCGAATGACCACCTTACGAAACGTCACCCGGCGCGCCGCGATTCTGGCCGGATTCGGAGGCGCGGGCGCCCTGCTCTGGAACGTCAATAATCTGACGCTCAGTCCGAGCTTCTCGCGCGTGTTTCTTGCCGTCGAGGATTGGACCCGCATAAGCCAGCGCGCGTTGCTCTCGGCGGGTCAACTCGCAAGAGAATATTCGCCCGCGGACATTTCGCCGGTCTTTAAGCCGAACGGCACGTTCAACCCTGGCGGCGAAGAATACAACACGCACGTCGCCCAGAATTTCGTCAATTGGCGTCTCAAGATTGACGGTCTCGTGAGCCGACCGATGTCTCTTTCGGTCGCGGAGCTGCGCCGGCTTCCGTCCAGAACGCAGATCACCAAGCACGATTGCGTCGAAGGCTGGACGGCGATCGGCATGTGGACCGGCGTTCAGCTCGGCCTTCTTCTGAAATCGGTCGGCCTTGCACCGAGCGCGCGCTACGCCGTTTTCCACTGTGCCGACAATCTGTCGGGTGAGCCCGCAAAGGGCGGAGAACAAAGTCCCGGCCAATACTACGAGAGTGTCGATCTCATCGATGCTTTCCATCCGCAAACCCTTATCGCCTACGACCTCAACGGTAAGCCGCTCGGCGTGCCGAACGGCGCGCCGCTTCGCCTGCGGGTCGAACGGCAACTCGGTTACAAGCACGCGAAGTATCTCCAGCGGATCGAAATCGTCGAGAGTCTGCGCAATATCGGCGGCGGCTACGGCGGCTACTGGGAAGATCGCGGATACGAGTGGTATGCCGGCATTTGAGTTTTGTGCCGTCGACGCAGCGCGTCCGACGTTCTTCCGAGTTTCCCGATGTGGGAAATACCCCTGAGCCGGGTCTAATGGCTCTTACAGGAGTAGTTATTATGCGTTCTGTTAGGCTTGCGGTGCTTGCAGCGGTTCTCGCGCTTGGCTCGGGCGCGGCCTTCGCGCAATCGTCGACCACGGATTCGATGTCGAGTGGTCACTCCGGATCCATGTCGAGCGATCATATGTCGAGCGGCGGCTCTGCCTCCGGCTCGATGTCAGGCGGTCATACGGATGCCATGTCAAACGGCCATCCGTCGGATTCGATGGCCAACGGACATTCGGATTCCATGTCGAGCGGTCAATCTTCGGCCTCGATGTCGAGCGATCATGGCTCCGACGCGATGTCGACTGGCCATTCATCGGGTTCCATGTCGTCTCAGCCTCACTGATTGCCACGCTAGGTCGCTACCCGCGGGCGGTTTTCTCGACCAAGGCCGCTCGCGCATGCGTGATATGAAAACCAGCGCGGAGGGGGCGGGCCACGGTTGCCCATCAGACATAGACATGCGTCATCTGCTGTTCGGGATAGCGTGTCCCGGCCGCGGCGCCGGGCGGAATCGCGGCCGAAATCCGCGTCACATCCTGCGCGGTCAGACGCAGGTCGAGCGCGCCGAGATTCTCATCGAGCCTCTCGCCGTGCTTCGTGCCCGGGATCGGGATCACATCAGGCCCCTGCGCCAACAGCCAAGCGAGGACGAGCTGCGCCGAGGTGCAGCCTTTCTCCTCGGCGATGGCGGCGACGCGTTCCACCAGCGTCCGGTTATGCGCGAGATTGTCGGCGAGGAAGCGCGGATGCCGGCCGCGCGTGTCGCCTTTCTCGAAGCTCGGCGCCGCCTCGATCTTGCCGGTGAGCAAGCCGCGGCCGAGCGGTGCATAAGCGACGAAAGCGATGCCGAGCTCGCGGGTGGTCTTCAGCGTCTCCTCGGCCTCGACGCGGTAGAGCAGCGAATATTCGCTCTGCACCGCGGCGATGGGATGGGTCCGATGCGCGCGGCGGATGGTCTCGGGCTTGGCTTCGCAGAGGCCCAGCGCTCGCACCTTTCCCTGCTGCACCAGCTTCGCCATCGCGCCGACGGTCTCCTCGATCGGGATTTGCGGATCGATGCGATGCGCGTAGAAGAGATCGATCGCCTCGACCCCGAGCCGCTTGAGGCTCGCCTCGCAGGCGACCGGCACGTATTCCGGCCGGCCGTCGACGGCACGCGGCGCGCCGCTGCGCATATTGCCGAATTTCGTCGCGAGCACGACCGCGCCGCGGCGCTTGGCGATGGCGCGGCCGACCAGCTCCTCATTATGGCCATTGCCGTAGGCATCCGAGGTATCGAGCAGGGTGACGCCGCGATCGAGCGCGTCGTTGATCAGCACCGTCGCCGCGCCGTCGTCGCCGCTGCCGTAGGTGCCGGAAAAAGACATGCAGCCGAGACCGAGCGGCGCCACGGCAATACCGCTCGCCCCGAGTTTGCGCTTTTCCGCCGCCATGTCCGGCCTCCCTATTGCCGCAAGGAGCATAGCGCACGGGCGGGCGCTGGCTACGTCACCAGCTTCAATAAGGTTTCGATGCGATCGGCTTCGGCCGCGGGCTTGTCCCAGCGGATGCGGTGGATGCGCGGAAACCGCATCGCCAGCCCCGATTTATGCCGCGTCGAGCGATGCACGCTGTCGAAGGCGACTTCCAGCACGAGGTGCTGCTCTACCGCGCGCACCGGCCCGAAGCGATCGATCGTGTGATCGCGAACCCAGCGATCGAGCCGCCGCAACTCCTCGTCGGTGAAGCCGGAATAGGCCTTGCCGACCGGCACCAGCTCTTCCTCGCGCCAGACGCCGAAGGTGTAATCGGAATAGAACGACGAGCGCTTGCCGTGGCCGCGCTGGGCATACATCAGCACGGTGTCGATGGTGAGCGCGTCGCGCTTCCACTTGAACCAGGGACCTTTGGGGCGGCCGGAGACATAGGGTGAGTCGCCGCGCTTCAGCATCAGCCCTTCGATCGCCCGCTCGCGCGCGCTATCGCGCAGCGCGTGGAGCTCGTCCCAGCGCGTGAACGGCAGCAGCGGCGAGATATCCATGCCGGATCGAGGCGCGGTGCGATACCAGTCTTCGAGCCGCCGCCGCCGCTCGTCGAAGCTGAGCGGCCGCAAATCCTCACCGCCCTGTTCGAGGATGTCGTAGAGCCGGACCCAGGCCGGGTAATCGGCGATCATCTTCGGCGTCGCGACCTTGCGGTTCAGCCGCTGCTGCAGATCGTTGAACGGCGCGATCCCGCCGTCGCGCATCACCAGCAACTCGCCATCGAGCACAACGTCTTCATTGAGCAAAGCGAGGAGATCCGGGAACGCCGTGCCGATATCGTCGCCGCTGCGCGAATAAAGCCGACGTTCGCCGCCGCGCCCGACGAGCTGCACGCGGATGCCATCCCATTTCCATTCGGCGCGATAGTCCGCCGGATCGAGCCTGGCGATATCCTCGTCGTCGAGGGGCTGCGCCAGCATCAGCGGCGTGAAGGTCGGACGATTGCCGAGCTCCGGCCGCGCCGCTTTGCCTTCGAGCCAGGCAAAGAGCTCGGTGTAAGGCGGATGGAGCGCGTGCCACACCGCCTCGATCTCGTCGAGCGAGGCGGTCCCGCCTTCAGCGAGCGCCGTCTTCGCGAGCCGCGCCGAGACGCCGACGCGCAGCGCGCCGGTCGCGAGCTTCAAGAGCGCCCAGCGCTGCGTCGCGTCGAGCGCATCGAGCCAGGTGCCGAGCAACGCGCCCGAGCTGTCGCGCGTCGCCAGCGTCATGCCATCGACGACCTCGGACAGGCTCGGCAGATGATTGGCGCCGTGCTGCTTCGGCCAGATCAGCGCCACCGTCTCGGCGAGATCGCCGACGAAATCATGCGACAGCGCGAAAAGCTCGCCATCGACGCGTTTGAGCACCAGATCGCGAATCTGCGCCGGCTTGACGCCGGCGAACGACAGCTCGCCGGTCAGCGCCGCGAGCGCCCAGCCGCGATCGGGATCGGGAGTGGTCGTGAAATACTCATGCATCAGCCGCAGCTTGCCGAGGCGCGACGGCGTGAAGATCAGGCTCTCGAGCAGCGGCGCGAAACGATCCACGCCTAGTCCTCGTCCTCGAAGCCGATCAGCGACAGTGCCCGCGCGCGATAGCCCATCAATCCCGCCTGACGCAGCAGTGCTTCTTCGGCGCCATGCGTGATCCACACCTCGCTCGGTTTCAGCTCGTCGATCGTGCCGGTGAGCTCGTCCCAATCGGCGTGATCGGAGATCACCAGCGGCAGCTCGATGCCGCCGGCCTTGGCGCGCTGCTTGACCCGCATCCAGCCCGACGCCTGCGCGACCAGCGGATCGGGCAGGCGCCGCGCCCAGGGCTCGGCCGAGGCCGAGGGCGGCGCGAGCACGATCTTGCCCTTGAGCTCGTCCTTGCTCGCGCCGAGCACCGGCAGCAACGGCCCCAGCGCGACGCCGAATTTCTCATAGAGAGTGCACAGCGCTTGCTGCGCGCCGTGAAGATAGATCGGCTCCTCGTAGCCCTGACGGCGCAGCAGAGCGATGACGCGCTGACATTTGCCGAGGGAATAGGCGCCGACCAGATGCGCGCGCTCGGGAAAGAGCCGCAACGAATGGAGCAGCCGGTCAATTTCCTCGCCGTCATTGGGATGACGGAATACCGGCAGGCCGAAGGTCGCCTCGGTGATGAAGATGTCGCAGGGCTGCGGCTCGAACGGCGGGCAGGTCGGATCGGGACGACGCTTGTAATCGCCCGAGACGACGATGCGGCTGCCGCCTTTTTCCAGCACAGCCTGCGCGCTGCCGAGGATGTGCCCGGCCGGCACGAGCCTCACGCTCACCGGGCCGAGCCTCACCGTCTCGCCATAGGCCAGCGGCTGGAGCGAGCCGCCGGCATTGTCGCCGAAGCGCTGGCGCATGATCGCCAGCGTCTCCGCTGTCGCGAGCACGGCGCCATTCCCGCCGCGCGCATGGTCGCTATGCCCATGCGTGATCACCGCGCGCTCGACCGGCCGCACGGGGTCGACGAAAAAGTCGCCCGCCTCGCAATAGAGCCCTTGCGGCATCGGCTTCAGCCATTCATGGGGAGACGGGGCCGGGGACATGCTGCCCTAATATGGGCATGGGCGCGCCATTTCGCAGCACGGATTGACCTTTGCCGGCCCGCGGCGCAAAGACGGCCGGCCGAGGAACGAGGGCCGGGAGATGGAAGAGATTGTCCGCCGTGCCATAAAGCCGACAGCGGCCGAGATTGCCGCCTTGCCGCCGGACACCAACGAGGCGGTCGCCGCGCGGCTTCTCGCGGGACGCAGCGGTGCCGTGCTCGATATCGGCTGCGGTCCAGGCACCTTCACGCGCTCGCTCACCGCGCTCTTCGCCGCCGTCAGCGGCATCGACATCAATCCGAAATCGATCGCCAAGGCGCAGGCAGGCGCGGCCGAAGCCGGGCGTACCGTCGATTTCCGCGTCGCCAGCGGCGATGCCCTGCCCTATGCCGACGGCAGCTTCGATACGGCGATCTTCTCGAACAGCCTGCACCACATGCCGGATATCGCAGCCGCGCTTCGCGAAGCGCGGCGGGTGCTGCGGCCGGGCGGCCTGCTTTATGTCATGGAGCCCGTCCCCGCCGGCGGCTTTCACGAAGGCACCAAGCTCGTGAGCGACGAGACGCTGGTTCGCGCCGATGCCTATCGCGCGCTGCTCGATCTCGCTTCAGGGGCGATGGAGCCTCAGGTCGAGATCATGTATCGCGGCAGCCGCCGCTTTCAGGACTTCGCGCAATGGCATGACGACCAGATCGAGCGCAGCCCGGCCCGCCAGGCCGCGTTCGACGCGCAACCCGAGGAGGTCAGGCGGCGCTTCGAAGCGAATGCGCAGCGCGATGGCGCGGATTTCCGCTTCGAGACCGTCTCGCGCGTCAATCTCTTTCGCAAGAGCGGCTAACAGACGCCCGAAGCCACCAGGTCCGCGCTGAAACGGCCGGGACTGGCGGCGCTGCGGCGGAACCCCATATTCTTCCGGCATGCCGCTCGACGCCCTGCCCGCCTCCCTGGCTCCCTGGTTCGCGCGCCGCGGCTGGACGCCGCATCCGCATCAGCTCGCGATGATCGAGGCGGCGCAGGCCAGCCGCTCGGTGCTGCTGACCGCGCCGACCGGCGGCGGCAAGACGCTCGCCGGCTTCCTGCCGAGCCTCATCGAGCTGGCGCAGGCACCGACGGAAGGCCTCCACACCCTCTATATCTCGCCGCTGAAGGCGCTGGCGGTGGACATCCACCGCAATCTCGTCAGCCCGGTCGAGGAACTGAGCCTGCCGATCCGGCTGGAGACCCGCACCGGCGACACGCCCGCCGCGCGCCGGGCGCGCCAGCGCGCCTCGCCGCCGCAGATGCTGATGACGACGCCGGAATCGCTGGCGCTGATGCTGTCGCATCCGGAAGGCGAGAAGACTTTCGGCCGGCTGCGCGCCGTGATCATCGACGAAGTGCATGCGCTCGCCGGCAGCAAGCGCGGCGATCTTCTCGCGCTCGGCCTCGCGCGGCTGTCGCGGCTCGCGCCGCAAGCACGGCATGTCGGGCTGTCCGCGACGATCGCCTGGCCGGACGAGCTCGCCGCCTGGCTCGGCTCGGGCGGCAAAGACGTGCATCACATCGCCGCCGATAACGGCCCGCTGCCGCGCGTCGACATGCTGGAGCCGGGCGACGAGTTGCCCTGGGCCGGGCATATGGGACTCTACGCCATGAGCGAGGTCTACGAAGCGATCGAGCGGCACAAGAGCGTCATCGTCTTCGTCAATACGCGCGCCCAGGCCGAGCTGATCTTTCAGGAGCTGTGGCGACGCAACGACAAGAACCTGCCGATCGCGCTGCATCACGGCAGCCTCGCGGTCGAGCAGCGGCGCAAGGTCGAAGCGGCGATGGCCGACGGCAGGCTGCGCGCCGTGGTCGCCACCTCTTCCCTCGATCTCGGCATCGATTGGGGCGACATCGATCTCGTCATCCAGATCGGCGCGCCGAAAGGCGTCTCGCGCCTGACCCAGCGCATCGGCCGCGCCAATCATCGGCTCAACGAGGCGAGCGCCGCGCTGCTCGTGCCGGCCAATCGCTTCGAGGTGCTGGAATGCCGCGCCGCCATCGCGGCGATCGGCGCGCGTGAGCTCGACGGCGACAAGCCGCGCGCTGGCGGCCTCGATGTGCTGGCGCAGCATATCCTCGGCATGGCGTGCGCCGCGCCGTTCACCGCGGATGCGCTTTATGCCGAGATCACATCGGCGGCGCCCTACGCCGCGCTGCCGCGCAAGGATTTCAACGACGCCCTCGCTTTCGTCGAGCATGGCGGTTACGCGCTTAAGGAGTATGAGCGCTGGCGAAAGCTCTTCCATGACAGCCAGGGCCGCTACAACGTCGTCTCCCCGCAGGTCGCGCGCAGCTATCGCATGAATATCGGCACGATCGTCGAGGCGGTGATGCTGCGCGTGCGCGTCGGCGGGCGCGTCCTGGGCGAGGTCGAGGAGAATTTCGCGCAGAATCTGACGCCGGGCGACACGTTCCTGTTCTCGGGCGAGATCCTGCGCTTCGAGGAGATCCGCGGCATGGAGGTGCGCGCGCGGCGCGAGCGCAGCCAGCAAACGCCGAGAATCCCGAGCTATGACGGCGGCAAATTCCCGCTGTCGACGCATCTCGCCGCGCGCGTCCGCGGCATGTTGCAAGAGCCGGAGAGCTGGCGCGATCTGCCTCTGCCGGTCCGCGAATGGCTGGCGGCGCAACATGAGTATTCAGTGATGCCGGATCGGAACGGGTTGCTGGTCGAAAGCTTCCCGCGCGGGCCGCATCATTACCTCGTCGTTTATGGCTTCGAGGGCCGGCCGGCGCACCAGACGCTCGGCATGCTGCTGACCAAGCGCATGGAGCGCGCCGGCAGCAAGCCCTTGGGCTTCGTCGCCACCGATTACGTGCTGGCGATCTGGAGCCTCGAGCCGGCGCGGGATATCGATGCGCTGCTCGATCAGGAGATGCTGGGCGACGATCTCGAAGTCTGGATGGCGGAGTCCTCGATGCTGCGGCGGAGTTTCCGTAATGTCGCGATCATCGCCGGCCTGATCGAGCGCAACCATCCCGGCCACGAGAAGACGCGCCGGCAGGTGACCTTCAACTCCGACCTCATCTATGACGTGCTCCGCCGCCATCAGCCGGACCACATCCTGCTGCGCGCAACGGTTGCGGACGCTGCCACCGGGCTTACGGACATCAGGCGACTCGGCGAGATGCTGGCCCGCGTCAAGGGTCGCATCACCTTCCGCGCGCTCGATCGCGTCTCGCCGCTGGCGATCCCCATCCTGCTCGAGGTCGGCCGCGAGGCGGTTTATGGCGAGGCCATGGACGCACTGGTCGGCGAGGCCGCCGAGCAACTCATCGCCGAGGCCGGGCTGCACTGATTTTCTGGCTTCGGCGCGGCCGATCGCCTATAGAGCGCGGCATGCGCGCGCTCGCCCCGCAAAGCGAAGAAACCGGCCGTCTCATGCTCAACGGCGCCGCGCTGTTCGCCGAGCCGAGCGGGGCGCTGTGGTGGCCGGCGGCGGCGACGCTGATCGTCGCCGATCTCCATTTCGAGAAAGGCAGCAGCTACGCGACGCGCGGCGTCTTGCTGCCGCCCTACGACACGCGCACCACGCTGGCTCGACTCGCTGCCGCGATCGGCCCGCGGGTCAAGCGCGTGGTCTGCCTCGGCGACAGTTTCCACGACGGCGGAGGACCCGAGCGCCTCTCGCAAGGCGATGCCGCTGCGCTGCGCGCGCTGGTCGAGCGCCATGACTGGATATGGATCACCGGCAATCACGACCCGGTGCTGCCGGCG
>Ga0335085_10004317_pt1 | contig 23693 bp, 21 predicted proteins | sample Lox_Sample_45_FD_206712 | JGI IMG/M metagenome (GOLD analysis project Ga0335085, IMG submission 206712) | Soil microbial communities from Loxahatchee National Wildlife Refuge, Florida, United States - Lox_Sample_4.5 | ecosystem: Environmental > Terrestrial > Soil > Wetlands | place: USA...
GTCACTGCCGTGCAATGCGATCGATTGCCGGTAGCAACATGGAGCCAGCAGGCGTTCTTCCACATGCCGAATCAGGTTTCGCTGCGTGGTGCTCAACGAAGTGCTGCTCACCAGCACCAAGATCATCAGCATCAAGTTCATTTCGTTACCCCTCTCGGCTCCGCTGAAAGTGTGTGGAAATACTTCAACAGGTCCTCCACTTCGTCTTTATCCAGAGTCTGTCGGAATGGCGGCATGATTCCTTTTCCGTTCAGGATGGTGTTTCTCACTTCCAAGTCCGTAGCGGGCCCGTTGCTCGGCAAGGTGCCCTTCCTGAAGAGTCCCGTGAGTCTCGGTGGTTGCTTCAAAAGTTCCAGATTTTCCGCATCGTGGCAGGCGCTGCAATTCTGTTCGTAGAGGAACTGGCCCCGTTTCGCCGCATACGCCTCGCTCTTTCTTTCGTTTCCGTTTCCGTGCGAACAGCCGGGCAGCGCGACGCCCAAGATCGTCCCCAGCGTCAAAATCAGCCTCGATCGCCTAGTTCGCCACATTTTCAACCTGCCGCATCTCCTTCAAGGCTTCGGGCGTCGTCCAGTCGCTCGCAGTCCACTCCTTAATAAGTCGCCCTTTCGGATCGATCACCACCGTGCTCATCGAGTGGGAAATCTGGTTGTCCTGCTCCTCATAGATCAACGCAAACGCTTCGGCCAGCTTTCGGAGGTTCGCCTCCGTGGGAACCGTAAACGACCACTGCTCGAATCCTTTCGGGTCGCCACTCAGATACGCCAGACCGTACTTGTGCAGCACTGCTGGCGTGTCGAACTTTGGATCGATGCTCACGCTCAGTAAGTGCGTGCGCGCGTACTCCTTCGGATCCTTGGCGAGTTCCTTGTGAACCGCAGCGAAGAGGCTGCTCAGCCTCGGACAGAAATTCGGCATCGGGCAACGCGTGTAGATGAAAGTCAGCAGCACCGTTTTCCCCCGAAAATCCGAGAGCCGCACCGCCTTCCCATCCTGATCCGTCAGCGGAATGTCCGGAATTACTTCTCCCGGATAAAGCTGCCCGGTGTCTTCGGTCATCTTTCCTCGCTGGCTCGAATCGGTCACTGTGACCCTGTCGAGCTCATATTTGTCGCCCCCGCGCACCACCACTCGCGCCTTGATTCGGTCCCCGGCCTCGACCTTGGAAATATCCACTCCGGAGGCCACGGGATATGGCATCGTCATCGCCGGCATGAAGCCGGGAATGATCCCGTGATCCACCACCAGCGTGTGAGTCTCGGCCACTTTGCTCACCACACGCCCTTCAAAGTCGTAGTGCTGTTCCGATTTGCCGCATCCCCACAGCACAATAAATACGCCGACGAGCAGAAACGTACGCATGTGAAGAACAGCCATGTTTGCTCCATTTCGATTCTCGCGGGCCGATGACCCACGAAGGAAAGAGCTACGAAACAGCGCAGGGACACTCTCCGAGTGGGCTGCGCGTCAGAATGCTGTCGCTTTTTCAGTTCGGACTAGAAAAGAACCAGAGGAGGACCCCGCTTGAGGTTTTGGAAGTGACGGGGGGAAGCCGGAACCAAAATCTGGGACGGGCCAATGGTCTCGCCCTTGGGAGTGGGCGCCACGGAGCGCGCAGTGATCGGCGAGAACCGAACGCGCTGGCCGGGGATTGCCGTGGTGGCCTTACCGACAAATGGGCAGACCGCATACAGCGCGGGCTTTCCATCCTTCTGATGGGCCCGCCGCACGGAGCACATGTGTGCTCCGCCTTTCTTGCAACAAGCGGGCAAATCGAGAGAAACAGACGTCGCCGCCAACGCTGACAGGACCGGCACGCCGGTAATCAGCAGGATGATCAGAGTAGCGATTAAACGACGCATAGCGATTCCGTAGGGTATCGAAAGACTGAGTTATTCGCAATCGGTACTTCCGCGCTTTCTTCGCTGAACATTCTCCGCCAGAGCAAGTTGATTGCGAGCAAGCTGCTTTTGAGGAATCGATTGAGGGCGTGTTCCAATTGCTAGGCACTTATTTACATCTGCCGAGGACTTGATACCCTAGAGTCGAGGCGTTCGCATGCATAAATCCTCTGGCCGCGAAGCGTCAGATCATTACTGCCGCCGATGCCACGCGGCTCGGCGTCCCGCGGACTTATCTGTCTCGGCTGGCTCGCCAAGGACACCTCGAAAAAATCGCACGTGGCCTATACAGGTCACCTGCTTTCTCCCAGCGAACACGCCTCGCTCGTCGAGGCGTCTTATCAAGTCCCCAAAGGCATTATTTGCCTGCTCTCCGCACTCCGATTTCACAACCTTACTATCCAATCTCCGCGCGATGTGTGGATAGCCATCGGCCACAAGGCCTGGGGTCCCAAAATTCCGTCCCTGCCAGTTCGATTCGTTCGCATGTCCGGCCCGGCGCTTCGATTCGGTGCGTCCGAACATTACGTATCTGGCCGGATCTCAAAGTGAAACCCGCAAAACTACTCGAATCCATCCTCTGAACCACAGGCATCTCACATGACGCTTGAGTGTGACGTTCGCAATAGAATGTCGGTTCTGTTGCGTTTGTAACGTGGTCTTGGAGCGTTTCAGACGACTTGGGGAAACACAGGTGGAGCGAAGGGAGATTGTATTCTTCGGCTTGGAGGAGGCTATTTCCTCACAAGCCCATCGGGGAAAAGTTGGACCCGAGCTCGGAACGAAGATTTGTAGTATTTCGATCACTCAATCTGTTCGCCAGAATGATCGGTGTCGTCGCTGCAGTCCTCGTAATGATTTGGTTGTTGCTCAGCAACCAACAGATAAACGTTCCGCAGTGGGTGTCGATATTTTTGCTCATATCGGCTTTTATTGCGGGGAGCAAATTCTTCCGGGCCGGTAGAGACGCTCGCTCCGCAAAGGAAGTGAATTTGCCAAGTTTCACCATATCGGTAGAGTCGGCGCAGCAGTGACGAGTCGCGCATGATCCGTAGGTATGCATTCCAGTGGTTCACCTCCCGCGGCAACAAGCCCTCTGGTCGCGCTTGGGCCCGGGCACTTGGCGTTAGCCATACGTGGTTGCAGAAACTTGTTAAGGAATTTACAGCAGACCCGAGCCCAATGTGGCGGCTGCAGAGAGTCAACGGTGACCCCAGTTTCACAGAACTCAGCTGCGCTCGGGAGTATAGCCAGCAGATGAGAGAGCGCGGAGAGTTGCGCTCGTCCCGCCTGGCAAGGATAGCGAAGTTTTTCAAGCGTTATTGATTCCTGAGAGGGGGCCTGGGCGCCGTTATGCCGCCATATGGTGGCCGTAATGGACAATCACCAGCCCAAGAGGCTGGCTTTGAGGTGGCCCGAACAGTCAGTTTAGGCGCTCAAACACGCATCTTGAGTATCTCTGACGCGAATGCTCTGTCTGGCTCAATCTCGTAGGATTATCAGGCTAGGACCCAGCAGGCGTGCTTTCCGGCGAGAATGGCCAGATTGCCCCTGAGATCCTGTTAAGTTGCGTTTAGTCCCACTTGGGATGTGCCGCAAACTGATTGTGTGCTTGGCAGGAGAGGCATACGATGCAGGATCCAGGCCGGAACATGCTCAGGTCAAGCGCAGCTTTCGCCTTTTGCCTCTTGCTTCTCAGCGCGGCGCCTGTGCACACGGCACAAGACAAACCCAAAAAAGAGAAGAATGAGGGCAAAACCTTCTTTCTGGTTGCACGCCCCGAGCTACGGGAGCCTATTTTCAAGGAATCCGTGGTCTTGAGGCTCCCTTCTTCCGTTGAGGTGGGGGAAGGGCTGGTCGTCGGCCTTATCCTCAACAAACCTGCCCGTGTCGCCCTGAGTGACATCTTCCCTGATGACCAAGCGCTTCAGAACCGGTCAGAAACTGTTTATTTCGGCGGACCTGTAGAGCCGCGGGCTCCCGGCGTAATCCTTCGCTCGAGCGAGCCAATCAAGAAGGCGGCGCTACTGTTTGACGATATTTATGTGAGCTTCGATCCAGATTTCATCCGGGAACTTCTAAAGGAACCGAAAAAAACACCAGACTTGCGACTATTTGTGGGGCGCTCCCAATGGGCGCGAGCGCAACTCCAAAACGAGATGGTGATGGGAGCATGGCTCAGCGTGCAGGCCGAAACGAATCTGATATTCAGCACTGGCTCGCAATACCTCTGGCGCAAATTGTTTGACCGAGCGGAGCCTGCTCCGGTCGCGAAAGTCGCAGATGTGCACGTCCCGCCTTTCAATTGTGCTATGTCCCAGTTGGAACTGGGCGCCAAGAGTTACCCCTGGAATTTCAACAATGATCAGGTCTGTAACTCATGGCGATGATTCCGACCAACTCAATTCCCTATCATCAGATATGTCGGCATCTTCTGGGGCGCGTTAAGTTCGTAGTCTACTAGTTCGTAATTGATTGGGCCCTCGGCGGCTACCACTTTGGCTCTCAATGGAATCAAGCAAGCATCCGTCCAACATTCGAATGTCGAATTAACCCACCCTCCCGGATAACGTATCAAGAAGTGGTGCGAGGGCAAGATGCCTCGATGACCTCCATCACTTGACTCGTGCGAACAGATCGCTGTTGCTTTCGGAGCTTCCAGGCAGGCGCCGCGATAGCGGTTCGCCAGATGAACAAACCCAGGTAACACTTGCTCTTCTCCGGGAGTCGAGGTCAGCTTTCGAAGCCATGTCCCGGCCGCGATCGGGAAATTCACTAGGTGGTAGCATAGTGACCTTCCAGCAGGCTGACATTGGAGTAGCGGATAGGCTCCACGTCGGAACCTCAACATGTACACATGCTCGCGATGGAAGAAAGTTTCAAAGTATTGAGTCTCGGGAGGACCATTGCCTTCACGGGTTGTCCATTCACATTCCTGCGAACAGCTTCTCCAATCACCGTCGGGGCCGACAGCTCCCGCGAATCGGCTAATCCGGCGGTCGAGACGTTCCTCTGCCGTGATATAGGCTTGCCCCTCACCGTCGACTTCTAAAAGCCAAGTCACAACGCCTCTTGGACCTGATTCCGGGGAAGAAACCTTGTAGGTGCCACTCGCCACTTTCTGCGCCTGATGGACCAGAGGGTTTGCTGAAGGGTAACTTTCTAGTTCCCAGCTGTAGACATCATCCTCGGAGGCCCAGCGGATCACGGTACCACTTTCATCGATCCAATGATGTGTCGTTCCGAATCGCTCGCTGCGATACTTGGTTGCGAAAAACCGCCCGGCGGGAACCTCGATCTCCTCGATTCCTAGCCTCTCCACCGTGACGGTCATCGAACGATGGTGAGTGTCCTCAACATCGACAGCTTCGAAGATCTGTCGGGCTGGACCTAAGGGATTAAAGCGTGCGACGACTAGTGACTCGAGCGGACCCCAGAATCCCATGGCCGGGTTTTCTGGTCGAGTGGGAACATCGTTCCAGCATCTCCCCAAAACCGATCCCTGCCAATCTCCTCGTATGGCCCGGCCGTCATAATAGAACGAGTAACGAAAATCGCTCGAATAGTCGGAGGTTCCGACCCAATGGCCGCTGTCGATTTCTCCTTGCCGATTGAAAGTTAGAACTACGAACCGGTCAAGGACGGGTCCCCAAAACTCCAGATGTTCTCGAACCATGTAACTTCGAGAACCATCTTCGTAGCGAAGCTCGTTGAGCTCGGTATGCCCGACAGGCCCGGCCGTGCCGATCACGGTATAACGCGATCGTAGCACTCTAGAACTCCTTCATGAGTGTCTTGAAATCGTCGCTTCAAACGGTCGGTACCGACAAGGGAAAATAAAGTTCTGCGAATAAGAGAATGCAACGTGACTAGATGAAAGCAACTGTAATTTCGACTTCATTGTCGTGAAATTGAATGGCTGCCCCGAGTTCCTTCACTGCGGGGAAGCAAATATACTCCTTTAGCGCAAAATGTGTATCGACTGAAATAAAATCCTCCCTCGGGTACTCCGCTACACCTTCAGAAGGGCTGACGAAGGATGTCGAAACATACCTACTTGACGTGATGAAGTCTTTCGAGCTACGTTGTGCCCCGTTTATCGGTTGTATGGAAGCTGTGGAGTGCGGTGAGTGAAACAGATGCACCGGAAATCTTTTACCTTATCCGTTATGTCAGCTGCCATTGGAATCGGTTGCTTGGCTGCATTTCCGCACAATGCATCGCCAATTATGTCTCGCTCGTCGAAGGAAACGAGTTCCCAAGTATTTTCGGAAGTGCGGAACCCGAACAGAGAGGGCGATGCAAAGAAGGGAGAAATTCTCTCCGCCCCTTCCGCCATAAGTGAGATTCGAAGTGCAATCGAAGGGTATCGCCAGGCGGTTCTACACAAGGACATGCGAGGGATCACTCGATACTACTGGAATTCTCCCGATATCGTGATCTTCGACGTGGTTCCTCCCCTTAGTTATGTTGGATGGGATTCGTTTCGAAAGGATTGGCTGGGCTTTTTCGACAGCTTCAAGGAAATCACGATCTTCGACTTCAGCGACCTTCATGTCGAAGCCGAGGGCAGGTTGGGTTGGATGCGTACATTTGTGCATCTTGTCGGCAGATTTCAGGACGGTAAGATCTTGGATCTGACAACTCGAGATACCGCGATTTTTGAACGGATCAACGGAAAGTGGGTGGCGGTACACGACCATGGTTCCGTGCCAATAATTTTTGAAACCGGGCAAGGTATGATGAATGCATCGCCAAGATAGCTTTGGCTGTCAGTTACGTCTGGCTCCTAGGCACCTGTATTTGCTATCTAAATGCACTCGGTCCGGTTTCAGAGCGACAAAATTCTGATCTGCTAGGAGGATTAACAATGGCGGAATCAACAGCAGTATGGTCCTCGATGGTTCTGATAATCACACTGGGGCTTACCGGATCATCTTTTTCGGGAGTGTCGGGGGCTTCTCATAGATCTTCCGAGCCGAAGAGCGCAGTCAGCTCATCGTCCTCTGAGCAGGAGATCCGAGGCGAGGTTGAACAGTTTCGCCAAGCTATTCTGCACATGGATATGAAAGGCGTTACCCGATACTACTGGAATTCACCGGATCTAGTCGTCTTCGACGTGATCCCCCCACTTAGTTATGTCGGCTGGGAATCGTTCCGGAAAGACTGGGAAGGATTTTTCGACGGATTCAAGCAAATTACGGTTTACGACTGGAGCGACATTCACATTGAAGTCGAGGGCAACCTAGGTTGGATGCGTGCCCTTGTCCATATGCTGGGTACGCTTAAGGACGGAAAACCTTTGGATATGACATTTCGGGATACCGCGATTTTTGAACGGAAGGATGGAAAATGGGTAGTCGTTCACGATCACGGTTCCGTTCCCATACTTTTCGAAACAGGTCAGGCTGTGATGAATGCTCCACCAAAATAATCTCCCTGGTTCTGAATTGGTTTTTACGCGTTCTGCTCCGGGCCCGCTCCATCGCAATCGAAACTGCCTTTGGTGAGCGGCCGTCATCCTCTCCTTCTGTACTATCCAAACCGTGCCGGGGTGAGAGCCTTAGTCTTAAATGTTTCAGGATCACCGAAAACCAACTGAGAAACCAGTTTCCCCGTTATGGGGCCTAGTGTCAGGCCAAGCATTCCATGCCCAGTGGCGACAATTAAGTTTCTGAATCTCTTCAAGCGGCCTATGATTGGCAAACCGTCGGGCGTGCAGGGTCTCAAGCCAGCCCACGTCTCGAGCGGTCTCAGATTTTCGAGTCCGGATACGTAATCCTGCGAACTCCGCAGCAAACTATTAACCCGTCGATGGTTGATGGAGGTATCTAATCCGGCTAGCTCTAGAGTTCCCGCAAACCTGACAACTTCTCTCATAGGTGTGACAGCTACTTTCGCTTCGTGAAGAAGGAGCGGAGTTTGCACATTCATTTGCGGAGCAGCTTTAACAGTCACGCTATAGCCTTTCGCTGGTTGTACCGGAAGCTTGACCCGCAGCGTCTGAAGCAGTGCGGTCGACCATGACCCAGAGGCGAGTACAATGTTGGATGCACGAATTTCGCCTCGCGACGTAATGACCGCCGATATCGTTTCGTTCGTGGTTCTGAAGGATTTGACCGATGTCGAGGGGTAGATCTTCACTCCCATGCTCTCTGCTTTTTTTGCCAAGCCCCGAACAAAGTCACTCGGAATCAGATGAGAATCCTCTGGGTAATACGTTCCTCCGGCGATAGTTGGCCTAATCGTTGAGCTATATTCGAGAGCTCCAGCAGGACTCAAGTCCACGGATTCAATTTCAAATTCCTGCAGCCACCTCGCTTGCTTCCGGCCTTCCTCGCGCCCCCTGGCACTGGCGTAGATGACTAAAAGTCCGTTTTTCTGGTACCCAAACGCAAACCCTTCTATAGAAGCAAGCTCGTGGTAGAGCGCAGTGCTGGCTCTTGTCAAATCTCGAATCACGGGTATCGCTTCTCGTGCTGTTTGATATCCACAATCCTTGGCAAAACGCCAAAGCCACCGAAATAAATCTAAATCCAAGCGAGGTTTGATGTGGAAGGGACTTCGGGGGTTGAGAACCCAGAGGGGTATCTTTCCCAGAACGCCCGGCGCTGCGAGCGGAATGCTATGGCTTGGGACGATGAGCCCAGCGTTGCCATACGAGCATCCGGAGCAGATTTCGTCTCGATCAACTAGTGTTACAGTCGCGCCTGCCGCCGCGATGTAGTACGCAGCGCAAACACCAATAACACCACCTCCTACCACTAACGCATCACAGCTCTCCAAATCTTGCACGGATTCGACTCCGGAGTTGGCCCGACATCTCCGCTCCTTGCTCTATCGACCCAGTTGTCGACGGCTGTATTTGTTCCGCACCAGAGAACGGCCACCGCTCAAAGAACGCTCGGGGATCCTGATCCCGATTGTCGTAAATGGCTAGTTAGAATTCGTTCTTGGCTCTTGCAACCCGAACTTAGCGTGGCTCAGGACGTCAACGCCATCTCGATTCACTGCAACGTTGTCTTCAAGCCCTAGCCATCCTTTGCCGACGAGCCGAATTGAGGGTTCGATCGCGAATACCATTCCGGGTTGCAAGACGATTTCGGATACCGCGGAGGAACTGCCAATCATGGGTTGTTCGTGAAGGCCCAGGCCAATTCCGTGACCTCCGTACGAATCGAGACCATACTTGCCTTTGGATTTCTTTTGCAGCGTGTCATGCATGCTCTTGTGCACCTGAGTGTTCGTGATTCCGGGGCGCACGGATTCGATTCCGGCGCTCAAGGTTTCGCGGAGAAATGCGTATGCTTCCGTAACCTCAGGATCCATTCTTCCGACGAATCCAGTCCTTGCAATACAGCAGCAATACCCGTCGACCACGCAGCCGATGTCGATCCTTACCAGTTCGCCCGAGTTGATTTTTCGGTCCGACGAGGATATGTAACCAAGCCGCGGGTGGTCGCCTGAAAATATGCATGGCATCATGCTGGCATGTTCCGCACCGTTCTTTCGAAAGACAGATTCGACTACGCCAGCTAGTTCCGACTCGGAAATCCCCTCTCGGGCTTCGGCAAGAGCGCAGTTGATCGCTAGGTCAGCAATTTTGCAGGCCCTGCGAATCGAGTCGATCTCATCACGGTTCTTTATGATCCTCGCTTCGGTCAAAATGGAAGACGCATCTGCAAATCTCACGCCCCGTAAGCAGGAACGCAGCTTATCTACGATTACCCATGGTGTTCCCGGGTCGATTGCCACAGTCCCACGCGCGAGTCCTAATTCGGTGAATGCATCGGCGATCAATTGAGGCCATTTGTCAGCGCCAGTCGGTTGATATGCTTCCATAGTACCCAGAAATGGAAGTTCCTTGAGGATGGGATACCAAGGAGCTGTGGGTCTAATACCGTTTGCAAAGAAATCGAGTGGGAGCAGGTAAGGCAATTCGTCGCCTCGCCTAAGGATGGCACCATTCACGTTCGCGTATGAAACGCTATGATGGACTGGCAAGCCTGTTAGATATCTCCAGTTGTCGACCGTGATCACAAACAAACCGTCCGCACCATCGCGCTCCATAAGAGTATTGAGACGAGCCACGTTCGCATTGACCAGCCTCTTAAGAGCTGCGACGTCTCCGGCGAATTCGTTGATTCTCAATTTCTAAGGACTCCTCTATCTATTCTTTTCCCGGCACCAACCGGCAGCCCTTCAAAAGGCCTAGACTAGCAAGCCCAATTTCATCCTTGCCTGTTGTAGAGACTCGCTGTCAACCTCAACGCCGGGATGAGAGACGTTCGGTAACTGTCTCATGCTTTCATCGAGTGAATCCCAAATGCGGTTCCCCACATAAACTCGTATGTATTCTGGACTGGCCAAAATGTTGGAAAGGTCGGTCGTGCTGGAGAGGGGCAGCGAGGTTAGTCGCTCTGATCGCTCGGCGCCAATTCTTTGTCTCAAATCTCCGATTAGTTGCTCGCCATGCCTCTCGAAATCTTCTGCGTGAAGGAGGATGACCGACTTCCCCTCATCTAATGCGAGAACAAGCTCGCGGACGAACATGGCGCTGTACCTAAACACGACGGGAGCAATCTCAAGCTTGAGTCGAGCAGCTCGTCGAGCGACTCGTTCAAAGTCATAGAAAGGAGTCAGGATTCTGGAAAACGGAATGTCCGAACGCTTCGCACGCTTGAATTCTTCAACCGTGAACGGAATCACACTCGTTGACCACGCGGCACTGACCTGTTTCGCACACTCAATCATTTCGGTTCTAACCGTCCCAACGAACGCGATAGGCGGATGGGCTTGTTCGTGCGCCACAGCCCGATGATAGAGCCATCCGGCAAAGGTGCTTTGAAGCACCCCAAGGCGCTCGACTTCCCGGAACACCTTCTTAGACAGCAGTTCACACTTCTTGGCTCGGTGATTTGTAATCGGAAGGACAATCCTCTTGGATACAACGACACCCTTCCTCGGATGCAAAGTCAGGATGCCGCTTTCCTGAAGTTCCCGGTACGCTTTGTGGATTATGGCGCGGCCAATCCCGGATTCCTTCGCAACATCGCGGATCGATGGGAGCGTGTAACCTGGACCGATTTGGCCTAGCGAAATCGCCAACCTGATCTGCTCTTTTATTTGCTCATGGATGGAATATTTCGAGTGGGCATTGACTTGAAATTTCATGGTTAGATCAGAACTACAATTCTAAAGTTAGATTCATTCGTAACGGGGACCCGGGTCCAAAGCTGTCATCCAATTAAGACAACGGCGTGATGCTACGGCACCAAGAATTCGATGTCAAGATGCCGCGATCCGCCCGCATTCAAAAGTTGTTGTTGACAAAATGACAACTGTCATGATACCCAGCCAGTCTGTCGGGCACCAGGGACAGATGAAAACTTCTAAAGGGTCGTCTACATGCCAAAGCGAAGACTGGGCTGATACGACTGCAGGCGGGTCAACGTTCACAAACACTTCCGTATTGGAACGAGTGGAGGCGTGAAATGAAAAGTCACGTTAACCAGAGTTGTGAATTCTGCTGCTCCCGATTGGACATCTGCGCCAGCTTGGCGCGAACTCTGTTCCTTTTGATGCTCGCTGTGCCCTTTAGCCCGGCGGTGTTCGCGCAAACTACTGGGACAATCCGAGGAGTGGTAGTGGATCGGTCGGAGGGAGTCGTAAACGACGCTGTTGTGATCGTAACGAACAACGGAACTCAAGAAAAAACCTCCGCAAAAACTAACAGCATCGGCGCCTTTGTATTCCCGCTACTAAGGCCAGGCGCATACCAGATATCGGTTGAAGCTGCCGGATTTGAACGATACGTAAATCCTCAAATCGTTGTGGAAGTCAGTCAGATCATCCAACTTAAAATTACTTTGACAGTTGGCGCCACAAAACAAACCGTAACCGTCAGCTCCGCGACTCCCCAAGTGAACACCGCTAACGCACAAATCGGGGAAAGGGAAATCTCCGAGCGCGTCGTCACCTTGCCGCTGATCGGCGGAAACCCCCTGCAGCTGGCTCAACTGCAGCCCGGTGTGACAGCCCCAATTACCATGACATCGTCTGAAACCCCAAGGAACCTTCCAGGTGGAATCTTTGAATCGCCGAATGTCAACGGCTTGCGATACAACGCTAATAATTACCTTCTTGACGGTTCCGACGACAACGAGCCTTTTCTCGGAGTGGCTGCCGTGATTCCGTCCACCGAGTCGATTCAAGAAGTCAATGTTATCACCGGTCTTTATCCTGCCGAATATGGGAGATCGGGTGGGTCGGTCATAAATTTCATCACGAAATCGGGAACGAACAGTTTCCATGGCACGGCTTGGGACTATCTGAGGAACGATGCATTCAATGCGCGAAACTACTTTGCGCCCACTGTCAGTCCCTTAGAGCGGAATCAGTTCGGAGTCGTTGTTGGCGGTCCGATCCAGAAAGACAAGTCTTTTTTCTTCGCCAGCTTTGAGGGCATCCGTGAAAACGCAGGCCATACACAAGGTACCACAGTGCCCCCGCTTGCCTTTCGTAATGGCGACTTTTCGAGCCTGAATCCAAATCCGGTGTCCTGCACTGATCCCGGCGCAATATGCGACCCGACCACTGGTCTTCCTTTCCCCGGAAACATGATTCCCACATCCAGATTTGATCCTGCTGCCAAAGCGCTCCTGCCTCTATGGCCGGATCCAATCCCCGCCGGTTCGGACACCTTTGTTAGCCAGCCGGCGCTTCCGGACAGTTCCTATCAGACTTCCATTCGATTTGACCGTGTATTCGGTACTACTGACCGACTGTGGGCAAGGTATTTCTATCAGCAGGGAACCTCCAATCTGCTCTTTCAACCAACCTTTAACGGGCCAGTTGAGGTGCCAGGCTTCCCAGCGCAGGACTATTTCCGTCTGCAAAACATCGTCATAGAAGAGACGCACACATTTTCTCAATCGCTAATCAATGAGTTCCGCGCTTCTTATAATCGGGCACATCTAGTTGCTGGTAAAAATCTTGCGACTCGCCTCCCGTCAGACTTCAATTTTCAGTTCTACCCAGATCAAGCCGCATATTTCCCCAACATTGGAGTTTCAGGATACTCGACCATCGGCACCTCAGATTTTGACAATGTGAATCGCTTTAACAATGTGTACAACTTTCAGGACAATCTAGTCATAATCCGAGGAAGACACACAATGAAACCTGGCTTCGAGTTCGTCCATGCCAGACTCAATAACTATGCTCCAATCTACCAGCCCTTCTTCGTTTTCGTGCCGAACTTTACTGGAAATGCGTTTAGTGATTTCCTTCTGGGGGACTCGAGCGTTCTAGTCGCCGGGGGAGGCAATGCGCAGCGATACTTTACTTCCAGTCGTTATCATGCTTATTTTGAGGATAGTTACCGGGTTTCACAAAAACTGTCGCTTGAATTGGGCCTGCGCTACGAATTAAACCTGCCTTGGTATGAGGAAAATCATCTTTTTACGGTTTTTTCCCCAGGTGCGCAGTCAGTTGTGCAACCCCAGATCCCGCCCGGCGTGTTGTTTTACGGCGATCACGGAGTACCGGCGCGAGCGACCGTCACCAACTGGAAGAATTTTGCTCCCCGCCTCGGAATTGCGTGGGATCCCTGGGGGGATGGGAAGACAAGCATCCGCGCTGGATTTGGGATCTTTTATGACGCCGGCGACTTCAATTCTGAACGATTTCAAAACCTCGTAAGTCCCGGGCCGAATGGCTATGTGTACCTGGACTTGTTCGGAGCAAATCTTTCGAATCCGTACCCCGCCTTCGGATTCACACCAGCCGGTCCATTTGTACCGGGACCTATTCTTGATAATACTCTTAATAACCCTCCGCTAGGTAGTCAGCTGAATGAGACGAACGTCCATCTCGGTACTGCGTACGTCATGCAGTGGTCGCTCTCAGCCCAACGCGAGGTCGCGCCGAATTATGTGTTCAAGGCAACGTATTTTGGTAACACTGCAAGAAAACTCGTAGGCACAATTGATTTGAATCAGCCGCTTTTGACGCCAGACGCCAGCCCCATCAACGAGCAGGAGAGACGGCCATTTCAGCCGTGGGGAGTAATCAACTGGCAGTTTGGCGGCTTGAACTCCTCCTACAATGGGCTCCAGTTGACAATGGACAAGAGAATGTCTCACGGATTCAACTTCCGGGCGGCCTACACTTGGTCGCATGACATCGACTATGGTTCGATCGCCGAGACGTTTCAACAAGCGGCCGGCCAGCCCGTTTTTCCTCAAAACTCCTTTGACATTCCCGCAGAGAAGGGGAATGCGGGGTTTGACGTTCGGCATCGTTTCGTACTGAGTGGCGTTTGGAACCTTCCATTTTTCGCGAACGACTCGGGATGGTCGAATAAGCTGCTTGCGAATTGGTCCGTTGCTGGGATATTGGAGTACAATACCGGTAATTGGATTACGGTTATTGATACATCGGATCCGTCATTTACAGGTGATCTTGCTGACCGCCCTAATGTGATTTGCAATCCCAACAACGGCCCGCACACGGTGGCCCAGTGGTTCAATACCGCCTGTTTTGTTCCGGTCCCTCCTTTGGGAGGGCCCAACAATGACGGATATGGAAACGCAGGCCGTAATATCGTTCGGGCACCCGGTCTCAGCAACACCAACTTTTCGATTATAAAACTCATACCCATCAAGGAGCAGATCGCAATTCAGTTCCGAGCAGAGTTTTTCGATTTATTCAATCACCCCAATTTCGCACCGCCTGGAAATAACATTACGGCTCCGCCGACTTTCGGAATAATCGAAAACACGATTCTCGATAGCGAGCGGCAGATTCAGTTTGTCTTGAAGTTAAGCTTCTGAGGCTCCATCAGGAACGAGGTTTAAGGCTTGGCCAGGCGACGCGCCCAAGACACACAACAAGTAGGAAGATCGTAACTAGAAATTTCCGATAGTTGTCGAGGAGATGGCGGATGGCACCAATCTACGATGTGGCAATAGTGGGGAGCCGTTTGGCCGGCGGAACACTGGCCATGCTTCTGGCTAGGATGGGGCTTAAAGTGATCGCTGTCGACAAGGCGACCTTTCCGAGCAACAAGGTGCCCTGTACGCATACCGTTCCAGCAGGAGCAGAGGCAACCTTGAGGCGTGTCGGGCTTTTCGACGACTTCATAGCAGCAGGAGCAGACCCGGTCAGAGGCGTGGACTTCATATACCCCGAGGGAAGGAGTTACGGCGAGATCCGAACGAATGGTGTTCCTACCCCTGGCTTACAATTACGCAGAATCGTGATGGACAACATCGTTGTGCGACACGCGCGAGGCGCCGGAGCCGAAGTCAAGGAGTCTTTCGTCGTCAACGAACTTCTCCGGCAGGGTACTCGAGTAGTGGGATTTCGAGGTAAAAATGCATCCGGGGCAACTGAGGAAATCAGGGCGCGGTTGGTTGTTGCGGCCGATGGACGAAAGTCCAACTTCGGAGGCGAATCCCCATTTTCAAAACATTGGCCATGCTACAGATTTTACTATTACCGATATTTTGAACCCTCTCAGCCCATCGATCCGATCATTCTTTGCTGGGACGATAACCCCGACATCGTTTGTATTGGTCCCATCGGCGAAGGTTTGTTTTTGGCGATGGTAGCTCCGCACATGTCCAAGTTCGACGAGTTCGTCAGCGATTTGGAAAATAACTACAACAATTGGCTTGCCTCTAAGGAGGAGTTACGCGAAATCATCAACCATTCGAAACCGATCAGCAGAATATGGGGGCGGGGCAACCTGGATAACACCTATCGAGACCCGATTTGCGACGGGCTCGTCTTGCTTGGGGACGCTGGTCTCGACATTGACCCGCTCGCGGCCCAGGGCACGGCCTGGGCTTTCATTTCGGCAGAGATACTCGCGGGTGTACTCGGGCAATGTTTCAAGACGAACGATCTTTCCCGCGAAGCTCTTGGCGAATTCCGGACACGCAGGGACGAAAGACTGTTGGAAAATTTTAAGTTCTTTTCCTTATGGTCTCTCACGAGGAAGCGTAATGAAGAGGATCAACAATTTGTCCTTCGTTGCATTAGGGAACCCAATCTGAGTTCTGACCTGGCAGGAATGTGGCACATGACTGTTAAGCCTTCCGCGGTCTTTGGTAGCTCTCGCTTCGAAGGCCCGATCGCAGATTGGAAGACGGAAGCCCCGCTCAATTACAACGTGTCTTCCACAGTGTGACCGATTCTTAATGCGTAATCACATAGCATTCTATATTTATATAGTTAACTAGTTAACCTGTCTTGTATTTCGTGAGCTTCAATCAGGCTTGAGGAGCATTGGAGATGGACCCGCTACTAACCGCAGAGCTGCGCGCACCCCAAGTGAAGCCGAACAGTACGCAACCTCCTGCCGATAAATTGATCTCATACGATCAACTCGTTGACATCGTTGCGAGATGGTCTCAATCATCCAGCGTACTGGTCTCTGTCGTAGGTCATTCCAAGTCGGGGCGGAAAATATTTTTGGTTGCCGTCAGCCATCCGGACAATCTTCGCCAAGTGGCCGGTTACTCAAAGAACGCGAGGGATACTTGGGGATCCTTGGTTCGATATCATTCTTTAGCGAGTCCCGAGCTCACTAAACCAAATCTCGAGTCGCTTATTTCGACTACGAAACCCGCTCTTTTGGTCCATGCCGGGGGATTTGGTTTTGAGGCCTCACACACCGAAGCTTCTTGCGAGCTGGTCGATCGCTTGTTGGCAAATGCGGACAAAGAGTGCGATGAGATTTTGCGTGGTTCCGTGGTACTTGTGATGCCAATGGTGAACCCAGATTCACGGGAACTCGCGCTCGATCAATGGAAGAAATATCCGCTGGCTCCAGGATGGCAAGGGGTTGGAAATACATACGGGTTCATCATGAATCGGGACTTCTACAGCCTAACGCAGCCCGAGAATCAGGCGGTCCATCGGGTTATCGATGAATGGCGTCCTTTAATGGCTTTGGATACGCATGAAGATATGGCGTTCTTGGGTGCGCGCCTTGATCAGACGTGCTGGGCTCCTCCGTTTCGTGAGCCGCGTCACAAGAACTTGGACCCTGTGATTCTGGATGTCGTGGCCGACTACTGTGCCGCGATTGCCGAACGATGGCGAAAGGAGGGCTTCAACGTCTGGTACGAACCCAAAGGATCCTTCATGAGCTATCTCGTTTTGGACGGTCGGTGCGACCTGCATTTTGACTTGCACGGGATCCCGTGTCTTTTTACGGAAAGTGCAAGAACGCCTGGCAGCCAGACGTGGGAGGATCGCAACCGTCAAAAGGTAACAGCAGCGCTAGCGTTCCTACACAAGGCTGCTAACGGGTATGACAGCGTACTTAAGACTGAATACAGCTACTGGGCTGAGCAAATTCACCTAGGCAATGCCTCGTCAAACAAAGCATTCGTGATCCCCCGGTCCCCTTCAGATCAACGCGATCCTCGCACTGCCGACCACCTTGTTTCTATCTTGTTGCGCCATGATATCCAGGTTTATTCCACTGACGAGCCTTTCCCCGCGTACATCATCCCACTGGGTCAGCCCGATCGCAATCTCATCTTAGCGATGCTGCAAGTCGAGCCTTGGAATCTCCTTTCGCTTCCACCGGCCATGGGCGTGGAATGTCTACGACTCGCCTGTCTGACTCCTGATCAGCAAAGGGCATTCGAAAAGGCGAGGCTTCGCCCTGTTACTGACGTGACGCAGTTTTCGACAAGAACGCCACAAAAATTGCCATATTCTAAGTTTGTGATCGCTAGTAATACCGAATCCTCGGTTGGTCTCGTTAATTATTCACTTCAGGCAGGGGCCAGCGTTAAATGGCTCTTGAAACCAAGCAAAGTAGATTCTCGCAGCCTACCGGCGGGTTGCTTTTGCATCTCGGACCTCGGAGGGCTGGCCCAAGACTTTGCGCGACTCCATAACATACCGGTTATCGAAGGGGAGCAATTGCCCGAGGGTCACGCCGTATCGATTAGACTTCCTAAGCTTGCGTTGTTTGTCGGGCAAGGCGCTGACGAGAAAAATCGGACTTCTACCGGGGAGCTACAGTGGGCACTTGACTCCCTGGGTTTTCCTTATGCCCAGTTGACGGAACGAGATATTCATTCGAATCTTCTAGATGACTTTGAAGTTCTGATCGTCGGAAACGGCGACCCGATCGAGATGCTAAACGGCTGGGACGTCAAGACCCAGAACTATTCGCCCCCATGGCAGGTCCCGGGAAAAGCGCAAGGCCTGGGGAGAGATGGCGTCTCCAAGATTGCTAGCTTCATTGAGAAGGGTGGGCGTTATATCGGAGTCAGTTCGGGTGGAGGAGCGCTTGCGTGCAAGGAGATTGGTGGATTCGCGGATGTGAATATCGCCGACCAAGGGGTGGGTCAAGCTCGGATCTATCTACGGGTAGAAGAAACTGCCCATCCGTTGATGCTTGGCTATGACGGATTCCGCGACCAAGACGGTGTCTGGCACTCCCAGGAAATGCCTGCGTTCTACTTTTGCGATCAACTTTGGCCACGGATTGAGAATTTCTCGGGACCGATCTTTAAAGCAGGACCAAAGGCGAAAACCCTAGCGTCGTTCGAGCGCGTGGACTATGAGATGTGGACCGAACACATGGAGCGTCCACCCTTGTCACTCGATCGGCGCCATTCAGCGATTGTCTTTCAGCAGGTGGGCAAGGGAAGTTTGGTTCTATTCGGTATTACATTGGGATTCCGCGGTCAGTGGATCAGTAATTACCGCCTTCTCTCCAATGCAATCTATTCTTGGGAAATGCCCTAGAACGATCACGAACTATCTCGAACGACCAAACTCGGACACGAAAGGCTAGAAGTGTCGCCTAGACCCATACCGCAGAGCGCCTCCGACGCCGCCATCGAGCTCAATAAAAAAAACGTGGTCGTCGATTTACATCACGATATTGCGGAGGATGTAATTAGGCGCCGCCAGCTCGGCGAAGAAGATGTTCTACGGCGCATTTGGCTGCCGCGTCTGGATAAGGCGGGCATTAAGATCCAGATATTCCCAATCTTCATTGATAGCACATTCCTGCCGGAGATGGCGCTCCGCCGTGAGCTCGTGATGATTCATTACCTCCTGGAGGAATTCGAACGAAATTCTAAGGACGTCGTGCTTGCGCTCAATTTCAAAGACATTGAGGCAGGACTTGCCTCCAAGAGGTTGGTGGCCGTGCTCGCCTTGGAAGGAGCAGAAGCGATCGACCCGGAGTTCACAATACTTGGAATTCTCTTCCGCTTGGGCGTGCGTATGGCCTCGTTGACGTGGAATAGAAGAACGCTATTTGCTGACGGCGCGGACAAACGCTACGGAGGGGCGGGCTTGACGAAGCTGGGCGCCGAGCTCGTGAAGAGGATGGAACAGTTGAGGATCCTGGTCGACCTATCGCATCTTTGTGAGGCCAGCTTCTGGAGTTTACTCGAGGTGTCGCAAAGGCCGGTAATCGCGTCTCATTCGAGCGCCCGCGCGCTCTGCGAGCACCCTCGCAACCTCAGAGACGAACAGATTCGGGCAATTGGAGAAAGGAAAGGGCTTGTCGGAGTGTTCATCCATCCCGCCGTCATTGATCCATCGAACCCAACAATCTCTCGCGTCGTAGATCACATCGATCATTTGATTGATGTCGCGGGTATAGATCATGTTGCCATTGGCACGGACTTTATCGCAGATCTCTCAGGTATCGATCAGACTCCCACCCTGGAATGGATGATGTCTCCTGAAATGGCTCACTCAACTATTTCCGGACTGGCTGAATCAACTGATTTGCCTAATCTAACCGACGAGTTGTTGCGTCGAGGGTTTGGTTCAGAAGACATTCGAAAGATTCTTGGTGAAAACGCAATGCGCGTATTTCGAGAAGTCTGGAGCGAGTAGGTTTGCGGCTCGGGACTGAGCTCTAGATTTTGCCGGGTTGAAGACCTATCCGCTGACAAAAAATGGGCATCGCAATCGACCGAGATATTTTCATTAAGATGTCGGATGGCGTTTGTTTGTGCGCGGACGTCTATCGCCCCACTGTAGAAGCAGCTCACCCTACCATCATTACGCGAACTCCTTATCTAAAGGAAACTGATCGATTCACGAGGCGCGCCCAATATTTCGCTGATCACGGGTATGTGTACATCATTCAGGACGTTCGCGGCCGCGGCAAATCTCAAGGAGATTTCTATCCGTTCTTCAACGAGGCTAAGGATGGATACGAGACTTTGACTTGGGCAGCTAAGCAGAATTGGTCGAATGGGATCCTGGGCACGATCGGAGCATCATACGGCGCTTGGACCCAATGGCTAACCGCTCCGCTCCGACATCCGAATCTGGTCACGATGATATGTGAAGCTTCGCCCCCCGATTTCTTTCAGTGTTTACCCTACCAAGGCGGAGCGTTCTCTCTCCCTTTGCTAAGTTGGTTGGTCGAACTCGATAAACATTCGGAGCGAGATATCAACTCCATCGATTGGAACTCTGTTTTAAAGCGTAGGCCCTTGCGAGACCTCGACAGAGCCTGCGGGTGTGAGCTCAAGGCTTGGCGAGATTGGCTGGATCATGATCGTGATGACAGCTATTGGGCTCAGATAGCGTTTAACCGGCAGATGGACCAGATTTCCTTGCCCGTGTTTCACATCTCGGGTTGGTATGACGATGTCTTGGTGGGAGCGCTGACCAATTACGCTAAAATGAGTGCTTCGACTCGTTGTCCCCAAAAGCTCCTGATCGGGCCCTGGCCACATCGTGTCAACACCCAAAGCGCATACGGTCAGATTGATTTCGGGCCGGCCGGTATCATCGACTTGTTCGGCATCCAGCGAGAATGGTTTGATCGCTGGCTGAAGGCCTCGCCCGTGGGCATTGGGAAAGAAGCGCCAGTCAGTTTTTATATGATGGGAGCCAATCAATGGAAGGATGAAGAGCAATGGCCACCCTCGTACGTCAGGTTGCAAAGGTTTTATCTGAGTAGCAAAGGCAATGCCAACACCCGGCTGGGCGACGGGCAACTAGACACGGTCGCGCCGCTTTCTGATCGACACGATGACTATGATTATGACCCGTTCAAACCAGCGCCTTTCTTGACGCAGCCCGGCTGGCTTCAGTTGGGCGGGCCCGATGACTATCGTGAGGTTGAAACCCGAGAAGACGTTCTCGTCTATTCGACGCAACCTCTGAAAAAAGATCTTGCGATTGCCGGACCTTTAATTGTGCATTTGTTCGCGGCTTCTTCTGCCGAGGACACTGACTTTACGGCACGAGTGCTCGACGTCCATCCGAACGGATACGCTATGCGTTTGAATGACGGAATTGTGCGGGCGCGATTTCGCTCATCTTACAGGTCGCCAGTTTCTCTCATTCCCGACAAAGTTTATGCATACCATATCGACTGCTGGGCGACGAGCCACGTCTTCGAGAAGGGCCACAAAGTTCGCCTCGAGGTTTCAAGCAGCGCCTTCCCCAGATTCGATCCCAACCTGAATACCGGATTGCCTATTGGGACCGACGAAATGCCTGTAATCGCGCGGCAGAGGATTCACCACGGTTCACGATTTCCGTCTCACATAGTTCTGCCCGTGATCAACGGCTAAGGTTGGCAGCCGTATTAACTTTTAAATCTAAGTCCTGAACTGACAAAAGGAATCAGTGAGCAGATTGGGAGGCACAATGAAAGACTGGCTTGGGTACACGCTTTTTACGATCTTCGTGTGGGGACTCTGGGGTCTCTTCAGCAAGCTCGCGGTGGACTCGGCAAAGCCGAAATTCGTCCTCCTGTTTCAGGCGGTCGGGATGTTCGCATTCTCAATTGTTGCGGTTTCGCTGATGCGGTTTTCTGTTCCCTGGTCCACCCGTGGTTTTACCTTTGGGGTCCTCGCGGGTCTGACAGCATTCGCCGGCTACTTCACATTCTTTATGGCATTGGAGCGGGGAAAAGCCTCGGTTATCGTGCCGCTTGCGGCTATGGGACCCGTGTTCACGGCCGTGCTTAGCATCGTTTTTCTTCACGAGAGGCCCACACTACAACAAATGATAGGGATAGCGTTCGCCGTGCTCGCATGTGTCCTTATAGCAGTTTAGGTGCAAATGAGCACATGACACGAGAGACGTTCCAAAAACCCTTCATGGGACTCAACCCCAAGGTGTTGAATCCACACAACGTGAAATCGCTCTATCCGGTGTTCCGAAAACAGATGATTTTGGGCCAGGGAACAGGGATCGTTCGGAAGAGTCTAAGATTTAGAGCGCGGTTTGCGATTGTGACGCTTCTGAAGCAGATGGTCTGCGATGCTGTCCCACATCTGCTGTAGATCGCTGAGCAATTCGCGTCGCTCGCGGTTCTGCTCTTGGATTTCTTCGGGAAGATCGAACCGCTCAAAGGCTTCGATGCATTTCTGAATATAATCCCCGGGATAGCCAGTTTCGTAATCGTCCCAAATAACGACGATCGCAGGAATGCCGCCGTACTCGGAATCCTCGTAGCTAATTTGCACATCCACGCCACGCGGAGGTTTCCCGCACTCCTGCTTGATAAACTTGATCGCCAATTCCATCTCATAATCATCAAGCTCGGGGGCATCTCCTGGTGGCGAACACTCTCCGATGAACTCGCGTCCCATCGTTGCCCCGCGTTTCTCTGACTCTGCGCCCAATCGACGCTTACTGTAAACTTCTGTAAAGTTAGCAGTGACTGGTGTCTGAGGCGACGCCTTCTAGTGAATATCCGCACAAGCCGGAAGCTCGCGCACAAAATCCAGTAAAGTACCCTGTTCCGCCTGGCCCTTGGCCCCCATCGTCCGTATCTCGTCAATAACGGGATCGTCGGAAGGCTGCCCCGGGGGAGGATTCGGCGACCCCGTAGGCCGTTGACCGGTTGCCGGCGATCCCGTTCGCAGTGTCTTGCAAAGCTGACCGGTGGCGGAATCAAGAGCTACTACTGCGCTGAAATCAGCAACGGCCTTGAAGCGATTGGCCGAATGCCTATGCGTCAGGATGTAAATGCTCTCCGCTACCACTAGGAACCCTAAAAAGAAGGCCAGCAGCTTGTATATCATGCCTTGCCTGTGTAGAGGATCGTCTGTAGATTGATCCAATTCAGGATACTAGAAGTGGGAGGTGCCAAAGGCAACAAGATTCTCGCGAAGAAGCTTCGGTCGCTCGATCCGCCTGCAGCGAGAGCAGCTCCGCCTTTCTCAAGAGGAATTCGCAGAACTTGCCAATGTGCATCGCACGTACATCAGCTCAATAGAATTGGGCAAGGTGAGCGTCGGAATTGAGGTCGCTAACGCTCTGGCTGCCGCCCTAGGCCTCAAGCTCAGTGAGCTTGTCCGCCGCTCCGAGTAACCCTACTTCAGAAATATCATCCGAACAGGATTGCTGTATTTAAATTCCAGTTCTACAAAAAATACAATGCGACGCTACAGAAATCCGTATTGCTGAGCCGATAGCACGAATCTCGTCCCTTGCTCAGAAACAATTTAATAGTTCCGACTCGCGGCTAGGTCGCTCCTGTTTGTCGCTCGGAGCAAAAACGGTGAGCATCTCATGAAACACGGCCCGGGCTGCTGGAGTAGCGGCCTATTAAATGATCGGAAGCGTACGTTGCTTGCATGACGAAACACATCCCGCTATCGTCCGCGAACTCCTTTCCTGATCGGCAGTGGTACTCAACGGTTTCAACATCCAGATTGAGACCTTTCCACTGGATGGACGTATCGCGCTCCGCATCGTCTCTGAAAAATCGGAATAATCAGCCAACGGGCGGGCCTCACGGCCCGCGCGTTTCCGTTTCGG
>Ga0335085_10004318_pt1 | contig 23689 bp, 25 predicted proteins | sample Lox_Sample_45_FD_206712 | JGI IMG/M metagenome (GOLD analysis project Ga0335085, IMG submission 206712) | Soil microbial communities from Loxahatchee National Wildlife Refuge, Florida, United States - Lox_Sample_4.5 | ecosystem: Environmental > Terrestrial > Soil > Wetlands | place: USA...
CGGCACGACCTGCTCCTTTGCCTGAAGAATATCCATGCCGGGCCGGAACGATTGAAGAGCGTCTTGGAACTAAACCCCGACTTGGTGAAATTGGAGGACAGCCTCGCCCAGGGCCTTTCCCACAGTCCTGAAAAACAGTCCGCGGTCCGGAAGGTATTGAAGCTGGCCCATTCGCTCGGCATCGTGGTGGTGGCGGGGGGATTAGATAACGAGGAGGACGCCCTGGCCGCTTTGGAGTTGGGGGTGGACCTGCTACAGGGCAGCTATTTCTCCAGGAACAACCGAAAAAACCTGGTTCTTACCCTTAACCGAAAAGCCCGCATGATGTTCCTTTCCGCCCGCTTCCGCCGGCGCCTGGGCGTTCAAGCCCAAAGGGACCGGGAATTGAAAAAGCGGTGCGAACAAATTGGCCAGTTCGTTTTTTCCTGTTTTGATAAAAACCCCCTCGACCAACTGGAAGTCATGTCATCCTTCCTCTTCCGCCAGGCCCCGGCGCTGGAATGCCTCTATCGCCTGAACCCTATCGGGCGCCAATTAGGAAAGGTGGTTTCGAGCGAGGTCCACGTTCCGAAACGCCAACGTTTCCTCTTCGAGCCTTCCGCCCCGGGTTCGGACCACGCCCTACGGGAATATTTCTACGCCCTGACACCGGACGTGGACAAAGTGGTGACCCAGCCTTACCTGTCGATGAACTCGGGACACCTTTGCGTGACCGTGGCCAAATGCATCGAAAACCCCTCGGGGGACGGATTTCAAATTCTCTGCGGGGACCTCAACCTGTCGAAGGTTTGAGGCGGAAAAGGCGGGGTTTAAGTTTCGGGGAATCCAGCCGTTAGGTGAAATAGATGAAGAAAGGATGATGAGCCGTGGATTCCATATCAGCCGTAAATACAGTTTCCGAAACTTCCTCCAATCAAGCCGCCGCCCTCCTGTCGGCGACCGGAGACCCCCTAGCGGCCTCTTTCGAGGCCCTCTTGAATGATTTGTTGACGGCCGGTACGCCCCGTGCCTCTGGTGATGGCCCTTCCCAGGCCGCCATCCAGGCCCAGCAGCGCAACGAGGAGTTCCTGCAGAAACTGGCCCTTTTGAGTGGCATGATGGAACAAGCACAAATCGCCATGGATTCCCAAAAACCCCTCCCGGGCGGGCTTCCCAACCCCGCGGCCGGGGCCTATTATTTTTACCGGGCGGAATTGGGCCAAGTAGGACTTCCCGGTGCTGTCCCGGATGTCGTTTAAACCCCCGCTACTTTAAAAACAAAAAGGCCGGGGATTTTCCCCGGCCTTTTTTATTTCCAGCCCTGTTTATTCCAACCCCGTTACTTCCTGGTTTTCGGGATATTTCACATCGTAGCCGAAGGTCACCTTGGTCTTGGCCTTGGCCGCCAGGTCCAACTTCCAGCAGTAGAGTCCCGGCTTTTCCGAATCCTCCGCCACCGGCTTGGGGGTGACCTCGGTGGTTTCCACCGTGATGTCCTTTTGCCGGGAACGGGGCAACTGCTCGCGAATCTCGATGGTGCGCAACCCCGGGTGGTAATTGGCTACGGTGGTCACCCAGGTGTAGCGCCTTTCCCCTTTATGGAAGTCGAAAACCCCTCCCGCCTGGCCCGCCTGGTTCTTCACCAGCTTGCGTTCCACGCGTACCGAATCGTCCTGCCCGAAGCCCAGGTCGAAGGTTTCCCCCGGGGCCTTGGCTTCCAGGCTCGTGGTGCCCACGAAATCTCCATCCCGGAAAAGCTGGGCCTCACCCGGCAACAGACTCTCCACGCCGTCATAGGTGATATGGGCCTCCAAATAAGCCGCCGCGGAAAGGCGCGGCACCGCCACCAGTTTAATCTCGACTTTTTGGGAGTTCTGGGCAATTCCCACGCGGTGGTCAGCGCCGTCCGAGGGGATATCCCGCGACCGGGGGATGGCGAAGGACATGGCGTAGGGCGCCTGGAGGATCTGGGCAGTTACCACCTCTGCGGGCGCCGGAGGCGCCGCCGCCGGTTCATCTGCATCCCCGTCCTTTTCCTCAAGGGCGGCCTGAAAATTGACTCCAAACCGGGCATCTGCCCCTTTCGCACTTGCAAGAGGCATCCGGGCCAGTCCAATGCCGTTGGTCGAAATGTCAGTTTGGCCGGTAATGAAATCCAGCCACCAATTAGTCGGGTCGGGCAGTTGGGTGCCTTCGGTGGGCCGGGCGGTAGAAAGGGTCAGGGTGACGCCCTTCCAATCCTCGCCGGTCTTCTGCCGTACCTGGGCGTTGAAGGCCAGGTCCAGGCCCGGTTTTTCCGCTTCGGTGGAAAGCCGCAGGTCGTAAAGCGGCGTCCAGGAAGCGTCCGCCACCTGGTAGGCCAGGGTAAACCGGGCTTCCCCCGCCCGTGGCAGCTCGATATCCGCCTGGGCGGTCCGCTTTTCCCTTTCGGGCGAACCGCTGTCGGAGAGCTGGTTGTTGAGGGCGTCGATCTTAAGGCCCAATTCCCTCACCCGGCGCTCGTCCTTGCGGTTGGCGGCCAAAAGCTTGCTGATCCGCCCTTCCACGGCGTCGGCCGAATGGGTGAAATCCACCAGGGTGGCCACGTGGGTTGCCCCCTGGTTGGTGGCCGTATTGCTTCCCTCCTTCGCCAGGTTCTTCAGCAGGTCGATTTCGGTCTTCCGGGCTTCCATGCGGTCGTTCAAGTCCGTTTCCTGGTCCTGAAGGGCCTGGAGGCGGCCCTTAAGGGCCCGGGTGCGTTTTTCCACCACTTCCGGCTGGTAGTCGTTCTTGAGGGAAACCCCATACAACTTCGTCCCCTCCGGGCCCTCCACGGTCAGGCGCAGGGAGGATTCGACGATGGAAGCCGGCAAGTCGGGAAAAAGCACCTGGTGGCTTCCTGCCGCAAGCTTCAGGGACCCCTCCCGGGTCACCCGGGCGCTGTCGGGAAAAACCGTGACTTCACGGGGATAGCTGTGGACCGTTTCCGCCCCGAAAACCTTGGGGATGGCCCCTAGGAGCAGGAAGAACAGCGCAAGCCAAGCCCCCTCTTTTTGGATGGATGGGACGGATAAGACTTTCATGGAATACCTCCGGTTATTAAATCTTGTCTTGTAAGACACCGGAGGCGCGGGAAGGTTCCCGAAGCGGGACAAACAAAAAAGCCCTCCCGGATGGGAGGGCTTCAACAAATCCCTTCAGCAGGGCTTAAAACTCAGTCTTTTTCGCCGAATTTGTTGAGGATGAGGTTTTGGATCTCCAGGCTGGCGTCCCGGGCGTCCTCCCCCTGGAAGATGAGGGTGAGCTCGGAACCATAGCTGGCCGCCAGGGTCATGAGGTTCAGGAGGCTCTTGCCGTCCACCGGGCCCATGTGGCTCTTGATGAGCACGCGGCATTTGAACTTGCAGGATGTCTTGACGAACTGTGCGGCGGCCCGCAAGTGAAGCCCCAGGCGGTTCAGGATCTTGACCTTCTTCTCGATCTCCATTGGCACCTCCAGCTAAAAGTCAGCGAAGCGAAAATTTGGATTTATGGAACAAAGGGTTGTTAATGGGGGTTTGTTTCTGAGATAACCGGCGAAAATAATTTCCGGTTATCGATGTAGGCGATGAAGTTGTATTTGAATGGGATAATTTTATCGCGGCTCAGCAAGGAGGGCCTAGTTTTATTTAAGACGGCTAAAATCGGAATACCATCGGGTTAAACGCAAGACAGGAAACCTGGCTTGTTTTTTGCGTCTTCAAAATATTTTTAACATTCCGGAAACTTTGTTTTTCGCGGCCTACTCAAAAAGTTTCAAGAGCAGCATCAATCCAGCCCCAGTCAGGATCGCGAGGAATTGGAATAGGGCCCGCAGACTTTTCACATCCTTATGGAGTTGCGGCACCAGGTCCGAGCCCGCGATGTAGATGAATCCGCCCGCGGTCAAGGGAATGAGGAATTGGATGAAGCCCTCCGTGCCCCCTCCCACCCACCAGGCCGCTAAACCCCCGGCCAGGGCCGCCAAAGCTGTGACAAAATTGAGGAACAGGGCCTTCCCCTTGGAAAAACCAGACTTCACCAAGACCCCGAAATTGCTGAATTCGTGGGGGATTTCGTGCAGCATGACCGCCAATGTCGTGGCTAACCCCATCTTGAAGCCCACCAGGTAGGATGCCCCGATGATCAGGCCGTCGATGAAGTTGTGGCTGATATCCGCCGTGAGGTTCAGGTAACCGAAGGGCTGGATTTCCTCGTGCTCATCCGAGTGCTGGTGCCGCCAATGCAGGAAGTTTTCCAGCATGAAGAAAAGTAGGATGCCGGCCAGCACGAAAAGGGAGGTCTGGAAGCTGTGGGTGGGGTCTCCATAGGCTTCCGGGAGGAGATGTAGGAAGGCGTCGCCAAAAAGGGCGCCCACGGCCAAGGCCACCAGGATAAAGACGATGCGGTGGAAGGCCTCGTGGCTCAGGGCCAGGAGGGAGATGCCCACCAGGGAAAGCAGGCTGACCACCGTCACGCTGATCAACATATATAGAAAGGTTGATGTCATGGGGGTCATACGGTAACCGCGCCGGGTGGGCGATGCAAGATATCTTTGGCGTCTTTCCCGGTTTTTTCAACGCTAAATAAGCGAGTGCCCTTCCGGGTCGGGACTGGAATCGGGAGCCGCCCTTCCTATTGTTAGGGGAAACAAGGAGGGCCGCATGCAGACCACCCGTTTCCTTTCCAACCAGAATTTACCCGCGCCGTCCCCCGCGCGCGAAATGGCCCCCTATGACAACGAGGGCCTGCTGGACGCCTATTCCAGCGCGGTCATTTATGCCTCGGAGAAGGTGTCCCCCTCCGTGGTCAATATCGACGTCTTCCAGAAAGGCCGCCGTTGGAGGGAAGCCGAAAGCTCCCTGCACAAGGCGGGCAGCGGTTCGGGCTTCTTTTTCACCCCCGACGGTTTCATCCTGACCAACAGCCACGTGGTGCGCGGGGCGCAGGAAATGGAAGTTACCCTGCTGGACGGCCAGTCCCACAAGGCCCGGCTCATCGGCGAGGACCCGGATTCGGACCTGGCGGTCATCCGCGTGGATGCTTCGGGCTTCCAATCCGCCGGCCTGGGCGTCTCCCAGAAATTACGGGTGGGCCAGCTGGTGGTGGCGATCGGCAGCCCCTTGGGCTTCCAGACCACCGTCACGGCGGGCGTGGTGTCGGCCCTGGGCCGATCCCTTCGCTCCCAATCGGGACGGCTTATCGATAACATCATCCAGACCGACGCGGCCTTGAACCCCGGCAATTCGGGCGGCCCCCTGGTCAATTCCCGCGGAGAGGTGGTGGGCGTCAACACCGCCACCATCATGTCGGCCCAAGGCCTGTGCTTCGCCATCGCGGTGGATACGGCCAAACGGGTGGCCATGCAGATCATGCAGTACGGCCGGGTGCGGCGCAGCTTCATCGGCATCGGCGGCCAGAACATCGACATTCCCCGCAACATCGTGCGGTACTTCGAACTACCGGTGGAAAAGGGCGTGCTGATCGTGGCCGTCGAGGACGGCGGCCCCGCCCAAAAAGCGGGCCTCAAGGAAGGCGACGTCATCGTGGGTTTTGAGGGCCAGTCCGTGGAGGGCATGGACGACCTGCACCGGCTCCTCAGCGACGAAAAGGTGGGGATGGAATCCGGTCTCTCCGTCATCCGCAAATCGGAAAAATTGGCGGTCAAGGTGGTTCCAAAGGAATCTAGAACCAGTTAACAGTTGGCAGCCCTTCGAAAATCTCAGGACCCTGAGTTCAAGGATTTTAAGCCCTTCCTGACAACTGCGAACTGTCAGCCGCGAACTGCCGTGTGTTAAACTGCCCCCATGCTCACCGTCTTTCCCTCCCTTTTTCCCCTTCCGGGGAACCTTTTGCCCTCCTGGGTGTCCTATTTATGGGACCAAATGGGGGCTTTCTTCGCCGCCTTCGCCTCGCCTGAAAACGCCCCCAGCCGGGAGGATGACCGGGCGATGGTGCAGGAAGCTCTCTCGGGCGATCCCGGCTTCGAAAAACTGGTGAATGCCCATGAGCGCATGGTGTACCGGGTGGCTTTCCGGTTTTTGAACGACGAAACCGATGCCCTGGACGTCACCCAGGAAGTCTTCATCCGGGTGCACCGCTCGCTGGCGAAATTCCGGGGCGACAGCGCTCTTTCCACCTGGATCTATACCATCACCGCCAACCTCTCGCGCAACGCCATCCGGTCGCGGAAGAACCGGGCGAAAGTCCAGGTCCTGGCGCCGGAGGAAAAAGACGGCCAGGTTCCTTTCTGGGACAAGGTGGCGGACAGCCACGGCGCCCTGGCGTCACGGCAGGCCGAAAGCCGTGATTTGAATGGGGCCATCCAGGCCTGCTTGCAGGACCTACCGCCCGACTACCGGGAGGCGGTCATCCTGAGGGACATCGAGGATTTGGATTACCAGGAGATCGCCCAGGTGCTGGAAACCGGCGTGGGAACCGTCAAGTCCCGCATCGCCCGGGGCCGGGCGATCCTGCGGGAAAAACTGAAGGATTGGCTATGAACACCTATTCACCACGGAGACACGAAGACACAGCTAAAGCAAAAGATCTGATGATTTCAGCATTTCAGGGTCGCTTTTGGACTTTTGAAGGCTGTTTCGTTCTTAAGTTTGGCTTTTTCTCGTGCCTCTGTGTCTCTGTGGTAAAGGACTTTTTATGAAGGACTGCAAAAAAATACATCCGCTCCTGTCCCTTTACCTGGACGGCTCCCTTTCGCCTCGGGAAGCGGCCCAGGTGGCGGCACATTTGAAGGATTGCGCGGACGCCCGTCGGGAATTGGAGGACTTAAAACGCCTGAGGGAAGTGATGGTGGCCCTGCCCGAACCCAAACCGCCCCATGACCTGCACCAGCGCATCATGGCCAAGGTGCAGGGCCGTCCCCTGCCCCTCCCCCGCCGGCCCTTCTGGGTGTTCCCCGCGGGCGCCATGGCGGTGGCCGCCGTGGTGGCCGTGTTCCTGGTCGTCCAAAACCCCAACTTGATGAATTTCAGCGGCCAACAAGAAAACCGCTCCAACCCCGTGCCCAGTATCACTGCGGCCGCTAGCAAACCCGGGACCCAGGCTGTCGGTCATATTCAACCCCAGCCAAAACAAACCGAACTCAATTACCAAACTTACACTTACGCTCCCAGCCAAGCCCAAGACAGCAATTTCGGATTAGTCAAAGACCAAAAGGCCGCCCCAGCCCCGATGTCCCAATTTGCTTCGATGCCCCGGGCCAAGGAAAGCCGATCCGCCAAAAAAGCTATGAGAATGGATTTGGCGATGAATAAACCCGTTCCGGCGGAACAAAAATCAGCGGAAGAAGCGAACGGCGCCGTGGCCGGTTCCCCATCGGCGAACTTGGCTTTTACGGGTTCCACAACCCTGGCCCAAAGCCCGAAAAATGAAACGTTTGGCGCCACTACGAGCCCTTCCCCCTCCAATGCCAACCTGCCCGAAGCCCAAGCCTCGGCTCCAGCGCCAGTTGCGGCAGCCGCCCCACCGGCCGAGGCCCCTGCGCCGGTCACGTCTTGGAGCGGAAGTTTCAATCCCACTTCTTCGGAATCGCAGGAGTTGGTGACGGACCCCGCCGTTTTCCAGAAGGATTGGCAGGCCTTCCAGCCCGGCCAGGCGCCACCGGCGGTGGATTTCACGGCGCAGGCGGTCGTGGTTTTAATGGACCAGGAGCGGCCTACCGCCGGTTATTCCATCCATGTCACGTCCCTGGAGGACAAACCGGATCAACTGGTCATCCATTACCAGGTCCAAGCCCCGGCCCCCGGTTCCTCCTCCGCCCAAGTGCTCAACCGGCCTTGGGCCCTACAAATTATTCCCAAACCTACAAAACCGGTGGTTTTCCAGAAAGATTAGTCCATCACCCGGGATAAAATCCTGACATTCAGGATTAATTTCCCGTTATTTTTCACTTCCTGTCTTTAACTTCGCCCCCTTTTTGGTTTAATAACGGCTGTCGCTCGATCTTTTTCACACTGAGGCCGGAAGATGTTCTTTCAAAAGTCGATGATGGAAAAACGCAACCAGTCCCGTTTGCCGGTGAAGCTGCCCGTCCAATACCGGTTGATCGACAACCCCGAGGAAACGGAACGGTACAAGGGCCATGTGGCGCTCGGGAAGGACCTGAGCCAGGACGGGCTCTTCTTGAAAATCGCGCCCGACAAAAACCTTCAAACAGGCGAAGTGGTCCGTTTAGACATCAACCTGCCTGAAATTGACAAGCACCTCTTTGCCTTCGGGGAAATCGTCTGGGTCAACAGGGTGGGGGCAGGCGTTCGGTTAATGCTGATGCCGGAAGAGGACCGCAAGTACCTGAACAGCTATTTGGACCAGCTTCGCTATTCCTGAGCCGCTACTTTCTTTTTTTAAAAACCAAATTCCCTAACCCAATGAAAGCGCCGGCGTCTTCTCCTTGGGGGCAAGGGCGACTTTGCCCTCCGTTTTCGAAATATCCATCCCCACTTCGGCGATGGATTTGAGGATGGGGTTTAATTTGTGGCCCAGGGGGGTCAGCGCGTATTCCACCGTCGGGGGGGAGGTGTGCTTCACCTCGCGGGTGACCACACCTCTTTTCTCCAGTTCTTTGAGCCGGGTGGTCAAAACTTTGGCGGAAATATTCCCCAGGTCCCTCTTTAAATCCCCGAAACGGCGCGGTTCGGTCTGAAGGTACCAAAGAATCTGCGGCGTCCAGGCGCCGGCTAACAATTTAAGGCTGGTTTCCAAGGGGCAGCCAACCGGCACGGGGCCGGATTTATTCGGGCGGTGGCGGATCATCACTTTCCTCCTGGTGAGAACGTCCAAAGTTAACGAAAGGGGACCCAGCCGGAAATCTTGCGGTTACCTCTGGGTACCTACTTTCTTTTAGTAAGCACATTCGTATATATAAATCTACGCCGCATTTAAATCAAGCAAGGAGTTGGAAAGATGAAGAAGCTATTCGCGCTGTTGGCCGTTGCCGGTTTTCTAGCCGTAACTTCCGTGAACGCCGCCGAATACGGGTTCGACAAGGCCCATTCCCATATCGGGTTTTCGGTGAAGCATATCCTGAGCAAGGTGCCGGGTGAATTTAAGGATTACGACGGGACCTTCTCCTTTGATCCCGCCAAACCCGAGGCCGGAAAAATCAACGTGACGATCCAGGCCGCCAGCATCAGCACGGACAACGAAATGCGGGACCACCACCTCCAATCACCGGACTTCTTCGATGTGGAGAAGTACCCGACGATCACCTACAAGAGCACCAAGGTTTCCAAGGGCGACGGCGATAACAAGTACGTCGTGGAAGGCAAACTGACGATGCACGGCGTGACCAAGCCCGTTACCTTAGACGTGGAATACCTGGGCGCGGACACCATGCCCATGGGCAAAGATGGCGCCATGACCGCCAGCATCGCGGGCTTCTCGGCCACCGCCAAGATCGACCGCCGGGATTTCGGCCTGGTCTGGAACAAGACCCTGGCCAGCGGCAATCTGATGGTGAGCAATGACGTGGACATCACCCTGGACGTAGCCGCCATGGACAAGGCCAGCCTGAAGAAGATGGCCGAGATGATGTCCAAGATGAAGAAGGACAAGCCGGCGGACAAACCCGCGGACGCGCCGAAAAACTAACCTGGTTGTCGCCCAAGGCCGGGGCCCCAAGCTCCGGCCTTTTTTGTTTTCTTTCCCCGAAGGAGCACAAAATGAAAATCGCCCTTATCGGCGCCGGTTACGTTGGCGGGCAGATCCTGAAGGAAGCGACGGACCGGGGCCACCAGGTCACCGTCATCGTCCGGCACCCGGAGAAACTGGAACCCCATCCCCAAGTCAACGCCGTCAGGGGCGACGTGTTCGACGTGGACGGCCTCGCCCAGATCCTCCCAGGGCACGACGCGGTCATCAGCGCCTATAACCCCGGGGCCACCCATCCCAATGCGGGAAAATTGCAATTCCAGGGGACATTGAACACTATGGCGGCCGCCAAGAAAGCCGGGGTCAAGCGGTTCTTGGTGGTGGGTGGCGCCGGAAGCCTGGAAGTGGCTCCCGGCGTCCAACTGGTGGACACCCCCCATTTCCCCGCCGAATGGAAAAATGCGGCTTCGGGCCTGCGCGACGCCCTGGCCGAAATACGAAAGGAAACGGAACTGGACTGGACCTTTTTCAGCCCCGCCGCCCTTCTTCAGCCCGGCGAGCGCACCGGCAAGTTCCGCCTGGGCGGGGATCAGTTGTTGATGGAAGGACAAGCCCCCGGCCGCATCTCCACCGCCGACTACGCCGTGGCCATGCTCGATGAGGTGGAAAACCCGAAGCATATCCGCCGGCGCTTTACGGCGGCCTATTAATCCCGGACTTCCCGCTTTTCATTTATTTCAAAAGCGGGGGGCGTTAGAATGTTTTGGGTGAGTGAAACGGGGGAACCATGCCGGAATTCGAATATGAGGCCAACGACGAGGTTTTTAACCTTTTGACCCGCAAGGTGGGGACCGTCTTGAACGTGAAGGAAGTGGGGTCCTCCATCGCTCAGAAAAAGAAGTTCGTCCGGGTCTTCATTAAAAGCGACATGCCCGATGAGATTTGGGCGGTGGATGAGATCGCCCTTTGGGTGCGGCCCAAAAAGATGATGGACCGGCCGCCCCTCTAACAGCCCCAAATCGAGGAATTCCATGCCTAAAAGCTATTTCACTCCCGCCCTTTTTAAATTTTTAAGGGAGCTTAAGGCGCACAACAACCGCGCCTGGTTCCAGGCCAACAAGGAGCGGTACGAAAAAACCGTCCGCAACCCTTTGTTGGACTTTATCGGGGAGCTGGGCCCCCATATGCGCAAGATCAGCCGGCAGATTGTCGTGGACAACAGCCCCTCCGGCGGGTCCATGTTCCGCATCTACCGCGACACGCGCTTTTCCAAGGACAAGGCCCCCTATAAGACCCACGTGGCGGCGCAGTTCCGTACCGCCCGTTCCAAGGACGTCCATTCCCCCGGCTATTACTTGCACCTCTCGCCGGGAGAAGTCTTCGCCGGCGGCGGTATTTGGCGGCCCGAGGCCCCCGTCTTAAAACAAATCCGTGAATACCTGGTCGGCCACCCCTCCGCCTGGAAAGCCGTGTTAAAGGACAAGAAATTCAAGAAACACTGCACGATCGAGGGCGAGAAACTTTCCCGTCCCCCCAAGGGCTATCCCGCCGACCATGAGCTGATGGAGTACTTGAAATACAAGGACTACATCTTCTTCACCCAGTTCAGCGAAAAAGAGGCCTGCGCGCCCAACTTCATGGAGCGCTACGTCGAATCCTGCGCCGCCGCGGCTCCCTACATGGAGTTCCTTTCCAAAGCGCTGATGATGGAATGGTAAAGGGCAGGCAACTCCCAGAAGCTTTTCTCGAAAAAATCCGCCGGATCATCCCTTCCAACCAATGGGACAAGGCGATCAAGACCTTTTCCGAGGAACGCCCCACCACCTTCCGCGTTAATGCGCTGAAGACAGCCGCTTCTTCCCTCAAAGAACGCCTGGAGCCCCAGGGTTTCAAGGTCGAAAACGTGCCCTGGTACAAGGACGCCTTCATCCTCCGCAAGGGCAAACAAAAAGACCTGGAGAAAACCGATCTCTACAAGCAGGGACAAATCTACATCCAGGGCCTCTCCAGCATGGTCCCACCCCTGGTTTTAAATCCCCAGCCGGACGAGACCATCCTGGACCTGACCGCCGCTCCCGGCAGTAAGACCACCCAATTGGCCGCGCTCATGAAAAACCAGGGTAGGGTCCTGGCCAACGACAACAACCCCATCCGGGTGGAAAAGCTCAAGGCCAACGCGAACCTGCAGGAAGCCTCAAACGTGGAAGTCCTTCCCGCCGGCGACGGGGGGCTCGTCTGGAAGGAAAACTTCGAGAAGATGGACAAGGTTTTGCTGGATGCCCCCTGCAGTTCGGAGGGCCGCTTCCAGTTGGACACACCTTCGACCTACGGTTATTGGAAGGAAGACACCAGCCGCAAAATGGCCAAGGACCAACGGCGGCTTTTCAAGTCCGCTTTCCTGGCCTTAAAGCCCGGCGGAACCATGGTCTATTCCACCTGCACATTCGCGCCGGAAGAAAACGAGATGATTCTGCAATGGGCGTTGGAAACCTATGGGGATGCCATCGAAGTGGAGGAAATTGTCAACCCCCTCCCCGCCCACACAAGGGGACTGGCCGCTTGGGGGGATTTGAAATTCAACCCGTCGGTGGTAAAGTCCGTCCGCGTTCTTCCGACGCCCGACCTGGAGGGTTTTTTCGTTTCAAAACTCAGGAAAGCCAAACACGTGGAGCCGCCGGACCCCTTTTTACCGAATCCCTGAAGGAGACATGAAATGCCCCGCGACCTGCGTTGCCGAACTTTTGACGACATCCGCGCTGAGCTCGACCGTCTAAGCCAAGGTCCCGTTGAAACCACGGGAAACTGGTCCTATTACCAGATATTGACCCATTTGACCCAGGCCGTGGAAGGAAGCATGAAAGGGGTAAAGCGGGAGATGCCCTGGTTTCGAAAAAACGTAATCGGGCCCCTGTTTCACCGGCTGTTTGTCCTGAGGGGTTATATCCCCCGGGGGATCAAGGGCCCCCCCGCCGACCGTGTCGAGGGGGATGAAGCCCAGGCCTTGGCCCAATTCCGGAAAGCCTTGGATGCTTTCGAGAAGTTTGAGGGGCCTTGGAGCGACCACCGCATTTTGGGGCCCCTTACCAAAAAACAATGGGCGGAGTTCCATCCCTTGCATTTCGCCAACCACATCAGCCACGCGCGGAAAAAAGAATAGTCTTCGGGACTTAAACGGAAGAAGCTTGCTTGGCTTCCAGTTCTTCCCACCGCTTAAAGAGGGCCTCGACCTTAGCCTGTTCGGCATCCACTTTCTTTTGGGCTTCCAGGAGCTTGGAAACGTCCGTGGCGATCTTCGGGTCTTCCAATTGGGTCTTGGCGGCCTTCAAAGCCGCCTCGGCGGCGTGCAGGACCGCTTCCATTTCCTTGAGTTCCTTTTGTTCCTTGGAGGACAGGATTTTTTTTGGTTTTTCCGCCGCCACCGGTTTGGCCGGTTCGGTCTTCTTTCCTTTTTCCACGGCCCTTTGCTCATCCCGCCAGGTTTCCCATTGGGAAAGGTCCGCGAAGAACCCTGCGTTGCCCTTTCCGTCCAGCGCCAAAATCTGGCGGCTCACCCGGTCCAGCAGGTAACGGTCGTGGGTCACCAGCACCAGCGCGCCCGGGAACTCCTCCAGGCTTTGTTCCAGCACTTCCAACGAGGGGATATCCAGGTCGTTCGTGGGCTCGTCCAGCAATAGCAGGTCGGCGGGCTTGAGCATGAGCCGGGCGATCAAGACCCGCGACTGTTCCCCGCCCGAAAAGCGGCTCAAGGGGCGGTCCAACTGGTCGGCGTTGAAGAGGAAGCGGGTGGCCCAGCTGGCCACGTGGATGGGCTTTTCCTTGAAGAACACGTAATCGCCCTTCTCGCAGAGGGCCTGGCGCAGGGTTTGGTCCAGGTCCAACTGGTCCCGGTGCTGGTCAAAGGTGACCACCCGCAGTTTTTCCGCCTGTTTCACCGTCCCGGAATCGGGTTGCATCTCACCCGCCAAAAGCTTCAACAGGGTGCTCTTGCCGCTCCCGTTCTCGCCTAACAATCCCAGCTTGTCGCCGGGGGTCAACAGCAGATCCAGGGGCCCGAAGAGCCTGCGCCCGCTTAAGCTTTTCGCGACCTTCGAGGCGGCCACCAGCCGCCGTGTCTGGCGGTCGCTGCCGGTAAAGTCGATGTCCACGCTCTTGCCCTGGGCATTGCGGAACTTCAGTTCGTCCAGCTCCCCCATCAGCTCCCCGGCCCGGTCGATACGGGCCTGTTGCTTGGTCTGGCGGGCCTTGGGGCCCCGGCGCAGCCATTCGATCTCCCGGCGCACCAGGTTAGCGGCTGTGTCCTCGTGCTTGGCCTGGGTGTTGAAGAGGTCCTCCCGTTTTTCCAGGAACTGGGTGTAATTGCCGGCGTTGGCGAAGAACCCCTCGGGGTAGCGCTTGTTGAGCTCGATGATGCGGTTGCTGACCCTCTCCAGGAAGCGCCGGTCGTGGGTAACGACCAGGAAGGCGAAAGCGAGGTTTTCCATGAGGCGCTCAAGCCAGAGAACGCCTTCCATGTCCAGGTGGTTGGTGGGCTCGTCCAGGAGAAGCAAGTCCGGCTCCCGGGCCACCTGAGTGAGGATGGCCAGGCGCTTGCGCCAGCCGCCGGAGAGTTTGGCGACTTCCTGGTCCGGATGGGTGAACCCCGCTTCCTCCAAATGACTGTCCACCCGCATGTCCACTTCCCAGTCTTCCAGGCCCAACCCGGTGAGTCCCTGGGCCAGGGCCTCCCGCACGGTGAGGCCCCCCTTCACTTCCTCAAAACGGTCCTGTTGGGGCAGGTAGCCTACCCTCAAGCCCTTGCGCAGGGCCAGCGTGCCTTCCTCCGGCTTTTCTTCCCCCGCCAGTATCTTCAAAAGGGTCGATTTGCCCGTTCCATTGGGCCCGATCAGGCCGGTGCGCTCCCCCTCGAAAAGGCCGAAGGAGAGGTTTTCGAAAAGAGGCCTGGCCCCGAAACTCTTGGTTAGGTTTTGACAACTCAGGAGGATGCCCATGGGAGGGGAAAGGATAAGGGGGGATCGGTTAAAAGGAAAGGTTATTTCCACCGAGCCAACCTCGATAGGCCCCTTTCATTTTTCGTTTATACGTTGAATTGGCGCAGGTGATGATCCATGTGCTTGTACATGAGGACGGCCCATTCCATAGGCGTGAGCGGGCCGAAATAGGGGTGGGGATGGGTCGAACAGGCCGCGGGCCCGCCCGAAACAAACCGGTCAATGAGCGAATAAAGCCGCCGGCTCTCCGTAGCCAGGTCGCGTTCGCCGCTTACGGCCAACTCTTCCAACGTCGCCGTGTTGCGGCGGAACTCACCATCATTCCCGAGGACCAAGGGTTTGATCGCAAAACCTATCAGGCTCCCCATCAACTTGCGGCGGGGTTTGATTTCACCCAGGCCCATCTCCAGCCCCAAGGCGCAATGGGCCATAACCTGGGCCGGGCTCCGCCGGCCCCACTGCCGGCTGCTGTCGGGCTTTAGCCGACCAATACGCCGCTTGACCTGGTCGGCAAGGGCGGCATCGAACAGGTTCTTCATTGGAGGAGTCCTTCAAGCCGCAAGGGTTTGGCCCGTAGTGGGGCGCCCAAAGGGGCCACTACTAAGGGGGATTGGCTACTCGGCTTCAGGCACCGATACCGGCGCGGCCGCTTCCGGGGTCCGGGCCATTTTCGGGGACTCGGAGAGCGACAGCATGAGGAAGGCCGTCCCCCCCACCAGCACGGCGAGGCCGGCGAACGATGGGATGTAGGAGTTATGGAAAATCCCCTTCAGCGCGTCCATCAGGACGATCAACAGGCCCGAGGCCTGGACAACCAGGGCGAAAACGCCGTTGCTGGTTCCCTCAGGGGCCGGATAGGTGATTTCGGCGCCGTACTGGTAGGCCACCGGCGTAACACCCGTGACCGCGAAGCCCATGACAAAAAAACAAACAATCTCGAAAACGAAACCCCTTCCGAACACCAACCCCAGCGTGGCAGGCACGGCCAGGAAAACCGCGACGACCAGCACCAGCTTCCGGCGTCCCAAACCGTCCGAAACCGCTGGAATCACGATGCTGCCGACGATGCCCCCCAGCAGCAGCAAGGCCGTCAAGGTCACGCCCTGGTCCACCGTGAGCGAAAGTTCCTTGCCCAGCCCGTCGATCAGCGTGAATACGCCGTTGACGATGCCACTGGCCAGGAACAGCGCCAGGGAAAGGATATAGACGTCCTTGTTTTTCAGGATTTGCTTCAGGCTGTCCAGCACCAGCGCGCGAACCTCCTCTTCCGGGGGGCTCGCCGGCGTAGGCGGCGCGGCTTTGGCCAGCGCCAGGAACAACAGGGCCGACACGGCCGAGGCGATGCCATAGGTAAGCTGCATACCGGCAAAACCGAAGGCGGAAACCAACCCCGGCCCCAGCACTTCACCCAGCCCTATCCCCAAGAACACCGCGAGGAAAATAACGCCCGTGATGGTGGCCCGGTGCTTTTGGGGGAACCAAATCGCGGCGAATTTGGTGAACGCATTCATCAGGAAGGGCTGTCCGACCGAGATCCCGACCGATCCCACCACCGCCATCGTGTAATTCGTGGGAAACAGGGCCCGGAGCAGTCCGAAGGCCCCCATCAGCAGGGCGCCGAACCCCACCGCTTTCTTGAAACCATAGGTATCAATCGCCCAGGACGCTGGAATCGAAACAACGAGGTAAATGATCATGAAAAGGTTCGCCAACAGGTCGATGTCCTCGCTCTTCACTCCGTAGGCGGCCGCCGCCTGGGTCGCGATGGGCGCGTAGCAGATCCATAACACTTGAACCATGACGTTGATGAGCATGAAGACGGCCAACACCACCCACCGGTACGGATATAACTTAATGCCTTGCTCTTCCATCACTCCTCCCATTCGACATGGATTCGATTTCCATCGGTTGCGGTATTTTACCGTCAGTTAAGGCCGTTCCGGGACTTCAAATATTCAGGTTTTTTAAAATCCAAATCCCACCGCGCCGCCCACCTGGGTGTAGTCGGAGCTGCCGTTAGTGGAGACGCTCAAGGTGCCTGACCAGCCGCCGGTAAAGGACCGCTGGTAGGCCACGCCCACCCCCACCTGGCTGCCCATGACACTGGTGCCCAAGGCCACCTTGTTCTGCCCCGGGATGCCCGCCATGGCGACGCCCGCGTTGGCCATGGCGCCGATGGCGGTGCTGTTGCTCCCACTGGCGGTGGCTGCGGCCCTATAGGCGCTGGTGCTGGCGCCGCTGGCTGAGGTGCCCGTGCCGAATTGGGTCTGCGCCCACAAGGCATTGCCCGTTATGAAAAATCCCGCGATGAATAGAATAAGCCCAGCAACAGTTTCCCCGTCCGCATAACTTTCCTCCTGAAAATCTCCGATTTTCTCCGCCAAGGGCGCGGGTATTCGGGAATCAATATAACGAAGGCCGAAAAAGGAAACGGTTAAAAGGGCGGAAAAAATAGGGGGAAAGACTGCTTTCCTTTAATCCTACAAAAAAGTCGCAACACCACGGCAACCCGAGGTGGGACCCGGCGGCTAAGACACGGTGATCGTCAGGGTTGCGGTATTGGAATAGTCGCCCGAGGTTGAATCGTACACTTTGAAGGTGAAACTGTCGGTACCGGTAAAATTGACGCCGCTATTCTCCACCTTTGGGGACGCGGACCGGCTTCAATATCTCCCACAGTTCCTTGCGGCCGAACATGCCCTTGGGGCGCAGGAGCATCATGAGGATAAGGACAAGGGAATAGATCACCATGCGAAGGTCCACATGGGTGATGTCCTGCAGGGGCCTCAGGGCTTCCGGGAGGAAGGTCAGCAGGAAAGCCGCCACGATGGAACCCGAAACCGACCCCATGCCGCCCAGGACCACCATGATGACGATCTCCACCGACTTCATGAAATCAAACGAACTGGGATTTATATAAGAGAGATAGTGGGCAAAAAGTCCTCCCGCCACGCCCGCCGTGCCCGCCGAGACCACGAAAGCCTGTACTTTATAGTAGGTGGTGTTGACCCCCATGGCTTCCGCCGCGATCTCATTTTCCCGGATGGCCAAGAGCGCCCGACCGTGGGACGACATCACGAACCGGTGGGTCAAGAGCACGGCCAAAACGAGGACAAAGACTACCAGGAAAGGTGTGGAAGTCGTGGGGATGCCGATGAAACCCCTGGCGCCGCCCACGGCCTGGATGTTGAGAATAATGACCCGGATGATTTCCCCGAACCCTAGGGTCGCGATGGCCAGGTAATCCCCTTTCAACCGCAGGGACGGAAGCCCCACCAGGTAACCCGCCAAAGCGCTGACGAGGGCCGCCGCCACCAAGGATAAGAGGAGAGCCCCCTGCTCCCATACCGGATTGCCCCGCGCCGCAGAAAAAAGAAAGACGTTCACCGATGCGGCCGTATAAGCCCCCACCGCCATGAACCCCGCGTGGCCCAGGGAAAACTGCCCCGAAAGGCCGTTCACCAGGTTCAGGGACACCGCCAGGATGGCGTTGATGCAGGCCAGGGTGAACAGCTCGCTGAAATAGGGGGGCAGGACCACGGCCAGCCCCTGTGCCGCCGCTGAAACGCCCAGGAGAATAAGAATGAATTTGAGGTTGGAGTTCATGTATTAATTTTCCTAAAGGCCCTTTTTATCCCCCCTTTGAAAAAGGGCCTTTTGATTTTGAGGGTACACAGGGGGGGTTCCCTGTGAGAGCCGTTGGGATGGGGGGTATTAGATGTTATCAGTGAATTCATTAAGACTAACTTCCCCTCAATCCCCCTCTTTCAGAGGGGGAAGGTTTGCTGCCCAGATCGTTGTTGTCCTTTATTGCGTGGCAGTAAAAGTATTTGTTTTCACCGGCTGACTTCATACGTCGCCAAAACCGTGCTGTTGCGCACCGCGGGCTTGAAAAACTTCTCCCGGACCTTCTTATATTCCGGGTCCTCGAAGAAAGCATCGTGGGTGGCCCTGTCCTTGAAAGCAATGACAAAAACCCGGTTGATGGGGGCCGGCGTTTCCGATTTGAGGGTTTGGGCGATCTTGAAATCGTATCGAAAGGCGCCCCCATACCGGGCCAGGATGGGCGTCATGCCTTCCCGGTACTGTTGGTAAAGGCCCTCGTCGGCAACTTCCAGTCCCACGCATCGTTCGAAAGCCATGGCACTACACCTTTTCCGGCTGATATTTGCCGAACAGCCCCGCGGGTTTGAAGATAAGGATGAGGATCAGGATGGCGAAGGCCAGGGCGTCCCGGTAGGTGGAGGAGCCGTAGCCCACCACCATGGCCTCGGAGATGCCCATGATGAAGCCGCCCACCACCGCGCCCCGGATGCTGCCGATGCCGCCCAGGACCGCCGCCACGAAAGCCTTGATGCCGATCATAACGCCCATCAAAGGGTCCACGCGCGGGTAGGAAATGCCCACCAGGATTCCCGCCGCGGCCGCCAGGGCCGAGCCGATGATGAAAGTGATGCTGATAATGGTGTCGGTGGGAATGCCCACCAGGGACGCCGTCTCATGGGAATGGGAAACGGCCCGCATGGCCCGCCCCAGCTTGGTTTTCTGCACGATCCATTCCAGGACGAACATGAGAAAAAGCGAGGTCCCGAAAACCGTAACTTGCTGGTTGGTGATGGAAAGCTCCCCCGACTGGAAAAGGGAAACGTTGGGCATGATTTGGGGGAACACCCTGGGTGTTGCCCCGAAAACCACCTGTCCCAGGTTCTCCAAGAGCAGGGAGACCCCCACCGCTGTAATGAGGAGGTTCAAACGGGGCACGTTGCGGAGAGGCCGATAAGCAAAGCGCTCAATGAGGTAGCCCAGCAGGGCCGAAGCGGCCATGGCCGCCGCCATCACGGCCAGGAATCCGCCGAGGGAAGGATGGTCGGAGGCGTGGAGGGCCAGCGCGGTGAAAAGGCCCGCGTAAGCCCCCACCATGACGATGTCACCGTGCGCGAAGTTGATGAGCCGCAGGATGCCGTAAACCATGGTATAGCCCAGGGCGATGAGGGCGTAGATGGACCCCAGGGCCGTGCCGTTCAGGAGCAGTTGGAGGAAACCTTCCATTTAAATCCTTAAGATTTCGAGTCGGGACCAGAATCTTATTCACCGCCGATAAAGGCCGATGAACGCCGATACCGATTTAAAGTTAATGGCTTTTTAAACTTATTGGCGTTTATCGGATTTGATCGGCGGTTTAAAGCTTTTAAGCATTACTTGTGATTAGGAATTTTACCTTCGAACACTTGCTTGCCAAACATAAAAACAAGCCGCTCCACGCCCTTGACAATGCCCCGGATTGACTTAAATATGAGTTGCCCTTTCCTGTTACCGGAGCGAATTTGGCCACCAAACGAACCGTCCTCATCGTCAACCTTGTGCTGAGCCTTTTCTTCCTGATGAATGCCCTTTCCATTTACTCGGGGCTGACGATCTATCCCGGAGGATGGCATTTCGTCATGATCGGGGCTGTCCTGGGCAACATCCTCTGGCTCCTGCTGCCCCTCATCCTCAAGCGCCATTCTTCGCCCTTCTTCCGCTTCTCCCGGGCCGTCTTCGGCCCCTTCTGGGTCCTTTGGACCCTCCTGGTCTTCCTTTATTCGGCCTTTATCCTCATCCTGGGGCTTCTCTGGCTGGTCCTTTTCGCCTGGAAATGGGTCCCCTTCACCCGCTTCGCCCATACGCCCTCGAATGTTTTCCTGATCGTCATCGGGGCCATTTGCGTGATCGGCTTTTTCCAGGCCCTCTTCACCCTGCGCTTGGAAAGGGTCACCGTCCGCATCAAGAACCTGCCCCCCGAATTCGCCGGGTTCAAGATCGCCATGGTGTCGGACCTGCACGTGGGCCTTTTTACCCGCCTCTCCCGCCTGCGGCAGTTCGCCCGGGCGGCCCAGGAAGCCAACCCCGACCTTTTCGTGGTTTGCGGGGACATCACCGACGACGACCCCCAATACCTGCCAAAGTTCCTGCGCAGCCTGGAGGTTTTGGACCCCTACCTGCCGGCCATCGGCATACTGGGCAACCACGACGTTTACGCCAATCCCGAAAAGACCCTCCACGTGCTGGAGGACAGCCGGCTCCAAATGCTGGTGAACGAGGGTTATGAGATCAAAAAAGGGGAAGCCTCCCTTTGGATCGCCGGGGTCGGCGACCAGGGGGCCAGGCGTTTCGGCCAATGGGGGTCCGTGGCCCCGGATTTCGACAAGGCCCTGGAGGGCAAACCCGTGGGCGCACCCACGGTTTTATTGGCCCACCAGCCCCAGGGTTTTTTGGAGACGAAGGAAAGGAACGTCGAACTGACGTTAAGCGGCCATACCCACGGGGGACAGTTGGGTTTCAAGTTCTTGAATTGGTCCCTGGCCAAACTCTTCATGAAATATCACATGGGGCTTTTCAAGGAGGGGGACTGCCAGCTTTACGTGACGCCCGGGACGGGCTACTGGGCGCTGCCGGTCAGGTTTGGCTTGAGCCCCGAGGTGAGCCTCATTGAGTTGCTTCCAGCAACTCAATAATTCTAAATTTTGAGTTTTAAATTATGAATTGCAGTTGGTTTTCGGCGGCAAAACGCCGAAAACCTTCCGTCATTCAAAATTGAAAATTGAGAATTCAAAATTCCATACGTTTTGGGAAGTTATTGGCCCGGGTCGGCGCTGAGGGATTCGGTGTTGATGTCCAGGCAGAGGATGTATTTCTTCCTATCCACGTTCTTGAAGACCGAGGATAAGGTCACGCAGCTGTTCCCCGAGGCCATGGAGAGGTAGGGTTCGGTCAGGTAGCTGGTCTTGTTCAACCCCGACTCCATGAGGAAATAGTAATAGTCCTTCAGGGTATGGTCCGAACCCTTGGGGGTCGGTTTGAAGACCACCGGGTTGCGGTGGGGCTTGAAGTTCTTGCTGGAGATGCTTTCCGTTACCTGTACCCCCGACTCGTCCAGGACATAGATGTTCTCCACGCTGGGCAAATGCTCGACCATCCGCTGGAGGATCAGGTCGAAATGGATGGGGTGCATTTCCCTCAATTCCATCTGGATCTCGAAGAGGTAGGCGTAAAAGCGGTTCATGTTGAACTTGCGCACGCCCAACCGCCCCAAAAGGTGCTTCTTGAAGGCGTCGCCCAGGCTTCCGACCTTGCCGAGGACGGTTTCCGCTTCCAGGCGGTCGTGGCGCTGGGGCTTGGCGAAATAGTAGCCTTGCACCAGGTCCACGTCGATGTCCAACAGGTGCAGCGCCTCCGCCTCGGTCTCTACGCCCTCGGCGATGATGAGGGTCCCCAGCTGGCGGGCCATGCCGACCAGGGATTTAAGCACCTGCTGCTTGTAGAAGTCCTGGTGGATGTCCTCCACCAAAAACCGGTCGATCTTGAGGATGTCGGGTTTGATCAGGGGGATGCGGTTGAGGTTGGAGTGCCCCGCCCCCACGTCGTCCAGGGCGATCAAAAACCCGTAGCTGCGGTAAAGCTTCACGAAACGCTGGAGTTCCTTCAGGTCCCCCACTTCCGATTCGACGATCTCAATGGCGATGTTCTGGGGCTGGAGACCCATCTGGTAAACCTGGGTGCGCAGGTGGCCCGACCCCGTCACGCCCTGGTCGAAAATGGCCGTGTTCAGGTTGAGTGAAAGCACCAGGTTGGGCGTGAGGCTGTGGATGATCCTGAAGTCGTCCAGTGCCTTGAGGCGGCAGAGGCGGTCCAGTTCCACTTCCAGGCCCTGATGGGCCGCCTCATGGAAGAGGTCGTGGGGGGTGATGAGGCTGCGGGTGGAAGGATGGACGCCCCGGCTGAGGGCCTCGAGGCCGACGATGGCGCGCCGCTTGAGCGAGACAATGGGCTGGAAATGGGGCTCGATCCATTGCCCGTCGATGATCTCGCGTAGGTTGAAAAAGGCCGGCTGGACGCCTTTTGTGAGTGTACCTTTATCCATGGGAGGTCTCCTTCAAAAGCAAACCGATCCCCGTGTCTCACGGGAAATCAGATTAACCACCGGTATTAGGCCTTACAAGTTAAATCCGGGAAAAGGATCGGAATAGGGCCGGGTGACAAAAAACTTGCGGGGATTCGCACAAGGACTGGCTGGTTTAACCCTTTCGAAAGGGGAAGGAAGCCCGGCGAGAACACCAGGCTTATTTAGGATATTTTTCCCGAAAAATCGGATTCGGGATTGACAGGGGGAGTCCTACCCGTCGTTTTCACCGCCCAGGGCGTGGGTGTTGACGTCCAAGCAAAGGATGAATCGCTTCTTTTCCTCGTTCATGAAAAACGAGGAGATGGTCACGCAACCCGTCCCCGTGGCCGGGGAAAGATAGGGTTCGGTGACATAGCTGCCCTTGCTGGAGCTGGGGTCCATCAGGGAAATGTAATAATCCTTCATCGAATGGTCCGAACCCTTGGGAAAGGGCTGGAAGACCACCGAACCCCGGCGGGTATTTCCCTTGTCGTTGAAGAAATATTCCGAAACTTGCGCCCCATTCTCATTCAGGATGAAGGCCCCCTCCACGAGGGGAAACCGCACGGCGATTCCCCTCAAGGCCCCGTCGAAATGGGCCTGGCCCTTGATCCGCAGTTCCATCTGGGCTTCCATGATCAAGGCGTAAAAATGGTTCATTTTGAATTTCCGCACGCCGATCCGCTTGAGGAAAGTCTGCTTGAACGCCTCGCCCAGTCCCTCGATGCGGCCCGCCACCGCTTGTTTTTCAAGGCGGGACCGGTGTTGGGGGCGGGCGAAGAAATAGCCTTGGATCATGTCCACGTCCGTGTCCAGCAGGAAGAGGGCTTCTTCCTCGCTTTCCACCCCCTCGGCGATGATCAAAGCGCCCAGCCGCCGGGCCATTTTGACCAGGGACCGAAGAACCTCCTGCTTGTAGAAATCTCCCTGAATGTCCTGCACCAAGTAACGGTCGATCTTGAGGATGTCGGGCTTAATGAGGGGGATACGGTTCAGGTTCGAATGGCCCGCTCCCACGTCGTCCAGGGCGATGAGGAATCCGTAACTCCGGTGCAGTTGGACGAACTTTTGGAGTTCTTTCAAGTCCCCCACGTCCGACTCGATGATTTCCAGCGCGATCTGCTCGGGTTTCAGGCCCATTTCCGCCGTCTGCCGGCGCAAGAAGTCGGAAGCGGCCATTCCCTTCTCGAAAAGC
>Ga0335085_10004319_pt1 | contig 23689 bp, 19 predicted proteins | sample Lox_Sample_45_FD_206712 | JGI IMG/M metagenome (GOLD analysis project Ga0335085, IMG submission 206712) | Soil microbial communities from Loxahatchee National Wildlife Refuge, Florida, United States - Lox_Sample_4.5 | ecosystem: Environmental > Terrestrial > Soil > Wetlands | place: USA...
GATGCTGCTCGCCGCCGACGCCGTTCCCAGGGCGGTGGCGCTCCGGCCGCCGCGCTTCGACCTCGACCTCGAGGCCATCGAGGCCGCCATCGGTCCGAGGACGCGCCTCGTGATCGTCAACACGCCCCACAACCCCACGGGGCGGATCTACGGGCGGGACGATCTGGCGGCGCTGGCGGAGATGCTGGAACGCGCCTCGCGGCGGGTCGGCCGCCCGATCTTCCTCCTGTCGGACGAGCCCTACCGCCGGCTCCGCTTCGACGGCCGGGCGTTCACCAGCCCCGCGGCCGTCTACCCCTGGACGCTCGTCTCCTACAGCTACGGGAAGGTCCTTCTCGCTCCCGGGCAGCGGCTCGGCTACCTGGCCATCTCGCCGATGATGCCCGCCTCCGACCGCCAGGCGTTGCGCGACGCGATGTTCGCGAGCCAGATGGCGCTGGGCTGGTGCTTCCCCAACGCCGTCATGCAGTACGCCGTCCCGCACCTCGAGAGCCTGTCCATCGACGTGGCGGCCCTGGCTCGCCGGCGGGACGCGCTGAGCGAGGCGCTGGGGAGGGGCGGTCACGTCGTCCTGCCGCCGGAGGGCACGTTCTACCTCTGGGCCCGGTGGGCAGGCGATCCCGCCCGGCAGTGGGACGCCCTGGCCGAGCGCGGGGTCTTCGTCATGCCGGGCACCCTCATGAAGGCTCCGGAGTACTTCCGTATCAGCCTGACCGCATCCGACGAGATGGTGGCGCGGGCCCTCCCGCACCTCGCCCGGTCGACGTCCTGACGGCGGCGGTCGACCACCTGCGCAGGATCGGCGGCGCGCTACGGTGCCGCGCACGCCCTGCGGCGCGGCCGGACGCCGCACGCGAGCCAACCGTGCGGCCGGCGACGGCCTTCCACACCAGCTGAGCGAGGCGCGGCTCCTGCACATCGCGACATAGCGATCTCGCTAGGACACCGTGCCCGCCCTCTCCATCCGCCACGATCCCCGCCGCGCCGTGCACGTCGCCACCGTGCTGCGCGCCATCGCGCACCCGCTCCGCGTCCGCATCATCGCGACACTGTGCCGCGGGGACGAGCACGTCACCGCCCTCGCCGAGGAGCTGGACGCACCCCAGGCCATCGTCTCGCAGCAGCTCCGGATCCTCCGCTCGGAGCGCCTGGTCGAGGCCCGCCGCGAGGACGGACACGCGTTCTACCGGATCGCCGAGCCTGCGCTCCGCGATCTCGTCTGCTGCATGGAGAAATGCCGGCGCTGACGCGCCCGAGTGAGGCCGCGTCCCGAGGGAGTCCACATGCCGCTCACCCGTCGCAGCTTCATCCAGATCGGCGCCGCCACCGCGGGCGCCGCCGCCGCGTCCGGGCTCGCCACGAGGTGGTGGGGACTCGACGGCGATCCGGTGGCCGACCCGGGCACCGAGGGTGAACGCGTCGTCCCGACGTACTGCGAGCTCTGCTTCTGGGGCTGCGGCCAGCTCGCCCACGTGAGGGGCGGCAGGGTTACGAAGCTCGTGGGCAACCCGGCCCACCCGCTCTCGAACGGCCGGCTCTGTCCGCGCGGCGCCGGCGCCACGGGGCTCCTCTACGACCCCGACCGGCTGCGCAGGCCGCTCGTCCGCCGCGCCCGGCGCGGCGAGGACGTCTTCGAGGAGGTCTCGTGGGACGCGGCCCTGAACGAGACCGGCGAGCACCTGCTCGAGGTGGCCCGCCGGCACGGGCCCGAGGCGGTGGCGCTCTTCACCCACGGCTCGGGCGGTGCATGGTGGAAGACCTTCATGAAGGCGTGGGGCTCCCCCAACGTGGGCGCGCCTTCCTACGCGCAGTGCCGTGGGCCGCGCGAGGCAGCCTTCACGGTGACCTTCGGCTCGCCGCTCGGCTCCCCCGAGCCCATCGACATCGCGAACGCGCGCTGCATCACGCTCGTCGGCTCGCACCTCGGCGAGAACATGCACAACACCCAGGTGCAGGAGCTCGCCGAGGCCGTCGAGCGCGGCGCCGCGCTCGTGGTGGTGGACCCCCGCTTCTCCGTGGCCGCCTCGAAGGCGAAGCACTGGCTGCCGGTGAAGCCCGGCACCGACATCGCGCTCCTCCTCGCCTGGATGAACGTGATCGTGCAGGAGAAGCTGTACGACGCGGAGTTCGTGGCGGCGCACACCGTCGGGTTCGCCGAGCTCGCGGCGCACGTCGCGGACCGGACGCCCGAGTGGGCCCATCCCATCACCGGCCTCCACCCCGACCTCATCCGGGCCTCGGCGCGCACGATCGGCGGCGCACGCCCGGCCTCGCTCGTCCACCCCGGTCGCCACACCGTCTGGTACGGCGACGACACCCAGCGCCTGCGCGCCATGGCCATCCTGGCCGCGCTGCTGGGCAGCTGGGGCCGTCGCGGCGGCTACGTCGCCACGACGAAGTTCCCGCTCGCCCCTTACCCGTTGCCGGACGGCCTGCCCCACCTTCCGGCTCCGGCCGCGCCGCGTCCCAAGGCCGACCTCCCGAAGGCCGGCGGCTACCCGCTCGCCACCGAGGTGCTGGCGAGCGGCCTGTGCGACGCGACCCGCCCGGGCCACGCGCTCTACGACCTCAAGGCGTGGATCGTCTACGGGTGCAACCTCGTCCAGGCGATGCCCGACCGGAAGCAGCTCGTGGAGACGCTGCAGAACCTCGAGTTCGTGGTGGCGGTGGACGTGCTCCCATCCGAGATCGCCGGCTGGGCCGACGTCGTCCTCCCCGAGGCCACCTACCTCGAGCGCCACGACGACCTCTCTGCTCCCGCCTGGAAGCGTCCCTTCGTGGCCATCCGCCAGCCGGTGGTGGAGCCGCTCCACGACTCGCGGCCGGGCTGGTGGATCGTGAAGGAGCTGGCGGGCAAGGTGGGCCTCGGCGCGTGGTTCCCGTGGAAGGACGCCGACGAGTACCTGCGGACGCGCGCCCAGAAGCAAGGCCTCGACTGGGCGCGGCTCACCGCCGACGGCGTGATCCTCGGCGCCCCCGCACCCACCTGCGAGGAGGAGGGGTTGCCCGTCTCGATCCCGACCGAGGACGGCAAGGCCCACCTCCGGTCCGCGGAGCTCGCCGCGCTCGGATTCGACCCGCTGCCGGTCTACGTCCCGCAGGAGGAGCCGCCCCAGGGGATGCTACGCCTGCTCTCCGGCCGCGCCCCCACCCACACGTTCGGACGGACGGTGAACAATCGCCTCCTCTCGGAGCCTTTCCCCGAGAACGAGGTGTGGGTGAACGCCGATCTGGCCCGCTCGCTGCCGGGCTTCGAGGAGCATCCGCTCGCGAGCGGCGACCGGGTCGTCCTCGTGAACCAGGACGGGATCCGCTCGACGCCGGTGCGCGCACGCGTCACCGAGCGCATCCGCGGCGACTGCGTGTTCATGGTCCACGGCTTCGGCCAGACCGCGAGGAAGCTCCGCCGCGCCTACGGGAAGGGCGCCTCCGACTCGGCGCTCACGAGCCGCTACAAGGTGGACCCGATCATGGGCGGCACCGGCATGAACGTGAACTTCGTGCGCATCGAGCGCGCCGGGGAGGCCGCATGACCGCCTCGAACGGAAAGCGCTACGGGATGGCGGTGGACACGAACCGCTGCGTGGGCTGCAGCGCCTGCGTCATCGCCTGCAAGACCGAGAACGCCCTGCCCGAGGGCGGGTTCCGCGACTGGGTGGTGCAGGAGACCTGGGGGGCGTTCCCCGAGCTCGCCATGCAGATCCGCTCGGAGCGCTGCAACCACTGCTCGAACGCGCCCTGCGTGAGCGCCTGCCCCACCGGGGCGAGCCACGTGGCCGAGGGTGGCGTGGTGCTGGTGAACGCCGCCAAGTGCACGGGCTGCAAGGCCTGCATCGCCTCCTGCCCCTACGGCGCGCGCTGGGTCCACCCCGACGGCCACGTGGACAAGTGCACCTTCTGCCTGCACCGCGTCCGCGCGGGCCAGGACCCCGCCTGCGTCTCCAACTGCCCGACCCGGGCGCTCGCCTTCGGCGACCTCGCCGACCCGGGGAGCCGCGTCTCCCTGCTCCTCCGCCAGCGGCGCCACGAGGTGGTGAAGCCGGAGGCGGGCACGAACCCCAACGTCTTCTTCCTCGTCTAGGAGGGCCCCGTGAACCGAGATCCCGGGAAGTTCTGGAACCCCTACCTGGCCGGCGTCGCGCTCGGCCTCGTGCTCCTCGCCTCGTTCGTGGTGATGGGGAAGGGCCTCGGCGCGTCCGGCGCCTCGTTCCGCGTCGGAGTGGCGGCGCTGTCGGTGCTCGCGCCAGCCCACGTCGCCACCGCGCCCGGCCTGAAGGCGGTCGCGGCGTCGCCGCTCGACGACTGGCTCGTGTTCGAGGTGCTGGGCGTGCTGCTCGGCGGCCTCGTCGGCGCGTACACGTCGGGCCGCCTCCAGGTCGAGGTGCTGCGGGGCCCGCGCGCCTCGGCCGGCCTGCGCATCGGCATGGCGCTCGGCGGCGGCCTCCTCATGGGCTTCGCCGCGAAGCTGGCGCGCGGCTGCACGTCGGGTCAGGCGCTCTCCGGCGGCGCGATGCTCTCCGCCGGGAGCTGGGCCTTCATGATGATGGTGTTCGCGGGCGGCTACGCGATCGCCTGGACGCTCAGGAGGGCCTGGCGATGACCTTCCCGTTCGAGTGGCTGCTGCACGGTGGCCGCGAGGTCGGCCTGGTGGTCGCGGTGGCGATCGGGTTCGGCTTCGGCTTCGTGCTGGAGCGGGCCGGCTTCGGCCGCGCCCAGAAGTTGGTGGCCCAGTTCTACGGGGACGACATGACCGTGTTCAAGGTCATGTTCGGCTCCATCGTGACGGCGATGGGCGGCGCCGTGCTGCTCTCCGGGCTCGGGCTCATGGACCTGCGCGCGGTCGCCGACGTGGCCACCAGCGCCACCTGGATCTGGCCGATGCTGGTGGGCGGGTTCGTGCTCGGCCTGGGGTTCATCGTGTCGGGCTACTGCCCGGGCACCTCCCTCGTGGCCGCCGCGTCCGGCAAGGTGGACGGGCTCGCCACGGTGGCCGGCGTCGTCGTCGGAACGCTCGTGTACGGCGAGCTCATGGCCTGGCCGGCCTTCGCCGCCTTCACCGAGAGCGGCTTCCAGGGCCACCTCTACCTGCAGGACCTCGTGCACCTGCCGGCTCCGGTCGTGGCGCTCGCGATCGCGCTCATGGCCATCGGCTGCTTCGTGGGCGCCGAGCGGATCGAGCGGCTCCTCACCCGCGGCCCGGGCACGCCCCGGGTACCGCGCCGCGCGGTGCTCGCCGGATTCGCCGGGCTGGCGCTCCTCGGGCTCGCCACCCTCGCGCTCCCGCGGGCGACGGAGGCGGTGGCCGTCCCCGAGAGGATCTCGCCGGAGGCGCTCGCCCGCCGCGTGATCGAGTCGCCCTGGAACTCGAGGGTGCTCGACCTGCGCAGCCCGGAGTCGTGCGCGGCCGCCCGCGTGCCCGGCGCCGAATGCACGCCGGCCGCCTCGCTCAGGGATCTCGACCTCGGCTACGCAGCGCCGGCGCGCGACCTCGTCCTCGTCGCCGACGGCGACCTCACCGAGCTCCCGGCCGACGTGCGCGTGTACCGCGGCCGGACCCTCGTGCTCGAGGGCGGCTGGGACGCCTGGAAGCGGTGGGCGCTCGAGGCTCCGCAGCCGCTCGCGGCCGGCGCGACAGCCGCGGAGCGGGAGGCGTGGCTGTTCAGGAGCGGCGTGCACGGCGCCCTCACCGGCGCGAAGGCCGCACCGCCGCCGGCCCCCGCGCCGGCGGGAGCAGCACCCAGGCGGAAGGCCACCGGCGGCGGCTGCAGCGGGTAGGGGAGGACGGACATGCACGAGCTCGACGTCGCACGGCACTCCAGCCTCATCGACCCCGCCCTGCACGTGTGGGGCTGGGAGATCCCCGTCTACCTGTTCCTCGGCGGCATGGCCGCCGGGATCATGGTGCTGACGGCGCTCCTCCGCGGACGGCCCGGCGCGCCCTCGCGCGCGCTCCGCTGGCTCGGACTCGCCGCGCCCGCGCTCGTCACGCTCGGCATGGCCGCGCTCCTCCTCGACCTCGCGAACAGGGCGCACGTCTACCGCTTCTACCTCGCGCTCCGTCCCGCGAGCCCGATGTCCTGGGGCGCCTGGATCCTGCTCGTCGTGTACCCCGTCACGCTGCTCGCGTGGCTGGGTGGGCTCGAGGAGCCGGAGGTCGAGGCGCTTGCGGTCCGCGCCGGCCCTGCGGCCGGGCCCCTGCGGTCGGCGCGGGCGCTCGCGGTGTCGCGGTCCGGCTCCGTGCGCCGGGCCACGCTCGCGTCGGGAGTGGCGCTGGGCGTGTACACGGGCATCCTGCTCTCCACGCTCGGCGCGCGGGCGCTCTGGAATTCTGCGCTGCTCGGCCCGCTCTTCCTCGCATCCGGCGTCTCGACGGGCGGCGCGTTCCTGCTCCTCTTCCCGCTGCCGGACGGCGAGCGCCACGAGGTGGGGCGCTGGCACCGCTGGGCCGTGGGGATCGAGGTGGTGCTGCTCGCGCTGTTCCTCGTCGGCCTCGTGACGGGCGGCACGGCGTCCCGCGACGCGGCCGGCCTCCTCCTGGGCGGGCCGTACACCGCGCCGTTCTGGGCGCTCGTCGTGGTGGCCGGTCTGGGCGTGCCGTCGCTGCTCGAGGTGTTCGAGCGGCGACTGCGGCTCCGGCCCACGCTGGTCGCGCCGGCGCTGGTGCTCTTGGGCGGCCTGGCCCTGCGGTGGATCCTGGTGGTGGCCGGGCAGGCGTGAGGCCCGCGAGCCGTCCCCGCCGCCGCAGGGCGGCAGGCGGCGGCTCGCAGCCCGTCGGTCAGGGCGGGAGCCAGCCGAAGGCGAGCCCGTGACGGTGCTGGGTACCGGGCGGGTCGGGGCTGCGAACCGTTCAACGCGGGCGCACGGCCTCGAGGACGCGATCGATGGCCACCCTCGGGCCGAGGCTGGGCCGGTCCGGGAGGACGTTCCAGCCGGTGAAGACGACCACCATGTCGTGCTCGGCGAGGACGATCGGGAGCTGATCGCCGAATCCCAGGCCGGTCACGGCGAGCCGTCCCTTCCTCCCGTACGGGTAGAGCCACCACATGTAGCCGTACTTCACGCCCGCTCTCGACACGGTCACGCTCGGAACGGTGGAGGCCTTCACCCACTCGGCAGGAACGACCTGCTTCCCCTCCCACGTGCCGTCCCTCAAGTAGAGGTGTGCGATCCTGGCGAGGTCGCGCGGCGCGAGGAAGAGGCCACCCTCGGTATCCACGAGTCCGGTCGGCGATCGCTTCCAGAAGTGCCGCCTGATGCCGAGCGGCTCGAAGAGGTGCTCGACCGCGTACTCCTCGATGTCCCGGCCGGTCGCTGCGTGGAAGACGTGCGACAGCAGTTCCGTCGCGCCGCTGCAGTACTGGAAGGACGTGCCCGGCTCCCGGGCCATGGGCCGGCCGATGGTGAACTTCACCCAGTCGAACGACGCCTCCATCGCGATCGCGGAGTTGCCGGGGTCGGTGTACGGCAGGTCCTCGTTCCAGTCGAGGCCGGCCGTCATCGTCATGAGGTGCCGGATCGTCATGCGACGCTTGCGATCGTCGACGTTGGCGACCTGGTTCACGTCGAAGAAGCTGAGGACCGGCGTGTCGAGCGACGGGAACTCCCGGCGCCCGACGGCGATCCCGATCACGGCCGAGGTGACGGTCTTGCTGACGGACTGCATCGTGTGCAGGTCACCGCGCCTGTAATTGGGATGCCACCAGGTGTTGAAGTAGTTGTAGGGCCCGGTGGAATGGTGGGCGTTGAGGGGGCCGGCGACGTGGGCCTCCCTCCGGTAGATGCGATCGTAGTCGTGCTCGTAGGTGCGCTCGTACGCGATCTTCCCGTGCCGGATGACGAGCATGGTGTCCACGTAGCCGTACTTGCCCGCGGCGATGTCGGCGTCGATCGAGGCGAGCACGCGCGGGTCGAGGCCCACCGCCGCGGGTGGCGCCGTGGGCCATTCGCCGGGAGGCGACCCTTCCTGGGCCGCCGGCGCGGACCCCAGGAGACCCATGGCCACGATGAACGCGGTGGGGCGCATCATGCGTTCCGCCTCCTTCGAGCTCGTACCCAGGGTAGCCCGCCGGGTGGGCGGATCCAGGCTGCCCGGACGGAGCCTCCCGGAGCACGACGGGACGCGGGTCTCCTCCGTACGGCCGAGATCCCCCGGTGGCGGGATTTCGCGCTCGATCGGGTCCAGGGGGTACGATCGCCCGATGCCCGACCGGAGGTCGCCGATGCGCGCACTCGCCGTCCTGGTCCTCTCGCTGCTCGCCGCCTGCGTGTCGTCCGAGACCTACAGGAAGAAGGAGGCCGAGGCCGATCAGCTCGCCTCGGAGATGAGGGCGGAGGAGCTCCGTCGCGTCGAGTTCCAGAAGCGGTTCGACGAGGTTCAGCGCGAGCTCGACCAGATGGGCGCCGACCTGACCGATCTCCGGACGCGGATCGAGGCGCGCGAGGCCGAGCGCACGGCGGAGTCGGCCCGGATGCGGCAGCGGAGCGACGCCTTCGAGCGGATCTCCACGGCGCTGAAGACCCAGATCGACGCCGGAAGGGTGGAGCTGAGCGAGCTCCGCGGTCGCCTGACCGTGAGGCTCGGGGACCGCGTCCTCTTCCCGTCCGCCTCGGCGGCGCTCGGCCGGCAGGGGCGGTCCGCGCTCGCTGCCGTCGCGGGGGTGCTGCGCCGGACCGAGGGACGGAGCGTGCGCGTCGAGGGGCATACCGACGACGTCCGGTCGAAGGGCGGCCCGTATCCGTCCAACTGGGAGCTCTCGACCGCGCGCGCGGTCGCCGTCGTCCGGTACCTCCAGGCCCAAGGGGTCGATCCCGCCCGCCTCGGAGCCGCCGGCTACGGCCCGTACCGGCCGGTGGCGCCCAACGTGACCGCGTCGGGACGCGCGCAGAACCGGCGCATCGAGATCGTGCTCGCGCCCCCGGACGAGGGCGAGCCCCCGCCGCGACCCGACCCGGCATCGGCGAGGTAGAGCGGCGGGGCGCCTTCATCCGGCGCGCTGGTAGACCGCCTTGCGATCGAGGTAGCCGGAGTCGATGAGCACCGCGTCGAGGTTCTCGCGGGTGACCGGCTGCGGATCGAGCAGGACAGAGGGGACCTGCTGCCGGCCGTTGTGCACCGCGGCGCCGCGGGTCTCGATCGGTCGCCCCTCGGCGAGGGCGAGGGCGAGCTCGATCGCCTTCCGGGCGAACTCGCGCACGTCCTTGAACACGGTGAGGGTCTGCGTGCCCCGGGCGATGCGCGCCGCAGCGGCCAGTTCCGCGTCGAGGCCGGTCACCGGCACCTTGCCGGCGAGGCCGGCCCGGGTGAGGGCCTCGATCGCTCCCGCGGCAATCGAATCGCTGGCTGCCAGGACCGCGTCCACCTTGCCCCCCTCGGCGAGCGCCTCGGCGCACAGCCGCGAGGCTTCGGCGGCGAGGTAGTCGCGGACGCGCGCCTCCTTCACGACGGTGATGTCCCCGCGGGACACCAGCGGGCCGAGCTTGCGCATGGCCCCCTCGCGGAAGAGCTCGGCGTTGTTGTCGGTGGTGGGGCCGTGGAGGAGGACGTAGCGCCCGTGAGGCACCCGGCGCGCCAGGTGCTCACCCTGCAGCTCGCCCACCCGGACGGCGTCGTAGGCAAGGTAGTGGAACTCCCGGGCGGTGCCCATGACGAGCCGGTCGAAGGCGAGCACCCGCACGCCCGCCCGCGCCGCCTGCTCGACGATGGCGCCGGAGGAGACGGCGTCGTGCGGCATCACGATGAGCGCTCCCACGCCGCGCTCCACCAGGCTCCGGCACTGCGCCTCCTGCAGCTCGGCGTCGCACTCGGAGAGCTCGACGTGGAGGTCGATCCCCATCTTCCGGGCCTGGGCGAGCATGGTGATCTTCGCCTTCACCCACTGCTCCAGGCGCTGGGTGGGGAGCGAGAGCCCGACGGACCGGGCGCTCCGGGAGGCGAGCTTCGGCGCGGCCCGCGCGGCCCGCGCGGGCGACGCGGTCTGGCGGGCGGCCCCGGGGCGCCCGGCGCCGGGTCGGTCTCGGCCCTTGAGCTTCGCGATGGCGGCGGTGATCCGGGCGAGGGCAGCGGCCTGGTCCTGGCCGGAGGCGGCGATCTCGCCCACCACCTCGGTGACCCGTCCGACCATCCCGCCGATCTTGGAGAGCTTGGCCGAGACCTCCTTCATGCTCAACACGCCGTCGCTCGCCTCGCGCACCGCGCCCTCGATCAAGCCGGAGGTCCGCGTCGCCGCCTCCTTGCTGCGCTGGGCCAGCGATCGCACCTCCGAGGCCACCACCGCGAAGCCGCGGCCCGCGTCGCCGGCCCGCGCCGCCTCCACCGCCGCGTTGAGGGCGAGCAGGTTCGTCTGGAAGGCGATCTCGTTCACCTCCTTGATGATCTGGAGAGTGCCCTCGGCGGAGCGGCGGATCCGCTCCATCACCTGGCCGAGCTGGGCGATGGCCGCCTCGCCCTGGCCGGCGGCGGTCTTGGCCGCCGCGGCGGAGGCGTCGGCCTGCTGCGCGAAGTCTGCGTTCACCCGGACCGTGTTGGTGACCATCTCCAGCGACCGGGCGCCCTCCTCGATGGCCTCGCGGGCCGCCTCGAACTCGCGGCGGAGCGCAGTCGCGTCGGCCCGGGCCACCTCCGCCTCGTGCTCTGCCTCCGCGCAGCGCTGCTCGAGGTCGAGATCGTCGTCGCCTTCCACGGCCGGGATCGTACTACACGCGTCGAGATCTTGCCCTTGCAGTACGCACGGATACCGTCGCCGGTGAGCGTCGCCTCGGGGCGCGGAAGGTGCCGGGGCGGGCCGAACGCGTGAACGCCCCGGGCGATTCGTCGCACCCGAAGCGTCGATTCGCCGCGGGTGGGGCCCGGTGTTCAATCCGGCGCATGGGGCGTTTCGTCGGGATCGACGCAGGCGCGGAAACGGTGAAGGTCGTCGAGGTCACCGTGGAGCCAGGCTCCGCGCCGCGCTGGACCCGGCGCGCACGGCTCGAGCACCACAAGGCGCTGGCGCCGGCGCTGCTGGATGTGCTCGCCGGATTCGGGTGGGACGACCTCGCGGGTGCGCGCGCCACCGGTCGCCTCGGGCGAATGCTCGCGGTCGAGCGGGTCCCCGGCAAGGCCGCGCGCATCACCGGCCATCGCCACCTGCACGGCGACGCGCCGGCGGCGATCCTCGACCTGGGCGCCCACGGCTTCTCGGTGCTGCTCCTCGAGGCCGACGGGCGCGACCGGTATCGCGAGAACCCGCGCTGCTCGCAGGGTACCGGCAACTTCCTCCGCCAGCTGGTGGATCGGTTCGGGCTCACGCCCGAGGAGGCCGACGCACTCGCGCTCGGCGCCGACGCCGCGCCGCTCTCCGGTCGGTGCCCGGTCATCCTGAAGACCGACATGACCCATCTCGCCAACAAGGGCGAGCCCCACCCGCGCATCCTCGCCGGGCTGTTCGACGCCATCTGCGCGAACGTGCTCGTGCTGGTGAAGGCCGACGGCGCGCGCGACGCGTGGCTGACCGGAGGCGTGGGCCGGTCCCGGCGCGTGCAGGACACCCTCCGCACCGCGCTCGCGGAGCGGGGCCTCTCCTTGCACGACGGCGGCGAGGACGCGCTCTACCTCGACGCGCTGGGGTGCGCGCTCCTCGCCGCCGATCGCCCCTCGGCCGTCCCGCCGCTCGGATCGATCTTCCGCACCCTGGAGCACTCGCCGCTGGAGCGGGTCGCCCCGCTCTCCACCGCCCTCGGTCGTGTGCGCCGGCTCCCGACCCCTCCGCCGGTGGTGGCCGATGGCCCGGTGCTGCTGGGGCTCGACATCGGCTCGACCGGCTCCAAGGCGGTGGCGCTCGACCTCGCCACCGATCGTGCCTCGTGGGAGTCGTACCTCAGCACCGGCGGCGACCCGGTCGGCGCCGCGCAATCGCTCGTCCGCGAGTTCCTCGCCGGTCCGTGCGGCCGCCGGCCGGTGGCCGGCGCGGCCGTGACCGGCAGCGGGCGCGAGATCGTGGGCTCGCTCCTCGCCACCTGCTTCGGCCCCGAGCGCGTCCACGTGTTGAACGAGATCGCCGCGCATGCGGAGGGGGCACGTGCCTACGACCCGCGGGTCGACACCATCTTCGAGATCGGCGGGCAGGACGCGAAGTACGCCCGGCTGGAGCAGGGCCGGGTGGTGGACGCCGCCATGAACGAGGCCTGCAGCGCCGGCACCGGCTCGTTCATCGAGGAGCAGGGCCGCCGCCTGGGCGGCCTCGACGCCGCGGCGCTGGGCCGCCAGGCCATCGAGGCGGACGGCTGCGTGGCCCTGGGGCAGCACTGCGCGGTGTTCATGGCGGAGGTGCTCGACGAGGCGGCCGCGGCGGGGGCCGAACGGTCCCACGTGGTGGCCGGGCTCTACGAGTCGGTGATCCAGAACTACATGAACCGGGTGAAGGGCTCGCGCCCGGTCGGCGAGGTGGTGTTCTGCCAGGGCATGCCCTTCGCGTCGGACGCGCTCGCGGCGGCGGTGGCGCGCCAGACCGGCGCCGACGTGGTGATCCCGCCCTCGCCCGGCACGGTGGGCGCCTTCGGCATCGCCCTGCTCGGACGCAGGGCGCTCCCGCTCGACGGCCCGCCGCTCGACCTCGCGCGCTTCCTCGGCGCGCGGGTGGAGCGCAAGGACACCTTCGTGTGCAAGTCGACGATCTGCGGCGGCGCGGGAAACGCCTGCCGCATCGAGCGGCTCCGAACGGAGGTCTCGGGTGAGCGGCTCGCCTTCACCTGGGGCGGAGCGTGCTCGCTGCACGACAAGGGCACCAAGGGCCGCAAGCTGCCCACCGGCGCGCCCGACCCGTTCCGGGCGCGAGCCGAGGCGGTGGACGCGCTCGTCGCTCGCCTCTCCTCCCGCACCGGCGCCCGCCGGGTGGCCATCGCCGAGGCGTTCCAGCTGAAGACCCTCTTCCCGTACTTCGGGACCCTGGTCCGCGGCCTCGGCCTCGACCTCGAGATCGTGCGGCCCGGCGGCCGCGAGGCGCTCCGCCGCGGCATCGAGCTCGGCAACGTGCCCTTCTGCGCGCCGATGCAGCAGTTCCACGGCATCGTCGCCGCGATGGCGGCCACCGACGCCGAACACGTCCTCGTCCCGATGCTGCGCGAGCTCCCCCAGGTGAAGGACGAGAAGCACACCTGGCTCTGCCCCATCGTCCAGGGGTCGCCCGACGTGGTGGGCAGCGACCTCGAGCGCGCCCTGGCGGGGCGGCTGGTCGCGCCCGCCATCCGGATGGGCGAGGGGTTCCTCTCGTCCGACCGGTTCCTGGACGGCATCCGCGCGCTGGCCGCCGGGCTCGGCGTGCACGACGAGGCGCTGGTCCAGCGCGCGCACGCACGTGCCCGCGAGGAGCAGCTCGCCTTCGACCGCGGCCTCGCGCAGATCGGGGCGGACGCGCTCGCGCGCTGCCAGGCGGAGGGGCTCCTCCCCGTGGTCGTGCTGGGGCGCGCGTACACCATCCACGACGACGTGCTCAACTCGAACGTGCCCGCGCTCCTGCGCGAGCAGGGGGCGGTGGCGATCCCGGTGGACGCCTACCCGGTGAGCGACGACACGCCGCTCGTTCCAGGCGCGTTCTGGTCGTACACCCAGCGCATCCTCCGCGCCGCGCACCAGATCCGGCGCACACCGGGCGTCTACTCCTTCTACACCAGCAACTACGCCTGTGGGCCGGACAGCTTCACGCTCCACCACTACGCTCGACTGATGCAGGGGAAGCCCTTCGCCATCGTGGAGACCGACGGGCACGCCGGCGACGCGGGCACCAAGACCAGGGTGGAGGCCTTCCTGCACTGCGTGCGCGAGGACGTGCGCGCCGGTGCCGGCGGCGCCGCGTCCAGGCCGGCGAACGAGCCGCTGGCCCTGCGCTCCCGCACCCTCGCCGACATCGCCGCGGACCGGAGCACCGTGCTGGTCCCGCCGATGGGGCCGGAGGCGGCCGCGCTCGCCGCGGGGCTGCGGGGCATGGGTCTCGACGTGGAGGTGCTGCCCCAGGCCACGACCGACACGATCAGGCTGGGGCGGCGCTTCACGAGCGGCAAGGAGTGCCTGCCGATGACCATCACGGCCGGCTCGCTGCTCGAGCGCGTCGAGCAGGAGCCCGGGCGGCGCTTCACGTTCTTCATGCCCGGCTCGAATGGCCCGTGCCGCTTCGGCATGTACCGCCAGCTCCACCAGATGATCCTCGAGCGCACCGGGCTCACCGGGCGGGTGGGCATCTGGTCGCCGCCCGACCACGACTACTTCGAGGGCGTGCCGCCGGGCTTCGGTGCGATCGTGCTCGCCGGCCTCGCCTCGTTCGGGATCCTCGGCGACGCGCTCCGCGACACGCGGCCGGTGGAGACCGCCGCGGGTGCGGCCAGGGCCGTGCACGACCGGTGGGCGCAGCGGCTCGCGTCGGCGATCGAGGCGGCCGTGGCGGGCGACCTCTCCGTGGGGCGCGTCCTCCGCGAGGTCGGGACCGGCCGGCTCTGGGGGATCCGCAAGCTCGTGTACGCCTTCGCCCGGGAGATGGCGGCGGTCCGCGACCCGCGCCCGTACCCGACGGTGCTCCTGGTCGGCGAGATCTACGTCCGCTCCGACCCGGCCTCGAACGGGTGGGCCGCGGACGCCCTGGAACGCCGGGGCATCCGCGTGCGGATCGAGCCGGTGGTCGAGTACCTGCAGTACTCGGACTCGGTGCAGTACCGGCGAGGACTCAAGGGCGGGCCGAAGGACCGGCTCAAGTCCGGCATCCGGAGCCGGATCGTGGGGCTCCTGCAGCACGCCGTGGCGCGGCCGATGGGCTGGCCGCATCACCCGCCCGCCGCCCGCGTGCCGAAGGCGGCGGCGGGCTACATGCGGGAGGACATCGAGCACGAGGCGGTGGTCACGCTGGGGCTGGCGCTCTCCGAGTGGCGCAGGCGGGAGATCGACGGCGTGCTCTGCGCCGGACCGCTCGAGTGCATGCCCAACAAGCTCGTGGAGGCGGCGCTCGTCCACGCGGCCGAGCGGGAGGGCGTGCTGTCCCTCACCCTCTCCTGCAACGGTGACCCGATCGACCCGGAGCTGCTGGATGGGTTCGCATGGGAGGTGAAGGAGCGCTTCCGCGCGCGGGCCGGAAGCACGCGCGCCCGGGGGCCTGCTCTCGCCTCGCCGAGCCCTTTCCATCGTGCAACCGTTCGACTCCCGGTAAGGGCAGGTTCCGTCAGGGCCGCCATCCGATCCCCGAAGGCAGTTTGACTGCCTACCCGCCTCCTCAGCCGAACGTCCGAGAGCGGATCCCAGAATTCACCCTCGACCTCACGCGGTGCGGATGGCGGCCGCCTTCTGCAGCCCCAGCTCCTCGACCGCCTGCTCCCGCATCTTGAACTTCTGGACCTTGCCGGTCACGGTCATGGGGAAGGCGTCCACGAACTTGTAGTACCGGGGAATCTTGTACGTCGCGATCTTGCCCTTGCAGTATGCGCGGATCTCGTCGCCCGTGAGCGTCGCCCCGGGGCGCAGCTTCACCCAGGCCATGAGCTCCTCGCCGTACTTCGCGTCGGGCACGCCGATCACCTGCACGTCCGAGATGCCGGGCACCGAGTAGAGGAACTCCTCCACCTCGCGGGGGAACACGTTCTCGCCGCCGCGCAGGACCATGTCCTTGATGCGTCCCACGATGTTGACGTAGCCCTCCTCGTCCATGGTGGCGAGGTCGCCGGTGTGCATCCAGCGGCCCGCGTCGATGGCCTCGTGCGTGGCGTGGGCGTCGCCCCAGTAGCCGATCATCACCGAGTACCCTCGGGTGCAGAGCTCGCCGGCCTCGCCGCGCAGCACGATGCGGCCGGTGGTCGAGTCCACGATCTTCACCTCGACGTGGGGGTGGACCTGGCCGACCGTGGCGACGCGCTTCTCCAGCGGGTCGTCGGTGCGCGACTGGGTCGAGACCGGCGAGGTCTCGGTCATGCCGTAGCAGATGGTGACCTCGGGCATGTGCATGTCGCGCTGGACGCGCTTCATCACCTCCACCGGGCAGGGCGAGCCCGCCATGATCCCGGTCCGCAGCGAGGAGAAGTCGCCCGCGCCGAACTCGGGGTGCTCGAGCTCGGCGATGAACATGGTGGGCACGCCGTAGAGCGAGGTGCAGCGCTCGTCGCGGATCGTCCGCATCACCGCCGCGGGGTCGAAGGCCTCGGAGGGGTAGACCATGCACGCGCCATGGCTCACGGCGGCGAGGTTGCCCATCACCATCCCGAAGCAGTGGTAGAGCGGCACCGGGATGCAGATGCGGTCGCGCTCGTCGTAGCGGCACAGCTCGCCCACGAAGTAGCCGTTGTTGAGGATGTTGTGGTGGGAGAGGGTGGCTCCCTTGGGGAAGCCGGTGGTGCCGCTCGTGAACTGGATGTTGATGGGATCGTCGAACTGCAGCTCGCGCTCGCGCGCGTGCAGCTCCTCCTCGCCCAGCCGCAGCGCGTCCGCCTCGAGCTCGTGCCACTCGTCCTCGATGACGATGGCCGAGGCGAGCTCGGGGCAGCGCGGCTTCACCTCGCGCAGCATGGAGACGTAGTCGGTCTGCCGGAATCCCCGGGCGAGCACGAGCGTCGTCACCGCGGCCTGCTTCAGCACGTACTCGAGCTCGTGCGTGCGGTAGGCGGGGTTGACGTTGACGAGGATCGCCCCCATCCGCGCGGTGGCGAATTGCAGCACGGCCCACTCGGCGCGGTTGGGCGACCAGATGCCGACGCGGTCGCCCCGCTTCACGCCCCGCACGAGGAGCCCGCGGGCGATGCGCGAGGTGGCGGCCCACAGCTCCCGGTAGGTGAAGCGCTGGCGCTGGTGCACCGAGACCAGCGCCTCGCGATCAGGCCAGCGATCCACCGCGCGCCGCAGGCACTCGCCGATGGTCTCGCCGAGCAGGGGCGCCGCGGAAGGGCCACTCACGTAGGAAGGGGCGTTCATGTCGGGATCCTCAGTGGGCTCGCAGGAACTCCTCGACCGCCTTCCTGAACGCCAGCGGCTGGTCCACGAAGGTCATGTGGCCGCTCCTCGGCAGGACGACCAGCTTCGCGCCGGGTACGAGCCTCGCCATCTCCTCGGCGATCCAGGGCGCCGACTCGTCGTGGTCACCCACGGTGACGAGCGTGGGCACGCGCAGCTTCCGGAGCTGCTCGGTGAAGTCGAGATCGGCGAGGTTGCCGTCCACCACGTACTCGCCGGTGGAGCCCCACATCTGGCGGTACACCGCCCAGCCCATCATGGCCCCGGGATCGGGCGTGTAGGTGGGGTCGGGCCGAGCCTGGTAGAGGTAGGGGAAGTAGCCCTCCGCCCAGGCCGCCTTCATGTACTCGTCCGGGTAGCGGCCCTGCTGCCAGGGCTCGCCCTTCCCGTAGAGCCCTGCCTTCTCCATCCGGTCGATCCGCTCGCGGAGCTCGGGGGCCATGCGGGCCTTCATGTCTGCGAGCGCCTTGTTGATGGCGGCGGTGGTGTGGAACGTCGAGCAGAGGACGAGGCTCCGGAGGTTCTGCGGGTAGCGGAACGCGTAGGCCTGGGCGAGGACGCCGCCGAACGAGTGGCCGAGCAGGTGGACCTTGCCGAGGTCGAGGGCCGAGCGGACCGCCTCGAGGTCCTCCACCATGTTCGCGACCGTGTACAGGCTCGCGTCCTCGAGCCGCTCGGACCGGCCCGAGCCCCGCTCGTCCACGAAGACGAGCCGGTTGGTGCGGGCGAGCGGCAGGAGATGGGGGAGGAAGTAGTCGTGCGAGGCGCCCGGTCCGCCGTGGACGACGAGGAGGGGAGGGCCTTTCCCGACCGACTTCCAGTAGACGAGGACGCCGCCGGCGTCCACGAAGCCCTCGGTCTGGGGGAGGACGGCGGGAGTCGCGGCGCGGGCGGGCGCGGCCAGCGCCAGGGCGAGGGCCGCGGAGAGGACGGTCGGGGTGGTCATGGGCGAGCACTCTAGCGGGCCGGGTCCGGAGCCGGCCGCCCCTCGAGGGTCCGGGCCTTGATCCCCCTGACCGTCAGGCGTAGCTTACCGTTCGCCGTGACTTACGGAACCGCCAGCATGCTCGACGCCCTGGGCGATCCCACCCGCCGCCTCGTCTTCGAGCGGCTGGCCGGGCGCGCCCTCCCGGTGGGCGAGATCGCCGACGGGCTCCCTGTGTCGCGGCCGGCGGTGTCGCAGCACCTCAGGGTGCTGAAGGATGCGGGCCTCGTGCTCGACGAGGCCCGCGGCACCCGCCGCATCTACCGGGCGAACCCGGCGGCGCTGGAAGCGCTGCGAACGTACCTGGACCGGTTCTGGGACCGCGCGCTCGCCGCCTTCGCTGCGGCGGCCGAGCGCGAGGCAAGGCGGCAGGCCAGGAAGGAAGAGGAGAGGTCATGAGCACGACGACGGGCGAGGCGAAGGTCGCGGAGCACACCGCGGTGAGGAAGACGTTCACGGTGGCGGCGCCCCGCGAGATCGCCTTCCGGGTGTTCACCGAGAAGATGACCTCCTGGTGGCCGCTCGCGACCCATCACATCGGCAAGGCGAACGCGGTCGCGGCGGTGATCGAGCCGCGGGTCGGTGGCCGCTGGTTCGAGCGGGGCGAGGACGGCTCGGAGACGCCCTGGGGCAAGGTTCTCGCGTGGGAGCCGCCGGCGCGGGTGGTGCTCGCCTGGCAGATCCGGGCCGACTGGCAGTGCGATCCGGACTTCGTGACCGAGGTGGAGGCGGCGTTCACCGCCACCGGTCCCGCGACCACCCGGGTGGACTTCGAGCACCGGAACCTCGAGCGCTTCGGCGCGCACGCGGCCGAGATCGTGGCCACCTTCGACTCCGACGGTGGCTGGACGGGCCTCCTCGAGGCCTTCAGGAAGGCTGCGGAGACCCAAGCCTGAGGACGGCCGCGCCGCTCACCCGCCCTGGAAGCGCAGCGGCAGGATCACCCACAGGGCGACCGGCTGGCCGGTGCCGTCGGCGCCCGGGTGCCAGCGGCAGATCCGCAGCGCGTTCTCGATGGCCAGGGCGATGCGCCGGTCGGGAACCTCCGACAGGATCTCGACCTTGCCGACCCGACCCTCGCGGCCCACCACGAACTTCACGGTGAGCACCTCCGAGACGAAGCCGGTCAGGTCCTGGGGGAGCCGCAACCTGGACGCGAAGCAGCCGGGGTTCTCCTCCACGGGCCTGCGGAACCCCGCCGTGAAGTACTGGGCGGCCTCCTCGATGCCGCCGTCGCCGCGGGAGAGCGGAGGCGGCAGGAGCTCCTCGCTTTCGCCACCGTCGTCCGGCACCCCGCCGATGACGCCCTCGCCGTCGCCGTCGCCACCGCCGAACTCGTCCGGCGCCTCGCCGGGGCTGGGCATGCGGATCTCGGCGATCACCTCGTGCGGCTGCACGAGCGCCGCCGGAGGCGCCTTCTTCGCGACGAGGACCGTCCGGGGCCCGGGGCGCCTGCCGGGCAGGGCCGCTCGCGGTGCGCGGGGACGGGCGGGGCCGCTGTGCGACGCGCCGACGCTGCGCACGAACTGGACCTGGAGGGGCGGCAGGTCCGGCTCGACGGCGGCCGGGTGGGCCGAGACGAAGAGCGCCGTCCCCATGAGGGCGGACTGGAAGATCCCGGTGAAGAGCGAGTAGACGCCGCGATTCGCGATGCGACGGGGAAGCTGCCGATCCACGATGCGGTCGAACACGATGCCCCTCCTCCCTGGCGGCACTCGGGGTGACCGCGGGTGAAGGGCGGGTCGCGGCTGGCGGCTCGGGTTCGCCCGAAGGCACGCCTCGAATCGGAGCATCCGCCCGGGCTCGCGGTCCGACGCGCGGCCGCTGGCCGCGGACCCAAGCGGGCGTGGCCTGGCGAGCGCGCGCGTGAGGGCGCACCTCCCGGCGGGAGGCTCCCCCCAAAGCCCTCAGGCGGCCTCGAGGGAGTCGAGGAACTCGTCCACGGCGGACCTGGGGCAGCGCGCGCGGTAGGCAAGGTGGGCTGCGGCTCCCATGCGGGCCCAGTCGGCGCGGCGCGCCCAGGCCTCCTCGAGACCGACGGCGACGTCGTCGGCGCTCTCGCACACGATCCCGCCCACGCCGTGCTCCACCCAGAGAGGCATGTCGCCCACCCGGCTCACGAGGACCGGCCGGCCGAGCGCCATCGCTTCCATCACGGAGATCCCCACAGCCTCCACGCGCGATGCTTGAACGAGGAGGTGCGCCCGTACGAGGGCGGCCCTGGGGTCGTCGGCGTGGCCCATGAGCCGCACCCGGCTCGACAGCCCGAGCCGCTCGACCAGGGCCCGGAGCGCGGGCGCGTCCGGTCCGTCTCCCCAGATCTCGAGCTCGACGGGGCGATCCCTCCACTCCGGGCGCGCCAGCGCCTCCACCAGACGGTCCTGCGCCTTCACACGGAGCTGCAGAGCGGAGAGCGTGGCGAGGCGGTAAGGGGGCGCGGGCGGGAGCGGCGGCGGAGGAGTCTCGACCTCGAATCCGATGGGGTTCACGAAGACGCGCGCGCGGGGAATGGAGATCCCGAGCAGCCCCTCCAGCACCGGGGCGATCCGGGCCGAGGCGAACAGGTTGGCCGAAGCCCGCTGGACCAGGTCCCGCAGGCGCGCCGCGCGAGCGCGGCTGAGGACGAGCCCGTCGGCGAGGCTGTGGTAGGTGAGCGCGAACCACCGCAGCCTCCCCGTGAAGGGTGCGAGCTCGCGTGCGGCGACCTCCTGGCAACCTCCCTGGTTGACGACGACATGGTCGAACTGCTCGGCCGGAAGGCGCCCCAGGGCGCGGCGGCGCTGGAGCCGGGTCCACGTCTCGTACTCGAGCTTCTCGATCGGGTTCCCGCGGGCGCGCCCGCCGTTGGGGAGCTCGAATATCTCGCAGCCGGCTCCGCGGAGCGCCTCGAGCCGCGCGGCCTTCTCCGGCCACCGGAACACCGCGCAGGCAACCCGCGCCCCGCGCGACGCCGCGCGCGCGGCCGCCTTGGACCAGAGCTCCTCGCTCCCGCCCCAGGCCGCCCCGTTCATGAGCGAGACGAACAGGATCGAGCGTCGTGTCATTCCGGCTTGCCTCGGATGCGCCGCCCGAGCGACCGGACCCGGCGAGCCAGCCGCCGGGAAGCCGCCCGCAGGATGGCCCCCAGTCGCTGCGCCTCCTCGCGTCGCTGCTCCTCGAGGTGGGCGCGCAGCACGGGCGAGAAGACCTCCGCCTGGATCCGGGTGCGCTCCTCGCCAAGAAGCGCGCGGGTGGCCGGGTGGGTCGAGACGCCGCCCGTCGCCACCTCGGCCACCTCGACCGCCACCCGACGTGTGGTCGCGCCGTGGTTCACGAGCGCGTCGAGGAAGAAGCGGTAGTCCGCGGCGATGCGGAGCGACGTGTCGTAGCGGCCGACCGCGTCGAAGACGGTGCGGCGGATGGCGGTGCACGGATGCGGGAGCGACGAGCGCAAGAGCCAGCGCAACGTGATCGGGTCGGGAACCCGCCACGGCCAGCGCGCGCCGGACGGCTTCTCCAGGAGAGCATCGCCGTAGACGAGGTCCTCGGTGGGCGGCCCGGCCATGAGCCGCGACAGGACATCCGATCCGAGCAGGAAATCGCCCGAGTTGAGGAAGAGGCAATACGTGCCGCGCGCCAGCGCCAGCCCCTTGTTCTGGGCGTCGTAGATGCCGGTGTCGGCCTCGGAGACGAAGGTGGTCACGAGGCCTGGTCGGGCCGCGCGGACGACGTCCTGGCTGCCGTCGGTGGAGGCGCCGTCGATCACGATGAACTCGCGGTCGTCGAACCGCTGGGCGTCCACGCTGGCGAGCGTTCGCGCGAGCCCATCCCGGTTGTTTCGGTTGATGGTGACGATCGAAAGCAACGGAACGCTCACGCAGGGAGGATACCAGAAGAGGTCAGATCACCCGGTGATCCAGTGCCACAGCGTCCGCGGAGATGGCGCCACCCGGAACACCGCCCAGCGCACCCGGCGGCGCGCCCTTCCGCCGAGGGCGCTCTCGAGCGGCCGCAGGAGGGCGAGCGCCCCGGCGCGGTCGCCCCCGCGCGCCATCACCGGCGCGAGGGCGAGCACGGCCTCGAGGTGCGACGGCTCGATCTCGAGCGCCTTCCTGAGCAGCGACACCCCGGCCTGCTCGCGTCGCGCGCGGAGCAGGGCGCGCCCGCCGTCGGCGAGGGCGTGGGCGGCGTCGCGCCTGCGCCCGCGGAGGATCTCCAGACGCGCCAGCTCGAGGCGGAAGCCCGCGTCGAGGGGCAGCACGCCCGCGGCGGTGGCGTTCACGGCCACTGCGCGGTCGGTGAACCCGGCGTCGAGGTGCTTCTGGGCCGCGGCGCGGAAGGATCGGGCCGCGCCCTCGGGGTCGCCGAGGCGCGCGAGCACCGGCGCGAGCTTCACGTGCACCGAGGCGTCGGCGGGGTCGCTCTCCAGGGCCCTGCGGTATCCCGCCACGGCGGCGTCGAGTTTGCCCCGGACGCGGGCGCGGTCGGCCTCGGCGACGAGCTCGGAGCGCGTCTTCGGCTTCCGGCGGAAGAAGGCCATCCTCCGGATCCTACGCGGATATCGACCGGCCCCGATGGGTTTCGCGGCCCCGGCGGCGAAAGATCCGGGCGGCCGCCGCGTAGTGCCCCTCGAACGGCGCCGGAGAGCGCCATCACACGAAGGAGCGAAGGCCATGCTGCAGGGAATCCTGGTTCGAATGAACGGTCGGTCGAAGGAGCTGTTCGTCACCCTCGTCGCCGTCTCGCTCGTCAACGCCTATGCCGTCGCGCAGCTCCTCATGGCGATGTGATCCCGCCGGGGCCTGTATGATGCGGCGGCTTGGCGGACGAGATCCTCATCGTGGCGGGAGAGGCGAGCGCGGACCTTCACGCCGCGCGAGCGCTCCAGGAGCTGCGCGTCCTCCGCCCGGGCGTGCACGCGTTCGGCGTGGGCGGCCCACGGCTGCGGGAGGCGGGTCTCGAGGTGCTGGCCCCCGCCGAGGAGATCTCGGTCATGGGGCTCGGCGAGGTCCTGCCCCGGCTGCCTCGGATCCTCGGCATCCTCCGCTCGCTGCGTCGCGCCGCCGAGGAGCGCCGGCCCAGGGCCGCGCTGCTGGTGGACCTTCCCGACTTCAACCTTCGCCTCGCCAAGAAGCTGAAGGCGCTCGGCATCCCGGTCGTGTACTACGTCTCGCCGCAGGTCTGGGCCTGGCGACAGGGGCGGGCCCGGAAGATCGCGAAGCTCGTGGACCGGATGCTCTGCATCCTCCCCTTCGAGCCGCGCTGCTACGAGGGCACCGGGCTCGCCGCGCGCTTCGTGGGACATCCCTTCGCCGAGCGTCCGCCGCCCGGCCCCAAGGAGCGCTACCGCGCGGCCCTGGGCATCCCCGCCTCGCGCACCACGGTCGCGCTCGTGCCGGGCAGCCGGCCGAGCGAGCTGCGCCGCATCTTCCCGCCGATGCTGGAGGCCGCCGAGCGGCTCCACGCCTCCCACCCCGACGCGCAGTTCGTGGTGCCCGTGGCGCCGACCCTGCCGCGGGCCGCGCTCGAGCCCTACGTGGCGGCGCACCCGTCGATCGAGGTCCGGCTCGTGGACGGTGGGCACACCGAGGACGTGGTGGGGGCGAGCGACGCGGCCATCGTGAAGAGCGGCACCTCCACGCTCGAGTCGGCGCTCATGCTGCGGCCGATGATCGTGGTGTACCGGGTCTCCTGGCTGACCTACTGGGTGGGTAGGCTCCTCGTGAAGATCGCGAACTTCGCGCTCGTGAACATCCTCGCGGGGAGGACGA
>Ga0335085_10004320_pt1 | contig 23687 bp, 23 predicted proteins | sample Lox_Sample_45_FD_206712 | JGI IMG/M metagenome (GOLD analysis project Ga0335085, IMG submission 206712) | Soil microbial communities from Loxahatchee National Wildlife Refuge, Florida, United States - Lox_Sample_4.5 | ecosystem: Environmental > Terrestrial > Soil > Wetlands | place: USA...
TGTTGAAACGTAATGAAACGTAGTGGTTCTGACGATTGTCAGCACGTCGTGGCGAGTGCGGGCGGGCCAAAAGCAAACAGTTAGAGAAATAGGCTTCCACTTTCAATCCGTGGGCACGCGGCACCGGTCGCGCGCTATGCGAGCTTCTCTGCAAGGCGCTCCGCGCTTGGGTGGTAGTAGCGCCTGAGCATGTTGAGGTCCAGGTGGCCGGTTATCGCGGAGAGCTCAACGACATTCGGCACGCGTTCCGCTAAGCGGCTCGTTCCTTCGTGGCGAAGGTCGTGCAGACGCAATCCCGCAAAGAGGCCCTGATCCGCGTTCCCGAGCCTTGCACATTCGGCCGAGTAATGCTTTCGCGCCCGGGCGAGAAGTCGCGGCCAGGCGAGCTTTACGGCGTTCGGGGTCGCTGGAATCACCGGCCCGTGTAGGGTGCGTGGCATCGCGTGCAGGGTCGCGATGGCGCGCGTGGACAAGGGCACTTTGCGGGGTTTGCCGTTTTTCGACGTGTGGAGCTGAGCGACTCTGCGCTCGAGGTCGATGTCGCGCCAGGTGAGCGCGAGCAGCTCGCCGCGGCGCATGGCGGTTTCGATCGCGAGCACGATCAGGGGGCGCAGCCACCACGTGGTCGTGCCCGCCTCGTCGAACGTGCCGTCGGGGCGGCGCTTGCGCTCTGCGGGCTTGCAGGCCGCGAGCAGGAGTTCTTCCTCGCCGGGCAACAGCCGGCGTTGCCGCTCGTTGTTGGGCGCAGGCAGCTTCACGCGCCGAGCCGGGTTATCCGGCAGGTAGATGTCCTCCTCGTCCCTCGCCCACTCGATCGCGGCGTGGAAGAGTTGCACTTCGCGGCGAACGGTTGCCGGTTTGCGGATTTTCAGGCGGGCACGTGCATAGTCGCTGAAGTCGCGGCGCCGGAGGGTCGCGACGATGCGCGAGGCAAGGTCGGTCTTGGCGAGCACCGCGCAGCGCAGCGCCTCGGGTTCCTTACCCTTGTGCGTGGGTACGACCTCGGCCGCATAGCGCTCGACGAGCTCCTTGAGGGTGGTGCTCTCCGCGAGATCGCGGCGAACGAAGACGCCGCGGTCCATTTCGGTCTCGATCTCGCGCGCCCAGGCCTCGGCGTCGGCGCGCGTCGCGAACGCCCTGCTCTGCTTGGGCCAGCCTTTCCTGCGGATGACTGCCTGCCAGCGCTTGCCGCGCCGCCTGGTGAGTGCCACTTCGAGCCTCCGTCGAATCCGATGTGCCCAAAATGTGCCCAAAACGGATTCGGCGGACCGGCCAAAATTCGCCGGAACAAGCTAAGAGCTTGTTATGCCGAAGAAAGGATTGGTCGGGGTGACTGGATTTGAACCAGCGACACCTGCGTCCCGAACGCAGTACTCTACCAGGCTGAGCTACACCCCGATCGGGCCCGGCGCGCGAATGCGGGAACTAGGAGCTGCGCGTCACCGAGAAGGACGTCAATTCTAGCAAAGAATCCCTGAATTCCGAGGCAGGCAGGGGCGCCAGCGCGTCTCGCGCCGCCTGCGCCTCGCGCCGCGCGACTGCGCGCGCGTAGTCGAGCGCGCCGGCGGCGCGCACCGCCTCGAGCACGTGCGCGAATTCCGCGCGGCCGCCCTCCAGGATGGCGTGGCGCACCGCCGCCGCGTCCGCCGCCCGGCCGCAGGCCAGTACGCGGATCAGCGGCAGGGTCGGCTTGCCCTCGGCGAGATCGTCGCCGAGGCTCTTGCCGATCGTCGCCTCGTCGCCGGAGTAGTCGAGCACGTCGTCGACCAGCTGGAACGCGGTGCCGAGCTGCATGCCATAGACCGCCAGCCCCTGCTCCACCGCCGGGGCGCCTTGGCGGTAGCCGGCCGCACCCGCCGCCAGCAGCAACACGGCCGGGCGCAAGCGCTTGCCGAGGCGCGCCGAGGCCTCGAACAGCTTCGCGGTCTTCCTGCGGATGATGTCGAGGTAGCGTACCTCGTCGACGTCCGGGTCGTGGCAGTTCATCAACTGCAGCACCTCGCCCTCGGCGATGGTGTTGGTCGCGTCCGCGAGCACCTCCATCACCCGCGTATTCCGCACCCCGACCATCATCTGGAAGGCGCGCGAATAGAGGAAGTCGCCCACCAGCACCGCAGCGGCGTTGCCGAACTCGGCGTTGGCGGTGCTGCGCCCGCGGCGCAGCGGCGAGGCGTCGACGACGTCGTCGTGCAGCAGGGTAGCGGTGTGGATGAACTCGACGACCGCGGCGAGCTCCAGGTGCGGGGGCACGGCGTCCGCCGCCGGGGCGCGTTGGCGGTAGCCGGCCGCACCCGCCGCCAGCAGCAACACGGCCGGGCGCAAGCGCTTGCCGCCGCCGGAGACGATGTACTCGGAGACTTGGCGCACCAGCGCGACGTCGGAGTCGAGGCGCGCCCGGACGACGGCATCCAGGCGCCGCAGGTCGGCGGCGACCGGGGTAAGGAAGGCGGGTGTATCCAAGGGCGACGGCGGGCGACGGGCGGCGGCGAAGCTTAGCACGCGGCCTTTGACCCGGACGCGCGAAATCCCTTACAATTCCAAGTCTTCTCGCACGTCAGGGCAGTCCACAATGTTCGCGGTAATCCAGACCGGCGGCAAGCAGTACCGGGTGAAATCCGGCGAGCAGGTGCGCGTCGAGGCGCTCGCCGCCGACGTCGGCGCGGCGGTGTCTTTCGACCGCGTGCTGCTGCTCGGCGAGGGCGACGGCGTGCGCGTGGGCGCCCCGTTCGTCAGCGGCGCGGCGGTGCGCGCTACCGTGGTTTCGCACGGCCGCGGCGACAAGCTGCACATCTTCAAGCTGCGCCGCCGCAAGCACTACCAGAAATCGCAGGGGCACCGGCAGTCGTACACCGAGGTGCGCATCGACGAGATCGTCGGCGCCTAGGCGCCCCACGGATAGAGGGGAACTTCCATGGCACACAAGAAAGCAGGCGGCAGCTCGCGGAACGGGCGCGACTCGACCGCCAAGCGGCTCGGCGTCAAGGCCTACGGCGGCGAGCGGGTGAGCGCCGGCCAGATCCTGGTGCGCCAGCGCGGCACGGTGGTGCACGCCGGAGTCAATGTCGGCATCGGGCGCGACCACACCTTGTACGCGCGCGTCGCGGGCACGGTCAGCTTTGCCGTGCGCGGCGAGCGCAGCAGGAAGACCGTGAGCGTGGTTCCGGCCTAGCCGCCGTCTTCCGGCTCCGCGCGAAAGCCCTATCGGAGTCGATAGGGCTTTTTTGTTGGGGCCGCGTCGCGCCATGAAATTCATCGACGAAGCGATCATCCAGGTGCACGCCGGCAAGGGCGGCGACGGCAGCGCCGCGTTCCGCCGCGAGAAGTTCGTGCCGCGGGGCGGGCCGGCCGGGGGCGACGGCGGCCGTGGCGGCAGCGTCTGGGCGGTCGCGGACCGCAACCTCAACACGCTGGTCGAGTACCGCTTCGCGCGCATCCACCGTGCGGGGAACGGCGAGCCCGGACGCGGCTCGGACCAGTACGGCCGTGCTGCCGCCGACCTCGTGCTGCGCGTGCCCGTCGGCACGCTGGTCCGCGAGCGCGCCAGCGGAGAACTGATCGCCGACCTCGCCGAGGATGGCGGGCGCGCCCTGCTCGCCAAGGGCGGTCGCGGCGGCCTCGGTAACCTGCACTTCAAGTCGAGCGTCAACCGGGCGCCGCGACAGTTCACGCGCGGCGAGCCCGGCGAGAGCCGCGAGCTGGCGCTCGAGCTGCGGGTGCTCGCCGACGTCGGGCTGCTCGGGCTGCCGAACGCCGGCAAGTCGACGTTCCTGCGCGCGGTCTCGAGCGCGCGCCCCAAGGTCGCCGACTATCCCTTCACTACGCTCAACCCATCGCTCGGCGTGGTGCGCGTCGCCCACGACGCAAGCTTCGTGGTGGCTGACATTCCGGGGCTGATCGAGGGCGCAGCCGAGGGGGCCGGCCTCGGCCACCAGTTCCTGCGCCATCTCGCGCGCACGCGCCTGCTGCTGCATCTGGTGGACCTCGCGCCGCCGCAGGAGGGCGCGAGTCCGGCGCGCGACGTGCGCGCGCTGGCGCGCGAGCTGAAGAAATACGACCTCGCCCTTTGGCGCAAGCCGCGCTGGCTGGTGTTCAACAAGGCCGACCTCGTACCCGATGCCCGGGCGCGCGCGCGCGCGATCGTCAACGCGCTGCGCTGGAAGGGGCCATGGTTCCTGGTCTCGGCGCTCTCCGGTGAAGGCTGCCGCCGGCTATGCGCCGAGGTCGGCGGCTTCCTCGCGAGCCGCGCGATGCATGGGAGCGGGAAGCGTGCCGCGTAGCCCGCTCGCCGAGGCGAAGGCGCTGGTCGTCAAAGTCGGGTCGTCGCTCGTGACCAACGAGGGCCGCGGGCTGGACATCGCCTCGATCGCGCGCTGGGCCGCGCAGATCGCGGAGCTGCGCGCGCTCGGCCGGCACTGCGTCCTGGTCTCGAGCGGCGCCATCGCCGAGGGCGTGCTGCGGCTGGGGTGGACGCGCCGGCCGAGCGCGATGCACGAGCTGCAGGCCGCCGCCGCGGTCGGCCAGATGGGCCTCGCGCAGTGCTACGAGAGCTGCTTCCGCGAGCACGGCCTCGCCACGGCGCAGGTGCTGCTCACGCACGCCGACCTCGCCGACCGCGCCAGGTACCTCAACGCGCGCTCGACGCTGCGCACCCTGCTCGGCCTCGGCGTGGTCCCGGTGATCAACGAGAACGACACGGTGGTCACCGACGAGATCCGCTTCGGCGACAACGATACGCTCGCCGCGCTGGTCGCCAACCTGATCGAGGCCGACGCGCTGGTGCTGCTCACCGACCAGGCCGGGCTGCACGAGGCCGATCCGCGGCGCGACGCAAGCGCGCGCCTGATCGAGGAGGCGGAAGCGGGCGAGGCGCGCCTCGAGGCGATGGCCGGCGGCACCGGCAGCGGCCTCGCGCGAGGCGGCATGCTCACCAAGGTGCTGGCGGCGAAGCGCGCCGCGCGCAGCGGCGCCCACACCGTGATCGCCTCGGGCGCCGAGCCCGGGGTGCTGCTGCGATTGGCACATGGCGAGCGCGTCGGCACGCTGCTGAGGGCGCGTACCGCGCCGCTCGCGGCGCGCAAGCAGTGGCTCGCCGACCACCTCAACGTGCGCGGACGCCTGGCGCTGGATGCCGGCGCGGTGCAGGCGCTGGCACGCGGCGGCCGCAGCCTGCTGCCGATCGGCGTTACCGCGGCGTCCGGAGAGTTCGAGCGCGGCGAGGTAGTCTGCTGCGACGGCCCCGATGGCCGCGAGGTCGCGCGCGGGCTGGTCAACTATTCGGCCGCGGAAACGCGGCGCATCCTGCGGCGGCCGTCCGGCGAGATCGAATCGATCCTCGGCTACGTGGACGAGCCGGAGCTCATCCACCGGGACAATCTGGTCCTGCTCTAGCGCGTCGCGCCGAGCTCGGCGCGCGGGTTGCCGCCCCGACGCAGCGCGTCGCGGCCTTCCTCCGCGCTGCCGATGATCATGTGCCTCGGGCAGAAGTAGTCGCGCTCGAGGATTCCCTGCCAGCGCCGTACGCCGTTCTCCGCGGTCGGCTTCCAGTCGTCATTCGTGGGCGTCCAGTGCTTGCCATCCAGCAGCGCGAAGATGCGGTAATTCTCGCTGCGGCAGCGGATGCCCTCGAAGCTGACGTTGTCGTAGCCCGAGGGGCTGCGCGCGACGAAGACATAGCGCACGACGCCGTCGCGGCCCACCGAGATCGAGCTCGCGTCGACGAAGAAGCGAAAGCTCGTCGCCGACCCGAGGTTGACCTCGACCAGGTCGCCGGCCTTGGGCAAGGGCGGCAGCGGCGCCTTGTCGGCGCGCCAGTCGCGCTCTTCCTGGCGCAGCTCCCAGTCGCTCTTGAAATTCCGGTTCTCGGACGGCTGCATGGGCGCGTCCATGGTCTGCGCCGCCGCGGCCCCCGCCGCCGCCGCGAGTACCGCCGCCAGCAGCGTCCTCATGCCAGATCGGCCGCGAGCGAGTCGCGTGCCGCGGCCGCGACGGGCGTCTGCGCCCTATAGTGGGAATGGTCGATCCCCACGCTGAGCGCGGCGCCGCGCTTCAGCGCCGCGCGCATCGCGGGCTCGAGCTCGAACCGCAGGAAGTGAACCGACGAGGTCTTCTCCTCGGTCTCGCGCTCCAAGTCCTCGTCCGCGATGGCGTAGACCCGGGCGCAGCCTTCGACCTGGATCCAGGCGCGATCCTCGACTCCCCGCAGCTCGCCGAGGCGCCGCTGGCGCTCCTGCGCGTCGGGGTACTCGATCATCATGGTGGCCTTCCAGTTGCCGCCGTCGGGAATCAGGGGGTTGTAGGCCGCGAGCTCCCCCCGGATGCCGTCTTCCTCGAAGATCCGCTCGATGCGCAGCATCTCCTGCACCTGGTAGCGGATCGTGAGCTCGTCCTCGAAGATGAGGGTTACGTGCTCGCCCACCGGAACCGTGCGGTGCTTCTTGTGCGCGATCACCCGGGCGCGGAAGGCGTTGCGCTCCCGGGCGTACGCCTCGAGCGTCATCAGGCTGTCGGCCGCGATCTGCGGCATTCCGGCTCCGCGCCCCTAGTCGACCAGCGCGTCGAGCGCCTTCTGGAAGCGGTTGGCGTGCGAGCGCTCCGCCTTCGCCAGGGTCTCGAACCAGTCGGCGATCTCGGTGAAGCCCTCGCTGCGCGCGGTCTTCGCCATGCCGGGGTACATGTCGGTGTACTCGTGCGTCTCGCCGGCGACCGCCGCCGCGAGGTTGAGCCGCGTACGCCCGATCGGCTTGTCGGTCGCCGGGTCGCCGACCTGCTCAAGGTACTCGAGGTGGCCGTGCGCGTGGCCCGTCTCGCCCTCGGCGGTCGAGCGGAACAGCGCGGCGACGTCGTTCTGGCCCTCGACGTCGGCCTTGGCGGCGAAATACAGATAGCGCCGGTTCGCCTGCGACTCGCCGGCGAACGCGTACTTGAGGTTGTCGTGGGTCTTGGTTCCCTTCAATTGCATGACGGTCTCCTTTTCTGCGGGAAGTGCCACGCTACGACCGCCGCGGCTCCGGGGCAAATCGATTGTTGCAATGACACCTATAGAAGCGGGCTATCGTCCCAGCGCGGACTCGACTTCCGAGAACGTGAGCGCGACCGCGCCGCCGGTCTGCAGCGTCACCCCGAGCTGGCGCGCGAGCTGGGACAGGGAGAAGATGCCGCGCACCATCGCGCGGCGCACCGGCTGGTCGATCAGGCGTTGCGGCGGGATGACGTCGTAGTCCACCACCAGCGCGTGCTGCCGGCCCGCCTTGCGCAGGGTCTCGAGCACGTGCCCGACCCGCGCCCCGTCGACGTCCGCGTAGTCAAGCACCTCGACGTGCTCGGTCGGCGTCATCAGGTCGCGCACCGTGAGCTCGTGGCGCGCGATGCCGCGCTCGGTCATGATCTGCACCGCCTTGACGCCGAGGATGTCGGTCGCCGTGATCAGCCCCTCGACCACGTCGCGCGCGTCCGCCACCAGCAGCAGGCGTACGCCGCGCGAGATCATGTACTGGTTGGCGCCCTCGACCGGCGCCTGCGACCGGATCGTGGCGGGCGCGGTCCGCTGCAGGTCGGTCATGACCTCGCGCGCCGGCGATTCGAGCGTGACGCGCGCCGGCCGCGCCTGCACCGGCCGCCGGTATCCGGCGCCCTCGCCCAGCTCCCTGATCGGCAATGCGTGGTACTGCCTGTCCATGGCGCCCCTCTCGGTTGCGCTACCCGGCGCCGGTGCTCGCCGTGGCGTCCCCTCGCCGGCGCCGGTCGGCACCCAGATAGCGGTGCAATTCCGTCAGCGCGCGGCGATAGACGTCGCGCTTGAACTCGATCACGGCCTCGAACGGCACCCAGTAGCCGCTCCAGCGCCAGGCGTCGAACTCGGGCTTGCCACTGCCGCGCAACTTGACGTCGCAGTCGCGTCCCAGCATGCGCAGCAGGTACCAGATCTGCTTCTGCCCGCGGTAGGTGCCGCGCCAGTCGCGACGGACCCACTTGTCCGGCACCTCGTAGCGCAGCCACTCGCGGGTCCGGCCGAGGATCTTCACGTGCTCCGGCCTCAGGCCCACCTCCTCCTCGAGCTCGCGGAACATCGCCTGCTCGGGCGTCTCGCCCGACTTGATGCCGCCCTGCGGGAACTGCCACGCGTGCTGGTTGACCCGCTTGCCCCAGAACACATCGTCGTTCACGTTCACCAGCAGGATGCCCACGTTCGGGCGGTAGCCGTCCCTGTCGAGCATGGCGAGACCACCTAAGCTAGAATCCCTCCGGCATTTTTCCACAGCCGCGCTGCAAACTCAACGCGTCGAGCGCCTCCGCATGCGCAGTTCCCGCTTCTTCATCTCCACCGTAAAGGAGGCGCCCGCCGACGCCGAGCTGGCGAGCCATCGGCTCATGATCCGCTCGGGGATGATCCGGCGGCTGGCCGCGGGAATCTACACCTGGATGCCGCTCGGGCTGCGGGTGGTGCGCAAGATCGAGGCGATCATCCGAGAGGAGATGAACCGGGCCGGCGCGATCGAGCTCTCCATGCCGGTGGTGCAGCCCGGCGAGCTGTGGCAGGAATCGGGCCGCTGGGGCGCATACGGCCCGGAGCTGCTGCGCTTCAAGGATCGCCACGAGCGCGACTTCGTGATCCAGCCGACCTCCGAGGAGGTGGTGACCGAGATCGCGCGCGCCGAGCTGCGCAGCTACCGCCGGCTGCCGGTGCACTTCTACCAGTTCCAGACCAAGTTCCGCGACGAGCGGCGGCCGCGCTTCGGCGTCATGCGCGGCCGCGAGTTCATCATGAAGGACGGCTACTCGTTCCATGCCGGCATCGAGGACCTGGAGCGCGAATACCGCAACATGCACGAGACCTACACGCGCATCTTCACGCGCCTCGGGCTGAAGTTCCGGGCCGTCGCCGCCGATACCGGCGCCATCGGCGGCACCGGCTCGCACGAGTTCCAGGTGCTCGCCGACTCGGGCGAGGACGCGATTGCGTGGTGCCCCGGCTCCGACTACGCCGCCAACCTCGAGCTCGCCGAGGCGGTTGCGCCCGCCGGAAAAAGGCGACAACCTAGCGAGGCGATGAAGAAGGTCCCGACGCCGGGCAAGACCACCTGCGAGGAGGTCGCGGCGCTGCTCGGGCTGCCGCTGGAGCGCACCGTCAAGGCGATCGCCGTGGTGCACGAAGGCGCGTTCTGCCTGCTGCTCGTACGCGGCGACCACAGCCTCAACGAGGTCAAGGCCGGCAAGCTGCCGGAGCTGCAGCCGTTCAGGTTCGCGACCGAGGCCGAAATCGAGCAGCGCCTGCATTGCCGCGCCGGGTACATCGGCCCGGTCGGCGCCGACGCGCGCGTCGCGGTGATCGCCGACCGCACCGTGGCGGCCATGAGCGATTTCGTCTGCGGCGCGAACGAGCCCGGCTTCCACCTGAGCGGCGTCAATTGGGGGCGCGACCTGCCCGAGCCGGCGCGCATCGCCGATATCCGAGACGTGGTGGAGGGCGACCCCAGCCCGGACGGCAAGGGGCCGCTGCGCATCCAGCGCGGCATCGAGGTCGGCCACATCTTCCAGCTGCGCACCAAGTACTCGGCGGCGATGAACGCGCTTTTCGTCGACGACAAGGGCGCCACGCGCCCGATGGAAATGGGCTGCTACGGCATCGGCGTGACCCGCATCGCCGCGGCCGCGATCGAGCAGTGCCACGACGAGCGCGGCATCGCGTTTCCGCGCCCGATCGCGCCGTTCGAGGTCTGCCTGGTGCCGATCGGCCTGCACAAGAGCGCCGCCGTGCGGGAGGCGGCCGAGAAGCTGCATGGCGAGCTCGCCGCGGCGGGCGTCGACGTGCTGCTGGAGGACCGCGACGAGCGCCCCGGGGTGCTGTTCGCGGACATGGACCTGATCGGCGTACCGCACCGGCTGGTGGTGTCGGAGCGCGGGCTCGCCGCGGGCAGCGCCGAATACAAGGGGCGCACCGCGACGGCGCCGGAGAACGTGCCGCTCGCCGGGGCGGTGCCGTTCCTGCTCGAGCGCCTCAAGGCGTGAGCCTGCGCGCGGCGCGCAGCCTCGCGGCGCTCGCCGCGCTGTCCATGCTGGCGCTGGCGCCGCGAGGAGCGCTCGCCGGCGCGCAGGTCGAGGAGCCGATCGACCCCGCGGTGCTGCAGTCTCTCACCGCGCGCATTTCCGACCGTGCGGTGCCGTTCTTCAACTTCGACGACCCCGAGGATGCCCACAAGTGGATCCAGGCGATGTCCGCGCGCCTGCGCGGCCGCGTGCCGGACCTGAAGCAGCGCGTCGACCTGCTCAAGACCGTGCAGTACGAGGCGACGCGCGCCGGGCTCGACCCGCAGCTGGTGCTCGGGGTGATCGACGTCGAGTCGAACTTCCGCAAGTACGCGATCTCGACCGCGGGCGCGCGCGGCTACATGCAGGTGATGCCGTTCTGGACGCGAGTCTTCAGGCGGCCGCGCGACGACCTGTTCCACCTGCGCACCAACCTGCGCTACGGCTGCATCATCCTGCGCTACTACCTCGACCTCGAGAAGGGCGACTACTTCAGGGCGCTGGGCCGCTACAACGGCTCGCTCGGCCGCCCCGAGTACCCGGACGCGGTGTACGCCGCCTGGCGCGGCCGCTGGAAGTACGACGGCGCCACCAGCTGAGTCGGGCGCCGGGATGGAGCTGCCGCTGCGCGCCAACGCCAGGCTCCGCGCCTGGTACTACGGCGCCGACCCGCCCGAGCGCGGCGCGATCGTGCTCGGCCACCGGCGCGTCTACATCGTGCCCAGCCGCCTCGGCCTGCTGTTCGGCGCCGCGCTCGGCATCCTGCTCGTCGGCTCGATCAACTACGCGCTCTCGCTCGGCTTTGCGCTGACGTTCCTCGTCGCCGGCGTCGGCGTCGCCGGTATGGTGCACACCGCGCGCAACCTTGCGCAGCTCTCGGTGCGCGCCGCGCGCAGCGAGCCGGTGTTCGCGGGCGAATCGGCGCAGCTGCGCCTGCTGCTGTCCAACGCGGCGGGCTTCGATCGCCCGGAGATCCTCGCGCGCCATCTGGCCTCGGGCGCGCAGTGCACGCTCGACGTCGGCGCGGCGGCAAGCGCCGAAGCAGTGCTCGCCGTGCCCGCCCGGCGCCGCGGCTGGATGCCGTTCGGCCGCGTCATGCTCGAGACGCGCTTCCCGCTCGGCCTGTTCCGCGCCTGGAGCTACGTCGAGCCGGACCTGCGCTGCCTGGTATACCCGCGCCCCGAGCCCAGCCTGCTGCCGCCCGCGGCGGCGCAGGCGCGTGCCGGCGGCACGCGCGCGCAGACCCAGGGCGCCGACGACTTCTCCGGGCTGCGGGCCTATCAGCGCTCCGACTCGCCGCGCCACGTGGCGTGGAAGGCGGTGGCGCGCAGCGATCGGCTGCTGACCAAGCAGTTTTCCGGCGAGGCCGCGCTCGAGCTGTGGCTCGACCTGCACGACGCGCCCGCGGCGCTGGGGCTCGAGCGGCGGCTGTCGCGGCTCGCGGGCTGGGTGCTCGCCGCGTCCCGAGCTGGCGCGCGCTACGGCCTGCGGCTGCCGGGCCGCGAGATCGCGCCTGCCGAGGGCGACGCCCACCGCGCCGCCTGCCTCGAGGCGCTGGCGCTGTACGAGGACGCATGACGCGGGCGGTCGCGCCGGAGCTGCGCCCGATCGGGACCCGCGACCTGGCGTTGCTGTTCGCCGGGCTCGCCGTCGCGGTGGCGCCACACGCGCTGCGCGCGCCGCCGTGGCTCGCGCTCGCGGTGCTGGCGCTTTACGCGTGGCGCGCCGCGGCGGTGACGCGCCGCGAGCTGCTCCCGGGGCCGGTACTGCTGCTTTCGGCCGCGCTGCTCGGCATGCTCGCCGTGCGCCTCCAGTTCCACGCGCTGTTCGGGCGCACGCCGGGCATCATGCTGCTGCTGCTGTTCTCCGGGCTGAAGCTGCTGGAGGTGCGCACGCAGCGCGACGCCGCGGCGGCTGCGTTCCTGGTCTGGGTGCTCGCGGTGACCAATTTCCTGTATTCGCAATCGATCCCGATCGCCGCCGCGATGGCCGCGGCGGTGGCGGCGAGCGTCGCCGCTCTGATCGGCTTCGCCGCGCCGCGGCGCCCGCTGCGCGCGAACCTGCGCACCGCGGCGCTGCTGCTCGGCCAGGCCGTGCCGGTGGCGCTCGCGCTGTTCGTGCTCTTTCCGCGCGTGCAGGGACCGCTCTGGGGCCTGCCGCAGGACGCCTACAGCGGCCTCACCGGGCTCTCGGACACGATGTCGCCGGGCACCCTGTCGCGCCTCACGCTCTCGGATGCGATCGCGTTTCGCGCCGAGTTCAAGGGCGAGACGCCGCCGCACCGCGACCTGTACTGGCGCGGCCCGGTGCTGTGGGACTTCGACGGCACGACCTGGCGCCTGGGCGCGCCCGAGCTCGCCGACCTGCCGCAGCGCGGGCGCGGCGGCAGGCGCTACGAGTACTCCGTGCTGCTCGAGCCGCACAACCGCCACTGGCTGTTCACGCTGGATCGCGCCGCGAGCGTGCCGGAGATCGGCCGCTATCTTGAGGACGGGCAGATCGTCAGCGCGGCGCCCGTACGCTCGCGCATCCGCTACGACATGGTGTCGGTGGTGGGTGCCCCGCCCGACCCGCGCGAGTCGGCGCTCAACCTGCAGCGCGCGCTGCGGCTGCCGGCGGGGTTCGACCCGAAGGCGCGCGATCTCGCGCACGGCTGGCGCGCCGCCGGCGGCAGCGACGCCGATGTCGTGGCGCGCGGCGTCGCGTACTTCCGCGCCGCGCGCCTCGCGTACACCACCGCGCCGGCGCCGCTCGGGCGCGACTCGGTCGACGATTTCCTGTTCGCCACGCGCGAGGGCTTCTGCGAGCACTTCGCCTCGGCGTTCGCGTTCCTGATGCGCGCCGCGGGCGTGCCGGCGCGCGTCGTCACGGGATACCAGGGCGGCGACCTCAACCCGGTCGACGGCCAGCTGACGGTGCGCCAGTCCGACGCCCATGCCTGGACCGAGGTCTACCTGGCGGGCCGCGGCTGGCTGCGCATCGACCCGACCGCGCTGTCGGCGCCGGGGCGCCTCGAAGGCGACCTCGCGCGCGCGGTGACCGCCGGCGCGCCGCTACCGCTGCTGATGCGGCCCGAGCTCGAATGGCTCCGCTCGCTGCGCTACGACTGGGAGGCGCTCGCTCACCGGTGGGATGTCTGGGTGCTCGGCTACAACGCCGAGCGCCAGCGCGACCTGATGGCGCGCCTCGGCATGCGCGACGCCGACTGGAAGGACCTCGCCTCGGCGCTGTTCGCCGTGCTCGGCGTCTTCGTCGCCGGGCTGCTGCTCTGGATGCTCGGCCGCCTGACGCGCCCGGACCCGGTGCAGGGCGCGTGGCTCGCGTTCTGCCGCAAGCTCGGCGCGCGCGGCCTGCCGCGCGCTCCCGAGGAGGGGCCGCGCGACTACGCCGAGCGCGCCGCGCGCAGCCTGCCGGCCGCGGGCGAGCGGATCCTCGGCATCGCCGCGCTCTATATCGCCCTGCGCTACGGCCGCGACGGCCAGCCCGGCGGCGCCGCGGAGCTGCGCCGCCGCGTACGCGAGCTGCAATTCGGATGATGCGCGTCCTCGTCTTCGCCCTCGCCTGCGCGCTGCCCGCCGCCGCAGCGTACGCCGGGCCGCCCGACCGGCCCTACGCCAAGCGCGAGAACGTGCAGCGCTTCATCCAGGAGATGGCTGCGCACGACGGATTCGTGCCCGGCGAGCTCGAGTATCTGTTTGCCCGGGCGCGGCGGGTGCCGGCGATCCTCGCGGCGATCGTGCCGCACAAGGATCCGCGCGCGCGCTCCTGGCACGACTACCGCGCGCGCTTCGTTACGTCCCGGCGCATCTCCGAGGGGCTGGAATTCTGGCGCCGTAACGCCGCCGCACTCGAGCGCGCTGCCGCCGAGCAGGGCGTGCCCGCGGACATCATCGTCGCCATCGTCGGCATCGAGACGCACTACGGCCGACAGATGGGCCGCTACCGGGTGATCGACGCCCTCGCCACGCTCGCCTTCGATTACCCGCCGCGGGCCGACTTCTTCCGCGGCGAGCTGGAGCAGTTCCTGCTCTTCGCGCGCGACACGGACCTCGACGTCTTCAGCGTCTACGGCTCCTACGCGGGGGCGATCGGCATGCCGCAGTTCATGCCCGGCAGCTACCGCCGCTTCGCGGTGGACTACGACGGCGACGGCCGCATCGACCTGCGCGGGAGCGCCGCCGACGCGATCGGCAGCGTCGCCAACTTCCTCGCCAAGCACGGCTGGCAGCCGGGCGCGCGCATCCAGCTGCCGGCAAGGGTGAGCGGCGAGGCGCATCGCGCGCTGGTCGACGCCGGCATCGAGCCGAGCGTGCCGCTCGGCGAGCTGAAGCGCTACGGCGTCGAAGCGCGGACAGGCCTGCCGCTCGACACCCCGGTCGCCCTAGTCGAGCTGGAGTCGGTCGACGCGCCGACCGAGTACCGTCTGGGCCTGCGGAACTTCTACGTCCTCACGCGGTACAACCGCAGCGCGCTCTACGCCGCAGCCGTGTGCGATCTCGCGCAGGCGCTGCGGGAAAAGCGTCAGGAGGGCGGCGGCAGGTAGCGCGCCGGGTCGACCGGCTTGCCGGACTTGCGGATCTCGAAGTGCAGCTGCGGCGAGTCGGCGTCGGTGTCGCCGAGCTCGGCGATCCTCTGCCCGCGCGCCACGGTCTGGCCTTCCTTCACCAGGATCGCGCGGTTGTGGGCGTAGACGCTGTTGAAGCCGTCCTCGTGCTTGATCACGATCAGCTTGCCGTAGCCGCGGATCCCGGTCCCGGTATACATGACGCGCCCGGGCGCCGCGGCGTAGACGGGATCGCCCAGCTTTCCGGCAATGTCGAGCCCCTTGTTGTTTGGCTCGGAGAACCCGGCGATGACCTTGCCGTGTGCCGGCCAGCTGAACTGGATCGTGCCGGCTTCTGCGGCCGCCGCGGGCGCCGCCGCCCGCGCCTCGGGAGCCGGCGCGGCCGTGGCCGCGGCAGCCGGCGGCGCCTGCGATGCCGCCGGGGCCGGCGGCGGCGCCTCGGATTTCGCCAGCAACGCCTGGTTCGCCTGCGAGTACGGCAGGCGCAGCGCCTTGGGCCAGGTCTTGGTCCCCTGGTCGGCGGCCGGCTGCGCCGCCGCGGCCGCGCCCAGCGGGCGGGCCTCGATCGCGCCCGGCAGACGCGCGCTTCCGACCTGCACGCCGGCCGCGGCCCGCTCCTCGGGCGCGGCGACGCGCAGCTCCTGCCCGGCGCGGATCTTAGAGGGGTCGTCGATGCGGTTCCAGCGCGCAAGGTCGTGGTAGTCGACGCCGTGCTCGAGCGCGATCGAGTACAGCGTGTCGCCGCGCTTCACGACATAGGTCCCCGGCCGCGCCGCCGCGCCGGGCGCCGGCGCCGCCTGCGCCGTCGGCGGCTTGGGCTGCGGCGTGCGCAGCGGCCGCCGGTCGTCGACCGGGGCCGGCGCGTTCGAGGCGCAACCCGCCGCGAGCAGGGTCGCGGCGAGCAGCGCTGCAATCAGGGGAGGCGTCGTCTTCATGCCTTTCCGGCCCGCAGCGGCACGAAGCGCACCGGATCGAGCACGCTCTCGGCGTACCCCGTGCGGGTGCGGTCCATGACCACCAGCCGTTGCGGGCCCGCTCCGGGCTCGCGCAGCGGCAGCACCATTCTGCCACCGCGTGCCAGCTGCCGTAAGAGGGCGGGCGGCGGCTCGTCGGCGGCCGCGGCCACGATGATCGAGTCGAACGGCGCCGCCTTCTCCAGCCCTTCGGCGCCATCGCCGTACGCCAGGCGCAGGTTGGACAGGCGCAGCGCGCGCAGGTTCGCCCGCGCGCGCTCTAGCATCTCGCGGATGCGCTCGACCGAGTACACCTCGGCGGCAAGCGTCGCGAGCACCGCGGCCTGGTAGCCGCAGCCGGTGCCGACCTCGAGCACCTTGCCGAGCTCGCGTTCGCGCGCCAGCTCGGTGATCATGTACGCCACGACGTACGGCTGGGAGATGGTCTGGCCGTAGCCGATCGGCAGCGCGCTGTCCTCGTAGGCACGGCTGGCGAGCGCCTCCTCGACGAAAATGTGGCGCGGCACGCTCGCCATCGCGGCGAGCACGCGCGCGCTGCCGGCGCCCTGCTCGCGCAGGCGCTCGACCATGCGCTCGCGCGTGCGCTGCGATGTCATGCCGATGCCGGCGACGTGCTTCGGCGCGCGCGGCTGGTTCATCGCGCGAGCCACTCGCGCACCAGGCCGAACTGCGCCGGGTGGCCGAGGTCGATCTGCAGCGGCGTCACCGAGACGCGCCGCGCGGCCACGGCGTGGAAGTCGGTGCCGGGCCCCGCGTCCTGCGCGTCGCCGGCGGCGCCGATCCAGTACGCCGCCTCGCCGCGCGGGGTCTGCATCTTCACCACCGGCTCGGCCTTGTGGCGGCGGCCGAGCCGCGTCACCTCGATGCCGCCCACCTCGGCGAGCGCCACGTCGGGCACGTTGACGTTGAGCAGCACCGGATGCGCGAACGGCGCGCGACCGCAGCGCTCGGCGAGCCGCACCGCGAACTCGGCCGCGGTCTGCATATGGCGGCCGGCCTTGCTCGCCAGCGACACCGCGATCGACGGTACGCCGAAGAGGAACCCCTCCATGGCCGCAGCCACGGTGCCGGAATAGATCGTGTCGTCGCCCATGTTGGCGCCGAGGTTGATCCCGGAGACCACCAGATCGGGCGCCTGCTCGACCAGGCCGGTGAGCGCGAGGTGCACGCAGTCGGTCGGCGTGCCGTTGACGAAGCGAAAGCCGTTGGCGGCGCGCCGCACGATGAGCGGCCGGTCGAGCGTGAGCGAGTTCGAGGCGCCCGAGCGGTCGCGCTCGGGAGCGACCACCGTGACCTCGCCGAGCGCCGCGAGCCGCTCCGCGAGCAGGGCGATGCCGGGAGAAAAGTAGCCGTCGTCGTTCGAAACCAGGATTCGCATCGCCGTTGCGGATTCTAGCCGACCGATACAATCTCCCGATGACGAGCGCCGATTCCACCGCCCGGCCCGAATCCGCCTACGCCTGGGCCAGGCTCGCGGCCTCGCTCGCCATCATGACGCTGAGCGGGGTCGGCATGTACGGCGCGGCGGTGGCGCTGCCAGAGGTGCAGATGGAATTCGGCGTCGACCGCTCGGACGCGTCGCTGCCCTACACGTTCACCATGATCGGCTTCGGCCTGGGCGGCATCCTGATGGGGCGGCTGTCCGACCGCTTCGGCGTCATGGTGCCGGTGCTGGTCGGGGCCTGCGGCCTCGGGCTGGGCTTCCTCGCCGCGGGCGGCGCCGCGAGCCTCTGGCAGTTCGCCCTCGCGCAGGGGCTGCTGATCGGGCTGCTCGGCACTGCCGCGGGGTTCGCGCCGCTGGTGGCCGACACCTCGATGTGGTTCACGCGACGCCGCGGCATAGCGGTGGCGATCTGCGCCAGCGGCAACTATCTCGGCGGCGCGATCTGGCCGCCGGTGCTGCAGTACTTCTTCGACACCAGCGGCTGGCGCCAGACGTTCACCGGCGTCGGCGCGGTCTGCTTCCTTGCCATTCTGCCGCTGGCGCTGGCGCTACGCCGTCGCCCGCCGGCCCCGCGCTCGGGACCGGGAGATCAGGCGGCGGAAAAAGCCAAGGCCATTCGTCTCCCGCGGAACGCGATGCTTGCGCTGCTTTGCGTCGCCGGGGTTGCATGCTGCGTCGCGATGTCGATGCCGCAAGTGCACATCGTCGCCTACTGCGGCGACCTCGGCTACGCCGCGCAGCGCGGCGCGGAGATGCTGTCGCTGATGCTCGGCTTCGGCATCCTCAGCCGGCTCGCCTCGGGCTGGATCTGCGACCGGGTCGGCGGCGTGCGCACGCTGCTGCTCGGCTCGACGCTGCAGGGCGTCGCGCTGGTGCTCTTCCTGCCGTTCACCGGGCTGACCTCGCTCTACGTGGTGTCGGCGCTGTTCGGGCTGTTCCAGGGCGGCCTGGTGCCGTCCTACGCGATCATCGTCCGCGAGTATTTCCCGGCCTCCGAGGCGGGCGCCAAGGTCGGCCTCGTGATCATGTGCACGCTTCTCGGCATGGCGCTCGGCGGCTGGATGTCCGGCGCCATCTTCGACCTTACGGGCTCCTACCGGGCCGCCTTCGTGAACGGCATCGGCTGGAACCTGCTCAACCTGTCGATCGCCTTCCTTCTTCTGCGGCGCTCGCTGCTCCTCGAGCCCCGGCACGGGCACGCCGCCGCCTGATTCCCGCCGCGGTCAGGGACAGGGCCGCGACAACGAGCCCGGAACGCAGTCCTGGACGCGCTGCGAGCCGACCTCCACGCCGATGCGCGGACGCTCCGCACAGCCGGCGGCGGCGAGCAGGGCGGCATCAAGATCCGGAGCATGCAGGGAGCCTAGTCAGTCAGCGGCAGCGGCAATCGGGCGGGGCCGCCCCGAAGAAGTAGAATCGCGCCATGACCCGCTCGATAAGAAGCTTGGTGCTGCTGGCGGCACTCGCGGCCGCTGCGGTCGGCAGGCCTGCGCCGGCCGACGCGGCCGACACCGGGGGCAACGGACCCGATCCGCAGGTCTTCAAGGACATCCTCGACTGCATGGCCGACGGCCTGCCGAAAGACTGGCAGAAGGCCTGGGTCGTCGTCACCTGGATCGAGCGCAACGTGTTCAGCAAGGAGCGCACCTACGAGGCGAAATTCCGCTACGCCACCAGCCTGCGCGACTCGACGGGCGAGCCCCTCGCGCCCTGCAAGGGGCACGAGGTGAGCGACGCAGTGGTTACCCTGAACCAGTACCTGAAGCCGGAGCAGCGGAACTGGACCTCGGCCACCTTCACCTTCCTGCGCGACGGGCACTACGACGTCAAGTACGACTACTCCGTGCGCGAGGCGCCGGAAAACCCCGCGGCGGAACCCTCGTCGAAGAAGCAGAAGAAGTGACTTGCCGAGGGATCTGGTCGGGGCGGCGAGATTTGAACTCGCGACCACCTGCACCCCATGCATTCTAAAGGGTGTTTCAGTAGGGTTCGGGAGCGTTCATGGCGTACCAGTAAGGCATTGATTTATAGGTCTTTTTATGGTACATTTACACCATGAAGTTTCACGGGTGTTCAGGTGTAGTCAACCCAACTGTGTACATACCTGTGTACATCGTTGGCCCTCGCCATGCGTCTTACCGACAAGCTTCTCAAGTCGCTTTCCGCGACCGGTAAACGCTACGAAATTGCGGATGGTCTAGGTCTCAGCGTTCGCGTCTCACCCGCAGGCTTAGTCACCTTTCAGTTTCGATATCGCTTTCGCGGAAACCCCTGTAGGCACGACTTAGGGACCTACCCCCTCACGACGCTGGCGGAAGCTCGGGAACGGCATTTCGCCGCCCGTAAGCTCCTCGATGAGGGCCTGGACCCGATGGCGATTCGGGAGCAGGCCGACCGCGAGGAGCAAAGCGCGTGGACGGTTGATGACCTGATTGACGACTTCCTCAAGCGCAAGATCGCCCGCGACCGGAAACGCCCTGAGTTCGCGCGGTACCTCCTGAAGACGAACGTTGCCAAGGCGCTTGGGAAGCGCAAGGTCAAGGACGTCTCCACTCGGGAGATTGTTGGCGTGCTTGAAAAGATCGTGGACCGGGGTGCGCCCGTGCTGGCAAACCGCACGGCCAGCATCTGCAAGCAGATGTTTGGCTTTGCCGTTCAAAAGGGGCTGCGAAGCGATAACCCCTGCGCGGTCATTACAAGATCGTCCGTGGGGGGCCGGGAGCAACCGCGGACGCAGTACCTCTCCTACCAAGAGCTGTGGTCGCTATGGCAGGCCCTTGATAGCTCCTCGATTGCTAACCCCTTCAAGATTGCAATCAAGATCCTCATCGTCACCGGCCAGCGCCGGGGCGAGTTGATGCTCGCGCAGTGGTCGGAGATCGACCTTCCGCAGAAGGTGTGGACTATTCCGGCGAGCCGCAGCAAAAACGGACGCCCGCATATCGTGCCGCTCAGTACACTCGCGGTGGGACTTTTCGTGCAACTGCGCGAATGTTCGGCAGGGAAGCGGTTCCTCTTTCCTTCGCCCGCGATTGCGAAGGTGGAGCAACCCTGCGACATCAGGGCGCTGAACCATGTGCTGTCTCGCCTCAATGACAGCGCCAACTTGAAGAATTGCTCACCCCATGTCCTGCGGCACACCTTTAGCACCTTGGTTAGCGAGCTCGGGGTTCCGTTGCACGTCATCGAGAAGGTACTGAACCATTCACTTGGCGGAATGCTTGCCGTTTACAACCACCAAGATTTCCTTCCAGAGCGCAAGGTGGCCTTGCAGGCATGGGGCGATCGAATCGCTACGCTGACAAAGGCGGAATCGAACAGTGAAGTCGAAACCCTCGCCAGGCTGTGGTCGGCAAGGGAAGTATCCGTGGAGAGCTTGACTGCCTGACTGAGAACTATTGATGCAGATCGCTCGTGTGGTTCTAGAGCTTTCCGTGAGGCGACAGAAATGGTCACGGAGAACCTTCAGAGACCACATCCTTGGGCGTGAAGTCGGGAGCAATGGTGAGGCACACTTCAAACGTGTCTCCAATGTCGTGCAAAAGGCCGTCAGTGCGGGCGCAAGCGTTGTGGTGCTCCCTGCCTATTCCCTCTTGGACGGGGTTAGCGGACTAAGCCTCAAGGAATGGGGGCGATTGCCGAGGCGACTTGGTTTGGACTTTCTCATAGGCGGAACCATTGCGCCTCGAGCATGCGTGCCCGAAGTTCCGGACCTGTGGCAGGAGGAAGGTCTCTTTGTAGCCTCCAAATCAAACCACCTTGTCCCGGCCCTTCAATACGGCCCGCTCCCACTGTCATTCGGCGGGTCGTTCGGAATTACGGCAATTTCTTCGAGCGTAGTACGCGTAAGGCAGTTTCCAGAGATCTTTCGCGCTGTCGCCCAACGAGGCAACCCGAACACCCCTCTTCTGATTTTTGACATGGGTCACAACCAGTACGGCGGGCGCTACAAGCGGCGTCTCTCCAGCGTGATTGCAGCTACGAGGTTCCTTGGTTCGGACCAAACCTTCTTGCTGGTGTCGAGCTGGCGGTGGCGAGGCAGTGCGAGCGGCTGCTGGGCGTTCAGGAACGCATCCGATGCTCCCTATGCAGAACGCCGAGAAATACCTACATCCGACGGACGCACGGACTTTGTGGACCTATTTCATGTGCAATAGGACGTACCCTTACTGCAACACTAGGGCCCTCGCGGACCCATGGCGTCATACGTCCATTTGCGGATTTTTGTTGCGGTTAGTGCCGCACTATCCGCGTGCCTAGGATTGACGACTACGTTCTTTTCTTCTGGCACCACAACCGACGGAACTTCTAGGAGAGCCGCTGACCCAGCGGAGAACCACGCCTCTCCCGCGTTGACGGACGTAAGGCTCACCGGAATTGCGTCCCAACCCACGGGCGGCGCTAAGACAGTGCGACGTGCCCAGACCGCGTCAGGCAAATCGATTCGAACCAGATAGCGATTTAGAGGCAGCCCTCCAGCCTTGAGATGCACGAACGTCTCTATGCACGCCAACGCGATTGACAGTGACGTGTAGAGCGCCGGAGTCCCAATCTTGTTCCAACGCCCTCCGCCTAACGCTGCCCCAGCGCCAGTGAGGTCATCGGCACCGTAAGCGGCGGCGTCGGTGGCGATTCGCCACAATTGCATTAGGCGTAGGCGCCAGCGCGAATAGTCTCTAACACGGTGCCAACAAGCTGCTGCCCTTCCTTCGTGTCCAAGAGTTCCCTCGGTTTTCTCCCTCCGAGGGCTGGGACCGGCTCATCCGCCCATCTCTGGAACCATTTTGCAGCGTCAAAGCCAGTCGGATCTCCTTGCTCCTCGATTAAGACCTCTACCTGGCCGATGAGCTTAGCGAGTCCGACAACTAGCTCCGATTGTTCCTTCTCGAGCAGAGCACCTTGCTGGCGCTTTCTCGCGAAAGTCGACTTGGGGATCCCCAAACTGCGAATAACAACCTCTTGGCCAGCACCCATAGCGCTAGCGATGCCCTCAACCGCGCTCGCAGCAACACCGTGCTTGATGACCTCGATTCGGGTCAGTGGCAGCGCTCGGTATGTTGCCGTGAAGATTTCCTTCCCTACGCGATACTTCCTACCCCTCCGACCGTAGTAGAGAGCAGCAAACTTCTTCTCGATCTCGCGTCCTTCCCGAGCCTTTTTCCTAGCCGCAGTCGCCAAATCCTCAGGAGACCCCTCCACAACAATCGTTTTAGATACTCCGGACATTGGCATTCCTCTTAAGTCCCATATGAAACTATATTATATCTCAAATGAGACAGTAAGTCCAGTCGATTGAAGGTGCCTCCCCTAGTCCTCAAATAGCGCGCTCGGCGGCACCTTGAGTCCGGTGGCTAGTATCTCGACTGCATCCAAAGACGGATTCGCTCTGCCTCGCTCGATTCGGCTCATGTATGACCGTGCGAAACCGCACTTGTCAGCAAAGGCCTCCTGCGACATCCCCGATGCACGTCTAAGTGACGCAATTTTCTGACCAAACCTCTTCCGGAGGGGAGTGCGCACCCTCCAGACTTTGCGGCGTAGGTATACTCAATGGCCACGCACTAATCGTGACATCTTGCCGGTCCAAGGGAGGACTATGGGCATGCATCAGCAGAGGCACGTCCTGTGTTGGGCCAACGCGCTGGCGGTCCTGATATCCGCGCCTGCGTTAGCGCAGGAGCTGACCAACCTGAGCGCCGATCCGCTTCAAGGCGCGCCCGGGCAGAGTGTGACTATCACCGTCGAGGTTCGCGGCAAATCGCAGCCGGCCTTTCAGTGCGGGCTCTCCATTGCCTTTGGGGATGGAGAGACAAGAGACATCCGAATATCCGAAAAGGATACCCCGCTGAAGCTGACCCGCAGCTATGGTCGTCCGGGCTCGTACACGATTTCTGTTCAGGGCAAGTTGATGGTTCGAGGCATCAACTCGGTATTCCCCTGCACCGGTTCAAGCAAGGTTGTTTCGATAGGGATATGCGTACATCGCGGTGGCGCATGTCCTGACTGCGTCATGGTCCCTGAAACATCTTGCGTAGCTGCAAATAATTTGCTGTCTCGTTCCGTTTTGCGTGGCCATGGGAGGCCAAAACTGGATAACCGACCGGGGACGATTTCAGGCTATCTTGATATCGCGAATCGCGGGGAACCGTCATAGCAAAAAAACTCAAATGCTAACGGCACTACAGGAGCGAGCGATTCTGTCTATGGCTCCCAGGGCCGACATTGCGGGTCCGGTACTGATGTGTTTGTCACGTCCCACGTTTCCCCGTCAGTTCGATGAGAAATCTCTATGCACTAGCGCTGGTCTTCCTCTCACTCAAGTTACGACAGTCATCGAACTGTTACTCGCATTGAAGCAGCTGGGAATGGTGAGCGAGCAACCAGGCATGCTCTGGGAGGCGACGGCCGACATCGGTGCGTTTGCTGGACTTACTCCCCTTCTTGAGGCCATTGAATACTATCGTGCACGAGTGCATCGGGACCAAACCACTGCCGAAGTCGTGCTAACTCGCCCCGCCCACCCAAGCAAATTAGAGGAGGCAATGCGAGAGTTCGGCTATGTCACTGGCCATGTTGAACATACGTCAGAGGCGTTTAGTGATCTCGCGTTATCAGCGAACAAGAGCTTAGTGGTAATGACGCCATTCTTAGATCGGCACGGCGGAGAGTGGCTTGGAAGGCT
>Ga0335085_10004321_pt1 | contig 23682 bp, 25 predicted proteins | sample Lox_Sample_45_FD_206712 | JGI IMG/M metagenome (GOLD analysis project Ga0335085, IMG submission 206712) | Soil microbial communities from Loxahatchee National Wildlife Refuge, Florida, United States - Lox_Sample_4.5 | ecosystem: Environmental > Terrestrial > Soil > Wetlands | place: USA...
CCTGTCGCGCCCCTGCGGCCTTCTTGGGCTGCTTGTAGCGATAGACCTGACCAGCGTAGTTCCGCAGTACGACCTCGCGATCAGTGAGCTTGACGACGTACTCGGGAAGGAGCGGGATCTTGCCCCCGCCTCCGGGTGCGTCGATGACGAAGTGCGGCACCGCGAGGCCGGACGTCCAGCCGCGCAATGCCTTGACGATCTCCAGCCCTTTCTCCACGCTCGTGCGGAAGTGCTCGGCGCCCGCCACCTGATCACACATGTAGATGTAGTAGGGGCGCACCCGCGCGGCGAGAAGCTTCTGCATCAACGTCTTCATGACGTCCGGATCGTCATTCACGCCTGTCAGCAGCACTGTCTGGCACCCCAACGGAATTCCGGCGTCGGCGAGCATGCCGAGCGCCTTTACGGCAACAGGTGTCAGTTCGTCGGGGTGGTTGAAGTGGGTGTTGATGAAGAGCGGATGATATTTCTTGAGAATCGCACACAGCTGCGGTGTGATCCGCTCCGGGAGATGGCAGGGGATTCGGCTCCCTATCCGCAGTATCTCGAGATGCGGGATAGCCCGCAGGCGCCGAAGGATCTCTTCGATGCGGCGGTCGGAGAGCAGCAACGGGTCTCCGCCCGACAAAATGACATCGCGGATCTCGGTATGCTGCTCGAGATAGCGGAATCCCGACTCCAGCTCCGACATCGGGATTTTCGCCGGATCACCAACCTTCCGGCGGCGCGTGCAGAAACGACAATACGACGCGCACACCGGCGAAACCAGGAATAACGCGCGATCGGGGTAGCGGTGCGTGATGTTGGGGACCGGCGAGTGCGAGTCCTCGGCGAGCGAGTCCACGATGCCGTCGCGCACGTCGAGCTCCTGCAGGTCGGGCACGTACTGGCGCCAGAATGGGTCGCCCGGGGACTTGATGAGGTCCACCATGGCGGGGGAGATACGGAACTCGAAGTTCTCCGCCGCGGCGCGCAGCCGCTCCAGGTCCGGCAGGTGCTCGGCGCCGAACCGCGCGGCGAGCGCCTCCAGGGAGGCAATGCTCTTTTTACGAAGCAGTTCCTGCCACGACTCCATGCGCCAGATCCTTGAGATAGACGACCAGGTCGTCGCCTGGCTCGTAGTACGCCGGAATGGTCGCCGTCCGGGCGTAGCCGCGCCGCTCGTAGAACGCGCGCGTGGGCGCGTAATCGGCGCGCGAGGACGTCTCGACAACGATCAGCCGGCACCCTTCCGCTTCCAGCTGCTGTTCCACGGCGCGCAGCAGCTCCGTCCCGACGCCGCGCCGCTGCCGTGCCCGGTCCACCACGATCCAGTACAGATCGCAGGTGCCGTGTGTCCCCGGCGTCCGGCCCCAACAGGCGTATCCGATCAGCTCGTCGCCATCGAACGCGCCGAGGAACCGGTAGTCTTCATCCCCCGCGAGGCTCTCGTCCAGCAGCTCCACGGCGGTCGCCACCTCTTCCGGCCGGAACAGGCCGGTGGCCGCCGTCAGCGCTCTAAGCCGTGCGCGGTGTGCGTGCCCGACGGGCCCGAGCGAGCAGCTCACGCGACGCGCTGGCGCCTTGCGCCTCGCGGAGCGCCACGTCCGCGATGCGCTGCACCAACTCCGCGTAGTCCCAACCGGCGGCGCGTGCCATGCGCGACAGCCCGGCGTCGTCGTTCAGGTCCGGATTGGGGTTGACGTCGAGCACCCAGGGCCGCCCCTGGCCGTCGACGCGCAGGTCCACTCGGCCGTAGCCCTTGCCCTGGACGGCGCGCCACGCCGCCTCGGCCGTCCGCGTCAACCGGTCGGCCAGCTTCTGGGAGATCGCGGCGGGGCAGACGGGCACGCTTCCCAGATCCTCCGGCGACCCCGTGTCCCATTTCGCCGCATACGTCAGAATCGGCCAGGTGCCCGGCGGCATCGCGGTGAAGTCGATCTCGGCCACCGGCAGCGCCCGGTCGCCGACGAACCCGACGTTGAACTCGCGGCCACTGATGTACTCCTGCACCAGCACCTCGTCGAACCGCTCGGTCATGGCGGCGACGCGCGCCCGCAGCGCCCGGCGGTCGGTGACCACCGACCCCAGATCGAGGCCGGCGCTCGCGTCCTCTGCCGCGGGCTTGACGATGGCGGGAAGCGGGAAATCGTCCGCGATGCGGCCGTGCGCCAGGGTCCAGCGGGGGACGGGGAGGCCGGCGCGCTCGAGCACCACGTTCGCCATGGCCTTGCGGCGGCAGACGGCGAGCGTCCAGACGCCCGCCCCCGTGACGGGCACGCCTGCCAGCTCGAGGGTCGCGACGACGTGCTCCTCCCACTCGCTCCGCCCCAGCACGCCCTCGCACAGGTTGAAGACCAGGTCGGCGTTGCGCGCCGACCGGTACCACCGCATGTCGTGGCGCACGGGGACGCGACGGACCCGGTGGCCGGGGGCGGCGAAGATCCGGCCCACCTCGTTGACCGCCTTCATCACGCCACGAATGTCTTCGGACGTCCAGTCGTCGGCGCCGGGATCGTACAGGATGACGACCCTCATGCAGGGGCCGCCGCGGCCGCGGCTTGTGGTGCGGCACGGGATGCGTCGATCCCATCCGGTATCTCCCTGCCGGTGATGCGCCGCCACGCGATGCGGAGGACGTCCTGAATCAGCTCGTCGTAGGAGATCCCCGCCGCCCGCGCGGCCTTGGGGAAGCAGGAGTTCGCCGCCGGATCGGGGATGATCCCCGGGAGCGGGTTGAGCTCGATCACGTTCGGCACGCCGAAGCGATCGATCCGGACGTCCACGCGGCACCAATCGCGGCACCCCAGCACCTGGTAGGCGTCGAGCGAGGTCCGCTCGATCTCCCGGTACAGCTCGGGCTCGATGGGGGCAGGACACTGGAAGATCGCGAGGGGCTGCTCCGTCGTGTCCCAGATCCACTTCGCCTCGTACCCGTAGACCGGACGCGCGCCGGCCGGGAGCGTCGAGAAATCGAAACCGATGATCGGCAGGCACATTGCCGCGGGCCCGTTTCCGAGGATCGCCACGGTGAACTCGGGACCGGGCAGGTACGTCTCGATCAGCACGGGCTGCGCATAGCGGGCGAGCAGATATCCCGCCCGCTCCACCAGCTCGGCGTGCGTCGCGCACACGTTGTCGGCGAACACGCCTTTGCTCGAGCCCTCGGCCACCGGCTTGACGAACACGGGGTAGGGAAGCGCGACGCGGTCCAGGTCGGTCGCATTCGCGACGCACGCGAACGGCGCAGTCGGTACGCCGCGGTAGGCGAGGATCTCTTTCGCGCGCGCCTTGTGGAGTGCGAGCCCGAGCGTCAGCGGGTCGCTACCGGTGTAGCGGATGTTCAGGAACTCGCAGATCGCGGGAACGTGCGACTCGCGCGTTTCTCCATCCAGGCCTTCGGCCATGTTGAAGACGATGTCGGGGCGAACGAGCGCGAGCTTGTGCGGGAACGACGCGTCGGCCTCGAGGCGGACGACCTTGCCGAAGCGCGTGAGAGCCTGCGCGACGGCATCGATGGTAGCCGGGTCGTCCCACTCCGCGAACGCGTCGCTGGTATTCGGAGGATCGTCGGCGGCGCTCGGGTCCGGCTTCTGATTGTACGCGAGACCGATGAGCATGTGGTCTCGGTTGACCTCCTACAAAAAAGGCCGCGCTATCCGCGGTCTGGGCGCGAGAGAAATCGTTGTCGAGTATCACAATATGAAAAATCGGAGGGATGCGCAATAGGTGCGCGGGCGAATTTTTTCGTCGTCACACCTTGTGGTACGCGACGCGCGCGGCCTCCTGTCGGTCGCCCGCGACGTACGTCTCGAAGTCGGAGAACAGCGCGCCGCCCTCGCGCTGCAATACGGCGAGACACCCGATCGCCATCCGCCGGATCTCGAGCTCGGCGCCCTCGCCGCACCGCAGCTCCAGCATCGTCCGCCACGCCCGCGCGTTCGCGGAGACCACGATCTTTACTTCCGTGGCGTTGGGGAGCACGCTGCGCGCCGCCTCGCGGGCCAGCTTGCGGCGATGCACCTTGTCGGTCACCCACGCATACCGCTCCGTGAGCGCGTCCACGGCCCGGACGTAGGCCGCCTGCGCGTCGGCGACCTCCCGCTCCCAGTCGGCTTCGAGGCCTGCGTCGCCGATGATCGCCGGCGGCATGACGAATGCGGCGTGCGATTCGTCCACGTAGCGCTGCGACAGCTGCGAGTAGCCAAACCCCGCGCGATGGCGGACCAGCTCGTGCGAGCACGAGCGCGAGATCCCCTCGAGCAGCAGCACGTACACCGCGTGCTCGAGCACCGACCCGTGGCCCTGTTTCTTGATGTTCTCGAGGTACTCGGCCGTCGAGCGATGCGCGGGGTTGTGCTGGCTCATGTAGCAGACCCGTCCGGCGAACTCGGCGAGTCGCTCTCCCGCGGACGCGGAGCCCTGCCACTGCACGCGCAGGTGCTCCGGCTCGAGAAACTCGGGGCGGGCGATCAGCGTGACGCGAGGGGCGCGGAAGATTTCCATGAAGGCAGGTGCCAGGTGTGAGGTGTCAGGTGTCAGGGCCGCGTGCGGCCAGGTCGACCTTGGGTGTTCCCCAGGCCGCGTTTCGCTCCGTGTCGCGCAGCCGCGCGGCGATGTCGGCGGGAATCGACGCGGCGTCGGAGCCGACCTTGAGGTCGGCGAGCGGCGACCAGTCGGGGGCGGGCAGGATCACGCCTGGATTCAGGATCGCCCGCGGGTCGTAGGCACGCTTGAGGTCCCCGAACAGTGCCATGACCTCACGGCCGTAGAAGCGTTCCAGCACTCCCGCCCGCAGCCGGCCCACGCCGTGCTCCCCGCTGGGCACACCGCCGAGGCGAACCAATAGGTCCGTGACGTCGTCGAAGAGCCCGGCCAGCGCCTCACGCCAGCCGGGCCGCGTCAGGTCGGGCAGCGCATTGACGTGGACGTGGCCATCGCCCGCATGCCCGAAGATGGCGACGGCAACGCGGTGGCGCTCGGCGGCGGAGCGAATGCCGGCGATGTAGGCGCCGAGCCGCTCGAGCGGGACGCAGCCGTCCTCGATCACCTGGAGCGAGCGCTGCGTGTCGGGCAACCGCGCGAGGGCGGGACTCGCGAGGTGGCGCACCGCCCACAATCTCTCGAGGCCCGTCCGATCCACCGCGGTCTCGACGTAGCTGATGAGCGCCTTCAGGCCGCGGACGGCGTCGCCGATCACCCCGCGCGCGGCGGCTGCCGTCTCACGCTCGAACTCAACCAGCAGCAGTCCCGCGAGCCCGGCGGGCAGCTCGGTCCCCGCGGCGCGCACGAAGCCGAGGAACGTCGCGTCGAGGAGCTCCACGGCGGACGGGTTCAGCGCCACCAGGTACGGGACCGCCTCGGCGAGCGATTCGAGGCTGGGGAAGCCGAGCACGGCTCCGGCCACGTCGGGCGGGATGGGCTCGAGCCGCCACTCCACCGCCGTCACGACCGCGAGCGTTCCTTCCGAGCCCACGAGCAGGTCGAGCTCGTCGCCGGTCTCCGCGAAGCGATGGAGGGCGTACCCGCTCGAGCTTTTCCGTGTGCGCGGGAAGGCGCGCCGGACGAGGTGTTGGCCTGCCGCGTCGAGCTGCCAGCGTGCCGTTCCGGGCAGGCCCCGTTCGAGCCGCCGCACGTCGCCGGCGGTGTCGACGATCTCGATTCCTGCGATCCAGTCGCGCACACTGCCGCAGCGCACGGAGCGGGGACCCGCCGCGTTCGTCGCCACGGCGCCTCCAGAGGTCGCGAAGGCGCTCGACGAAGGGTCCGGCGCGATGCGCAGGCCGAACGGACGCGCGGCTTCGTTCACCATTCCGATGGTGACCGAGGCACCGGCCTGGACGGTACGCCTGTGCCAGTCCGGCGTGAGCGCCTTGAAACTCATGCTCATGTCGACGACGATGCCCCGGCCGATGCTTCCGCCGGCCATCCCGCTTCCGGCCCCGCGCGGCACGAGCGGCGTCCCGGTCTCCCGGGCCCAGTGCACCAGCTGCCGCAGGTCTTCCACGCTCCGCGGCGTCGCCACGCCGGAGGGGAGGATGCGGTAGATGCCGCCTCCTTCGGAGTAGGCGGCGCGGATGCGCGGCTCGATGTGCAGCGCCGGCGGACGAGCGGTCAATGCCACGGCGGCAAAGTTACCACGCACGACGCGGCGCGCACCAATCGCCTTGACACCGCTCGGGGGCCGGGTGATGCTTGACCCGTTATGGCCGTCGAAGGCTCCCGCGCCCAACTGATTCGCATCGAGACCGATCGGCGTCTCGGTCACGAGTGGGACGAGTGGAACGGCCGGCCGTTGCCCGGCGGCGGTGACTTCTCCGCGCCAGCGGGGGTGTTCTTCCGGTATGCCGCGCTCACGATGGTGCTGGCGGTCGGCTTGGTGAGCATCGCGCTGTACCTGCTCGCTCCGCGCCTCGCGCTCCTCTCCCCCCGAGTCCCGAACGTGCTGGCGTGGGCGATCGCCCTCGCCGGCGGGGCCGCGTGCGTGTGGTTCGCGCTCCTGCTGCTCTCCTTCTATGGAAGCGTTCCGCTCCTGCCGGAGCGGCTGCTCGAGCGGGGACCCTACCTCCAGGTCATGAACGCGGTCTCCCGTGTGGCGCGCTGGTTCGGCCGTCGCGACTGGGTGGAGCACGCCGCTATCGACGTCTACAACTCGCTGGCGGAGCGGCGGGGACGTCGCGTGGGGAAGGGAGAGCTGCTCGTGCTGATCCCGCGGTGCCTGGCGAAGGAGGCGCTGGACGGCGTGCTCGCGATCGCCGGGCGCTACGAGGTGCCGGTGTTCGTCGCGACACGGGGCCAACTGGCCCGGCGCGTGATCCGGGAACGGCGGCCTCGTGCCGTGGTCGCCGTCGCGTGCGAGCGCGACATGATGACGGGCCTGCGCGACGTCGCCGGCAAGCTCCCCGTCCTCGGCCTCACCATGCAGCTCCCCAACGGGCCGTGCCGGGACGCCGTCCTCGACTTGGATCTGATGGACCGCTGGGTGCGCTCCCTCGCGGGCGCGTGATCCCTTCGGTCGCTAGGGCGACCCGAACTTCTCTTTCAGTTTCGCCACCAGCTGCTCGCCAAGCTTCGCGCCCGCGTGGTCGGGCGCGACCGGCATCTCGAGCTCGCGCTCCAGGCGCGACGGGTCGTAGCGCGGGCGGTACACCACCTCGAGCGTGAGCATGGTCTCGCCCGGCACGTAGGGGTCGGCCCAGCAGCGGATCTTCACCGTGCGCGCGAGATCCGACACGTCGGCGTCGCTGTGAATGGAGCGACGGGTCCCCGTGTCGTACCAGTGGCCCTCGAGATAGCCGTCGGGAGGGCTCGCGCGTTTCACGCCGAGGCTCTCCGCCGCCATGAGCGTCTTGAGGTAGGGAATGACGAGCTGCGGTCGCGTGACGAGCAGCACCGTGGTGGCCTGCGGAAACGGACGGAAGTCGGGACGGGCGGTGACGGGGGTGCAGGCGGCGAGAAGCATGGCAAAGGCGGAATGGCTAATGCGAAATGGGTGAGGCAACCGCATGCCATGCCGCATTTCGCATTTCGCATTTCGCATTAGTGCGCGTGGTCCTCGTCGTCATCATGATGGCCGTGCTCGTGCTCTCCCGAATCGGCGGCCTCGCCATGATGATGATGGTGACCTTGCGCCCGGTCCTGGATCTCGAGCTCGAGTGTGGCCGTGGGAACGCCGGCCGCGTGCTCGAACGCCAGGTCGCCGCCGATCATGCCGGTCCAGACGATCCCGACGAATCCGAACACGCTCAACGCGCGCAGCGCCAGCCGCTCGACCGGTTGCAGCTTGTCCCGCCGCCAGAGCTTGTAGACCAGCACAACCGTGAAGACGCTCATCGTCACGAGCGCCTGCGTCTCGTGCTGCTCCATGAGCCGGTGAATCCCAGGCCCGTGGTCGATCATGTCCTCGGCCTGCAGGCCCGCGACGACCGCCGCCCATCCGCCGACGACCCCGGCCCAGAGCGTCCAGAGCGCGGCTGCCTCGAGGGACGCGCGCTTCGTCTTCCACGCCGCCAGATCGAATAGCACCGTGACGAACAGCAGGGCCGCGGGGAAGTCGTTCAACGCCGCGTGAAGGCTGGGCCAGTCGTATCCGAACAGATACACGAGGCGGCTCCGGAGTTAGAGACCGAGATGGGACGGCGTGGGAGGATCGACGGAGTAGTCGTAGAAGCCCTTGCCGCCCTTTCGTCCCGTCATGCCGGCCAGCACCATGCGCCGGAGCAGGGGCGGCGGGGCGTAGCGCGCTTCGCGGTACTCGTCGAACATGATCTCCGCGATGCTCGCGGTCGTGTCGAGCCCCACGAAGTCGAGCAGCGTGAGGGGCCCCATTGGATGCGCGCAACCGAGCTGCATCGCCTTGTCGATGTCCGCCACGCTCGCGACGCGGCGCTCCACCGCGCGGATGGCGTCGAGTAGGTACGGCACGAGGAGCAGGTTGACGATGAAGCCCGGGGTGTCCTTGGCGGCCACGGCGTCCTTGCCGAGCGAGCGCGCGAAGGCAAAGGCCCGGTCGAAGGTGGCGTCGGAGGTCGTCACGGCGCGCACCACCTCGACGAGCGGCATGAGCGGCACGGGATTGAAGAAATGCAGCCCCACGAACCGGTCGGGACGCTTGGTCACCGCAGCCATCGCGGCGATCGCGAGGCTCGACGTGTTCGACGCGAAGATCGCGCCGGGGCTCGAGATACCGTCCAGCTCTTTCCACAGCGCATTCTTTACGCCGAGGTTCTCGGTGACCGCCTCAACGATGACGTCGCAGTCCTTGAGATCGGCGGTGGTGGTGGTGAAGGCGAGGCGCTTGAGCGCGGCGTCGCGAACGGCGCCGGTCAACTTCTGCTTCTCGACGAGCTTGGCGAGCGATTTCTCGATGCCGGCACGCGCGCGGGTCCAGATCTCCGGGGCCACATCGCGCACCAGCGTGTCGTAGCCCGCCGTAGCCGCGACCTGCGCGATCCCGCTCCCCATGAGCCCGCAGCCCAGCACCCCTACTCGGCGGATCTCGGGCACGGCGCTAACCCCTCCGCTGACCGCGGGGCGTCGCCCCGGGGTCCAGCAGGCCCTTCAGCTCATCCGCCAACCGGCTCAGCGCGCTCAACCCCGATCCGGCGGGCAGGTGCTCCGGGCGGATCTCCCCGCGCTCGAGGCGGTCCAGCAGCTGCTCGAGGCCGATGTGCACCCGCTCGCCGTCGCGTCGCTGGCCCCGCGCGTGCGCGACGGCGGCGAGCGCGCCGATGGCGAGGGGGAGCGCGATCCAGGGAAACAGGACGCCCATGGCGGGGGCGAGCGCCGTCGCCGCCGCCCCGAATCCGATCAACGTGGCGGCTCCCGCGATGCGGTGGCGGCGCAGGTTGCCGACGTCCGCCTGAAGCCGCACGTGGCAGTACCCGGTCTCGAGCGGCGTCACCTGTACCACCACCTCGGCGGCCCGGGCCAGAGCGAACTGTTTGCCGCCTGCACTGAAGGCCCGTTGCAGCGACGCGAACGCCCCGGCCTTGGGCTCCCAGGTGGTGTAGTCGGCGAAGCGCCGCTTCAGCTGCAACAGCTCTTCCTGATCGAGCACCACGGCGATCGCGCGTTCGATGCTCTGGCGGTCGCCCGGCACCACGCGAGCCGCGCCCAGCGTGCCGGCCCCAGCGAGCCATTCGAGCAGCCCGCGCTCCGTGCCGACCGAGCGAGTGTCCTCGTCGATCAGCGCCTGTTGGAGGTAGCGCGCCGGGATCCCGACGTCCTTGCCGAGCGCCACCACCTCGTCGCGCGTCAGCCCCTCGCCGATGTCGCGCTCCTGGGCCTGCAGCTCGGCGGCGCGCTTGATGATGCGCTCGAGGGCGTCGCGGTCGATCAGCTCTCCGGCCACGCTAGGCCTTGACCCTCGTGTCGCTCCGGGCGGGCGGCAGCGCTTCGCCCGACGCCACCTGAGGCAGGGCGGGGACCGGCGCCTCGGCCTTCTTGCCGATCGCGTCCAGGAATCCCTTGAACAGGTCGATGGGAATCGGGAAGATCGTGGTCGAGTTGTTCTCGGAGGCGATCTCGGTGACCGTCTGGAGGTAGCGGAGCTGGATGGCCGCGGGCTCGCTCCCGATCACGTGCGCGGCCTGCGCCAGCTTTTCCGAGGCCTGCAGCTCTCCCTCGGCATTGATGACCTTGGCGCGGCGCTCCCGCTCCGCTTCCGCCTGCCGCGCGATGGCGCGCTTCATCTCGGGCGGGAGGTCCACGTCCTTCACCTCTACGGCCGACACCTCGACGCCCCACCCTTCCGTGCGCTTGTCGATGATGTCCTTCAGAATGTCGTTGATCTTCTCGCGATTCATCAGGAGCTCGTCGAGCTCCGTCTCGCCGAGGACGGAGCGCAGCGTGGTCTGGGCGAGCTGGCTCGTGGCGTAGAGGTAGTTCTCGACGCCGATGACCGCCTTCACGGCGTCCTGCACCCGCATGTAGAGCACGGCGTTAACCTTGATCGAGATGTTGTCGCGCGTGATCACGTCCTGCGGCGGGATGTCCATCGCGACCACGCGCAGCGACACCTTCTGCATCTTGGCGAAGAGCGGCGGCAGGAAAATCAGCCCCGGGCCCTTCGCGCCCCACGAGCGGCCGAGGAAGAAGTAGACCGCGCGCTCGTACTCGCGCAGCACGCGCAGCCCCGAGAAGAGGTACAGGATGATCGCGCCGAGCGCGGGGACCATGAATGCGCCCATGAAGAGTCTCCTCAGGCCGGGTAGGCTTCGACGATGACGGCCGCGCCCTGGCCGCCGCCAATGCAGGCGGCGCCGAGCCCGAACCGCTGCTTCCGCTGGCGCAGCGCGTGAAGCAGGTGGATGGTGATGCGGGTGCCCGAGGCCGCCAGGGGGTGCCCGATTGCGATCGCGCCACCGTGTACGTTGGTCTTCCCGCGGTCGAGCCCCAGTTCTTTCTCCACGGCAAGGTACTGCGGGGAGAACGCCTCGTTCACCTCGACCAGGTCCATCTGTTCGAGCGTCATACCCGCCTTGGCGAGCGCCTTGCGGGCGGCGGGCGCCGGCCCGATGCCCATGATGCTCGGCTCCACGCCGACGACGCCCCACGCGACCAGGCGGCCGAGCGGCTTGGCGCCGTGAGCCTTGGCGAACCCTTCGCTCGCGATCACGGTCGCAGCCGCGCCGTCCACTATCCCCGACGCGTTTCCCGCGGTGACCAGCCCGTCCTTCTTGAAGTAGGGCTTGAGCGCGAGCAGCCCGTCGAGCGTCGAGTTGGGACGCATGTGCTCGTCGCTCCGAAACTCCGTAGTCTCGCCCTTTTTTCCTTTCACCGGCACCGGCACGACTTCATCCTGGAATACGCACGCGTCCCACGCCTGTTTGGCGCGCTGCTGGGACCCGAGCGCCACCTCGTCCACTTCGCGGCGGGTGAGATGATAGCGCTCGGCCAGCCGTTCGGCGGTCTCGGCCATGGAGAGGCCGCACTCGGGGTCCTTCAGCGCTTCCCACAGCGAGTCTTCGAGCGGGGCAGCTGGCCCGAGACGGATGCCCCACCGCGCGCCGCGCACCACGTGGGGGGCCTGACTCATCGACTCCGTCCCGCCCGCCAGCACCGCCTGAGCCTCGCCGAGCAGGATGAGCTGCGCGCCCTGGGTGATCGACTCGAAGCCCGAGCCACACAGGCGATTGACCGTTACCGCGGGGACTTCGATCGGCAAACCTGCCTTGAGTGCGATGTGCCGGGCGCAATAGATCGCGTCGGCCGAGGTCTGGAGGGCGTTGCCGAAGATGCTGTGGCCGACCTCCGCTCCGGGAACGCCCGAGCGCTCGAGCGCCGATCGCGCCGCTACGGCGCCCAGCTCGATCGCCGAGAGGTCCTTGAGTGTCCCGCCGAACGCGCCGAAGCCGGTGCGGACGCCTGAGAGGAAGACGACGTCTTGGGTGGAGCCTTGGGTCTTCACTGGTGGGACTCCGCTTGCATCGCTAGACGGCGCAATATGGTCGGAAGGGAGGGGGGAAGGAAGCGGTCAGAGTGCCGCAGCCACGGCCTGCGCTACTTCACGTGTCGTGGCCTTTCCCCCCACATCAGGGGTCCGCGCTCCGGCCGCCAGAGCCTCGCGCACCGCCCGCTCGACCGCTCGTGCCGCCTCCTCCTGACCCAGCTGCTCCAGCATGAGCGCTCCCGCAAGAATGGCGGCGATAGGGTTCGCGACGCCCTTGCCCGCGATCGCCGGTGCCGATCCGTGCACCGGCTCGAACAACCCCACATGCCCGGGATGAAGATTGGCACTCGCCGCGAGCCCGAGCCCACCGACCAGCGCCGCGCCCAGGTCCGACACGATGTCACCGAACAGATTATTCGTGACGATCACGTCGAACCGCTCGGGCTCTCGTACCAGCTCGAGCGCGAGCGTGTCGATGTAGCGGTGCTCGGCCTGGATGTTCGCATACCCGGCTGCCGCGAGCTTGAACTGCTCCTGCCACACCTGATGCGCCGGGATTGCGTTCGACTTGTCGCTCATCGTCACCCGCTTGCGGCCGTGCGCCGCCGCCCACGCGAAGGCTGCTCGAATGATCCGCTCGACGCCACGGGCGGTGTTCACCTCTTCGGCGACGAACTCGTCTCCGGAGCGATGCCCCCGGCCCAGATACAACCCCTCCGAATTTTCGCGGAAGATCACGAAGTCGATCCCGCCTGCTACCGCCCCTGACCGCCCCTGACCGCTCTTCACCGCCCTGAGGTCGGGGTGGAGCAGCTGCACGGGGCGGAAGTTGATGTACAGATCGAGGCGCGTACGGAGTCCGAGCAGGATGTCGCGTGCATGCTCGTTGCCGGGGACTCGTGGATCGCCGAACGCGCCGACGAAAATGGCGTCCACGTCGTCCCGCACGTGGCGGAAGGCGTCTTCGGGAAGCGTTTCTCGCGTCTTGAGGTAGTGATCGGCTCCGTACGGAAGGCGTTCCCACGCGATGCGGTACTTGTGCTGCGCGGCGGCTCGGTCGAGTACCGGTATCGCCGCTTCGATCACCTCGGGGCCGATCCCGTCACCGGCGATGACCGCTACCCGGGCTGTTGACCCCGGGGCGTCGCCCCGGGGTCGGGGTCCCGGGGCGGTGCCCCGGGGTACTCGGGGGCTCACTCGAACCCCGTGGACCGCCCGCAGCTCACGCAGTAGGCCCACGCCACGTCGACTTCGCTGCCGCACGCGGGGCAGCGCAGCTCTCCCGACGGCGGCTGCCCGCAATGCGGGCAGAAATTCACCTTGCGGGCGGCTGGCAGCGTGCCGCCACAGTAGGCGCACTGGGGCGACGATGCTTCGGACTCGTCGAAGGAGAAGTGCGAACCGCTAGGGGCAACGTCCGGCTCGTCATCCTCGTGCTCCTCGTCGGGTGCCACCGACGCAATCGGCACGGGATCGGGCAGCGGTGGGGCAAACGCCCGCTCGGCTTTGAGGAACCGCTCAGCGGCGAGCCGGTTGATCAGCACCTGAGCATCGGGGAAGCTGCGAAATACTCCGGGATCGGGGTTCAGCGACTCGGTCTCGCGACGCAGCGCCTCCTGAACGTCGGCGGGCTCGAGCTGCGCGTAGCCCCGCTCTCCCGCGAGCAGGCGGAGCACGGTCATCTCGTAGTCCTGATGCGTGGCCACGTTCAGGCGCGCCCGGTTCGAGCGGTAGGGCACCAGGCGCTCGTACAGCTCGGCCGCGATGAACGGGACCGCCAGCCTCCCCGGACCGGCAGCCACGAGCGACTCGACGAGTCGTCCAAACAGCCGATCCAGCTCGTCAGCCACGCAGCAGCACCCTTCCCCCTTCCCTCGTCCCTTGTCCCCCTATCGCCATTCCTTCACCCATCGGTCATACAGGACCGGCGTCACTCCCCCTTGCTCCAAGACCTCGATACCCGATGGATCGCGGTACGCTTTCCGATAGAACACGTGCGTCACGCCCGAATTGATGATGAGCTTGGCGCACATGATGCACGGCGACGCACTGATGAACATGACCTTGTCGCGCGTGGCCCCCGGCGCCTTCACCAGCGCGTTCATCTCCGAGTGGATGCACCCGCAGCTCCCCGGCACGGCGGAGTCGCATCGGTTCGGCAGCCCGCGCGCGTTGCCGTTATAGCCGATCGCCAGGACGTTCTCGAGCCGCTGATCCGTGACGACGGAGCCGACCTGGAGGCGCGCGCAGGTGGAGCGCTTCGCCAGCTCCTCGGCCATGCGCATGTAGACCTCGTACAGGGGGATGCGCGCGACCGGCGGCGCGGCCGCTCCGTCGTCGAGCATGTTCAGGTCGTGCGTATTGGCGACGACGCCGTCTTTAGGAACGCTCATGCAGCTCCAGGTCGGGATCGTAGGTGGTAAGGGATCCGCGGGTGCGCGCCTGCGCCAGCCAGGCGTCGAACCCCGAGGGAATGAGTCCGTTCGAGCGCTCCTGCCGCTCGGCGGCCCGCATCGCGAGCGCGTTGGCGTATTCGTTTTTGGGGTGGCCGGCGTGCCCGCGCACCCATTTCCATTCAATGGTGTGGCCCGCAGCCGCCTGCACCAGCTTCTGCCACAGCTCCAGATTCTCGATCGCGCCGCCTTTGCGGCGCCACCCGCGCGACTCCCAGTCCCGCACCCAGGACGACATCCCTTTGATGAGGTATTCGGAATCGGAGACGTAGACCACGCTGGCCTTCTGCCACTGCCGTCGCAGCCACTCGAGCGTCGCGATCGCACCCGCGAGCGCCATCTTCTGATTCGTCGTGTTGGGCGAGCACTCGAAGAAATCCCACCGCGCCACGCTGTCACCCGCCGGCGCCTCGACCAGCGCCGCGTTGCCCCCCGGATTGGGAGGCTCCCGGCCGTTGCCAAGACAGCTCTCGTCGGCGTGGACCAGCACCCGCAGCGGCGCCATCTCAGGGCTGGATCACGACGGGGATCACGGCGTGCAGCAGGATCTCCTCCGCGTGCGAGACCTGGACCGCGCCGCGGCCGCGGCGCTCGGGCTCGAGGTGCGCCCCCGCGAACAGCGCGTCGCACCCGACCCGCTCGATGACGCGTGCGACCACCTGGCCGGCCTGCCCTTGCTCGACGTGTGTCGTGAACGCGACGCGCTGCAGCGACAAGGCTGCCTCGGCCATCCCCACCACCCCAAGTCCCGTATCGCGCCGGTCGGCGGCGTGGATGACGTGGACCGTCGCGCCGACGACGCTCGCGAACCGCACGGCGAGCGCAAGTGCGTGCTGGCTCGCGGCGCGGCCGTCGTACGCCACCGCGCACGACCGCATCGGCGTTGCACGGCCCGCGCAGACGACGACGCAGCGGTCCGCGCGACGGATCAGGGCGGTCACCGTGCGGCCGAGCGGTTCGGTCGCCGCCATTCCCCGCCGCCCAACCAGCACCGCGTCGGCCTGCTCAGCGACCGCGACGAGCACGTCGTCGGCGGGACCGCTCGCCTCGACCGTCTCCCCCTCCAGGCCGTCGCTCTCGAGGCGCTCATGTGCCCGCTCGAGCATCGCCGACCCGTCGGCCGAGTCGTCGTCATGCGCGTATACCAGGACGATCGTGCTGCCGAAGCGCTTCCCCAGGACCACCGCCTGCTCGAGCGCCACATCGGCTCGCACGCTCCCGTCGAGTCCGACCACGAGGCGCGTGAACATCGCTAGGGCAGCACCGCGAACCGCTCGAGGTCGCGCAACCGGAAGGCGAGCGTCTCCCCCGTCATCGGCAGCCTCGCTTCGAGCAGCTCGCCCCGGGCTTCGGTGTCGAGGCGTAGCGCGACCACCACGTACTCGGTGCCCCGGCGCTGCAGGACCACCCGCCGGTGCTCGCGCACGGCGCGCTCCAGGGCGTCGAGAGCCTGCGGTGAGAGGGCGCGGAATTCCTCGATCGGCGGCACGCGCGCCTCTAGCGCACGTCGATCCGGCCGGGCGACCCCGCCAGGACCCGTCCGATGACCGCGGCGGCCGGCGTACGCTCGCGGCCGAGCGCCGCGACCAGAGCATCGAGCCCCTCTGCGGGCACCGCGATCAACAGGCCCCCCGATGTCTGCGCGTCGGCGAGCAGCAGCCGCGTCGTCGCGTCGACGGCAGCGTCGAACCTCGTGGCGCCGGCCACACTCTCCTGATTGCGTCTCGAGCCCCCCGACACCGCACCCCGCTGGGCCAGGTCGCGCGCCAGCGGGAGCATCGGCACCTCCGCGCTCGCGAGCTCGGCCGCCGCGCCGCTCGCGCGCAGCAGGCTGTTCAGATGGCCCAGGAGCCCGAATCCCGTGACGTCGGTGGCAGCATGCACACCAACGGACAGCATCGCCCGCGCGGCGCCCGCGTTGAGCGTCGTCATCGCGGCGACAGCCGGTGCGATGTCCGCCTCCGTGGCCAGGTCGCGCTTGAGCGCGGTGGAGAGCACTCCGGTTCCGATCGGCTTCGTAAGCACGAGAGCGTCGCCGGGCCGCGCCCCCGCGTTCGTCACCACCCGCTCGGGGTGCGCCTCGCCGATCGCCACCATGCCGAACTTGGGCTCGGGATCGTCCACCGAATGCCCACCCAGCACGAAGGCGCCCGCCTCGCGCACGATATCGGCCGCGCCACGCAGCACCTCGCCCAGCAGGTCGAACGGCAGGGTATCGCGCGGCCAGCCGACGAGGTTCAGTCCGAACAACGGGGTGGCCCCCATCGCGTACAGGTCCGAGAACGCATTCGCCGCCGCGATGCGCCCGAAGTCGTACGCCGAATCGACGATGGGCGTGAAGAAATCCACCGTGGCCACGAGCGCGCGATCGGGCGCCAGCTGAAACACCGCGGCGTCGTCGCGGGTCGCAGCGTCTACCAGAATCCGGGGGTCGGCTGCGACTGGAATGTGGCCGAGGACCTGCGCCAGCTCGGACGGACCGAGCTTGCATGCGCACCCCGCGCCATGCGACAGGGACGTGAGTCGGGCGATCGTCGCGGGATGCGGGGGCATGGATCACCGAAGATAGCCTATCCCAGCCTCCAGGCGAGGAGCGCCCCGGCTACGACGTAGCGCGCGACCATGGCGCAGACTGCGACGAGCGTCGCGCGAGTGGTCGCATCGCGCGCAGGATCGCCCGCAGCGGCGGCGATCGCTCCGATCAGCCCAAAGACGAGCCACCATTCCCCGCGCCCGAGCGAGTTGAACCACAACGACCCGAGCAACGTCACCACGAACGCCTCGGCGGCGCGCCACGCGAGCGCGCGGCGCGACGGGACGTCCGTGCCGAGGACTCGGGCGATGCCGAGCGCCGCCACCGCGAACCACGCCGCGACGGCGAGCCATGCGACGATCAGGCGCCCGAGCGTCACGACCCGCCGCGGCGGTTGGGCGCGACGTATCCCGGGCCCCTGAGCCCCCGGCCGGGACGCGCCGCCGTGAGCCTGCCGTGGTCCAGCACTTCCTGACCGTTGACGAAGACATACGCGACACCGGTGGAGGGCTGGTGCGGTTGCTCGAACGTCGCCCGATCCGCCACCGTGGCCGGATCGAATACGGTGACATCCGCGAACATGCCGCGCCGCAGGAGTCCGCGGCCACGCAGGCCGACACGCTGCGCCGCAAGAGACGTCATCTTCCGGATCGCCGTCTCGAGCGGGAGGACGCCGAGGTCGCGCACGTAGTGCCCCAGGATGCGGGTGAATGAGCCGTACGCGCGGGGGTGTGTGCTGAGGGCGCCGAACGGCCCATCGGGTGCGACGCCGTTCGCGTCGGTGTTGACCGCTACCCACCACGTGGCGAGCGCCGCACGCACGTCGGACTCGCTCATCACGAAGTAGATGGCGTCGGTGCGCTGGCCCCCTTCGGCGAGCAGGATGTCGAACATCGTTTCGACGGGATCACGGTGGCGGGCCGCCGCGATCTCGCTCAGTCGCTTTCCCTGGAGCGCCCGCAGCGAATCCTGGAACACCCCGGCTATCAGGACACCGCTGGCGCCTCCCGCCTCGTGATAGAACCCCTCGACGTCACCGGGCGGGTGCAGAATCTCCTCCCGGAGCCGGGCTCGTGTGGCGGGATGGCGTAGCCGCGCCAGCAACGAATCCATCCCGCCGCTTTCGGCCCAGGGGGGGACCGCCGCATCGAGTGAGGTGAGGGCGGCGACGTAGGGATACTGGTCCGCGGTGATGTCGAGGCCCGCCGCCCTGGCCGAGTCGATGCGGGCGAGTACGCTCGGCATCCGACCCCAGCTCGCGCGTCCCGCCACCTTCAGGTGGAAGATCTCGACCGGGATCGCCGCCTCCCGGGCGATGCGGAACGCCTCGTCGAGCGCGGCATCGATGCGGGCTCCCTCGTTCCTCATGTGTGTCGCGTACACGCCGCCGTGCAGCCTCGCGGCCCGGGCGAGGGTGACGAGCTCCTCGGTGGACGCGTAGCTCGCCGGGGCGTACTCGAGGGCGCTCGAGAGACCGAGCGCGCCCTGGCGCATGGTGGCCTCGACGAGGGCTGTCATTCCGGACAGCTCGTCGGCGGTGGCGGGCCGGTTGGCGTTCCCCATCACCGCCTTCCGCACCTGCGTCGCGCCCACGAATGTCGCGAGGTTGACCGCGGAGCCGGTTCGGGCGAAGTGCGCGAAGTAACCGTCCAGGTCCCGCCAATCCTCCTGCAGGTGGTACTTCTTCATGAAGTCGGAGTCTTCCGCGGTGAGCGCATCGGTGAGCGGGGCGACCGACGTGCCCTCGCCTGTCACCTCGGTCGTGATGCCCTGGGTCACCTTGCTCAATACCCGGTTGTCCACGAGGACGTTGATCTCCGATTGACCCATCATGTCGATGAATCCCGGCGCCACGACGAGCCCTGAGACGTCCAGCGTCTCGCGCGCGGCTACATCGGGAAGGAAACCAACGCCCGCGATGCGGTCGCCCCGCATCGCGAGGTCGCCGCGGTAGCGGGGGTTGCCCGTCCCGTCCACGATCCAGCCCCCGCGCAGCAGCACGTCCACGGGTCCCCGCGGCCGCCTCCCGCAGCCGGCGAGCAACACGAGCCCTGCGAGGGCGACCCTCAGTGTCGCCATGCGCTCCTCAGCGAATCGGGATACACGATCCGTCCCCGGGTCATGACCCAGGCGATGTCACGCGTCGCGGCGATGTCGTCCACGGGGTTCGAATTCAGCGCCACGAGATCGGCCACGGCGCCGGGAGCGATGTGGCCGAGGGAGTCGGCGTGGAGCAGCTGCGCGGCGGAGCGGGTGGCTGCGCCGATCGCCTCGAGTGGCGTGAACCCGGCAAGCACGAGTTGCTCCAGCTCGTCGTGCAAGGCCGCCCCGGGGACGAGCAGCGGGCCTGCTGCGCCGCTCCCGGCGGCCACGGCGCCGCCGGCCTCCTTGAACTCGCGCACGAACTGATTCTGGCGTACGCGCGCGCGGCGAAACGCCGCGAAGTCGCCCGGACCCCAACCGGTGCTGCGCAACAGGACGGACACGTCACGCACCCGGGCTTCGCCCGCCGGCACGTCTTGCATCGTTGGCCGGGCGAGCAGGGCGGGGTCGCTCGCCCGCGCCAGCACCTCGTGGACGGCGAGGGTCGGCACGAGTACGACGCGCGCCGCGGCCAGGGTTCGCGCCGCACGCGCGACGCTCGCCGAATCGAGCAGACCCCACGCCGTCTCCTCCGCGGTCCAGCCGGCGAGCGGCCGCTCGTAAGCGCGGACGAACGGCGTGGGATCGGGCGCGGCCACACCCACCACGCCCGCGAGCTGCTCGAGCGAGATGGCTCCCGCGCGCGCCATGCTCAGCGCGTCCACCTGTCCGGGATGCGCCGCGACTGGCAGCCGCAGAGTCGCGGCCTCCTCCATCAGCGGTCGCAGCAGCGCCGGCGTGATGCCGCTCGAAACGGCGACGTAGTCGACCCCCACCACGGCCAGATGGTCCACGGCTTTGCGGGCCGCGGCGCCGCTCGTGACCCGGGTCGCGCGAGGGTCGAAGGGCGGGTCGCCGTCGATCGGCGGTCCCGACGTGAACATGCGCGGCCCGAGAATGGTGACGAGTCCAAGCTCATTCTTGAGCGCCACGGCCGAGTCGCCCGCGCCACCGAAGTCCCGCACAGTAGTCACGCCCCACGCGAGGTAGCGTTGCGCCGCCCATCGCTCCACCATGGCGTGAGCATCGATCAGGCCGGGGATGATCGTCTTGCCCGCGACGTCGACGTGAACGGCGCCGGACGGCACGTCGACCTCACCGGCACGTCCCACCGCCGTGATATGGCCCGCCTCGATGAGGATCACCGAGCCGGCGATGGGCTTGCCGCCGGAGCCGTCGAGTAGCGTCGCTCCATCGAGCGCGGTCACCCCTCCGCCGGACGGAGCGCAGGCGGCGAGCCCGGCGAGCGCGGCGGCGACCGTCCAGCGGCAGCTCACTTCGGGTCCGCCGACGTGTGGTCGTGGATGATGAGCCAGCGGTCCCCGTGCTTTACGAAGATCAGGGTGAAGGGACCGCTCGCTACCACCTGCTCCCCGCGATGCAGCGCGAAGCGGGCGGTACATAGTGCGAGGTCGGTGGTGAGGGTGCGCACGCGCAACTCGTCGTACGAGAGCGAGTCTCGCGAGCGGCCCGGCGCAAAATAGCCGGCCTGGTAGTGATCGTAGAGTTGCTGCCAGCCGTACTGCACGTGCCCGCCCGCCACGAAGCTCGTGAGCGAGTCGCGCGCGTAGTCACTCATGAACGCCGCGAGGTCGCCCCGATTCCACGCCGCGGCGCTGTGATCCAGCACCGCGGCGATTTCACGCGGCGGATCGCTCCGGGGGGCTGGAGGTGCCGTGCACGCCGTGGTCCACCAGAGCGCCGCGACCGCCCAACAAACGCGTCGCGGGAGCGCCCCGACGAAACGGTTGTTGCCGCTCGGAGGGCGCTCCCGCGATGTGTGGTCGAACTGTCTTAGCGGCGACGCCGGCGCGCTGGCTTCCGCTTCGCCTTGGGGCGGCGGGCCTTGGCCTTCGGCCGCCGTGCGGGCCGTTTGCGGGACTTCTTCGCCTTGGGGCGTGCGGCTTTCTTCTTCCTGGGGGCCGCACGTTTCGGCTTCGGAGCACCCATGCTCGGCTCCCCCGCCATCGGGGAGGACATGGGCGCCGGCGGCGTAGCCGGCGTCGATGGGATCATCGGCTCCATCATACCGGGGCCTGTCCAGCCACTCTCCGAGAAGTCGGCTTGCTCGAGCATCGGATCTCTCCTCCACCTGGGTTGTCCGTGAGCGTGGCCTATAGCTTACCGCGGGAAGCCTTCAACGCAAGTGACGCTGTGGGATCCGTGCCCGCCCCGCCGCTCCGCGGGCGGTATCGCATCATTGGCCGTGCCTGAGTGTGACAAGTTAGCTTGACAACGGTAGTTACGAACACTTAGGTTCGCGCCGCTATGACCCGTCTCTCGAGGGTTGGCGTCACACTGCTTCTCGCGTTTCCCGGCGACGCGCTCGCCCAGAACGTGATCGAAGTGCAGGTGGCACCCCCTTCGATGACGCTCCGGATCGGCGAACGCTCCGGGCTCCTCGCGACCGCGTTCGACCGCGCCGGCAACGTCATCCCCACCGTGAAGGTGCTCTGGTCGTCCAACAACCTCCAGGTCGCCAAGGTCGACAACAACGGGACGGTCACGGGCGTTGCGAACGGGGTCGCGATCATCGAGGCCCGCGTGGGCTCGCGCAGGGGAACCGCTGCGGTGCAGGTCGTTGGCGGGGCTCCTCCTTCCTCCACGGGCGCCCAGGCCGGGGTCCCCGCGGCGGCTGCGGCCTCCGACGCGTCGCTCGCCGGCCAGCCGCCTGGGTCCGGTGCGGCGACACAGCTGCGGATCGAGCCGCCGACCGTCTACCTGCTGCCGTCGGAGAATGTTCGGGCCGCGCCGCGCGCGCTCAAGGACGACGGCTCCCCGGCGGCGCCCGTCGGCGTTACGTGGAAATCCCTGCGCCCGGACATCGCGAGCGTCGACGCCAACGGCTTCGTGATCGCGCTGGGCGTGGGTCAGGGCACCATCCAGGTGAGCAGCGCGAGCGGTCTCACCGCTACTGCGCCGGTCGTCGTGCAACAGGCCGACTTCACCATCCGGGAGCAGGGACCGATCGTCATCGGGCCGAACCAGGCCGACACGCTGCACGTCGTCGTGCCCACGCAGGGAGGTCGGTCCATCAATCCCCTCGCCCTGCAATGGATGTCCAGCGACCCCAACGTCGCCCGCGTGAACCTGACGGGCATTGTGAGCGCGGTAAATCCGGGCCGGGCGACGCTCACCGTCTCCGGCCTGCTCGAAACGAAGACCGTGGACGTCGTTGTCCATCGCCCCGTCGAGCTCCTGGCGGTCCGCCCCCGGTGGCAGGACACGGTGCTGCTCCCCGTGCAGGGTTCCGCCAAGTTCGAGGCGCAGGCCCTCGGCTCGGACCGCACCCCGATCCCCGAGGCTCCGGTGTCGTGGTCGGTGACCGATACGAGCATCGCGAGCTTCGACGCGACGACGAATCAGCTCACGGGAAGAGCGCCGGGGAAGACGCAGCTCGTGGCGAAAGGACCGGGGCCGGGCCTCTCCGTCGCCTGGACGGTGCGGGTGATCGCGGCTGCGGTGAGGCTCTCGATCGCCCGGCTGGGACTGCCGCTGAACCGTCGCTATCCGGTGAAGGCGACCTATACCGACAGCGCCGGAGCCGTGATCGGCCCTGCCACGGGTGCCGTCTGGGCCTCCGACAATGCTCAGGTCGCGACGGTGGCCGATGACGGGACGATAACTACCACGGGGTACGGTCACGCGCGGGTGACGGCGACCGCGCCGGGCGGCAATCGCGCCAGCGTGGACGTGTTCGTGCAGGGCGAGTTCGGCTTCGTCAGCTCCCGCTCGGGCCGCTTTCAGCTCTATACGGTGGAGCGGTCGAACGTGACGCAACCGCGCCGGGTCGGCGACGACACCGTGGAGGTCACCGAGCCGGCGTTCTCCCCCGACGGCTCGCGCATCGCGTTTGCTTCGACCCTCGCCGGAGGTCGGCCTGCGCTCTACGTGATGGACGCGGACGGCACCGCTGCCGTGCGAGTCACCAGGTCCGCCGCCACCGACGCCCATCCCCAGTTCACGGCGGACGGCACGGCGCTGGTGTTCCAGAGCGACCGCAGCGGGCATGCCCAGATCTGGTTGCAGCGGATCAGCGGAGGTGAGGCGACCCAGCTGACGCAGGAGCCGGCGGCGAACTCGCTTCCCACCGTCTCATTCGACGGCGAGACCATCGCGTACGTATCGACGCGCGACGGCGGCACGAACATCTGGCTGATGGCGAAGGACGGGTCCAACCAGCGGGCGTTCACGCGGCTGGCGAGCGGGGCCAGGGCGACCTCGCCCCACTTTCTGCGCGACGGCTCGCTCACGTACCTCGTGACCGGGAAGGAGAACGGCCGCGCGATCACGCAGGTGATCAAGGCCGACGTCGCCAGCGGGCGCAGCGCCCCGCTCACCGGTGCGGACCTCGCGATCGCGGACTTCGGCGTGTCGCCGAGCGGCGATATGCTCGCCCTGGTCGTCAGCGTGCAGGTGAGCAACAAACCCTTCTTCCGGATCTACCTGCAACCCACGACGGCGGGGGGGAGCGCGACGCCCCTGCCGACGACCGGCCCCGAATACCAGGTGACGCCGACGTTCATGCCGTAGCATGCTCGCCTGCGCCATCCGCGCGACCGGCGGTCTCGACCAGATCCAGGTCCTCGACATCCGCAGCGCCACCCCGGACGGCCCGCTCGAAGCGGGGCAGGTCCGTGTGTCGCTCAGGGCGGCGGCGCTCAATCACCTCGACCTCTTCG
>Ga0335085_10004322_pt1 | contig 23682 bp, 22 predicted proteins | sample Lox_Sample_45_FD_206712 | JGI IMG/M metagenome (GOLD analysis project Ga0335085, IMG submission 206712) | Soil microbial communities from Loxahatchee National Wildlife Refuge, Florida, United States - Lox_Sample_4.5 | ecosystem: Environmental > Terrestrial > Soil > Wetlands | place: USA...
CCATCACTTCTTCCGGCACGGAAACGACAATGGGCGAAAAATTCAGGATGCCGACGATGCCCGCCTGTACGAGTTGATTGACCACTTCTTGTGCGGCCACGGCGGGAACGGTCAGGATGGCCATTTTCACGCCGTGCTTGTGAACAAAGTCCTTTAGCTCATCCATTCCCAGGATGGGCTGCTTGATTTGTTTGTCGCGGCGGCGTTTCGGTTCCGCATCGAACGCCGCGGCGATTTCAAAACCTTCCTTTTCGAATCCGCGATAGGACAGCAACGCGAGGCCGAGATTGCCCACGCCCACCAGGACGACCGGCTGTAAGCTCGTGGTGCCCAGCTCGTCGGAAATCATCTTGGACAGTTCCGCGACATCGTATCCCAGGCCGCGGGTGCCGAACTGGCCGAAATAGGCAAGATCCTTGCGCAGCTGGGTTGGTTTGACGCCCGCCACCTTCGCGAGCGCCTCGCTGGACACGGTTTGCATGTTGTTATCCTTCAAGCGCGCAAGACAGCGCAGATACACCGACAGGCGGTAAATCGTCTTGCGCGGAATCTCTGGAGAATCCTTTTTCAATTAGGCGAGAAATAGTGAAATCTCAAAGGTGAATCAACCACGAATGCACACGAATGACCACAAATCATTAAAGCTGAATTCCATTTCCTCATTTGTGTGCATTTGTGTTCATTCGTGGTTCAAGCAATTCCGTAATCGCCCGTGCCGCGCGTTTCGAGGCGCCGGGACCGCCAAGCGAAGCGACCACTTGAGCCAGCTTCGCTTGAATGGCTTTCCGACGCGGGTCGTCCTGGAGCAATGCGAGGGCGGCTCGCGAAATATTTTCAGGCGTGGCCGCGTTTTGGATGAACTCCGGGAATACTTCTTCGTTCGCGATGATGTCCGGCATGGTGAACCATTTTGATTTGATGAGGCCGATCTTGAGGGCAACACCGAGCAAATGCTTTTTATAGAGTGTAACGGTCGGCAGGCCGAAGAAGGCGCATTCCATCGTCACTGTGCCGGTTGAGGCGATGGCAATGGTGGCTTCGGCGAGAGCTTGAGGTAAATCGCCGATTTGAATTTCGCAGTCAACTCCAAGCGACCTGGCCAACTGTGCCAGTGATTCGGTGGGTACGACCACCTTGGCTTTCACATTTGGCACCTTCTCGCGAATCAATTTTAGCGCCTTCAATATAACCGGCAGATGTGATTTCAACTCACCCTCGCGACTACCCGGCAGAAGCAGAATGGTGGAGCTATCCGGCTTCACGTCCGATCTGGCGAGTCTGTCGAGCATCGGGTGACCGACAAATTCAACGCGAAGCTTTGGCGCATGTTTCGCGTACCAGGCTTTTTCAAACGGAATAATGCTCAGCACCAGGTCGAAATCGCGCGCGATTGCGTAAGCGCGACTTTCGCGTGAGGCCCAGAGCTGGGGAGAGATATATTTTACCAGCCTGGGCCGCCAGTCCTGGAACCATCCCGAATGGCGGTTTGTGTATCTGCGAATGGATTCCGCGAAGCGCAGGTTGAAATAGTTGTAATCGATCCCCACGATGACATCCGGTTGCCGCTGAATGGCCAACTGCAACAGATGATTAAAATTGCGGCGCCCGATCAGATATTCTTTCGGGGAAGGAAGGCCGGTAATCGAATACTGGGTAAGATCAAACGCGAGTTCCACGCCTGCCGCGGCCATGCGCGGTCCGCCTGCGCCAAAGAAATGCGGCTCCAGTCCCGTGTGCAGCGGCTGCGAATCCGCGGTGTATTCAACTTCCGCCGCGGTCAATTCCTTGCGCAGAGCCTGGACGAGTTCGGCCCCCAGCATATCGCCGCTGGCTTCACCTGCGATGAGCATGACGCTCTTTGGTTTCATTTCCTTATCTGTAGGAGACGACGTGAGGAGTCTCCTACTTAATCAGTTGCACCTGCCGCGTAATCTCAAAGGCCAGGTCGAGCGCCCGCTTTGCGGATTCGCCGCTGACCATCGGCGTTTGCTTTTCGCGCACGCATTCCACGAAGTGTTGCAATTCCAACTTCAGCGGCTCCTCTTTGGCAATCGGCACCGGCTCGCGCACGATGCGTTTTCCGGCGAATTCGCTGACGATCGCCGATTCCTTGGCGGACAAAAGCTTTTTCATCCACGAACTTTCCTCTTCGCCTTCGCGCGCAATGCGATAAATGAATCCTTCCTGCGCGCGGTAATCCAACGAAATGTAACTCGGCATATCGCCCCCGCTGAACACGCGAATCTTCCGCATTCCCTCAGGGGCCACGCGGCTCACGGTCAGGTTGGCAATGCAACCGTTGGCAAAACGCAGCCGGGCATTCGCGACATCCTCCGACTTGCTCAACACTGGAATCCCCACGGCATCGACGCTCGTCACCGGCGATTTCACAAACGCGAGCACGATGTCCAAATCGTGAATCATCAGATCCAGCACCACGCCGATATCCGTCGAACGGGCAGGGAAACGCGAGAGGCGATGCGTCTCGATGAAGCGCGGGTGCGGCGCCGCCGTTTCGAGATATTTGAAAATAGGATTGAACCGCTCCACGTGGCCAACCTGCAAAACGCAGTTTTTCTGGAGCGCCAATTGCACCAGTTCCGCCGCCTGCACGCTGCTGTCCGTCATTGGCTTTTCGACCAGCACGTGTTTGCCATCGGCCAACAAGGCTTTTGCCAGTTCGTAATGCGTCGTAGTGGGCGTTACGATATTCAAGGCATCCGCCACCGCCGCCGCTTCCGCCACGGACTCAAAGGCGCGCACCTGGTATTTCTCCGCGAACTTTCGCGATTGTTCGGTGCGCATGTCATAAACGCCGGCGAAATCCACATCTCCGGCGCGGGCGAGTTCGGAATAAATTCGCGCGTGCTCTTTGCCGAGCGAGCCAACGCCCAGCACCGCCACGCGAACTTTTGAGTGTGCAGTCATCAGGCCGCCAGTCTGCCAACGTGCGCGCGCAACCGAAAGCCGAAATGAAAGCGGATTCTTTTCAGCAATCGCGGCGGTTGCAAAATTTTGTTTTTGAACTTCGAGCGCGGACTCATACAGTACTGCCGTGCCTGTTCTCAGCTACATCGTGACAGCGCTCGTCGCCTATCTGCTTGGGTCCATCCCCACTGGCTATCTCGTGGCCAAAGCGCGGGGTGTTGATATTCGCACCGTCGGCAGTGGAAATATCGGCGCCACCAATGCTTTCCGCGTGCTCGGCAAGAGGCTCGGCATTTTCGTTTTGCTGATGGATGCATTGAAAGGCTGGCTCGCGGTGCAGGTGGGCGCAACGGTTGTGGAAAAGTTGTTGCCGGGTGCGCCGCTCGAAAATCTGCGCATTGCCGCCGGCATCGCGGCCATTCTCGGCCATAATTTCACTTGCTGGCTGCGGTTCAAAGGCGGCAAAGGCATCGCCACTTCCGCCGGTGTGCTCCTGGCGTTGGTGCCGTTGGCGTTGGTGATCATTCTGACGATCTTCATCGTTTTACTTCTCGCCACGCATTACGTTTCGGTCGGCTCGATTGTTGCGGCGGCTGCTTTGCCGTTTGCCACGTGGTTCACGACGCGTCATGATGTCGGCTTGACCGCCGTGATGGCTGCCATCGGCGCGCTCGCGATTTTGAAACATCGAAAAAACATCCAGCGTTTGCTGAACGGCACTGAGAATCGGATTCAATTCCGCAAAAAGGAGGCCGTGTGAGAGTGGCTGTGCTCGGCGCGGGCGCGTGGGGCACCGCCATGGCGCGGTTGCTCCAGCAAAGCGGCCTGCAAATTTCTCTTTGGGGACATGACGCTGCGCATCTCGAGGAGATTCGCAGCTCCGGCCGCAACGAACGTTATCTCCCAGGCATCACTATTCCGCGCGAGATTCAACTGCAAACCGACCTGGATGCGGCCGTGAACGCCGACTTCATGGTCGTGGCGGTGCCTTCGAAGGCGTTTCGCGATGTGACCAAAGTCCTTGAAAACTTTACGGGCATCGTGGTGAGTCTGACCAAAGGCATTGAATACGACACCGGCCTGACGATGTGCGGCGTGCTTGCTGAAAACGCGCCGAGAGCCAGGCATGCGGCGCTCTCCGGGCCTACGTTCGCGATCGAAGTGGCGCAGGGGATTCCCACGGCGATTGTCGCTGCGAGCAAAGACCTTGCGGCAGCGGCGGAGGTGCAAAAGATTTTCAGCTCACCGACTTTTCGCGTCTACACAACTGCTGATGTGCTCGGTGTGGAACTCGGGGGCGCTTTGAAGAACGTCATCGCGATTGCGTCGGGTGTGGCGGACGGTCTCGGGTTTGGCGATAACTCAAAAGCGGCGCTCGTGACGCGCGCGATTGCCGAAATCCGCCGCCTGGGCATGGCCTGCGGCGCGCAAGCGGACACTTTTACGGGCTTGAGCGGACTGGGAGATCTGATGGTAACCTGCTTTTCCAAACACAGCCGCAATCGCGCCTTTGGTGAACGTTGCGGTCGCGGTGAGAAACCCGCGGACGTCGCCGCAGGCATGCAAGCCATCGCGGAAGGTTATCCCACTGCTCGCTCCGCTTACAAACTGGCGCGCCGCCACGACGTCGTCACGCCCATCATCGACGAGGTATTCGCCATGCTTTACGAAGCCAAAGACGTCCGCCAGGGCGTGCGCGATTTGATGTCACGGGATTTAAAGGCGGAGGATTGAGAAACCAGAGATGGATTATGCGCATTACTTGGAATGAATTGACGGTCGATTTTCAGAAACATGGCGCCGACGACCTGCTTCAAGATTGGCGTTGGCTCCTGGGTGATTCGATGCGGTTGCTCCTCGTCAGCGCCATCGGTGACATGTTTCTGGCGGATTCCACTGGCCAGGTGTTCTGGCTCGATACGGGCGCCGGCCAGTTGCAGAAGATTGCGGCGGGCATTGATCAGTTTCAGCAGCTTCGTCAGCAACGTGAGAACGTAGACCAATGGTTTATTCCACAGCTTGTGGTTGACCTCATCACGAACGGCATCCGCCTTGGTCCCGGCCAGTGTTACAGCTACAAAAAGCCGCCAATTCTTGGTGGTGAGATTGAGCTGTCGAATTTTGAGCCCACGGATTTATCGGTTCATTTCAGCATTTTGGGACAGATTCATCGGCAAGTGAAGGATTTGCCGCCTGGCACGAAGATTAAAGACATCAAGATAAAAGGACCGTAAAGGCGGGTATTACGCAATCGCAGCCTTGATCAACTTCAACAGACCGGCGTGGCTTTCCACGGGTTTGAATTGCGGAAATTGCTTCTTCACGTTTTCCGGGGCGTGGATCAGGAAACCGATGTCGGCTTCGGCGAGCATGGCGGTGTCGTTGAAGGAATCGCCGGCGCTGACGACATGGTAGTTCAACAGCTTGAACGCTGCCACGGCTTTTTTCTTCTGGTCGGGAACGCGCAGTTTGTAATCCACGATGCGGTCGTTTTCGACCACGAGCCGATGGCAGAGCAGGGTGGGCCAGTTCAATTGTTTCATGAGCGGTGAGGCGAACTGCTCAAACGTATCGGAGAGAATCACGACCTGCACGAGCGACCGCAGTTCATCCAGGAATTCCTTTGCGCCCGGCAATGGCCGCAGCGTGCCGATGACTTCCTGGATGTCCGAAAGTTTTAATCCATGCTTGTCCAAAATCTCAAGCCGTCCGCGCATGAGCTTGTCGTAGTCAGGCTCATCGCGCGTGGTGCGGCGCAGTTCCGGGATGCGGGTCTTTTCGGCGACGGCAATCCAAATCTCGGGAGTCAGGACTCCCTCCATATCCAAAGTGACAATCGATTGTTTCACGGCGGCGCGAAGTGTTTCAAAAAGGAATTCAGGTGTCCAGTGGTTCGAATGAGGCGTGAGACCTGGTAGGGACAGCGCGCTGCGCTGTCCGCGCCGCGTTCAGCGGCGCAACGGAGGTGTGATTGTGCCGTGGGTGGGATTTGTTCCGCCCGCTGATGCGCGGGCGGGGACGCCGCAGCGCAGCGTCCCTACCTCGGAATCTGCTTGCGTTTGGCACAATTTCCGCTATGCAAAGTGCATCAAAGGACCGCACTAACCATATGATTGGAAAATACTTAGCCGCAACCGGCCTGGCATTGGCTGCCGCAGTTTCGGGTTTGGCCCAGACGTGGACACCGGCCAACATTCCCGTGGGCAATTGGTGGTCGCCGGTTTATTCCACGAATGGTGATAAAGCTTTCGCGGTCTCGCTCTATTACGGCATTTACGCTTCTACGAATTACGGCCTGGATTGGACGCGCACGAGCGCTCAGCAAACAAATTGGAAGTCGGTGGCGTGCTCAGGCGATGGCAGCGAAGTGATTGCTGCGGCCTCGAAAAATGAGAACGATCCTCCGTGGGGGAATAATATCCCGGGCCATCTTTACATTTCACGAGATTCCGGGCTGACGTGGAATGTCGCAAACGCACAGCTCGCCAACTGGTCGTCAGTGGCTTGTTCTTATGACGGGAAAACATTGCTGGCGGCGTCTGGTGATGGTTGGGTTCCAGGGCCTCTCTACGTCTCAACCGATTCCGGTATCACTTGGACTCCATCCGACTTGACGGCTTACCAATGGAATTCGGTCGCAATGTCCGGCGATGGCCAAATCATGTACGGTAAATTGGACTCGGGCGGGACTCTTATTTCCACAAATCGAGGCGTGACGTGGGTTCCCGGTACGGTGCCTTCAAATTTCTTCGGATTGTCCTCTAGTTCCGCGGACGGAGTACACCAGGTTTCTTTTCAGGTATGCGGCTCGTTGCTCACTTCCGATGACAGCGGCACAAACTGGACGATCGTGCCGGATTCCGTCGGTCTTTGGCAGGCGGTCGCGGCGTCTCCCAATGGCCTGTGGCGCCTCGCGTTGGACGGTGGTGCCGGCGCGCGAGTTTCTTATGTGCCGGAATCTGCGCCGTTTTTTGTGCGGCAGCCAGTCGCGTCGACAACTTTGACGGAAACGAAGAGCATTACATTGAAGGCGGCGGCGCTGGGCAGCGGACCGATGGTTTATCAATGGCAACGTAATGGAAACAATTTGATTGATGACGCGCGGATTACCGGTTCGACCAATATCACATTGACCATCACGAATCTTGTTATCGGGGACAGCGGAAGTTACACGCTGGTTGCGTCGAATTATTTGGGAATGACCAACAGCGAAGCGGCGCTGGTGACGGTGAATGCAGATGAGCAAAGGCCGGTGGTTCAAATTTCCAGTCCGGATCCCAACGAAAAAGTGGTGGGCACAGGTTTTTCTGTTTACGGAATCGCCAGCGACGATAGCTATGTGGCAGGTGTGTGGTGCAAGTTGAATTCCGGACCGTGGTTCGATCCGCGTGGTTATAACAATTGGCAGTCATGGATCGCAGATATTTCACCGACGAACGGGGTGAATGTCTTTTCGGTTTACGCCGTGGATTCGGTCGGGAACGTCTCCTTTACCAACAGCGTAATGTTCAAAGCGGAACTGCAGGGCAATCTGCACGCTGTTTCTCTGGGCAATGGAAAAGTGAAATCAGCTCAAAACGATAAATACCTGGACCTGGGGACTGTTTGCAAGGTGAGTGCGATTCCGGACAAGGGCTACATTTTCAGCGGATGGAGCGGGGATATTCAATCCGCCGATCCGTCCCTTTCATTTCGCCTGACGAACAGCAGCGTGAATGTCGCTGCCTACTTTGTTCCGAATCCATTTTTGGCAGTGAAGGGAAAGTATCAAGGGCAGATTAACGTCGTTCAATTGGTCCCAATCCTCGGAGAATTTCCAATCAAGGCACAGGTCCTCAGCGACGGTTCGTATGCAGTGAGTTTTCGCATTCAAAACCGCGAGTATCATCACTCCGGGAAATTTACCTTGGACGGGCAAGCCGGATTTTCGGTTTCTGACCCAAAATCGAGTCTGGTCCCGAATTTCGATGCGCTTTTACAACTGGATTTTACCGACAACAGGATCAACGTCCAACTGTCGGGGTTCGATTTCATTGCCATCGGGGAAGCCGACAAGCTATCGAAGTGATTTTGGTCAGCGCTCGGTAATCACCGTATCCTCGTGCTCATATGCGGGTGCGCAGCAGCAGAGCAGTCGTAGCGTTTCGGTGCCCGTGTTCCAAAGCTTGTGTTTTTTGCCTGGGGGAATCGCAATGGCATCGCCGGGTTTCACGTCGCGCAGTTCGCCTTCGATCCGCATGCGGCCGGTGCCGTGCGTGATGTAATAAATCTCCTCGGCCTTCGGGTGATAATGCTCCTGCGTGCTCGCGCCGACGGGAAGGCGGGCTTCAGCGAGGCTTTGATTGCGAATCGCGGAATTGCGGTGCGCCAGCAATTCGCGGATTTCGGAACCGTCCTTCGTGGTGAAGGACGGGACTTCGGTGAGGTTTTTGATGTCCATAAAAGGTTTTACGCGAATTACACGAATTAGCGCGAATTCTTCAGGTCAAAATTGAATTGCCACACGTTTTCTTTGGTTGAAAGTCAGACACTCTTTATAACCGACCAAACGCACCCATTGAATCGCCTCGCTAAAATTCATTCCGACTTCTTCCGGCGTGTGCGCGTCGGAACCGAATGTAATTGGCACGCCTTTTTGAAACGCGAGTTCCAGGAGTTGGCGGCTCGGATAAATTTCTTTGCAATCCTTGCGCAGGCCGGCGGTGTTCACGTCGAGCGCGCATTGATGCTGTTTTGCCGCGTCCAAAAATTTTTCATACAGTGGCGTGCAATCGCGATTTGGCCGGTGACCGAATTTTTTTGGCAGATCGGCGTGGCCGATGATTTCGAATAAGCCGCTTTCGGCGGCCATCGTGAGCCGCTCGAAATAAACAGACCAGACTTCCCAGACGTCGCGGTTTTTCCATTCGGACAGTTTGTAGGGACTGTCGATGGCCCACGAATCGGAAACGTAATGCACCGAGCCGATGAAATAATCCCACGAATGCAAGCGCGCGAGTTCACGAATCCATTCCTCCTGGCCGGGCAAATAGTCCACTTCCAGCGCCAGCCGGATCGTCAGTTGCGGGAAATCATTTTGCGCTTTGCGGACTTTTTCGACGTATTCGTCCAGTTGACCGAAGCGCATGCGCCAATCGTCGAAGTTATCCTGCCGCATCGGCGAATGATCGGAGAAACCGATTTCCGTGAAGCCCAGTTCGACGGCGCGGCGGGCGTATTCCACCGGTTCGCCGGTCGCGTGGCGGCAAAGCGGCGTGTGCATGTGCAAATCGGGTGGCAACGACATGTAGCGAGTTTCGAGTTTTGGGTTTTGAGTTTCAAGCGCTAGTTTGAAGGCGCGCGACCTTTAGGCCGCTTCGGCACGACACTGTTGAGCGTGTCGAAAAAGTCAGAGCCGATTGACTCTATTACTTTGAAGCGACCTGAAAGTCGCGCTCCGCCGTCGACTGAAGCCATGCTGAATCGAACGGGATTGACAGTGACACCCCTGTTTTCTAGTTTCACGTGGCAAAGACCGAGCGCTTTGCCCCGAATGCAAATTCGGGGATTTTTATTTCTTTGATGCTCAACGGTTGAACGAACATGGCGAATACAATTCTAGTCGGCGCCCAGTGGGGCGATGAAGGCAAAGGCAAGATTATTGACGTGCTGACCGAACAGGCGGATGTCGTCGTGCGCACGCAGGGTGGGAACAATGCAGGCCACACGGTTTTCATCGGCAAACAAAAATACATCCTGCACCTCATCCCGTCGGGCATTCTGCGCAAAAAGAAAATTTGTGTCATCGGCAATGGAGTGGTCGTGGACCCCGTCGGACTGGTCGGCGAAATTGAAGGCTTGCGCAAAATCGGGGTCAAGGTCAACGGCAACTTGTATGTGAGCGAAACCGCGCACGTCGTTTTTCCGTATCATCGCGAACTGGATGCCCAGCGCGAAGTGCTCAAGGGCAAAAATAAAATCGGCACCACCAAGCGCGGCATCGGCCCGGCCTATGGCGACAAAGCCGCGCGCGTCGGCTTGCGCATGATTGATTTGGTCAACGCTGAGCGTTTTAAGGAAAAACTGGAAGCTAAGATCAAAGAAAATAACGAAGTGCTCAAAGCCTTCGGCGCGAAGCCGCTTTCATTCAAGGAAGTTCATGCCGCCTATCGCAAGGCGGGCGACTACTTGAGGCCGTTTGTCACGAACACAGTGACGCTCCTGCACGAATCCGTTCGTCGCGGTGACGGTATTTTATTCGAAGGCGCGCAGGGGACTTTTCTCGACATTGATCATGGCACCTATCCTTACGTGACTTCGTCGAACACGACCGCCGGCGGCGCTTGCACGGGCTCGGGCGTGGCGCCGAATCGCATGGATCGAGTCGTGGGCGTGTTAAAGGCCTACACGACCCGCGTGGGGGAAGGGCCTTTGCCGACCGAAAACGCCGAAATCGCCGACATGCTTCATGCGATGGGCCGTGAATTTGGCGCGACCACCGGCCGCCCGCGTCGTTGCGGGTGGTTTGATTCCGTCGCGACCCGCCACGCCACCATGGTCAACGGCATTGACGACCTTGCGGTGACGAATATTGATGGCCTGGACACGGTGGAAACGATCAAGGTCTGCATCGGTTATCGCGACGGCAAAAAGAAATACGATTACGTGCCGAATGACATCGAAGTGCTGGCGCGTTGCGAACCGGTTTATGCGGAATTCCCGGGCTGGCGCACGCCGACGCACAACGCCCGTTCGTGGAAGGATTTGCCCGCCAAGGCCCGCAGCTACCTGAAAGCGATTGCGGAATTGAGCGATGCGAAGTTGTTCATCGCCTCGGTTGGCCCGGGCCGCGAGCAGACGATTTTTGTGTAGTTTGTTAAATCGGTTAAATGGGTTGAACAAGTGAGTGGTTTTTAGCGCCGGCCTCATTTAACTATTTAACCAGTTTACTGATTTAACTGTCCCAATGAGCAGCCAGACCGCCCATCTCTCACCCGAAGCCAAGGCGAACCTGCCGAAGCACGTGGCCATCATCATGGATGGCAATGGCCGCTGGGCGAAGCAGCGGCATCTCCCGCGCGTGGAAGGGCATCGCGCGGGCGCGGAATCGGCGCGGATCATCATTCGCACTTCCGGCGAGCTGGGCATCAAATATCTCACGCTCTACGCTTTTTCGGCGGAAAATTGGAATCGTCCCAAGGACGAAGTGGACGCCCTGATGAAATATCTCGTCCATTATCTCAAAACCGAAACACCGGAGTTGAACAAGAACAACGTGCGGCTGGAAGTCATCGGCCAGGTTTACCGGTTGCCGGAAAACGTGCAGGAGCACCTGAATAAATCCATTGCCACGCTTTCGAAAAATAACGGCCTCACGCTCGTGATGGCGTTGAGCTATGGGAGCCGCATTGAAATTGTTGAGGCGGTGCGAAGCATTGCTGCGAAAGCCAAACAGGGAAAACTCGACCCTGCGGATATCAACGAAGAGGTCATTTCGCAGCATCTTTGGACGCGCAATGTGCCGGATCCGGATCTGTTGATTCGCACGAGCGGCGAGATGCGCATCAGCAATTTTCTCCTATGGCAGATTTCCTACACCGAACTGGTCGTCACGCAGACGCTCTGGCCGGATTTTCGCAAGCCGCAATTTTTTGCCGCGCTGGAAGAATACACACGCCGGCATCGGCGGTTTGGAGGACTCTAGCGATTTGCGATTTGCGATTTGCGATTTGCGCGCGATTGGTTTGTAGACGGTGAGGCGGAGGACGGCACCGCTGAATTAAGAATGGAGGCAGGCGGGATGCCTGTCTTGCGGGAAGCGAAAAATTTCTCTCGTAAATCGTAAATCGTAAATCGTAAATTGAGGCGCATGCCAAAACGCATCGGTATCATCACTGCAGGCGGTGACAGCCCCGGGCTGAACGCAGGCATCCGCGGTGTGGGCAAAGCCGCGCTGAGCCACAACCTTGAAGTGATCGGCTTCCGCGATGGATTTCGCGGCCTGGCCGAGAATTTGAAGTTGAAGCTCGACAAACGCGCGCTCTCGGGAATTCTCACCATCGGTGGCACCATCCTCGGCACGGGGCGGGACAAACCCCATCGCATGGAGATGGACGGCCAGATGGTGGACATGACCGACGCCATCGTCAAAAATTACGACAAGGAAAAGCTGGACGTGCTTGTTTGCCTGGGCGGCGGCGGCACGCACAAAAACGCGCTGCGCCTGGTTGAAAAAGGCCTGAACATTATCACGCTTCCGAAAACCATCGATAATGACGTGGCGCTCACCGACGCAACGATTGGTTTCGACACCGCGCTTGGAATTGCCACGGAAGCCATTGATCGGTTGCACAGCACGGCGCACAGTCATCATCGCATCATCATCGCGGAAATCATGGGCCATCGCGCCGGCTGGCTGACGCTCGGCGCGGGCATCGCCGGCGGCGCGGATGTGATTTTGATTCCTGAAATTCCTTACGACGTGACCGAGATCGCTTCTGCGATCCGGTTGCGCAGCAAGCATGGCACGAATTTCAGCATCGTCGCCGTCGCGGAAGGCGCCATGTCGAAGGAAGATGCCGCCGCCTTTGCCGCGGCGGCGAAACGGAAAGAGAACGCCAAAACCAAAACCGAGCGTCAGCGCGCCAAAACGGAGTTGACCGTGCTCACCGCGCGGCACTCGGGGAATACATTGCGCCTCTCGAAACAACTGGAGGAGTTGACGCATCTGGAAGCGCGCGTAACGATTCTTGGTTACGTCCAACGCGGCGGCACGCCCTCGGCTGCCGATCGCCTCCTGGCCACGCGCCTGGGCACGATGTGCGTGGAACTGATTAATGACAAAGTCTTCGGCGTGATGGTTGCCGCCCGCGGCGACGGCGCGAAACCGGTCCCGATCGCGGAGGTCGCCGGCAAATTGAGACAGGTCCCGACGGATCATCCGTGGATTGAGAGTGCACGGCAAGTCGGCACGAGTCTGGGCGGCTAATCTCAAATCCCATGCCTGACGCCCCACCGCCACCGTCCTCGAAGCTCAAAACATTTCTCCGCCGGCTGCTGAGCACCGTCGTGCTTTGGGCGATTATCCTCGGTGCTTTGTTCTGTGGACACCGCGTGATTTCCGACGGCGCGTTCCTGGTCGTAATGGTGTTCCTCGCCGCGACCGGTCTTGCTGAATTTTACGGGATCGCGGCGAGACGCGATTTGGTCTGCTTCAAGGGCTGGGGAATTTTGGGCGGCGTACTTTTGATTGTCGGAACGTTTTTTGAACTCACCGGTCACATCGGCATGCAGGGTTCGCCCGCGCGCGTCAACGATTTCGAAACCGGCTTTATCATTCTCTTCGTCCTCGGCCTCTGCGTGCTGCAATTTCTTTCCAGGAGCAACACCGCGGGCATCGTGGCGATTTCCACAACCTTATTCGGTCTCATGTACGTCCCCTGGCTTTTGAATTTCATTCAAAAGATCAACTTTTTCTCCGGCCTGGCTGACAACGGAAAATACTACGTGCTCTATTTCATCCTGGTGACGAAATTCAGCGACACCGGCGCTTACACGGTTGGTTCGCTGATTGGAAAACACAAAATGATTCCCCGCATCAGCCCCGGCAAGACGTGGGAGGGCTTTGGCGGCGCCATAGCGGTTTCGACGCTGGCAAGCGTGCTGTTTGCTTATTTCTTCCGCGACCATCTCTTCGGTATGAACTGGGTTCACGCTGTCATTCTCGGTGTGGTATTGAGCGTCTGCGCGGTGGTGGGCGATCTGATCGAATCGCTCTTTAAGCGCGAAGCTGGCGTGAAGGATTCAGGACATTTGTTCCCCGGCATCGGCGGCATCCTCGACTTGCTCGACAGTTTGCTCTTTAATGCACCCATCATGTATCTCTACCTGAGACATGTGCTGACACATCCCTGAGTATAAATGAAGAACGTCGTTTTATTGGGCAGTACGGGTTCCATCGGCACCAGCACAATCAAAGTGGCTGAAGACCTGCCGGACCAAATTCGACTGCTCGCGCTTGGAGCGGGGAACAACGTGGGCTTGTTACTGGAACAAACTCGCAGACACAAACCGCAGGCGATTTGCATTTCCGATCCGTCCAACGCCAAAGAGCTTGGTGATGCGCTCGGCACAAGCACCGAGGTTTTCTCTGGCAATGAGGGTTTAATCAAACTCGCCACGCTTCCCGCAGCCGATATTGTCCTGATCGCCATCGTTGGCACAGCCGGCCTGCAACCGGCGCTGGCAGCAATTCGCGCCGGCAAGGACATCGCCATCGCTTCCAAGGAAATCCTCGTCATGGCCGGCGAGATCGTCATGAGCGAAGCGCGCAAATACGGCGTGCGCGTCCTCGCCGTTGACAGCGAACACTCGGCCATTTTCCAATGCCTTGATGGCAAACCATCCGAATCCGTTCGCAAACTCTGGCTGACCGCGTCCGGCGGACCGTTTCGCAAGACGCCCAAGGCCGAATTCGCGTCCATTACCGTCGAACAGGCGTTGAAACATCCCTCCTGGGTCATGGGCCGAAAAATCACCATTGATTCCGCCACGCTTTTCAACAAAGCGCTTGAGATGATCGAAGCCCGATGGCTGTTCGACATTGAAATGGCCCGCGTGGCCGTGGTCGTCCACCCGCAAAGCGTGGTGCATTCCATGGTCGAATTTGTGGACGGCTCGATGCTCGCGCAGCTTTCCACGCCGGACATGTGCCTGCCCATTCAATACGCGCTGACGTATCCCGAACGCGCCGCGAGCGACCGTGTCCAGACCAGCCTCGCAAAACTGGGCAACCTTACCTTCGAGGAACCGGACATGGATCGTTTTCCAGCGCTGGAACTGGCGCGCAGGGCAGGGGAGGTTGGCGGCACGCTGCCTGCTGTTTTGAACGCGGCCAATGAAATTGCAGTCGAAGCGTTTGTGAACCGGAAGATTCATTTCCCGCAAATCACCGATACCGTACGCCGAACCATGGATGCGCACGGGGTTGTGGAGCATCCCACGCTCGACCAGATTCTGGAAGCCGACGCCTGGGCGCGCAAAACCGCGCTCCCGGCGTGATCGTTGCAGATTGTCAGGAAGCGTTTTTGCCGTTACATTCAACACATCGCCGGGCAGCCGGAGCATTTAATGATTATTTTAGACATTATCTACGTGGTTTTCGCCGTATTGGTTTTGTTCGGCGCGGCCATTTTCTTTCATGAATTGGGCCATTTTTGGGTTGCCCGCTGGCTCGGCATGAAGGTCGAGGAATTCGCCATTGGCATGGGCCCGAAAATGTTCAGCCGCGTCCGCAATGGCATTGTTTATTCCGTTCGTTGGATTCCCGCCGGCGGATTCGTGAAACTGCCGCAAATGATCACCTCGGAAGCATTGGAAGGCAAAGCGGAGGAGGCCGTTCCCCCCGCTCCTCCCTGGAAAAAAATCCTGGTGGCGCTCGCCGGCCCGTTCATGAACGTGGTCTTCGCCTTCGCCCTCGCGACATTTATTTATTTTGTGGGGCTGCCCGTGGCGGTCAATCCGCCCATTATCGGCTACGTGAAGCCGGACTCAGCCGAGGCAAAATTAGGCATTCAGCAAGGTGACACGATCGTTTCCGTCAACGGTGAACATGTCAAATCGTGGGACGACATCACCATCATCACTGCCACGTCGACCGCCAACGTCATGCCGGTGGTTATTGAAAGGGACGGAGTCCGGAAAACCTATTCCCTCACCGCCCAAATCAATCCGGTTCTCGGAGCGAAGCTGTTGAACCTGGAGCCGCGCGATCACCCCGAAGTGATGGATGTTCAATCCGGTAGTCCTGCGGCAGCAGCGGGATTGAAAACACACGACGTGGTGCTTTCGTTCGCCGAAGTGCCGGTCGCAAGCGTTCAGCAGTTGATCAATCTTATCCATGAGCGCGGTGGCAAGACCACAGAATTGAATGTCCAGCGCGGCTCCGATAAAGTTGCGTTGTCCATCACGCCGACCGAAGAGCCGGGGGTCGGCGGCCGCATCGGGGCGATGCTGGGATCCAGTACGACGCAAGTCTACATGTTGCAAAAACCGGGTCCCACACCTTGGGAGCAGGTTTCTGATGTGTTTGATAAAACGGTCCGCACCATCAGCGCCATCATCCACAGCAAACAGACCGGGGTTGGCGCGAAAGATCTCGTCGGACCGGTCGGAATCATCACCATGCTTGGAGTCTGGGTAAAAACAGACTACCGGCTCGCTCTGAGTTTTCTCGTCCTGCTGAACATCAACCTCGCCATCATCAATCTGCTTCCCATCCCTGTTCTCGATGGCGGGCACATCCTGATGTCCGTCCTTGAAAAAATCCGCCGCCGGCCGTTGAGCCCCAAATTTGTCGAATATACGACCACCGGCTTTGCGATCCTGCTGATTTGTTTCATGGGCTACATTACGCTTGCTGACATCAAGCGATTCTCGCTTTTCCGCGCCATGTTCAAGAACGGAATTCAGATTGAGGAACCTCAGAACCAGAAGGACTCTGTCCCGCCTGCATCCGCACCCGTGCCCGCGGCGCCCCGGTAACTATGCAATATTGCGAATCGCCCTATTTTTATCAGCGTAGAAAAACCCGCGAAGTCGTCGTCGGCGACCCTAAAAATGGCGGTGTCATTATTGGCGGCGATCATCCCGTTGTCATGCAATCCATGCTCACGTGCGACACCATGGATACCGCCGAATGCGTGAAGCAAACTTTGGAACTGTTCGCAGTGGGCTGCCAGCTTGTGCGCATTACCGCGCCGACCGTGAAGGATGCGGCGAATTTGCAGAACATCGTTGCCGAACTTCGCAAGCGCGGCTGCAACGTCCCCATCGTCGCGGACATCCATTTCAAACCTGAAGCCGCCATGGAAGCAGTGAAATGGGTCGAAGTCGTGCGCGTGAATCCCGGCAATTACGCCGACTCCAAAAAATTCGCGATCAAGGAATATACCGACGAGCAATACGACGCCGAACTGAGGCGAATTGACGCCAGGTTCACGCCGCTCGTGCTCGAGTGCAAACGGCTGAACCGCGCCCTGCGCATCGGCACCAATCACGGTTCACTCAGCGACCGCATCATGAATCGCTACGGCGACACGCCGCGCGGCATGGTCGAGAGCGCGCTGGAATTCGCCCGCATCGCGCGCAAGAACAACTTTCACAACTTCAAATTCTCGATGAAATCATCCAACCCGAAGGTGATGATCGAGTGCTACCGGCTGCTCGTGGCCTACTTGGAAAAGGAGGGGCCGGATTGGAATTATCCCATCCACCTCGGCGTGACCGAGGCCGGCGAAGGCGAGGATGGACGCATCAAGTCCGCCATCGGCATCGGCTCGCTTTTGTGCGATGGCCTTGGCGACACCATTCGCGTGTCGCTCACTGAGGATTCCCCGCGCGAGATTGAAGTCTGCCGTGATCTTCTGGCTCAAATCCCGGTTTTGACGGATCACGGATCACGGATCACGGATCACGAATTCTCTTTCGATCCCTTTCACTTCGAGCGCCGCAAAACGCCCGAAATCGAACTGAACGACAACACCAAATGCGGCGACGAACAACTCATGCGCGTCGTTGTGACTCGCGCCACATGGGACAAGGTCGCTCCGAAAATCCGCCCCAAGGATGACGTCAAGCCGGAAGCAGTTTACGAGGATCTGAATGTTTTCGAAATCGATCCCACGCAGGATTTCGAAATCAATTGCGAGACGCAACTGGTCACGGTGAAGGATGGTGTGAATCTTCCGGCCATTACCGCCTTTCGTCTGCTTGCGTTCAAATTGAGACGTCTTGGCCGCAACAACCCGATTTTGCTCAAGGATTGCGTCCATTTTGAATCCACGCCGCTCGAACCGAAAATTGCGCTGCTCCGCGCTTCGGTGGTCATTGGCTCGCTGCTCGCAGATGGAATTGGCGACGCGATTTTGGTCCGCGGCGAATCCGGCGCCGGCATGTCCCTGCGGCTGGCCTACAATATTTTGCAGGCGGCCGGTTGCCGCTCGTTCAAGACCGACTACGTGGCTTGCCCGTCGTGCGGACGCACGCTGTTCAATCTTCAGACCGTGACTGCGCGCATCAAAACCCGCACGGAACATTTGAAAGGCGTGAAAATCGCCATCATGGGTTGCATCGTCAACGGCCCCGGTGAAATGGCCGATGCGGACTTCGGCTACGTCGGCGGCGCGCCCGGCAAAATCAATCTTTACGTGGGCAAAACGCCCATCAAGTTTAACATCCCCGAAGCCGAAGCCGTCGAACGCCTCGTCGATCTCATCCGCGAACATGGCAAGTGGGTTGAGCCCGAGCCCGCCGGAGTTTCGGTGCCTGTTTGACCTCGTCGCGAGATCAGCGCCGTAGGCGCGGCATCTTTGTAGCTCGTGGTCAAAAATTTTCGAGCTCCGTAGGAGCGGTATCGTCGATCTATGAACCGGATTCCGTCGCCGCGCTCCGCCCCTTCGGAATTTTTCCCAAATGGAAAATCAAAAACCCGTGCAGGAATTGCCTAACCGCCTGTGCCTGCGTTGCCGTCGCGCGCAACACTGGAAGTTTTTCCCAATCCGTTTCCGTCAACGCATTCACCAGCGCCCGGGTCTCGGTTGGAAGCTTGCTTTCGCTCACATCCGGTGACAGACCAAGCGCACCGAGCAATTTCAATTCAAAAGCAAAAACCGTCCGCGGCCTCGGTGGCTGTTGGGGTAGGGCGCGGAGGAAATTGAAAAACAATTCGTAAATCTCCCGAATCGGCGTTTGCGTTTCGGTGGTTTGCTCAATCAACGCCGAGCAATAGGACGCCTGCCGCAGATAGCCCAACTCCTGCCGAATCGCCGGATGGGTCTCAACCAGCACGACCTCGCGCAACGTGTGCAACTCCGAGCGCCGGCTGCGATGAAAACTGAGATCCGCCTCATAAAACAAATCCAGCTTGCCGCGGAACGGCGATTTCGCACGCCGCGCTCCTTTCGCCACGGTGCTGATGCGGCCGAATTCCGGTGTGAGCCAATTCACAATCAGGCTCGTTTCCGTGAAAGGCCGTGTGCGAAGAATCAACCCGTGAGCGCGCTCGGTCGTCTGCATCACCGTTTTTGCGGAATAAATTCCGGCGCGATGGCTCCCAGGCTGATGATGTATTTGAGCCCGTCAGCCACGGACATTTTCAATCGCATCACTTTTTCGTCCGGCACGAGCATCAGGAAACCGGAGGTCGGATTTGGCGTCGTCGGCACAAAGACGCACACCAGCTTTTGGCCGGGATTGACTTGAATTTCCGCGTCTTCACTCGTGAGAAAACCCATGGAATAGGAACCGGGATGCGGAAACTCGATGAGCACGACCGTTTTGAAGGAATTTTTATTCCCGGTCACGAGCGCGTCGTTCACCTGCTTGGTCGCGCCGTAAATTTTGTTGAGGAGCGGAATGCGCATCAGCGCCGTGTCCGCCCATTCAATCATTTTTTTGCCGAAGTAATTGCGGGCCGCAAGTCCGACAACACAAATGAGCGCCACCGCCAGCGCTATTGCGAGAAGGCTCCAATACCAAAACATCGGTCCGGATTGCCCGTTCTGGTAAATGTACTTCGGGTCGATCTTATACTTCAAAAAGAACAGCAGCTTGTCGGTAAAGTTGGCGACCGATCCAAAGAGCCAGAAGACAACACCAAAGGAAATCAGCCCGGGCAGAATAACAACCAGGCCCGTGAAAAAATTCGCGCGCCAACTGGCAAGGAGATTTTTTTTCACGCCGCCAGTCTAGAGCGCGTGCCCAATTTGCTCAAGGGAAAGAGGCGCGTTACTTCCCTGAGGAGGCGATTCTCCTCCCGCTTCATTTTGCGTCGGTCAGCGGCGCGAATATCGTCAAACCCGAGCAAATGCAGCACGCCGTGAATGGCATACCTGGCTAGTTCGCTTTGCCACGAAGTGCGGAATTGGCCGGATTGGGTCAGGGCGTCATCCACACAAACGAAAATCTCTCCGTGCAAAGAAAGGGTCGAGGATCGAGGATCGAGGTAATCGAAGGTGATCACGTCGGTGGAACCGGTGTGCCGAAGAAATTTTTCGTTGAGCTGCGCCATTTCCGTTGCGCCGACGAGGTAGATAACCAGGTTAAAGTCTTCCAACTCGAGCAATTCCTCCAGCAGCGTTTTCACCAGTGTCTTCAGCAGCCGCGTGTTGATAGTTTTCGCGCGCTGCCGATTCCGGATGAGCAAGCCCCCGCTCAAGATTGTTCTCCTGAACGGTCCGCCGCGGCGCGGCCGCGATGATCTTCATACGCCGCAATGATCCGCTGCACCAGGGGATGGCGCACGACATCGCGTTTCGAGAATTCCACGACCGCGATGCCCTCCACATGCTTCAAAACGCGATGCGCCTCAAGCAGTCCCGAACGTTTGTGCGCCGGCAAATCGATTTGCGTTTCGTCACCCGTGATGACCGCTTTCGAATTGATGCCCAGGCGCGTCAGGAACATGAACATCTGCTCCATGGTGGAATTCTGCGCCTCATCGAGAATGATGAACGCATGATTGAGTGTGCGCCCGCGCATGTAGGCGAGAGGAGCGATTTCGATGATGCCGCGCTCCATGTTCTTTTGCACTTCCTCCGCCGGAAGCATGTCGTGCAGCGCGTCGTGCAATGGCCGCAGATACGGCATGATTTTCTCGTAAAGATCACCCGGCAAAAATCCCAGCGCTTCACCGGCCTCCACGGCCGGCCGCGTCAAAATAATCCGCGAGACTTTTCCCTCGCGCAGCGCCGCCAATGCCGTGGCCACTGCCAAATACGTTTTTCCGGTTCCCGCGGGTCCGATGCCGAACGTCACGTCATGCGTGCGAATCGCGTCGAGATATTTTTTCTGCCCGACCGTCTTGGCCGTCACGCCGCTCTTTTTTTCCGAGGTCGTGATGCGGTCGCCCATGATGTCCTTGAGTGCGGAAACGCCTTCGTGCTTCACGATGTTCAGTGCGTGGGAAAATTCCCGGTTGCGAATGGCCGTGCCCGCCTTGAGCGAACTTTCCAGGGACAAGAATAAATTCTTCGCGCGCTCCAGGGCGTCCGCTTCGCCCTCCAGTTTGATCCAGCCTTCGCGCGAGGTTGCCTTGACGCCCAACTGATGTTCCAGCGCCTGCAAATTGCGCGGATCATTATTAAACAACTGCTGCGCAACCCGCGCGTTTTCGAAATGAAGTGTTTCTGTAGCCATGAAAAATCAAAATGGAAACTCGCGAAGGGAGATCATTCGGCGAGGGCCGCCCGAAGTTGAGCGGCCAATTCGTTCAACGCCTGCGGCACAACGCCGTTGCCCGCAATCACCGGCATGAAATTCGTATCCCCATTCCAGCGCGGCACCACGTGAATGTGCAAGTGCTCCAGGATTCCCGCGCCGGCGCATTGGCCGAGGTTGATGCCGATATTAAAGCCATGCGGTTTCATCACGCGCGTGAGTGCATCCTGGCAGCGCCGCGTCAATTTCATCATGTCGGCCAGTTCCTCTTCCGTCAGGCCGTGCAAATCAGGCGTTTGTTTGTAAGGCACGACCATCAGGTGGCCGCCGGTATAGGGATATTTGTTCAGCAACGCAAAGCACGTCCGGTCCCGCACGATGACATAATTCGCCACGTCGTCATTCGATTGGGCAATGCGCGCAAACAGGCTTTCATCCGACGCGGGTTTGGGCGCGAGGATGTATTCGATACGCCACGGAGCGTGGAGTGGTTCCATGAAAACAGGTTAGCGGTGGAGCAGGGGAAAGTCAAAGAAACCGCCGGTAAACACGCGGTCATTTCTTCGCGGCGCTCAAGCGCGCGCGCAACACATGCACCAGCGCCTTCACCGTCAGTTCGATGAACAAAAACGGTTTCGCAATAAAATCATTGCCGCCGCTCATGCTCGAGTGAGCCCGGCTTTCGAGATCGTTGAGGCCGGTCACAAACACCACCGGCGTCTTGGCGTAGGCCGGCAACGTGCGCAATTTGCTGCACAACTCGAATCCGTTCATGTGCGGCATGTCGACATCGAGAAAAACCAGGTCGAACTTCTTTTGCGACAGAAGGTCCAGGGCTTTGATCGGGTCCTCCACGCTCACGGATTTCAACTGCGCTTTTTCCAGCGCAAAAATGACTGCGCGGCGGGAAATCGCTTCATCATCCACCACCAGCACTTCCGCGGGCGGCAGCGGTTCGCCCGGTGTGCGCCCGCGTTCAAACAGCAGGGCAAGGAAATCCACCGCCGATGCCACGGTGCGCAGCGTCGACACATTGATGTTCTTCGGCTTGTCCTGAAGCTCCTTTAGCAACGCCTCCAACGCGTCGGCCATCAGCGCGATTTGCGTCGCTCCCGCAATGCCCGCGTTGCTGCTCAAGGTGTGCGCGCGGCGACAAAGTTCCTGGATCTGTTTGATGCGCCCGGGTTCGTTGTCCGCTTTAATCAGTGCTTGTAGGGTCGTTCGCAGCGCACCGAGCGTTGCCGGCAACTCCGTGGTGAAATCACGATGCAGCTTCGCTTGAAATTCCGCGTCACTGTCTTCCGCCGATTTCGGCAACGAAACCCCCGTTTTAGAACTGTTGTGGCTGTTCCCCGTTTTCGCTGCGACAGCGGCTCCATTGTTTTTTAAAGTGCTGCGCACGGCGTCGATCACCTGGCGCGGCGTGCAATTTGCCTTGGAAAGACATTTCGTCGCGCCCGCTTTCCACGCCTCTTCCATCATGCTGGAGAGATACGTGTTGGAAAAAACGATGATGGGCAGCTCCTTGAATTCCTTTTCCGCGCGAAGCTGGCGCATCACCTCAAAACCGGTGACGCGCGGCAGCACCAGGTCCAGCAACACAGCGTCCGGATGAAAACTGCGAACTAAATCCAGCCCGGCATCTCCGTCCGGCGCGGTTTCAGCCTGGAAGCCATCAAGGGCAAACTTATTTCTGTAAATATTCGCAATAAGCTTGTCGTCTTCAATGATCAGTATCTTCATGCTAGGAGCGGGCGGCCAGCGGAGAAAGCTTGGCCAGGTGGGCGTCCAGGAATGTGCGAATGCAATCGAACTCCCGGCGCGATTGCCGGCATAGCTCGACAGCGTTCACGAGATTTTTTTCGTCGCCCTGACGTTCCAGTTCCCGGAGCAGCGGAACGATGCGCACCATGCCGCACGTGGAACTCGCCCCGGCGCAGCTATGCGCGAGCCGGCGGACTTCCGCGGCCGAACCCGCCTTGGCTGCGGCGGCAAGTTGTTCCAACTGCTCATCCGTCTGTTTCAAATAAAGCGTCACCAGTTCGCGCAGGTTTTCCGCGCTGCCATCGGAGAAATCCAGCAGCCGCGCCATTTCCACCGGCGGCTGTTGCGATTCAAAAGTCGTGTCGGTCGTTGCGGTTTCCGTTTGTGACGCCGTTGGCGTTTGCGACTTTGCTGCGGAAGCCCACCGCTCCACAATCGTCCGCATGTCCTCCGGCCGCACTGGCTTGGCGAGATAATCATCCATGCCCGAAGCGATGCACTTGTCGCGGTCGCCGGGCATTGCGCTCGCCGTCATCGCGATGATGATGATATTTCCCTTGTAATTGCGGAAACGTCCTTTCTCGCGTTGCCGTTCGCGAATGAGGCGTGTCGCTTCCAATCCATCCATCTCGGGCATCTGCACGTCCATGAAAATCATGTCATACGCGTGCTGTTCCAGTGCCGCGAGAGCTTCGACACCGTTGTTCGCAATGTCCGGCTGATACCCCATCTGTTGCAACAGGCGCACGGCGACCTTTTGATTGATGACATTGTCGTCGCAAAGCAATACGCGCA
>Ga0335085_10004323_pt1 | contig 23675 bp, 18 predicted proteins | sample Lox_Sample_45_FD_206712 | JGI IMG/M metagenome (GOLD analysis project Ga0335085, IMG submission 206712) | Soil microbial communities from Loxahatchee National Wildlife Refuge, Florida, United States - Lox_Sample_4.5 | ecosystem: Environmental > Terrestrial > Soil > Wetlands | place: USA...
AAGGTTGTTTACTCGGCGTTGCTTCGCTCCTCAGCAGTCGTTTACAGTGGTTGCCGAATGTCCAACACTGGCGAGCGTTTCGAACGAGCCGTTGCGATCATGGAGCGCCTCCGCGCTCCGGGCGGCTGCCCCTGGGATCGCGAGCAGACTTTCGATTCCATCAAGCCCTACACCCTGGAAGAGACATACGAAGTCCTCGAAGCGATCGACAACCGGGACTGGCCCGAACTGGCCGGAGAACTCGGTGACCTTCTGCTGCAAGTGCTCTTTTACGCCGAGATGGCAAAAGAGCAGTCGTCTTTTTCCATCGATGACGTCCTCGACCGCCTCTCGACCAAGCTCATCAATCGCCATCCTCACGTCTTTGGCGATGCGAAAGCCGAAACTGCCGCCGACGTGAAGCGCAATTGGGAAGCTTTGAAGGTCGAAGAGCGCAAGCAGAAGCAGTTGTCCGATGCGAGTGGTGATGTGGTTCCGGGGAAAGTGGAACAACACTCGGTTCTCGCGGGAGTTTCATCCGCTATGCCCTCCTTGCTCGAGGCTTCGAAATTGAGTTCTCGCGCGGCCCAGGTCGGTTTCGACTGGCTTAACATCGAAGGACTATTCGACAAGCTAAACGAGGAGACCACCGAATTGCGCGAGCACCTGAAAGAATTTCCCGCGCCCGGCCCTCGTCCTCAGGGCCGCGGTGTTGCCGGTTCCGGGCGGACGGTAATTCCTGAAAGCCTGCAAGTTTGCCTGGAGGAAGAGGTCGGCGACCTTTTCTTCGTTCTCGTCAATATCGCGCGCTACCTCTCGGTCGATCCCGAATCTGCCCTACGCAAGACGAACCACAAGTTCCGTCGCCGCTTTCAGTGGATGGAAGCGCGTCTTCACGAAGCCGGCCGCTCTCCTGACGGCGTTTCGATGCAGGAACTCGAGTCCCTTTGGCAACGTGCCAAAGCCCACGAAAAAGATGTTACGGAGAAGAGCGCTTGAGTTCTGACAATATCGAACTCCGCCGCTGTCATGGCATTGAGGATTTTCGTGCCTGCGTTGCTTTGCAGAAGGAAGTCTGGGACTTCAGCGACGCCGATCTGGTCCCACTACGCATGTTCGTCGTTGCCGACAAGGTCGGAGGCCAGGTCATGGGAGCATTCGAGGGAAACGTCATGGTAGGCTTTGCCCTCTCCGTGCCGGGCACACGCACTGGACACGTCTATCTGCATTCTCACATGCTGGCTGTGCGCAAGGAGCACCGCAACGCCGGCCTCGGGCGTCGGCTCAAGCTGATGCAGAGGGAAGACGCTCTCGCGCGAGGCATCGAATTGATCGAGTGGACCTTCGACCCGCTCGAGATTAAGAACGCCTACCTCAACATCGAAAGACTTGGCGCCATCTCCCGGCGTTACAACATCAACCAATACGGCATTACCTCGTCGCCGTTACAAGGAGGACTGCCCAGCGACCGCCTGATCGCCGAATGGTGGCTGAATTCGAATCGGGTGCAGACATTGCTCGCGACCGGAAAGAATCCTCCAATTCAGGGTGATTCGGCGATTGAGGTGCCAGCCCAAGTCTACGATTGGAAGGCAACGGCCGAGACGCGCGGCAAGGCTCAGCAGGTCCAGGATCATAATCGAGAACACTTCCTGCGGGCGTTCGGACACGGTCTTGCAATTATTGGCTACGAAAGAGATGCTCAAGGCAATGGCAAGTTTTTGCTGGGCCGCTGGGACGAAAAATGGTCGTACGCGTCGGAACCCTAGGAACTAAGAGAGGGTTCTCCGCGACCTTCGCGGTTCAAACTTTCGCAAGTGCACAATGAATAGCGTCATATTCTGGAGAGTTCAATACAATCTATGTTCCCTCAGAGTCTCTGTGCTTTGTGGGGAAAGCTTCCCCAAGACATCATGAAGATTGAAGCCATTACCCTCCGCGAAATCCAAATGCCACTCGTGCATTTCTTCGAGACGAGCTTCGGGCGAACCTATAGCCGCCGAATTCTTTTGGTCACCGTCCACAGCGAAGGTGTCGACGGATGGGGCGAGAGCGTCGTCGGCGAAGATCCGTTCTACAGCAGTGAGTGGATCGAAAGCGCGTGGCCTACGTTGACGCAATACTTGATTCCGGCTCTTCTGGGGCAACGTCTTGAGTCCGGGAGGGATTGCCCGGCCCATTTCGCCAAAGTCCGCGCCCATCGCATGGCCAAGGCCGCACTCGAAAATGCCATCTGGGACGCCGAAGCCACGCAGAATCAGATTCCCCTTTGGAAGTTGCTGGGCGGCAGTCGCACCGAGATACCGTGCGGCGTGTCGATCGGCATTCAGGATTCAGTGGAACAGTTGCTCGAGAAAATTCAGACCGAACTGGCTGCCGGCTACCGCCGCATCAAAATCAAGGTCAAGCCGCGCTGGGACATCAACGTTCTCGAGCGCATCCGCTCGCGCTGGGCTGATATCACCCTCACTTGCGACGCCAATTCCGCCTACACGCTCGACCAGGTGGAGCACCTCCGCAAATTCGATCAGTTCAACTTGCTGATGATCGAGCAGCCTCTCTGGAATGACGATATCTACTATCACGCGCGGCTGCAAAAAGAACTCCGCACGGCTGTGTGTCTTGACGAATCCATCGTCAGCGCACGCAGTGCTGCCTTCGCTGCGGAGACTGGAGCCTGCCGCATCGTCAATATCAAAGTCGGTCGCGTGGGTGGATTCTCGGAAGCGCTGAAGGTTCATGACTTGTGCCAGACTCACAAGATTCCCGTCTGGTGCGGAGGTATGCTCGAAACCGGAATCGGGCGCGCCCACAATATTGCGCTGTCGACGCTGCAGAACTTCAGCCTGCCCGGCGACGTCTCCGCTTCTAAACGTTACTGGAAAGAGGACATCATCGAACCGGAAGTCGAAGTCTCCCCACAGGGGATGATTGCGATCAGCAATGCGCCCGGCACGGGTTATCGGGTGAGGCCTGACATGATTGAGAAGATTACGGTCAGGAAAGAAACATTGAAGGCATAGGAGCGCCGGCTACTGAGGATCTTTCTTCTTCGCGGATGACTCCAGTTCCGCCTTCTGTCCCGACGTCTTCTGCTGGCTATTCAACATTTCAACGCCCTTCGCGAAAGTCAGATCAGAAGGTACAGGCCGGAAGTCGCTAAGAGTTTCATCTTCGATCATGCTGATGCTCTTGAACAGCAGGATCTTTCCCGTCATCTTCAGGCTCATTGATGTGATATCCCATGCTCCGTCTCCTACGTCCGCCTGCTGCACACAAAAGTGTCCGCCCTTATCCAGGTGCCCCAGTACCCCCCAGCCGAACGAGACTTCGCGAAACAGCATGCCGTCGATCTTGGCAATTCGCCGTGCTGCCGTGTCGATCAGTAAATATCCCTGCATGCCTTCCAGAACCTGCTCGACGTGCGTTGGCGGAGAATAGCCGGGATTGGGCGTGAAGTTGAGTCGCACCAGTTCGTCGCCAGGTTTGCCCATCTCCGCGCTCCCCGTCTCTGTGCCTGCGTATTCGTAGCGGAAAGCGTCCGGCAGGGCTTTCACGATCCGCAGCGTTCGGTCGGAGTCTTCCTTCTCCCGGGCGCGCTTCTTTCGAAGCTGATCGGGATTGCCTATCAGCCAGTTCAGATGATCTCGCTCTGCCTGTTTTTGCGCGCTGGAAAGAGGTTGATCATTGATGGCGATCAGCATACCCGCCATCGCATCTTTGGTTTCTACATAAAGCCGGGTTTGCGAGCCCTTGGGTGTCTGTTTACGCGAGCGGAACATGTGCCGGGCCTGTGGCTGGTTTGCCGCTGCAACCTCCCGTGCGACCGTCTCCCGCACCAGATCGTTCGCCGGAATCCTCGGGGTTTTGACGTCCTGCGCTTGGAGCATCGTCGCAGCGGCGAGAATCGCCAGCGCCCAGAACCCCTTGTTTGCGCAAATCATGCACTGTTAGTGTAGCAATGTGCTGTATCAGGTTGCAGAATGTACTTTCTCGTTGTTCCTCCGCTGTGCTTCGCTTGCCGCCCACTCTGCGACTTGGGTATAGTCGATGGCAGTGGCGGCCGTCCCGGAACCTGCCTTTTCCAGAATCCCGGCAAAGCAGTATCCGCTTCCTAAGAAGGAGAATATCCATGAGTGCTCCGTTGTCGGCAGACTTGGCGCAGATTGGCAAATCAGTGGTCATCAAGGGTGAGTTGTCGGGTAGCGAGGACCTTTACGTTGACGGTCAGGTTGAGGGCAGTATCGCCCTCAAAAACCATAGCTTGACAGTAGGCCCCAACGGGCAGGTCAAGGCTTCCGTAGAAGCCAAGGGCATCGTTGTGCAAGGAAAGCTTGAAGGGAATGTGCAAGCCAGCGATCGCGTTGAGCTACGCAAATCTGCCGTAGTCACAGGCGACATCAGCACGCAACGTATTTCCATTGAGGAAGGCGCCTACCTGAAAGGCAAAGTCGACATTCAGGGCAAGGCCGACAAGGCTTCTGGAAAGTAACTGCAAGGAGTTCCGGAACCGGGTTAAAGTGTTAGTTGTAAGCATGATCTCAAGTCCCAGAGCACTAGTTGCCTCGGACACTTTAGAGTAGGTCTGATGGCATCAGTGACGCTGAACTTCATGAAGCTTTTTCGCGGCTCATCGGGATCGCCGGCGCAGACGCCGCAGGTTCCCCAGAAACTCACGCGCCGTTCCAGCGGCCTCGGCGAACTTTCGCGCCTCTGGGATTCCGAAACCCCTCTCTGCGTGCTCGATCTTGGTTCCACTTCTGCCGCCAACATCCGTTTCTTCACCGAACGCACCCACAAAATCTACAGCGAAGATCTCCTCGTTGCGTCCACTGAACCTCACCTGGTCACCAAAGACGAGCAGGGCGCGACGATCCTTGACAGTCGCAAGTTTCTTGCGGATAACCTGCAGTATCCCGCCGCACACTTCGATGTTGTACTCTGCTGGAACTTGCCCGACTACCTCGATGAGAGTCTCGTCCGACCTGTCATGGGACGCCTATGGTCGGTCTTAAAACCTGGCGGAATGTTGCTGGCCTTCTTCCATACCAAAGACGCCGGCCCCGATTCCCCCTGCTACCGCTTCCACATTGTCGAAAAAGATATTCTTGAGATGCAGCGCATCATGATGCGCCGCGAAGCCCGCCGCGGCCCCACCGGCGCTATCCACACTGCCGTCGTTGACAGCTTCCGCCTGCAGCGCGTCTTCAACAACCGCCACATCGAAACGCTATTCCGCGACTTCGCTTCTATCAAGTTCTTTCTCGCGCGAGACAACGTGCGGGAAGTTTTGGTGGTTCGATAGTCGCGTAACGGGTAAGTGATTCTCTGCGACAATTTCAGCCAACTTTTGTCCCGGTTTGCAGCTGACCTTCCCACGCCCAATTCGCGAAATCCTTCCGCAGCTTCGTCTTCAGCAATTTGCCCGTTGACGTATGCGGAAGTTCCTGCACGAACACAAACGCGTCCGGGACCTGCCATCGTGCAAATCGTTGTTCAAGAAACACACGTAACTCAGACTCACTGACGTTAAGCCCGTCTTTCAGAACAATTACCGCCAGTGGCCTTTCCTGCCACTTCGGATGTGGCACTGCGACCACTGCGGCTTCCTTCACCGCTTCATGCCCTACAATCGCATTCTCCAGATCGATCGAACTGATCCATTCGCCTCCCGACTTGATCATGTCCTTCACGCGATCGGTGATCTTGACGTAACCACCGGCATCGATCGTTACGACGTCTCCCGTGCGAAACCAGCCATCCGCTGTCCAGCGATCTCCGCGCTCCATGTGGTAATAGCTGTCGGTGACCCAGGGACCGCGCACTTCCAACTCGCCATCGGTTTCCCCGTCCCACGGAACTTCTCCTTCTACTCCGACAGCGCGGACGTCAATGAAGGGCGACGGCACACCTTGCTTGGCCCGCAAAGCATAGAGTTCATCTTCGGACCAGCTGTTCATGTGAGGTTTGGGAACAGAAACAGTCGCAATCGGAGTCGTTTCCGTCATGCCCCACGGTTGAATCACCCGCACACCACACTTGTCGAAGCGTCGGAACAGAGACTCAGGCACAGCGGAACCTGCAGAAATGATCCGTAATCCCGACGCCAGCTTCCACCGGCCCGGATGCGCTTCCAGTGCATTGATCACCGCCAGCCACACTGTGGGGACAGCGCCAGTCAGGGTCACCTGCTCGTTCTGCAACAGATCAAGCAGGGCCTCGGGCTGAAGATTTCGTCCCGCCATCACCTGCTTACATCCATTCATCGTCGCCGCAAACGGAAGTCCCCACGCATTCGCGTGGAACATCGACATGGCGTACAGAACAGTGTCGTGACAGCTAATGTGAAATCCGTCGGGCAACGAGATGGCGAAGGAATGTAACGCAATGGCCCGGTGAGAATAAACAACACCCTTTGGATTACCAGTTGTGCCTGATGTGTAGCACATCGCGGCGGCGTCATCTTCGTTCTTGGTCGGAAGTTGCGGTTCGACTTTCCCGTCCTCGAGGAACGCTTCGTAAAGCTCGCACCCTGGAAGGCTGCCGCAGCCGTGATCCACCACGAAGACACGCTCAAAGGGCACGCGGGTGCGGATTTTGTCGAAGAGTTCCAGCAGGGTATCGTCAACAATCACAAACCGATCTTTCGCGTGGTTGGCGATGTAGGTGAGTTCGTCGGAGTGCAATCGCAGATTCAGAGTGTGCAAAACCGCGCCGGTCGCCGGAATGCCGAAGTAAGCCTCCAGGTGCTCGTGCTGATTCCACATCAGCGTGGCGACACGCTCTCCCTTCTCGATCCCCGCCTGCAGCAGAGCGGCAGAGAGCCGCCGCGCCCGTCGCCGCAAATCGCGATAGGTGTAGCGATGGAGCGAGCTATCGGGGAGTACGGAGGCAATCTCGACGTCAGAGAAGAGTTTTGCGGCCCGATCCAACATGCAGTCGACCAACAGCGGGCTCGACATCATAGTCGATTTCATAGGTTCCTCAGCAAGCGGTTTTGCGATGCAATCGCTTGATATCAGCGGCGCCAAATCGGCGAGGAATTATAGCCCTATATCGGTTCTTCCCCTCACATTTTGTCCGATCAGGGCGCGTAAGGAGTGAGGCACCGTCCGAGCGCGGATCGGTGTTAAACTCCTCCCTTCGTAAAATCGCATACCCCGAGATTCCGCCATGAAACGCGCTCTCCATTCGTCCGTGATCTTCACACTCACATGCGCTATCGCCTTTGGCAAAACGTCCGACAAGATTGACAACTACATCACCGCCGAAATGCAGCGCGAGCACATTCCCGGGCTCGCCCTCGGTATCTACCGCGATGGCCGTGTCGAACGCGTGCAGGGATACGGCCTGTCCAATATCGAGCTGAACGTTCCCGTAAGGCCTGAAACCATCTTTCAATCGGGCTCCGTCGGCAAGCAGTTCACCGCGATGGGCATCATGATGCTTGTCGAAGAAGACAAGATCTCCCTCGATGACAGCATCCTCAAGTACCTTCCCGATGGTCCTGCGATCTGGTCGCCAGTGAAAGTCCGCAACCTCCTGTCGCACACATCCGGCATCGGCGAATACGAGAATGGAGAGCGTACCAAGCCCGAAGGCCCCTTTTACCTCCGCCTCGATAACACCGAAGACGAGCTCTACAAGAAGATCTGCGCCATGCCCATGGACTTTCAGCCCGGCGAGCGCTGGCGGTACACCAATACTAACTTCGTCCTGCTCGGCATGATGATCCACCGCGTCACCGGCAAGTTCTATGGAGACTTCCTTCAGGAGCGCATCTTCCATCCACTGGGAATGACGGCTACCCGCGTCATCAGCGAAGAGGACATCATTCCCAACCGTGCGGCCGGATACCGCCTGGTCAAAGGCGAAATCAAGAATCAAGAGTGGGTTTCGCCCACATTCAATACGACCGCCGACGGCGCTCTCTACTTCAACGTCGTAGACCTCGCCAAGTGGGATGCCGCCCTCTACACCGAAAAGTTGGTCAAGCAAGCCAGTCTGGACCGCATGTGGACGGTTGTTCCTCTCAATGATGGCAAGCCCAACCGAGGGAGGTACGGATTCGGCTGGGAGATCGACTCGGTTAACGGACACCGCATCATCCAACATGGCGGCGCATGGCAGGGATTCACCACGCATATCGCCCGCTACGTCGATGACAAGCTGACTATCGTAGTCCTCACGAACCTCGATTCAGAACATTCGAAACCCTGGAAGATCGCGCACGATGTCGCTGGCTTGTTGAATCCGGCGCTGATCCAGCCTCCCGCCAAGCCCATCGAAGACAAGGAACCTGAAGTGACGTCGATGCTGCAGAAGCTATTCACGGGCATGGCCGAGGGCAAGGCCGAAGCCAGCCAATTCACGCCGAAGGAATGGGATGAGTTGTCTCCGAACCTGTCCGACTTCGCCGAGTTTCTCAAAGACCAGGCCCCGCTCCAGAAACTGGAGCTGCTCGAAAGAAAGGAAGACAAGGGCGACAGGATCTACACTTACCGAGCCATACTCAAAGAACCACTGAACGTCGAGATGCGCCTGAACGGGGAAGGCAAGATCGCAGAATTGCATGTGGAGCCAGAGTAGGGGTTTTCTCCGTGTACCGCGTGTCCTCGGTGGCTAAGGATTTTGCTTCCAGATGATCACTCCCATCCGGAACAGGTAGTGCCGCGAGATCGAGATCTTCCGCGCAGGCGAGTGCCCGTTCGAGAGCATTCGTCGCATTTCCTCTGGAACGTACGCTCGACGCACCGACGCCACCCCGTCCACGCGTGACACATGACTGCGCATGAGCGGGAATCCCGCGTAAACCAGCGCTAGGTGCAAGGGATGGCGAATCAGATCGTTGATTAACACGGCGCATCGGCAAACCCGCCGGGCCTCATCCACAAATCGGCCAAGTTCCTCCGGTTCCAGATGGTGTGCAAAGAGATTGCAGCTAACCAGATCGAAACTGTTCTCAGGAAACGGCAGAGCCAGAGCATCCGCCACGACCGCTCGATGCTCGCGCTCTAGATGCGATGAAAAGCGGTCCAGATCGGTAATATCCAGCGTGATCCCGCGGCCCGCAAGCTGGGCTCCGGCGGTTTGTGGTACTTCTCCCAACCCGGCAGCCACTTCAAGCAACGTGAATTTGTTCTGCCGCTTGGCCGCAGACACCTGCTTAATCAGCTTTCGGGTAGTTCCGACTCCCCCGAACCACCGATTGATGAGGCGCAGATCGCGCAGTGAAGCCTCCGCCTCAGAAGACGGACAATTCGGGGAATCAAGAACTTCTTCAGAGTTGACGCGCTGCATGAAAGAGTTGATTAGACCCAGTTACGCTAGTTTAGAGGTTCCTATCTCCGGCAGCGTTGGCGCACCGGACTTTCGGTCCAGATCTACTAGACTTCTGCCAACTCTTCTTCCAGCAGTTGCTTGCTATAAAGATCGCTGTAGTAGCCGTCTAAGGCCAGCAGTTCGTCGTGGGTGCCAAGTTCTACGATTCTTCCGCCGTGCAGCACCGCGATCCGGTCAGCATTGCGCACAGTCGAGACGCGGTGCGAGATGAAGATCGTCGTTCGCCCCTGCATTACGTCGCGGAGATGATTCAGGATCTTGTCTTCGGTGTGGGTGTCCACGCTCGAAAGCGCATCGTCGAGAATCAGAATTTGCGGATTTCGGATCAGCGCCCGCGCGATCGCGGTCCGCTGCTTCTGTCCGCCAGAGAGCGTGATGCCACGCTCGCCCACCATCGTTTCATAGCGTTCTGGAAAATCTTCGATGTCCGTGGCGATATTCGCAGCGGCAGCCGATATGCCTATCTCCGCATCACTCGCTGATTCCACACCAAACGCGATGTTCTCGCGGATGCGGTCGCTGAAAAGAAACGTCTCTTGCGGCACGAAGCCAATATTGCGGCGCAGAGATGACAGCGAATAATCCCGGATCGGTCGTCCATCGATCAGCACCATGCCCGGTTCTGCATCGTAAATCCGTGGAATCAGATCCACCAAGGTCGTCTTGCCCGAGCCGGTCGGTCCCACAATCGCCAGGCTGCTTCCCGCCGGAATGCGCAGATTAACATCCCACAGTACCGGTTTTCCGTCGTACCCGAAATTCAGCCCGCGGAACTCGATCTCACCCGTGATCTCCTGATCCCGCGCACCCGGAGCGTCCTGAATCTCCGGCTTTTCCTGCATGATCTCGTTCAGACGCCCAAGTGATGCCGTGCCCCGCTGGAACAGGTTGATCACGTATCCCAACGCGATGATGGGCCACGTCAACTGCAGCATGTACGCGTTAAATGATACGAACTGCCCCACCGTCATGCGCCCGGCGAGCACCTCACGTCCGCCGAGCCACAACACCATCACCACCGCGCACCCCAATATGAATTCCAGCGTCGGCCACAGCATGCCCATGAGTCGTACGAGTTTCAGGCTGCGATGGATGTATTCCTGATTTTCCGATTCAAAGGCGCGAATCTCAGCCTCTTCCTGCACGTACGCGCGAATCAGGCGCGCGCCGGAAAAATTCTCCTGGGCTCGCGCGGAAATGTCAGAAAACATCGCCTGGATGCGCTCAAACCGGTCATGAATTCTTCGCCCGAAATATTGCACCAGGATGCTTGCCGCCGGCAGCGGCAGAAATGTGTACAGCGTCAAGCGCGGACTGAGGGAGATCATGAAGGCTAGCGCGAGCGTCATCAGCACGAACGTGTTAGCTGTGTACATGATCGCCGGGCCCAGCAGGTTGCGCACCGCACTCAGGTCGTTGGTCGCCCGAGCCATGATGTCGCCGGTGCGATGCCCTTGGTAATAGGAGTACGACAGGCTTTCCAGCCGCGCGAAAAGATCGTTCCGCAGATCGAATTCGATGTCGCGCGAGATGCCGATCATGATCCAGCGCGTCAGGAACTGGAAGATACCCTTGGCAACCGCGATCGACAACAGCAGTCCGGCGTAAAACAGCAGCTTGCTGTGCGTCACGCTCCCCAACAGCGCGTCCGACGCCACGCCCAGCACTTTGGGCCCCAGCACCTGGATCCCATTCGTCAGCAAGATGCAAGCAACGCCGCCAATATACCCCCAGCGGTATTTCTTCACATACGGCAGCAGTGGTCGCAGGCTCTTGGGAAACATGCAGAGTTAGTAGATGAAATTCTAGCAGGCAGGGTTCATGGAGTTTGTATCAGGGCAGATCGCCTCACGAAGGGCCTCAACTACGATCCGGTTTGTTGCTTGATCTTTGACGGCAACGCGCAATGCGCGTGAACCCAATGCCGGTGAAATCTCGCCCGCGTCGCGAAGATACACGCCACGCTCCCGGCAGCGGAGTGAGACGACCGTAGCGTCGGGACTCTGTTCGGGAAGGTGGCAAAGCAAGAAGTTCGCGGTGCTTGGGATGACATCGAATCCCATAGATCGCAAGAAAGTGGCCAGATTCTCCCGCAACGAGCGCGTTTCCCGATATCGAGCCGCGTAGTAATCACGATCCTCTAACGCCCGGACCGCAGCCACCTGAGCTGGCAAACTCACCGCCCAAGGAGGCGTAATCTCACGTAGCCGTGCAGCAATTGGCGCTGGGGCACAGGCGTAAGCGGCCCGCATCCCCGACAGCGCATATGCCTTCGACATCGACTTGCAGACGACAACATTCCGCCTGGCAGCGGCGAATGCCTCCAACGATTGACTTGCTCCCGCATAGTCCACGTACGTTTCATCGATCCAAACCCTGGTTCTGTCAGGAATACTCTTGAGAACCTCCTCCAATGTCTCGCGTGCTATGTGCTGTCCGGTGGGACTATTCGGATTGACGATTACCACCAGGTCGTATTCTCCATCCGCGACACGCGCTTGAAGGACACCCGGAGCCAATTGATAGCCCTCTTCGCGCAACAGCTTCAATCGGTCAATCTGACAACCCACAACATTGGCAGTTACGTGGCCGTACTCTCCGTAGCTGGGGTCCATGAGGAGAACATGCGATTTAGGGGTCAACCATTCGCGAAACGCCAGGAAGATCAGTTCCGAAGAGCCGGCTGCCGGTACCAGACATTCTGGCGGGACGCCGCGTGCGCGTGCAATCGCATGAATGAAACCCGCGCAGTCGGTTGGTGGAGAGGTACGCATCAGGAACGGGAGGTGCTTTTGCAGCCCAGAAATTGCTTGCGGCGATGGCGGAAACCATGCGTCGAGCACATCGGCATTGACAATTTCCTCGCTCCGGTCGAGATTGTCGAAATCCTCTCCGATTGCCCGGAAGGAATCACCGCCATGACGACAAGGCTCAATTCTGGAGAACGGAACGTTCAAGTGCCAGGTCGCGCGTGCCTGCAACTTTCGCAGCACATGTGGACTTCGATTGGCGTTCTCCCGAAGTTCCTTCACTGTGGCGCTGAGCAGTTCGTACCTGACAGCACCTGACTGTGTTGAGCGACCCAGTGATTTCAACCCTGCCTTCAGGTAAAGGCTCAGCACCTCGCGCCGCCCGATAGCCACGATGTGCGTTCCTCCTTTGGCCTCGATCCAGCGAAGCGAGGCATACATCAATAGGCTGGCGATCGCGAGTCGGCGGTATTTCGGAATAACCGTCAGCAATCGAACTTCGTGCACACCCTGATCGAACGGAAACGGAAACACATCCCGCTTAAAGTATTTGTCCACAGAATATTGCCTGCCCGGAGGGGTTATGCTGACGAATCCCGCGAGACACCCATCCACACTGGCCTTCAGGTACACGTTGAAACTGTCGAGAGTGTCAGAAAGCTGCCGTTCTGGATTGGGATGATGCTGGCCAATCTCTAGGGCGTAGATCTGGTGACGAAGCCTGTAGATTTCGGCTCGGTCCGCGGCGTCGGTCTCGGAGATATCGATCTTTGTCGAGGCGTGCCGCGTCGCGGCCTCAATCTCGGATACGGAACTGGACATGGCACGGAATTGTAGCCGATAGTCGGGTCCACCATCCTTGGTCCTAGGAATGGAATCCGCAGCGAGAGTGCCTCACGGCGGATTCCCTCTTTGACCCGATCCCGGTTTTCGGAACAAGTCCGAGTATGATTTCGGACGAAGGAAAGGGGAAGGAAGGATGTCGAAGAGCAGGCATACGGAATCGGGGATGATCGGAGCATTGAAACCGTTGAAGGCGGGACGGAAGGCGGAGGACGTGACGCGGGAAGTAGGGGCGTCGAAGCATACGATCTACGCCTGGAAGGCAGGCTCAGGAAGCCAGGCAATTACGCGACGAGAACACGCGTTTGCGGAAGTTGGTGGCGGATCTCAGCCTGGACAAGGATGCACTGCAGTGGGTGATTGAATAAAGCGGGGGTGTAGCTCGCGGTCCTGAAGGCGACCGTCCAGCCGATGCGCGCCAAGTATGCCTTCAGCGAGCGGCGACCGTGCCGCCTGATGATGCTGGCGGTCGCCACGTACCGCTACCGCAGCCAGCGCAGCGATGAACCGCCGCGCACGAAGCTGGCCGGAGTTAGCGCGGGAGAAGCCGCGCTTCGGGTACCGACGATTGCATGTGTTGCTGCGACGAGGTGGAGAGCGAGTGAAACACAAGCGGTTGCATCGGATCTATTGCGAGGCCGGGTTGATGATCCGGCGGAAGAAACGGAAGCATTGCGTGCGCGAGGGAAAGCGGCTGGTGGCACGGACTGCGGCCAATCAGGAGTGGGCCTTGGATTTCGCGCACGATGCAGTGGCCTGTGGGCGAGCGATCCGGGTACTGAGCGTGGTCGATGCCGACGCGCGAGAGTGTCTGGCCTTGGAAGTGGACGAGTTTTGCCAGTCGGAGAGTGACGTGAGTGCTGCGGCGATTGTGGCCGAGCGTGGAGTGCCGCATCCGAACCGCTGCGACAACGGGCCGGAGTTGACCAGCCGGCATTTTCTGGCGTGATGTGGGGAGCGGCAGATCGAGTTAGTGCACATCCAACCGGGAAAGCCGACACAGAACGCTCGCATCGAGAGTTTTCCACGGACGACTGCGGGAAGAATGCCTGGCGGTCAGTTGGTTGCAGTAGACCGCCGGGGGAGTGGTACCCCCCCAACTCCTCCCATTTCCAAAATGAAACTCACTTCTCGACGCCCTGCACATGCTCATTGGCCCGGTTGCAGTTGCACCGCTAGCTGATTTACTGCCGAGACATCGTAGTAGGAAGACATATCCGCGTGGCCCGCTAGAGTCTCGCGTTCTTTTCCATCCACCAGAATCTTGACCTTCTGAATACCAGGAGTGTTCGCCGTGATCGTGTGGATCAGCGACGCCACGGTCAGTTGCTCCACCAGCACGCCCGAACGATGCGTGTCAGCGAATGCGCCGTTGATGTCGATGACTGCGGCTCCGGGATCGATGAGGTAGACGCTCCGAATCTCGGCGCCCGATCCGAGCACGTGCGGAGAAGATGTATCCAGATAGATCGACAGCAAGGCCCGCAACAGTTCCTCCGATCGCTGCTGGCGTCCAGAAGGCATTGGGATCAGAGCGGACAAGCCGCGCAAGGTCCCGTCTTCATCGTGGGCGACGAAAAGCACGACCCTCTCGGTCGGACCCGTAACAGGCGGAGCGAGTGGACGCGTATCGATCGCTGCAGTTGGCGTCGACGTGACCGCCTTCCGCATATGCCACGCATACAGGCTGAGGCCGAGCGCAGCGGCGACCAGGACCGCCATGGCGATCATGAGATGGCGTGGAATCATCTGGTCCACCTCATGGCGCGCTCCCCAACTGATCTTTCGCCGCAGCGATGGCAGTCGCCACCGCGCCGGTGACTAGTTGCTGATAATCGGGAGCCGTGAGTTGCGCGAGGTCCGAACTCTGTGGCGCCACCTCGATGGCAATCGCGGGACCGGTGATGTTGTTCAGGGGACGAAGCGCGGCCGACAATGCTCGCACGGGAACCTGGCGTTTCTGCAATTCGGCCGCGACTGCCGCCGCGGTGGTCTGGCTCAATGGCAAAGCGGCGTGCTGCGCCGTGGTCCAGGAGCGGAATGGACCGCGATCGTCCTCCCCGAAGGGGAGCAATGCGGTGTAAATGCGAACTCCACGGCCGCTTGATGCGGCGTGCAGTGCAATGTAGATAGCGGCGTGATCGGCGTTCGTGAAGACAGCCCTGTCATCCACCGAGACATTCGCATCGGAGTCGCGCAACACCAGTGTTGAAATACCTCGGCTTTCCAATTCTTGCCGCAAGCTGTGCGCCAAGGCGATGGTGACATCTTTCTCGACGAGTGTGCTGCTCAGAGTCTCCCCGTGGTCGTCTCCGCCATGGCTCGCGTCGACAACGGCAAAATAGCGACGGCGCGCAGGAAGCGGAACCGGCGGAGGAATTGTCGGCGCAGGAGCCTGTGTGACAGGCGCTGCAAGCGTGCCGGTTGCGGCTGAAGGAGTGTTCTGCGCCGGATTCGATGTCGGTGTCACGACAATCGTCTTTCCCTCGTTGCCGAACGAAGCAATGACAGGAACGCTCGCGTTCACGGTGAGGATTGCGGATCCATTGCTCTCGCTGTACGTGGCGGAGGGAATGATCCTGCTGCCGAAGGTCAAAGTTGGCGAAGCGGGAGAGACCAGAGGTTCCCGCGAAAACGACATTCGCAAGACGCCTTGGTCCGTTGCGATGCTGGGGTTTACTGGTGCGGTGAAATGAAATACGAGCCGCGGAGGATTGTCGCCCGCGAGAGAGGCGGTGAAGTGCGTGGCTACATTTCCGATGAAGAGCCGGCCCGGAGCTTCGTGCAGTGTGACTGGCCCGCCCAGAAAGCGCGGTAGGAGGGAACTGAGCGATCCGAGAGGTACGAGGCCGCGCTTGTTTTCCAGAACGAACTTGCCGCCAAGATCGGCGTCGCGATCGTGAATGCGCACGCGGGTCTTGCCCGCCTGAAATTCTCCTTCAACATTGTTGTAGCGCAGGCGCCACTTCGATCCATCGGTCTTTGCACTGACGCGGCCGAGCGGTTCCAGCAGTTCGAGGAGTCCGACGTAGTCCCGGCCATCGTGCTGTACCAGAGACAGCGAGTAGTTTGCAGCGACTGAATAAACAGAGAGATGTTTCTCTGGTGTTGCGGCCGACTGCAGGAGCGTGGAGACAATGAGGACGAGCGAGAATCCACACAGCCGGCGAATCCGCATCATGCGCGCCGTGGGCGACGACGGATGGATCTCTCGAGCCACGTTAGTCCAGCGCATAAGCGGTGAGTCCGCTCAGCAGCTTGGGATAGAAGTCGGTGGATTTCTGCGGCATAACTTCTCCGGCAAAGGCGATATCCCGTACCTTTTGAACCGGGCATGGATTCATCAGAAACGCGATATCAGCCACGTTCTTTCCTGGCATTCCTCCGCGAACTTGTGCCAGCGCCTCGGAGGCTTCTCGCAGATACGACAAGTTCTGTTGGTTGCGGATCGACTCTTCCGACAGCTTCAGCACGCCTTCCAGAACGCATTTATGTAACTGCACGACATCCAGGGATTGCTGTTGCGCGGACAGTCCTGTGAAGAACTTCGATCCCGCCGGCTTCGGCGAGTGGAGCAGGAGTACGCGGTTCGCAGCCACGGCCAGGAGCGCAGTCCCGTTGCGGCCTCGATTATTCAATCGATCGGTGGCTGCGGCGGCATTGATTGATTTGTCGACTTCCTCAATTTCGAAGAATGGCACGCAAGCGTCATGAAATTTGTCCGCCGAAAATGATCCGAGCGAATGGACTACCCGATGCGTGGGCAAAACCAGCAATCCGGGATCGTTCATGTTCACGAAGGTCATCATGACGAACTCGTAGGGTGCTTCGGGGTTGGTGGTTCCGGCGGCGGCCCGACACTCATTGCGGAAATTCAGTGCCGTTTCGTAGCGGTGGTGGCCGTCGGCGATCACGAGTTTCTTGTCGCGCATCTTGCCCTGCACAGCCGAGATTGTGCCACGATCGGCGATCTGCCAGACGCGATGGGCGACGCCATACTCATCTTTCACATCAATCTCCGGCGTTCCCGGAGCCGCGAGAAGGCCGTCGATCTCCCCTGTATCTTCATACAGCAGGAATAGCTGCTCGTAGTGAGTGCGTGTCGCGCGCAACAGGTCGAGTCGGTCGGCCTTGGGTTTGGCCAGGGTCTGCTCGTGACGGTACACGACCTTAGTCGAATAGTCCTCGACGCGACCCAGCGCAATGAAGCCGCGTCGCTCGAACTGCTTACCTGACGGGGCATTGAACGTCTGAGAGTAGACGTAGAGCGAGGGGGAGGAATCCTGCACGAGGATGCCTTGGGATCGCCATTCACGGCCGAAGGCAGCAGCCTTGGTATATACGTTGTCCGAGGTATTGTCGGCAGGCCCGGATCGGCCGAGAATAATCCTGACGAGGTTACACGGACTGGCGGCGTAGTAACGTTCCTGCATCGCCGAAGTAATCTTGTCGTAGGGTTGAGTCACCACTTGCGCAGCGGAAACACGCTGCAAGTTGTAACGAAAAGCGCGAAAAGGACGAATGTCTGCCATAGGAAACCTTTGATTGTAACAAGATAGAAGCAATCGCCGGAGATCGCCGTCTGGAGGGCGTTTCCGAGGATGCAAAGTGACATAAACAATTCGGGCGAATGTCTCCGAAATTTGACAAAAAGCCTGCGCGGTTCGCAGGAAGCTGTGCTAACATCCGCCCCATAGAGGTCTTTATGGCCCGCCTGGATGATGGGCGTTGGTCACCTCGCCCTGAGGCCCTAGTCCGACGAGAGCGCCCGGTGCCCCCCTGGGATACAGCCACGGCCGTGCCACGGAGGTCCTGCTTCGCACCCAATCCTGGGTGGTGGCTCGCCCTGTGGGCCGTCATGCTCGTCTGGATGCTACCCGCGCTGGCACAGACTGACGTGAATGACGTTCACGTTCAACAGCGGGAAATCGAGAAGCCGAAACCGGAAACCAAAGCAGAACTGGTCTCCAGCACTGGCGGTTTGAGCGCGCATGTCCGGCCGCTTAAGGTGGACGTGGATCTTGTGCTGGTTCCGGTCACGATCACCGACCCGATGAACCGCCTGGTGACAGGGCTCGAAAAGGAAAATTTCCAGCTTTTCGAAGGAAGCTCCGCTCAGGAGATTCGCACGTTCTCGAGCGAAGACGCGCCGGTTTCTCTGGGCGTGATCTTCGATTCCAGCGGCAGCATGAGCAGCAAGATGGACCGCGCCAAAGATGCCGTAGTGGAGTTCTTCAAGACGGCCAATCCGCAGGACGAGTTTTTCATGATCACCTTCTCCGATGAACCGGAGCAGATGAGCGACTTTACCAGTTCGGTCGATGACATCCAGAACAAGCTGATCTTCGCCGTTCCCAAGCGCCGCACGGCACTGCTCGACGCCATATACATGGGCATCAGCAAGATGCGGCAGGCCAAGTATGCCAAGAAGGCGCTGCTCATCATCTCCGACGGCGGCGACAATCACAGCCGCTACACGGAGAACGAAATCAAATCACTGGTGAAAGAAGCCGATGTCATGATCTACGCGATCGGCATTTACGATCGCTATGCCTCTGCGGCTGAAGAGCGCCTTGGGCCGCAATTGCTCACCGAGATCAGCGAACTGACCGGTGGACGCGCCTTCACCATTGATAATCCGAATGACCTTGCGGATGTGGCCACCAAGATCGGGGTGGAGTTGCGCAACCAGTACGTCCTTGGGTACCGTCCTGCTAAAGTGGTACGCGACGGCAAATGGCGTAAGATAAAAGTGAAGCTGCTACCGCCGAAAGGTTTGCCGCCACTACGGGTGTATGCCAGGACGGGATATTACGCGCCTGCCGAATAAAGCCTCGAGTACCCCTCTTCTAGCGATGTTTGTGTTCTGCGCGGTAGTGCCCCTTGGCTTGCTGGTCGTGGCGCAGCAGGCTTCTCCGCAAGATCACGCCACGCAAGATCAGCCAAAAGCAGCCGAAAGCGGGCAATCAGACACTCCAGATCCGCAGCAATCCCAGTCTAAGTCTGGCGATCAGGGTGGAGTCTATGTACTGCGCAAGGATGTGGACGAGGTCATGCTTCACGCTTCCGTGATCGACGATAAGCAGCGCCTGGTCACCAACCTCGACCGCAACGCATTTACGGTGTTCGAAGACGGTAAGCCACAGAGCATCATTTCCTTCCATCATGTGGATATCCCGGTCGCGATGGGGATCGTCATCGACAACTCCGGCTCCATGCGCGAGAAACGCAACAAAGTGAACCAGGCAGCGCTCAACCTGGTTCGCTCGAGCAACTCCAAAGATGAAGTGTTCGTTGTGAACTTTAATGATGAGCAATATCTCGACCAGGATTTCACCAACGATCTATTGAAGCTGAAGGAAGCGCTGGAAAAGATAGATGCGCGCGGAGGTACGGCGCTCTACGACGCGGTCGTAGCGTCCGCGGACCACCTGAAAACAAACGCGCGCCTGGAAAAGAAAGTGATCTTCGTCGTAACCGATGGAGAAGACAATGCGAGCAGCCAGACGCTGGAGCAGGCGGTCAAGCAACTCCAGCAAGATGGCGGGCCTTCGGTCTACGCGATTGGAATCCTGGGGGACGAAGAACATCCCAAACGCGCCCGTAAAGCTCTGCAGATTCTTGCCGAACGCACCGGCGGAATCGCGTTCTTCCCCAAGAGCCTCGACGAGGTGGATGAGATCAGCCGCACCATTGCCAACGATATCCGCAATCAATACGCGATCGGCTACAAGCCTACCAATCTGAAAAGGGCTGGCGACTTCCGCCAGATTCGCGTGGAAGCGAAAGCCAAAGGACACGGCAAGCTGGTAGTCCGAACCAAGAGCGGGTATTACGCGGGCATGCAACCCACGGCGAGCCTCTCGAAGTGATCAGGCTGCTATTTTCCAGCTTGAAGTATTTGCGTCGCCGAATCGATCAAGGCTCCTTCAGCCTCAAGTGCCTTCGCTACACGAGTAATCTCCTGCTCCGCCTCGGCATAGTGTTTCTGTTCGATCCCCTCGCGAACTCCCGGAACCGTCTTCACACCGTACCCGCTATACACACCCGGAGCGTACAGGAGATGCTTGTACCAGGGCCGTCTGGGAAGCCCGTCGTCATTAGTGAGTTTGCGTTCGCTCTGGATCAGGAGTTCGTTAAGCGAGTGCAGCGATTCTGCCTGTGCTTCGCTTAATCCTGCCTGGCGTTCTGAGAGCGCCTTTCGGTAGTGCTCGGCACTGTGCGTCAGCATTTCCACGGCATTCTCCATGGGAGCGAAGTTGAGATGTGGCGGTATCTCCTCTTTCACGGGCGCCACCGTCGGGCGGCGGGGGTCGAATGTTGCCTTGAATGCGCCCTCGTCCAGTTCGAGATTGCGCTCGCGAATTTCATCCTGCTTGTCTGCGAGCAGCTTCTGCAGATCGTTCGTGTACTTCTTCATCGTGTCGGCAAAGTCCACGAAGTCAAAGGGCAGGACCTCCGCATCGGCGAGGCGCATCACCGACGTTCCAATCGTCTGCGAGAGCGCGCGTCCATAGACGAAGTCCGAATCCGAGAAGTGGGTGTACCAGTAAAAGTCGTCATAAATCGAGTGATAGATGCCCTGCTCATCCTCGCCGCCATAGCCGAGGTTCAGACTCGCGATGCCGAGATGATCGAGAAAGCCGGTGAAATCTGTGCCCGAACCGAGCGCCTCGATTCGCAAGTCAGCTCTCGAGCGCAGCTCCTTGCGATCATCTCCCTTCGCGTTCGCGATCTGCGAAAGCTGAGCGCGCTGCCACACCGACATCTTTGTTTCCGGGTCCTCAATGTCACGGGCGACTCCGTTGATGAACTGCTCCAGACTATGTGATCCGCCCATTTCAAAAAGGCCTCGGTCGTTGCCATCGGTGTTGATGTAGACCGCTGCATGCTGCTTTAATTCATCGGCATGCGCCTCCACCCATTCGGTGGAACCGAGGAGCATGGGTTCTTCGCCATCCCAGGCTGCGTAGATGATCGTCCGCCGCGGCTTCCATCCTTGCTTGAGCAGCAGACCCAGCGCGCGCGCCTCTTCCAGCAGCGGGCTGGTGCCGGACACAGGGTCCTCGGCTCCATTTACCCACGCGTCATGATGGTTGCCGCGAACGATCCACTCGTCTGGTGCGACGCTGCCCGGAATCTTGGCGATCACGTCGAGCACCGGTTTGATGTCCCAATTAAATTCGAGTTTGAGGTGAACCTTCGCCGGTCCAGGGCCGACGTGGTATGGAATCGGCAGAGAGCCGCGCCACTCATCCGGCGCCATCGGCCCTTTCAACGCGGCCAGCAACGGCTGCGCGTCGCCGTAGGAAATCGGCAGCACGGGAATCTTCGAAAGGCTTTTTGCCTCTTTCAGCGACAACCGCTTCGCATCTGCAGTCGCTCCGATACCCGGGGTCAGAGGATCTCCCGGGCTGGCAGAGGCGAAGTCCATTACGCTGCCACGCTGCACGCCGTCTGCGTTCCGCATGGGACCCTGGGGAAAGACGACATCGCGCGTGTAGCCGTCATCCTGCGGTTCGGAATAGATAAGGCATCCAATTGCTCCATGCTCTGCGGCTACTTTCGGTTTCACGCCGCGCCAGGAGTGGTAGTACTTTGCGATCACAATGGCGCCTTTCACCGATATGCCGAGCCGATCGAGCTTCTCGTAGTCTTCCGGCAGGCCGTAATTCACAAACACAAGCGGGGCGGTGACATCTCCGTCGATTGAATAGGCGTTGTAGGTCGGAAGCTGCTCCGATTTCTGATTTGAGGTCGGATCGACTGCCAGCGCAGGCTCATCCAGCCTAGCCGTGAACTTTGTGGGCTCGACCATCTCGAGCAGGCGCACTTTCGGAGTTGGGAAGAGTACGTTGAACGTCTCGATGTGCGCGTCTAATCCCCATTCCTTGAAGCGAGCCAGAATCCATTCTGCGTTCTCCTTGTCATACGGAGACCCGACGTGGTGAGGGCGCGCGCTCAAGTGCTGCATATCTTGCCGCAGGTTTGCTGGATCGGGGATCGCCTTGAATTTCGTCTCCCACTCGCGCTCCGTCTGGCTGGAACGTGGGGAATATCCGGGAAGGGTCGATTGGTCACCGGCCAGCACGGAAGAGGGAATGAACAGAGTCACGATCAACAGCACGGCGGCTATGCGTCGCATGCAGTTCCTTTCAAAGAAGATTGGGCTGCTCATTATAGACGGATAACGGGGAATTTCGGTTTGAACCAGGAACCGGCTTTGTGCCGGGGCGACTACAACCGCGAAGTACGCAAAGAATATCCGCAGAGAATCGCGGAGAAAACCTTTCGAGCTTGGTCAGGGATCCCGCGATCCTCCGATTGACGATTCCCATCCTGCCCCGTACCCTGTAATGTGGGTTCGAAAATTTCCGAAATGTCCCGCCTGCGCGTCGCCGACGACATCACTCAACTGGTCGGCGAAACTCCCATGTTGCAGTTGAAGCGCCTGGTCCCAGCTGAGTCGGCGGATGTCTTCGCCAAACTGGAATATCTGAATCCGGGTGGAAGCGTGAAAGACCGCGCCGCTATTGGGATTATTCGCCGGGCCGAGCAAGATGGCGCTCTTCAGCCTGGAGGCACCATCGTCGAGGCCACGGCTGGAAATACCGGGATCGGGCTGGCCCTGATCGGCGTGAATCGCGGCTACAGGGTGAAACTGTTTGTTCCCGAGCGCTTTTCCGAGGAAAAGGTCAAGATCATGCGCGCTCTCGGCGCGGAGGTCTTTCGCACTCCGGATGCCGAGGGTATGCAAGGAGCTATCAAAGCTGCGAAGGCTCTTGTCGCATCCGATTCAACGGCTTTCATGGCTGGACAATTCGAAAATCTCGCCAACCCCGAATTCCATTATGCGACCACGGCACAGGAAATCTACGAACAGATGGATGGCTGTGTTGATGCCGTTGTTCTCGGCTGCGGCACGTCGGGAACCTTCTCTGGAGTGGCCCGCTTTCTAAAAGAGAAGTCGCCGAATGTTTTGGCAGTCGCAGTCGAAACGCAGGGATCTGTCCTGGGTGGAGGTAAGCCCGGTCCGCACAAAGTGGAGGGCATCGGCGCCAGTTTTATCCCCAAGACGTTCGATAGTTCCGTATGCGATGAAGTCATGATGGTGATGGACGACGACGCATTCGCGATGGTGAAGACGCTTGCCGCGCGGGAAGGCGTCTTGGCCGGATCGAGCGGCGGTGCTGCTGTCTTTGCTTCGCTGCAGGTCGCGAAACGGTTGGGTGCAGGGAAGCGCGTCATAACCATCATTCCTGATTCGGCCGAACGATATCTCTCCAAGAAGATTTTCGAAGGCGGACTTTGATTCGGTAGAGGCATGGCGAAGACGCGGCTTGACCTCTCGCGTTCGCAGATCCTGAGTTTCCGGCAGCGAGCCGGTGCGCTCGACGAGCGGATGCCGTTGGGAGCGGAGTCGCTGCGTTGCGCCGCATGGGCCGGTTTGCAGGACTCGATGCCGCGCGCCGCGCTGCTGTCGATCCATGCGCGCGTGAAGGGCGCGAGTCCGACGATCTGGGAGCACGGTTCGCTGGTTCAAATCTGGGGCCCGCGATTCAGTAACTACGTGGTCGCTGCGAAGGATCTTCCAGTTTTTTCGCTCGGGCGACTGCCTGACAACGCCCGTCGCCGTGCGAGATGCCACGATACAGCATCGCGGCTTCAGTCGTTTCTGAAGGGCCGACGCATGCCGTGTGAAGCGACGGGACATGGCATGGGGGTCAAACCCAACCGCCTCCGCTACGCTGCGCCGACGGG
>Ga0335085_10004324_pt1 | contig 23674 bp, 22 predicted proteins | sample Lox_Sample_45_FD_206712 | JGI IMG/M metagenome (GOLD analysis project Ga0335085, IMG submission 206712) | Soil microbial communities from Loxahatchee National Wildlife Refuge, Florida, United States - Lox_Sample_4.5 | ecosystem: Environmental > Terrestrial > Soil > Wetlands | place: USA...
AGGCGCCGTACAAGTGCAGCGTGTAGAAAGAACCGGGGAACTTGTACCACTGCTGGATGTTGAGGATCCCGGTGGCGAACTCGAACCCGGCCCCGCCGACCAGCAGCAGCAGCGACAGCCGCTCCAGCGCGTGCGCGGGGCTGCGCAGCGGCGGCCACTCGAACAGCTTCGGCAGCACCGACCACAGCTTGGCCAGCAGGACCGGGATGAGCACCAGCCCGAGGGTGACGTGCACGCCCTGGTTCAGCCGGTACAGCCAGACCGGATGGGTGGGCCACGAGAACAGGTAGAAGCCGAGCAGGCCCTTGCCGTGCGTCTGGTCGTTGATCCGGCTGAGGCCGGGATTGTAGGCGGCGTAGGACAGCAGGCCGGTCACGAACACCACCGAGACCCCGGCCAGCAGGATCAGGCCGAGGACGGAGGTCAGCCAGGGGCCGCGGATCGGGCTACGCCAGAACGACGGAACGAACGGGCCGGGCGGCTTGCCCCGGTGCCGCGGCTTGCCGCGCCCCTCCAGGGGAGGTGGCGCTGATGAGCGGCGGGTCACGGCTGGCCGTTCGTTATCGTTCATGTCGTGCCTCCTGCACTGCGAGACCGTCCTGCCCCGGGGCCGGCCCGGCGGCCGCCGCGCCGTCGAGTGCCCGGACCGCCGCCGCGCACGAGGCGCCTCCAGCCGGCAGCCATACGTAAGCCGGCCGGCCCGGCGGACCGGCCACCGCCTGGAACACCGCGGGTGGCACGCCGGCCAGCAGTGTCTGCGGGCAGCGGTGGTAGTACCGCGTCAGGTCCCGGGGGAAGCCGTCAGGCGGCCCGGCGTTCTCGGTCACGATCGCGCTGAACCGCCGCGCCGCCACCGCGCGGGCGGCGCTGCTCCGGAAGCTCGCCGTGCCCGTGGTACCGGACGCGCGCAGCACGTCGTCGGCCGCACCCTGGTGAGCGACCGCGGGCAGCCCGGCCAGCAGGTCGAGACCCGGGTCAGACGGAACCGCGATCGCGCCGCCGAACGCGCGCATGCCTGCGATCAGCCGCCAGCCGACGGCGCGGTCCGCGCTCGTCGGTATCGCCCGGCCCGGATGGAAGCCGTTCACGAGCACGGCCAGCTGCGCGGCGACCAGCGCGGCGGCCGTGGCGGCGGCCCAGCGGCGGACCTGCCCCGCCCGCCAGCCCGCGATCCGGGTCCCGGCCAGCCGGTCCACGCCCGCGCTGACCAGGCCGCCGGGCTGATCGCCGAGCGCCAGCCCGGCCAGCAGCGCCACCGCGAGGTACGCGGGCAGCAGATCGTTGGCCTCGCCGCCGCTGTGCACCAGCGCGGCGTAGCTCTCGACGACCAGCGCTACGCAGCCGGCCGCCAGCACCAGCGGGATCCGCCGCACCCCCGGAATCAGGGCGCAGCAGGCGAGGCCGAGTACGGGCAGCAGGCGGACGGTCCAGAACTGCCCGAAGGCGGCGTGGTTGAGGGTGTGCTCGGTCATCAGCACGAAGACGTAGTAGACGTACCAGCCGCGGCTCGCCAGCCCGAGCGCCAGCGTGCTGATCCCGAGGACCGCGCCGTAGGTCAGCGCGGCGGTCCCGGCCAGGCGGCGCCGCGGGCCGGCCGCCAGGGCGGTGAGTACCGCGACCCCCTCCGCCAGCCCGTTCTGCTTGGTGAGGAACGCGGCCGCGAGCAGCAGCCCGGCGGCGACCGCCCCGCGGGTGCGGCGCATCCACCGCGCGGCGTAGAGGGCGGCCACGCTGAGCGCGATGAACAGCGAGTCGACCCGCGCGACGTCGAACCAGGTGTCCGTGACGAAATAGGTCCCGGCCAGCAGGCCCGCCGACGCCATCCCGGCGGCGGCGCTCGCCGTCTCCCGCTGGACCAGCCGGCCGAGAACCGCGAAGCAGGCCAGCGACGACACCAGCGACACCAGCCGCAGCGGCAGGTAGGACAGGCCGAGCACGCTGGCCGCCGCGGCCGAGGTGGCGAAGTACAGCGGCGGGTAGCCGTCGGGCACGTAGCCCACCGCCGGCGCCGCGTAGAGCGAGCGGCCGCCCAGGATCCGCTGCACTTCGACCAGCGAGTTGCTTTCCAGGTACTCGAGCGGGAAGGGATAACCCAGCCGCATCAGGGCGGTGACCAGGTAGGTGGCGATCGCGGCCAGCCCGAGGAGCGCCGCGGCCAGCCGCACCGCGCGCGGCGGGTCCCAGCGGTGCCACGACGTGACGCCCGGCCGCCCGGCCGGCGTCGCCGTCGGCTCGGCGCGGTCGGCACGGTGCGTGACGCGATGGCTCACGTGGAGCATTAGATGCACGCGCGCCGCGCACGGCAAACGGTCAAGGTGTGAGCTTTTGTAGGCTTATATGATGCTTTGCCCGATTCGCCGGAGTGTGGCCAGTCGGCGCACACGTGACCAGCGTGGCCCAGCTAAATGGCGCTGACCAGGGTTTTCGCCGTGGTGGAGGAGGCGTGGCCGGCCAGTTCTCATTCCGTCCGGCCGGCTCCGGGCGGCTTACCTTACGGGTTGGAGATAACTGGCGAGGCGCTGGTCGCCGGGGGATCGGCGTCCCAGCAGTAGCCGATGCCCCGGACGGTCCGCAGCAGCAGCGGCGACGACGGTTCTTCCTCGACCTTGTCGCGGATCCGGCGCACGTGCACGGTGACGGTCGACTGGTCGCCGAACGACCAGCCCCAGACCCGTTTCATCAGCTCGGCGCGGGTGAACGCCTGTCCGGGATGGGCCATGAAGAAGGCGAGCAGGTCGAACTCGCGCACCGTCAGGGTCAGCTCCCGGCCGTCCCGGCGGGCCCGGCGCGCGGCCACGTCGACGTCGATGAGCCCGGAGCGCAGGAGCGGCGATGGCGCGGTCGTTGCCGACCCGGATACGGCGCCCCGCCGCAGCACGGCCTGCACCCGCAGGGCGAGCTCCCGGGGGCTGAACGGCTTGGTCACGTAGTCGTCGGCCCCGGTCTCAAGACCCAGCACCCGGTCGTCTTCTCCGCCGAGGGCGGTGAGCATGATCACCGGCAGCAGGCGCTGCTCACCCCGGGCGTCGCGCAGCCGGCGGCACACCTCGAGACCGTCGATGCCGGGCAGCATCACGTCGAGCACGACCAGGTCGGGTCGCCACGTGTCCGCCAGCCGCAGCGCGGCGTGCCCGTCGGCCGTATGCCGGGGCTCCATGCCCGCATGCCGGAGGTAGTCGATGACCACCTCGGCGACCACCGGATCGTCGTCCACCACGAGAACACGCGCCGTCATAGGTCGAGTGTAGGGAGGCTGAGTTCCTCATCCCGTAAGGATGCGCGGACGGCCGACCAGGCCGGTCTGCTCGTAACGTCGCTGCTGTGACCATGGACGTGATCCTGCCCTGCCTGGACGAGGCCTCGGCCCTGCCGTGGGTGCTGGGACGAATGCCGGCCGGGTTCCGGCCGATCGTGGTGGACAACGGCTCGACTGACGGATCCGCGGCGCTCGCCAGATCGCTCGGCGCGACGGTCGTGCGGGAACCGCGGCGCGGTTTCGGCGCGGCCGCGCACGCCGGCCTGTCGGCGGCGACCGCCGACCTGGTGTCCTTCTGCGACTGCGACGGCAGCCTGGATCCGCGCCAGCTTCCCCGCCTCGCCGCGCCGCTGCTGGCCGGCCAGGCCGACCTCGTGCTCGGCCGTCGCGTGCCGGCCCGGCGGGACGCATGGCCGCTGCCCGCCCGCCTGGCCAACCGCGAGCTGGCCCGCCGCGTCCGCCGCCGCACCGGCGCGCCCCTGCGCGACCTGGGCCCGATGCGGGCCGGCGGCCGCGCGGCGCTGCTCGGCCTGAACCTCGAGGACCGCCGCTTCGGCTATCCGCTGGAGATGGTCCTGAGCGCGGCCGCCGCCGGCTGGCGCCTCGCCGAAGTCGAAGTCGCCTACCTGCCGCGCATCGGCAAGTCCAAGGTGACCGGGACGGTCCGCGGCTCGGTGCGCACCGTCAGGGACATGAGCCGGGCGCTGGCCCGGTGACCGCACCATGCCCGCGCGGCGGCGCGGTCCCGGGACCAGTCACCACCCTGCTCGTCATCGCCAAGGAGCCGGTGGCCGGGCGGGTCAAGACCCGCCTCGTGCCGCCGTGCACCCCCCGGCAGGCCGCCGCCCTGGCCGAGGCCGCGCTGGCCGACACCCTGCACGCCGTGCTCGCGGCGCCAGCGCGCCGCCGGGTGCTGGTGCTCGACGGCGAGCCGGGAGCGTGGCTGCCGCCCGGCTTTGACGTCGTGCCGCAGTGCGACGGCGGCCTCGACGAGCGCTTGGCCGCCGCCTTCGCCGCGGTATCCGGACCCGCGTTGCTGATCGGCATGGACACGCCGCAGCTCACCCCCGGCTTGCTCGCGGTGGACTGGGAAGGCACCGACGCCTGGTTCGGCCCGGCGGCCGACGGGGGATTCTGGGGACTCGGGCTCCGGAGACCGGATGCCGCCCTGGTGCGCGGCGTGCCGATGTCCTCGGCGGACACCGGTGCCGTCCAGCGGGCCCGGCTGGACGCGGCCGGGCTGCGAGTCGCCGAGCTGCCGCGGCTCCGCGACGTCGACACCGCGGCTGACGCCGTGGCCGTGGCGCGCCAGGCGCCGCTGAGCCGGTTCGCCGCCCGGGCCCGTGAGCTCGCCCCGGTTCTCGGCCTGTCCACCCGGGCGCATCCGGCCTGCGCCGCGGGCGAGCAGCCATGAATGCGGGGGCGCTCGGCCTCTACGAGGAGGCGCTGGGTACTTCCGATACCGGGCTGCTGCTGCGGATGGCGTGCGGCCGTGCGCTGCCCCTGCAGGTCGGACGCTGGTGCGGGCCGCCCGACCCGGCCGACGAAGAGCTGCTGCGCCGCTGCCGGGGACCGGTACTCGACATCGGCTGCGGGCCCGGGCGCCTGACCATCGCGCTGGCCGAACGCGGGGTCCCCGTGCTCGGCGTCGACATCTCGCGTACGGCCGTGGCCCGCGTGCATCAGGCCGGGGCGTGCGCGCTACGCCGTTCGGTCTTCGATCCGCTGCCCGGCCAGGGCCGGTGGGGCAGCGCGCTGCTGGCCGACGGCAACATCGGCATCGGCGGTTATCCCGACGAGCTGCTGCGCCGGTGCGCCCGCCTGCTGGCTCCCGGCGGCCGGCTGCTGATCGAGGCGGAGCGCGACGACATCGACGAGCGGATGACGGCGTGGCTCGAGCACTCCGACGGCCGCCGTGGCCCGGTGTTTCCCTGGGCCCGGCTGGGCGCCAGTGCGCTGCTGCGGCTAGCGGCCGCCGCCGGCCTGCACCTCGCCGAGGAATGGGATCACGCCGGCCGGGTCTTCGTCTCCGTCGCCACCCCGGTCGCATGAACGCCAGGCAGCTCCCGGCGCCGGTCCGCCCCCCGGTGACGCTGGCCGGCCGCGCCGGGCCGGGCCGCATACCCGGCGGATCACGCCCGGGGCCTGCCCGCTGGGTACGGGCGGCCACGATGCTGGTAGGCCTGGCGGCGCTGACCGCGTACCTGCTTCCCCGCCTGGCGGCCCCGGGCACGCACTGGCCGCTGTGGGATGTCCGCGTCTACTGGTGGGGCGGCCAGCAGGCCGCCCAGGGCGGGGTGCTGTACGCCCCCGCGGCCCGGTACAGCTTCACCTACCCGCCGTTCGCCGCCGCGCTGTTCGGCATCGCCACCGCCCATGGTTCCGAAGGCACCCTCGCCGCCGTCATCACCGCCGCGAGCATCGGCGCGCTGACGGCGCTGTGCGCGCTGTCGCTCAGCGCGGCCGGGGTGCGGCGGCGGCCGGAGACGGTGTTCGCGGTGACCGCGCTGGCCCTGCTGACCTGGCCGGTCACCTACACGCTGCGCCTGGGCGAGGTCAATCTGATCGTGGCCGCGCTGGCCGGGGCCGACCTGCTGCGCCGCCACGACGGCCACTGGGCGCAGGGGATCGCCACCGGCCTGGCAGCCGGGATCAAGCTCACCCCGCTCATCTTCGTCGCCTACCTGCTGGTCACCCGCCGGGTGCGGGCGGCCGCCACCGCGGCCGCGGCCTTCGCCGCGACCGTCGTCCTCGGCGCCGTGCTGCTGCCGTCACAATCCAGGGTGTTCTGGCTGGACGGCGTGTTCTATGACCAGAACCGGATCGGTGACCCCGCCAACCTGTCCGATCAGTCGCTGTCCGGGGCGGTGGCCCGGCTGACCGGGGGCCTGGATCCGGCCTACCGGTGGTGGGCCATCGCGGCGCTGCTGACCGGGCTGACCGGGATCGCGGTCGCCGCGTGGGCGCACCGGCGCGGCCGCCGGCTGGCCGGGGTGACCTGCTGTGCCGTCACTGGCCTGCTGATCTCGCCGTTCTCCTGGACCCACCACTGGGTGTGGGCCGTGCCGCTGCTCGTGGCCCTGGCCGCCACCGCCTGGCGGCGCCGCTCCGCCGCCTGCGGCCTGGCCGCCCTGGCGGCCGCCGCGGTCTTCTCCCGGCGCATCCCCCTCTCCTGGCCCGGTCATCCGCCCGGGCTCGTTCGGCTGCTCGGGGGCGATCTCTACGTGCTATGCGGCCTGGCCGTGCTGGCAGGCACCGCCCTGACCCTCATCCTGACCCTCATCGCAGAGCGCGCCCAGGCGGCCGAGAACCCGGCGTTCGGTGCGCGGAGGATCAGCCCGAGCGTGATCCAGGCCCGCGACCGGGGCCGAGGCGAACAGCAGCACGAGCGTGATCGCGGTGTGCCCGCACCCGCGCGAGCCCTGCCTCCACCGCGAAAGCTAGCTGGCCAGCGCCTGGCGGTGACGCGGCAGGCAGGTCAGGGAGGGATATCGCCTATCCGATGAGGGATATGCCGCTAGCTTTTATCTGCTGTGCCCGCGGGGCGATGTTCCCAGTGGTGCGCAGCGCCGTGCTCGAGCTGGTCGCCCAGGTCGCGCACACCACGACGGCTAACCTCGCGCACAGCATCAGCCACGCACCGGTCGACCAGGCGTTCACGCCGCAGGCCTCGCCGGCCACGGCCGCCTGACGCGCGCTGCTCGGTGGCACGGTCGTCCGGGTGGCAGCCGGGCGTGTCTTCACCCAGGCCCGCCCTGGCCCGCCGAGAGGGCCAGGGCGGGCCTGACATTCTGGGCAGCTGTCTCGTCGTGCGAGCAGGAGCCGGGATTCAGCGCCGGCCGGAAGGGATGGGTACTGATGCCCGCACAACGCGAGGAAGACGAAGCCAGGATCAGGCAGCAGGTTGACAAGATCGTGGCAGGAATCCGGGCCAAGGACCTCGAAGGCCTGAGGCGGCTGTACGCGACGGACGTCGTGTCCTTCGACGTCGAGCCGCCGCTCCAGCATGTAGGGATAGAGGCGAAGCTGAAGAACTGGGCGAGGGCGTTCACGTTCTTCCAGGATGTGGACTATGAGGTTCGCGACCTGACCGTCACCGCGGGTGAGGACGTGGCATTCGGGCACGCTTTCGGCCGGCTCAGCGGCACGCTTAAGGACGGAACGGCGACGAGCGGGATGTGGGTCCGGGCTACCTTCTGCTTCCGGAAGCTCGGCCGCACCTGGCTGATCGTGCATGACCAGGCTTCTGTGCCGTTCGATATCGCAAGCGGCAAGGGAGTGACCGACCTTGAGCCCTGACGAGGCGCAGACGTACCCGTGCGCGACCTCCGATCGTGCGGGAGCTTAGGGGCCTAAGGTGCGGCGATCATGGCCCCGATGGCCAGGATCGCCCCGATGACCGTGAGCACGACGAACAGGACCACCGCCACCGGGCTCCGGATCACCAGGACGGCTACCATGCCCGCGTTCACCAGCCCGGCCATGCACGCGCCCCCGGTGACGGCGGTGTTAAACGGGATCCGGCGGCGTGCCCGGGCGGGCGGGCGGCGCGGCAGCGCTGCGGTCAGCCCGGCCGGGATGCCGGCGGTGACCGCTGCCAGCTCCCCGCAGGTGCGCGACACGAGGGCCTGGCCGACCCGCGCGTCGAATTCGTCCCTGTCCAGCCGGCCCTGCACGAACGCGGCCTTGAGCAGGTCGATCACCCGGTCGCGGTCAGCACGCGAGGCCCGCGGGCCGGCCGCTGCCGCCGGGGCTCCCGGTTCTGGTCTCACCGGCGCCTCCTGCCTGCATTCACAGCGTAATCCAGTCAGCGCCCGGCGGCCACGCTCCCAGGCAACGCGCATGGTGATGACCCGGCCGGTGCTCAGGTGGCCGTCGGCCGCCAGCCTCTAGGGGGCATCCGGTTTCACGGGCCGTTCAAGACGGGGTGCGGATCTTCCCTGGGGGTGAGTCCAGCAGGTCGGCCAGGGCGGCCAGGTACATGGCGATCGCCTGGGTGGGCTCACGCATCTGTCGTGCCGACAGCTGCTCAATCTTCCCCAGGCGGTAGAGCAGCGTGTTGCGGTGGACACGGAGCCGCTCGGCCGCCTTGAGCAGGTTAAACCCGCCCTCGCTCCAGGCGATCAGCGTTTCGCGGAGGGTGGGCCAGTCGGCCCGGTCGCGCAGTCCGACAAGGACCGACGCGGCGGGCGGGCCGGAACCCGAAGTTCCGGCCCGCCCGGCCCTGGAACGACTCAGAAGGCGGGACGGAACCAGAGCCCCGGACACCCGGGGGAGAGCAGTGCCCGATCCTCCCCCGGATCGTCCGCGCGGATGATGCTGGTGAAATCGCAGGTAGCGGTTCAGGCGGGGGCCTCGACCTCGAGCTTGCGGGTCTGTTCCGGCAGGTGCTCGCGGAGATCGGCCGTCAGGTCTGCGCGCAGGGCCCGCAACGCCGGGTCGTCCCAGCGGTTATGCCACTGGTGCGGGTCCTCGTGGACGTTGTAGAGCTCGCCTTCGGTGCCCTCGTACTGGATCGAGGTCGGTGTCAGCACGGCGTCGCCCCAGGTTTTCTCCAGGCCGTTGGGCTGGCCGGCGGTCGACTTCTCGTAGACGGTGCACAGCCAGCCGTCCCGGTAGATCGTTCGCAGGTGCATGCCGTAGCCGGGGAACTGGCTGTCCCATTCGCACAGCACGCGCTCGCGCCCGCTTCCGTCCGCGACCGGGAGCGCGGAGCCCTGCATCCAGTCCGCCACGGGGAGGCTGGCGATCGCGCAGAACGTGGGGGCCAGGTCAAGCTGGCCCACCGGATCGGTGACTACTGCCGGGGTGACCGGCCCGGCGGCCGGCGCGGGCCGCCATAGCAGCGGCAGCCGCATCAGCGCGTCCACGTGGAATGGCCCCTTGTAGGCGAACCCGTAGTCGCCCTGCATCTCGCCGTGGTCGGTGGTGAACACCACGTCCGTGTCGTCCAGCAGCCCGCGGTCGGCCAGGTGCGCGAGGATGCGGCCGCACGCCTCGTCGATGAGCTCGTTCATCACGTGCGTGCGCGCGTTGATCTCCCGTACCTGGTCGTGGGTGAGCTGCCGGGGGACGAAGGACATCGGACCGCCTTCGGCGTTGGCCCACCGCCCCTCGTAGTAAGCCAGCCAGTGCGCCGGCTTTCCGGCCAGGACCTTGCGCACCGCCTCGTCGGTGCCGGGGTGGCCGGGCGGCAGGTCCAGGTCGCGCCAGTCGACCCGGTTCATCTCCGATTGCGGCGGGTCCCACGGGTGGTGCGGGTCGGGGAAGCTGACCCAGCAGAAGAACGGGTCGCCGGCCGGGACCGTGCCGAGCCAGTCGATCGTGCGATCGGCGACCCAGTCGGTGTGGTAGAGCTCGCGCGGGATCAGGTTGTGCTTGGTCTCCGGGGCGCCGGTGTCGCCGCCGGGCTCGGCGCCGAGAATATTCGCATACGAGTGCAGGTACTCGGGGTGGCGCTCGGCCAGCCACCGGCCGTAATGGCCGATCTTGACTTTCCCGAACGCCGCGGCGTGCGCGGCCTGGATCGAATAGTCGAAGCCGCGCCAGTAGCCGGTGTCTCCGGTTGCCGCGCGGCGCGTCTCCGCATACCGGGCCTGCGGGTCGAAGGCCGGCTCGAAGTGCGCCTTGCCGATCAGGGCTGTCCGGTATCCCGCCTTGTCGCGCAGGTACCCGGCCACCGACGGGGCGTCGGACGGCAGCGGGATCCCGTTCGCGACGACACCGTGGGTCCGGACGTACTGACCGGTCAGCATCGTCGAACGGGCCGGCATGCAGACCGTGTTCTGGTTGTAGGCCCGCTCGTAGCGGTAGCCGCGCGCGGCCAGGCCGTCGAGCACCGGCGTCCTGGCGACGGTGTTGCCGTTGCAGCCAAGGGAGTCGTACCGCTGCTGGTCACTGGTGACGAACAAGATGTTCCGCGGCATGCTCAGACCGCCCCCGCCCGCGCGCCGGCTCGCTGCTCCCGGTCCAGCGGCAGCTCCGTGCAGCAGATCAGGACGGTACCGGCCAGCCCGCGTTCGCGGTGCTCAAGTGCCTGGCCGTAGGAGGTGGCGGTGACCATGTCGAGGAACGCCGCGCGCGAGGGATAGGCGACCAGCGCGACGGCGTCCCAGGTATCGGTGTCCGGATCGCCGATGACCAGGTGCCGCGCCGCCCCTATCCACATGATCCGCGCGCCGGCCTTCGCGAGGTGACGCGAGGCGATCTCCTCGTACCGGCCGTACTCCTGCGGAGCGTCGCTGAACCTCAGGAGGTTGAGCATGACGATCTCCCCGGTCACGTCGCTGCCGGCGATCTCGCTGATCTGCGCCTGTGTCGGGTTGATGCCGGTCCTTGTCACTTCGTCTCCTCGATGTCCTGTCCCTCGATGAAGGCCGCGATGACCGCGGCCAGCCGCGGGCCGGCGTCCTCCTGCAGGAAGTGGCCCGCGCCGGTGATGGTGATGCTCCGGGCGCCGGGGACCGACCGGAGGAAGGCGCGCTCGCCGCCAGCGGTGATCGGGTCCCCGTCGCTGAAGGCGGTCAGGAACGGGCGCCCGAAACCGGCGAGCACCTGCCACGCCCGGCGCTGATCAGCCGCGGCCGGGTCCTGCGGCGAGGCCGGGACCAGGGACGGGAACACCCGCGCACCGGCCTTGTACGTGTCGTCAGGGAACGGGGCGTCGTAGGCCGCGCGGACCTGCTCCGGCATCGGATTCGCGCAGCCCATCGAGACGATCGCGCCGACGTCGAAGTTCTGTGTCTCGGCGGCGAAGCGCAGCCAGGCTCCGAACGCCTGCGTCAGTTCCTGATCCCCGGTCGGCAGCCCGGTGTTGGCCACCACCACGCGGGCGAACCGGGCAGCATCCCCGGCCACCAGGCGCAGTCCGATCAGCCCGCCCCAGTCCTGGCCGAAGAACGTGATGTCGCGCAGGTCCAGGACGTCGAACAGGGCGGACTTCATCCACCCGACATGCGCCGCGTAGCTGTAATCGCCGGGCCCGGCGGGCTTGTCGGAGCGCCCGAACCCGGCCAGGTCGGGCGCGATCACCCGGTGCCCGCGCGCGACCAGCGGCGGGATCACGTGCCGGTACAGATAGGACCACGACGGCTCGCCGTGCATGAGCAGCACCGGCGGGCTGTCCGCCGGGCCCTCGTCGAGGTAATGAATCCGCAGCGTCTGCGGGTCATCTGGCGCAGCCGGCACCTCGGCGTACCGCGGCCGGAACGGCCAGTCCGGCAGGCCCGCGAACCGGTCGTCCGGAGTGCGGAGCAGTTTCACGGTCATCTCCCATTGCGGCGGAGTAAACTAGTTTCACACTCTATGCAATTTGTTGAGCCCGTCAAGAGGGCACAGCACGGTTCGCACAGTCAAGGGAGCGCCCATGAGCGATGCCGAGGACCGGCCCGACGGTCGCCGGACGCGCGGACGGCAGACCCAGGAGCGGATCGTCGATGCACTGCTCGCCCTGATCGAGGCGGGCGATCCCGCCCCGGCGAACGCGAGGATCGCCGAGCAGGCAGGCATCTCGGCCCGGCTGGTCTACCACCACTTCCAGGACCTCGAAGAGCTGTTCGGCGTCGCCGTCGAGCGGCGGACGGAGCAGATCCTCACCCGCTACCCGGCCCCGCCGCCCGGCGGGCCGCTTGAGACGCGCATCGCGGCGGTCGTTTCCCAGCGGGCCGGCCTGCTTGAGTGGGTGACGCCGGTCCGGCTGGCCGCGATGCGGATGGAACCCTGCTCCGCGCGGCTGCGCGAGGGCCGGGACAGCATGCTCGACGAGGCGAAACGTCAGCTGGCAGCGCTGTTCGCGCCTGAACTCGGCCCGCTGGCCGAAGCCGACCGCGCCATCATGCTCGCCGCGCTAGATGCGGCGACGTCCTGGGGCGCATGGCACCACCTGCGGCGCAGCCTGAGCATCGAAGATGCGCGCGCAGCGATGACCGTTTCGGTCACGGCCCTGCTCAACCAGGTGAGCTGAGAGCGCACCCGGCGCCCTGCAGGGTGCCAGTAGTCCGTCACGGCGACTGGCCTGGACCACCAGCATCTCGCTCACCTCAGCGAACGGCGGCGGAGCGGGCCGGGCGGCCGCGTTTCCCCGCTCGTGGCGGCCAGTTCCCGGACGTACCATTGAGGGCACGCAGCGCGGAGTCAAGGCGCGGGAGGCTGCGATGAGACTGCGAGCGCATCGCCGGAGCCTGGTGGTGTGGAACTCGTCCGCCGGCTCACCCGGCCGGGGCGGCAGCCCCGTACTCACACATTCCGGGCGGATCCCCAGGCGCCCAGAGGCGGAACTAGAACTGGCCGTCTTCTCGCACCCGGCCCAGCGGCGGCTCGCCAGCCAGGCCATCGCCCTTTGTGACAGACGGTTTCCGGGTTTCTTACGGCACTGGCTGCCGGGACCGGGCCGGTCTGGCCGGCTGCCGCGTTCGCGCAGGGCTTCACCGCGGCGGGAATGCCGGCCGGCCGCCGGCCAATACCCTGACCGCATGGCCACAATCAAGACCACGCCGGTCATCGCGGCCAGCACAGCGCCGGCGCTGGAGGTGACCACCGTCACCGAGGTGATCACCCGGCTCGCGGCCTGGCTGCGCCGGCTGCCACCGCCGCAGGAGCGTATCGACCGGCTCCTGGCCGAACTGGAGCAGCGATTCGCCGGACGAACCGAGCGGATCACTGCGGACGCGTGTGCCGAGATCGAGCGGGTCGCCTGGCCGTACTCGCGGCACCTGCTGCTGCAATACGACCGCGATGGCGCCGGCGAACCTGACGAGGAAGATCCAGGCTGGCCCGAACCGGACCCAGCGGCCATCTTGCCCCGCGCCGCCCAGGTCCGGCAGGTATCGCGGCTAGCGGGGGGTGCGTGCCTCATCCGCATCGACGGTTTCGAGTCACTGTCCATCGCCCAGCCGTACCTCGACGCAGCATTCGCACTGGCGCGTGGCGCCACGGGCATCGTGCTTGACCTGCGCTCCAATGCGGGCGGCTACCCGGAAACAGTCGCCTACGTCGCCGGGCGGCTCCTTGGCGACAAGGCGGTGCAGCTATCCGAGGTCACCTACCGCGACCACCGCCGGCAGTGGTGGACGCCTGACCTTCCGACCGGAACCGCGGTGCCGGCCGACATGCCGGTGGCGGTGCTGGTCAGCGGGCGGACGTTCTCCTCCGGTGAGGCGCTGGCATACCACCTCCAGGCCCGGGGCCGGGTCACGGTAGCGGGCGAGCGGACCCCCGGCGCTGCCGATCACGTTACCGACATACGACTGGCGGCGACCGTGACCGGCGAACTGCCGATCGGGTATTGCACCGACTCGGTCACCGGAACCAACTGGGAGGGCTGCGGAGTCGCGCCCCAGCTGGACTGCGCCGCGGACGACGCTATCGACGCTGCGCTGGCCCACCTGCCGGTACTGAAGCGGAGATAGGCCGATCTCCCCGAAGCGGCCCGCGAGGTCGCCCTGACCCTCGCAGCGTAGAGCACCTCACCCTCCGGCGCGGGAGTCATCCGAGTTCTACCGATAGGCAATCAGCATCTAAGCTCCCTTCCGGCTGGCTGGGAACTGGACGGCCGCGCTGGCTGTCTGACACAGACCAAGCCGAACACGTAGTCGGCGGCACACAAGTACCCGTCGTTCGGCGTGGTACGGCGCTTCCTCCTTGAGCGGGTCTGGTTTATCCCATCCGGCTCATGAACTGGTTCAGGTCGAAATAGTCCCGCCAGGCGCTGATCTTGCCGCTGTTGACCTCGAAGGTGCCCATGACCGGCAGCTCGACCGACTTGCCGGGGAGCTTGAAGACGTCCACCCGTTCTGTCATCACGACCGGGCCACTGGCGGCGATGTTGATGACGCGGAAATCGATGCTCTCGATGCCGAGCGGGCCAGGGCGCAGGACCGAGGTGATCGTCTGGGCGATGTTCTCCTTGCCGGTCACGGGCTCCAGCGGGATGTTGTGGTAAACGGCGTCCTCGGTGAAGAATGCGGCCAGCTCGGCTGCTCCCATGTCGTCGGACCACGCGGCGCAGAACCTGCGCACTACCTCGATCGGGCTTTCCATCTGGTTCCTCCTGTGGTCATCTTGCACGCATATTCGGCAGGGAGTCGTATCCCCGGATTGTCTGGCATGGGCGCTCGTTATGACGAACACCGCAGCGCATCGTGAGCACGCCCCTAGCTGACCCGGGCCGACGTCGCTCTTCCCCTCAGGGACCTGCTCGCTTGACTGCGCCCTCGTGATGCGAAACCTTCCAGCCCGCTGGGCCACCGGCCATCCGCTGACGTCGGCACAAACTCCAGGCGACGGCCAAGCCAGACGGTAACCACTCCGGCCTGCCGGCGCCCCGGGCCTACTCAGCGGGACGATGACGTTGCCCGGTCTTCGGCAGCCGGCACATGCGCCTCACGAGCATCACTGGCCGCTGCTCTCCTGCCCGCCTGGGGGCCGGTGGCCCCCCGGGTACCGTCTTGGGTACCCGGGGGCACACGCGCTCCATGCGAATGCGAGCGCTCCATGCGAATGCGAGCGGCGACGGGACCGGCGTACCGCTGGTCACTTCAGCATCACAGGCCCCCGGCGAAGCAGAAGACGTCACCACCTCGCGGATGATTGCCACAACATGCACGTCCCAGGGTCGGCATTGTGGCAACCATGACATAGTTGCGAAGGCACGGAGGATGGTGCTGTCAGCACTGCGGGGCCAAGGGCTGGTATCCCTCTTGCGTATCCGGGGGGCACCGACTCCGTTACCAGCCCGTGCGCTTACCGCGATCATCCAGAATAAATATGGGCCAGAGCCGTTCTGGCAGGAGCTTCGACCGGGTGATATACGGGTGATCATCCTCCGGGTTTGACTGGCTAGCCCGCATGATGGTGGTCATCCGCAGCCTTCGAACTGGGGTACGTGGGTGTCGAGCTGCAGCCTTGTTCTGCCGAACCACTTCTGCAGCAGGGCGGCCGCGGTGCCGTCCAGGTACATCTGGCTGATGGCCTTGTTGACGGCCTCGCAGCCGCTCAGGTCGCCCTTCCTGATGCCGATACCGTACCGCTCGTAGGAGAACGGCGCGTTCACGATCCGGACCGCGGTGCTCGAACGGGCGGCGTAACCAGCCAGGATCAGATCGTCGGTGGAGATGGCGTCGACCTTACGGTCCAGCAGCAGGGCGACGCATGCGCTGTAGCTCGCGGCCGGCGTCAGTGCCGCTGCGATGTTCAGCTCCTGCGTGACGCGCTTCCAGGAGTTGGAGCCGGTGACCGCGCACAGCCGCTTTCCCTTGAGGTCGTGCACGCTGCGGATCGCGGTGTCGCCGGCGCGGACCATGGTGTCCTGGTGGGCTACGTAGTACGGCCCGCCGAAGGTGACCTTCGTCTCGCGCTCAGGGGTGATCGAGTAGGTCGCGATCACCATATCGACCGAGCCGTTCTCCAGTACCGACTCCCGGGTCGCAGAAGTCACCGGCACGAAGGTGATGTGATCTGGTCGAACGCCCAGCCTGGCTGCGACGTAACGGGCGACGTCGACGTCGAATCCCGCGAACCGGCCGCCGGGCAACTGCTGTCCGAGCCCAGGCTGGTCAGCCTTCACCCCGATCCGCAGCGTCTGCTGGCCCACGATGGAGGCCGGGCCGGCGGCCGAGCACGCGACCAGCGACAGGCCAAGGGCGAGGGTCACCACGGCGCCGACCCAGCCGCCCGCCTTGACGCGCCCCCGGTTCACCGGTACTCCGCCAGCCGTGCCCAGACGCCGGCCACGACGAGGACGGCGGCGCCGAGGGCCGCGAGCGGCAGCAGGGCCGCCCAGTTCCCGAGAACGGACCGCCCGAGCTCGCGGTCGCCGGCCCGGATCGCCTGATCGAAGGTCGCGCGATGCTGGCCGATGAGGGAGACGACTGCCTGGTCATACTGATCGAAGTCGTACCCCGGGGAACCCGCCGTGCCGCCGGTGAGCAGCATGACCGCCTGACGGTCATGCCCCGCTCCCGCGAGCTGCCGGAGACGCTGATCGTCGGCCTGGAACTGCTGGAAGCGCGACAGGGCGGCGGTGACGGCGGGACCGGGATGGGCGCGTGCCTCGTCGCCGTAAAACCCGAGAAACCTCACGGCTTGCGGGTTCGCGCGGTATGCCTTCATGGATGCGCCGAGCGCGGTGTAGTACTCGCTCAGATCCGCCGACGCAACATAAAGGACGGTCTGCGACTTGTCCAGGTAGGCCAGCGAGTACGTATCGGCTCGTCCCGGGTCGAGCAGGAAGCGGCGCTCATCGGCGTGCAGGCTGTTGCTGATCGCCCGGGCCCGGGACATCGTCAGGATCGAATCGAACCCGTTGGTCTTGGCGGCTTGCAGGTGCGCCGCCTCGCCGGACAGCAGGCGGACCGCCGATACGGTGAGCACGAGCAGCCCGAGCGTCGCGACCGCCAGCGCGAAGTTCAGCCGCCGCCGGAAGCGTGCCGCGACGAAGAACTGCAAGGCCGCCAGCGCCGCGATCACGACCAGGCCTGCGAGTGCCACCCAGAGCCGGCCCGACAACACCGCGGATCGTTTCGCCATATACGCCTCGCGGACCGTGGCGCCGCCCTCCAGGGTGAGGTTGTACGCCGGCGGAAGCAGTTCCAGCGTCATCAGGTCGGTTGCCTGGCGGTACACGGCGATCACGTTGGCCGGTGGCGGGCCGGCCGGATGATGGGCCTGCTCGTCGAGGACCATCGCGCGGCTGGCAAGCCGCTCGTACTGCCCGAGCCCGTCCAGGATCGAGCGCACTGCTGCCTGGTCGGCAGGGTCACCAGCGGAGAGTTCCGCGGCCTGCAGCGCGGCCCGGTCGGCAACGGCACGGTCCTGACTGTAGCGACGGAGTTCCTGCTGGCGAGCGCCCGGACTGCTCTCGCGGCCGGTGAGCAGGATGCTGGCCACCTGGGAGTCCAGGTCGCCAAGGGCGAAGTACAGATCGCCGGTGGCGAGAACCTGCGGGCCGGCGTCATGCCCGATAACACGCAGACCGTCCCGTACGTTTCCGACAGCGATGCTGGCGACGAGGTAGAACCCGGCGATCACCAGCACCGCGACGGCAGCGAGCGCGCGGATACGCCCCGGCGTGGTCTGCAACCTCAGCCGGCCGAAGCGGTCGGCTGGCCGCCACCTGCGTGGCTCCCGGGACGTAGCTGTGACAAGCATCCTTCAGTGTCGACTCTGACGTTCACCTTCCACAAGCGCTTGCCCCACGACACGAACCGGCATCTGGCCAGGCCCCCGGCATCCCAGCCCACGAACGTCAGCACCAGCTGACCGGTTCAGAGACGCGGAAGGGTTAAGAATGCGCGCAGCGCCGCCCCTGGGCTAAGCCCGCCCTGGCGGGCATGATCGGAGGCTACGAGACGACAATCAGGTAGAGGCTGTCGGTGATGAACCAGAAACCGACGATCAGGCTTCCTGCGATGATCGCCTGGTCGGTATGGGAATCGATCCAGGTCCTGAACCTGGCCAGTAGCACCTGGGTCTGGGCGGGCCGGAAAACGGCGTAGATCTCCATGGCCAGGTAGGACGCTGAGGCCAGGACACAGAACCCGAACAGCGCCAGGTAGGTCTGCCAGCTGGACAGCTTGGCCTCGACGACCGTGGCCGCGCCCGCGCCGATCAGCACCCAGGGCTGCAGCGCGGGCGCCAGGCCCATGGCGAACCACGGGGACATGCTGTCCACTTGCGCCTGCCACTTCGGCGGCTTCTTGGGCGGCTTGGGCCGCCCCCTGGCCCGGATGTGCCGGACGCCGATCACGACCAGCACCACCCCCAGCGCGATCTTGGCCGCTAGCGCGGCCAGCGACGGGACCGTGGCCGGCTTGGGCGGGTTATTGCCGGTAGCCACGACCGTCACCGTGACCACGATGGCCAGGGACACCAGCCACCCGAACACGAACGCCGCGCCCTTGCGCACGCCCCGCGCCGAGGGCAGCACGACGAGGAAGGCGGTCAGCGGCAGCGGGCTGAGCGTGACCGCCAGGCCGATCAGCAGCAGGTTAAGGACCACGGCCTTCCCTCGGGCCTACTGATGGCTCGCATGGCGCCCCTCGGGGCGTTCACGGCGGATGCCCGCGAGATGACGCAGGCTGGCCCAGTTCACCGGCGGCTTCGGCGCGGGGACGCCCGGACGGTCCCGTGGCACCCAGACGCGCAGCGCGCCGGGGGAGATCGTGCAGATCACCGGCGTCGACATCATGATCGACTCACCGTCCACGCCGACCGGGATCTGAGGTGTGTCGGCGGTGATCTTGATCTGCTTGGCCGTCAGCACCTTCAGGCCGGCCGCGTGCCGGCCGCGGAGCAGGCCGGCGGCCTGCGCGGCGCTGCTGACCGTGACGCCGACGGCGCCGAGGATGCCGCGATCCAGCCGTGCGCGGCGGCCCAGGCCGGCGATGTCCCCCGTGCCGTACGGATTGTTGGCTATCAGCAGTGCTTGCGGCCCGTCGATCTGGGTGCCGTCGGCCTGCGCGGACAGCCGTGCCCCGCGGTGGCCTCCCAGCAGGTCCGGGAGCGTGTTCAGCGTCGTGTTCCGCTTGTCGTCGCGGTAGGCCGGGCTCTGGACGATCTCAGCGTACGCGCCGAAGGACGCGTTGTTGACGAACGTCTGGCCGTTGATCACCCCGAGGTCGACCCGCAGTTCGACCCCATCGGACAGGGCGGCCAGGCAGGCTGACGGGTCCTCCCGGTCCAGCCCCAGGTCGAGAGCGAAATGATTACGGGTACCCGCGCTGATCACCACGAACGGGAGGCCGTGCTCGGCGGCGATGCCGGCCACCAGCGCCTGCGTGCCGTCACCGCCGGCCACCCCGAGCAGGTCGGCGCCGCTGGCCACCGCCTGGCGGGCCACCTCGGCGACGTCGACCGGCTCGGGGCCGCCAAACAGGAACACCTCGGCGCCGAGGGCTTCGGCCTTGCGCTTCAGGTCGAACTTCTCGACCTTCCCGCCGCCGGACCTGGGGTTCATGATCAGGTACGGATGCCGGGCAGGGGGTGTGGCCGGGTGCTCGGGCATCCGCCATTCCGGCTGATCCCCGGCCAGGGCCAGGCGCGCGGTCAGGCCCGCGAGCAGCCAGGCCGCGGCGGCCACGATCGCCACCCACAGCAGGTTCCTGAACGCGTACACCACGATCACCGCGACCGGTGCCAGCACGAAGACGGCCAGCGCCAGCCAGCGCAAGACACCCCGCCGGGACAGGAAAACGTACGCAGCGGCCAGGGTCACGACCGCGGCGGCCAGGCCCACGGCTAGCATGGCCAGGCTCTTCAGCCCGGCGAAGACCACCACGATCACGATCGCCAGGCCCGCGAGCAAGAAGCTCAGGCGCGCCAGCCACCGCTGAGCGGAGGTGCCTGACACACTCTGACGGCCCGCCTCCGGCGTCACCGCCGACCCCGGCCAGCCAGGCCACGGGAAGGCACAGTCTTGTCCATTGCCCGATTGTCAGATTCCGGCGATCCCTGTCGCGTCACCCAGCCAGGGTGAATTTACGATGAACCAGGCGGTAACCAGGCATGTCTGCCTGGTGAACGGGCCTCGGGCGAAGCCGCCCGGGCCGGGGTGATGGCGCAGACCCAGGTACCAGTCACTCGTCGGTGTTCTGCTCTACCGGGGAGGGTTTGGCGGGTTGCCCGGGCTTTGCGGGGATGTCCTCATCGCTGGAAGCGAAGGCGTCGGCGAGACGAAGCGATCGCACCGGGGGAGGCAACGGGGGCAGGGCACCCTCGACCAGGGCGGAGGCCGCACCGCCGCGGACCAGGCGGCCGATCGGCCCCGGGTCCTCGGCCAGCACCGGTCCCGCGCAGGCGCCGACGACGATGCAGATGGCGGCGCCGGAAAACCAGGAGACCAGGGCGAGCGCCACCCCGAAGATGCCGTACTGGTGATTGTTGCTCGTCACGTTGTTCGGCATCCACAGCGTCGACGACAGCGCATAGGCAGACAGGGCGACCGCCGTGATCAGGCCACTGGGAAGCAGAACCCGAAGCCGTACCTGCCCCTTGAGCATCAGCCAGGCAGTGAACCACCAGATGGCAGTGGACAAGGCCAGCGCCACGACGACGAATGGGGCTATCCCCACGTCGCCCGCCAAGACGTTGCGCGCGCCACCCAGCAGCGCCATGTAGGCGAGGAATGCCGCCACCCAGGCGACCCCCCGGACGTAGTTGCCGGTGGCCTTCCCTCCGGGGGGCCGGCGCCAGGCGCGGAGGTAGGCGCGCCGCAGCGCAGTCGTGAACGAACTGGCGTAGAAGACCGCCAGGACCAGGCCGAGCAGGCCGGTGGCCCGGCGGATGTCCGCCGCGGAGGCGAACGCCTGCCTGACCGTGACCAGTGAACCGCCCGTGATGCCGAGGCGATGAGTCAGCGTGGTGAAGATGGACATGCGCAGGTGCCCGGGCACGAAGGCGGCGACGACGATGATGAGCGGGAAGAACGAGATGAACGCCTTACCCGCCAGGGCGATACTGCGGTCGATGAACTCTGTCTCGAGCATCCGGTCCCATACTTTCCACAGCAACGTCTGCTCAGCCCAGCCGCGGATGGCCTGGACCCGGCCCCGGACCTTCTCAAACGCGCCCCGGCTGGTCCTTTCGGTGCCCGACTCGGCCATGACCCCGCCCCTAGTTCCGACAGATCCCGACCCGCTTGCAGCGTACGCCGATATCTGTTCCGTCACCGGGCCAGTCTCGAGGATCAGCACTCCCAGGGAAAGGTAGCCGCCCGGTATGGGCGGGCTTGGCTTACAGTCCGCAGGACGCTGATCAGATCTGGATGGCCGGCGTGGCGTGGCGTAGCGGGCCCGTGATCGCTGCCGGGGCGCTGTGCCGGGCAGGTCGGCCGCCAGGTGGTGCGGCTGCTGGCCGGTGAGCAGGCGGATCAGGTCATCGCGCTGTCCCGGCGACCGCTGCCGTCCGGGCACTGGCCGGTCGGCGTCAGCGGGCGGGCCGCCGACTACGCCGACCCACAGGCTCTCAGCACCGCCCTGCGCGGTGCCGACACGCTGGTGTTCGTCTCGAGCGACGGCCCGGTGGCGCAGGTCATGGCCCACCATCACAACGTGATCCGCGCAGCCCGCGCGAGCGGGGTTGCTCACATTGTCGCGCTGAGCGGCCTGGACGCGGATCCCTGCTCGCCGTTCTGCTACGCGGCCAGCTACGGGTACACCGAGCGGCTGCTCGCCGAGAGCGGGTGCCTGGTCTCCATCGCCCGGGCATCGATCTACAGCGAGTTCTTCACCGGGTTCCTGGCCCGCGCCCGCCCCAGCGGCCAGGTCCGCCAGCGGCCGCCACGACATCACCGGCCCGGAGTCCCTCGACCTGACTGCCGCGACAGCCCTGGCAGGACGCGAGTGGGGCACCGCGCTGGAGTACGCCGATATCACGCCCGCCGAGCACTGCGCGGAGATGGCTATCGCCGGGGAGGATCCCTGGTGGATCTACGCCTACTCGACGATGTTCGCCTCGATCCGGGAACAACGCTGGGCGGCAGTCTCCGATGAGGTCCGCCGCCTGACCGGATGCCCGCCCGCGCCAGTCCGCGAAACACTCGCTAGTTGCAAGACGGCTGACACCGGTGATCAGCACGGCGATGGATCATGACATCGACTCGGCCGCCGCCGCCAGCAACGGCTGGGTCACCGGTTCCGCCGGTACCGGTGGCGAGCGTGACTGTCGAGCTGCCGGGCGTAGGTGAGCCGGAACTGACCATCCGCCCCGATCACCCGGTGACCTGGTGTCTTGTGGCGGCGGTCTTCCTGTTCGGGCGCCACCGTGCGATGGTTGACACGCCAAGGTCCGTACCTCGGGCAGCACCTGGCTGGTCAGGTCCGGGCAGTCGCGGCTATTGATCAGCCGTGTAAAGGGGAGGAACAGTAATGGTGCATCCCGACGAGAACCTGGCGAGTCTTGGTTCTTTCCTCGAGCGCTCGGCCGCCGCCCACCCCGGCCATCCCGTGATCCGGCTGGATGATTTCGTGCTCAGCTACGCTGAGCTGCGCGAGGCGGCCGGACGGATGAGCACGCTGCTGTCCGCGGCGGGAGTGGAACCCGGGGACCGGGTAGGGATCATGCTGCCGAACGTCCCGGCGTTCCCCATCGCCTTCTACGGCGCGCTGGCCGCCGGGGCCGTCGTCGTACCGATGAACCCGCTGTTCAAAAGCCGGGAGATCGGCTACTACCTGAGCGACTCCGGGGCCAAGGTGCTGCTGGCCTGGAACACCGCGGCCGGCGAGGCGGCCAAGGGCGCCACCGACGCCGGCGCCCAGGTCCTGGTCGCCGAGACCGCCGACCTGAGCGACCTGCTGGCCGGGCACGCCCCCGCCACCGGATCATCCGACCGGGGCGGCGAGGACGACGCGGTCATCCTGTACACCTCGGGGACCACCGGCAAGCCGAAGGGCGCCCAGCTCACCCACGCCAACATGACCAGCAACGCCGACATCGTCACGCGAACCCTGCTGCGGAACGGCACCGACGACGTGACGATGGGCTGCCTGCCGCTGTTCCACGTCTTCGGCCTGACCTGCGGGCTGAACGCGACGGTGGCGGCGGGCGGCACGCTGACGCTGCTGCCCAGGTTCGACGGGGCCAAGGCGCTCGAGATCATCCAGCGCGACGCGGTGACGATCTTCGAGGGCGTGCCGACCATGTACGCCGCCATGCTGCACTCCCCCGGCGGCGACCCGGCGCAGGCCGCCACGCTGCGGACCTGCGTCTCCGGCGGCGCCTCGCTGCCGCTGGAGATCCTGCGCGGGTTCGAGGAGAAGTTCGACTGCGTCATCCTGGAGGGCTACGGGCTGTCGGAGACCTCACCGGTCGCGTCGTTCAACCTCCCGGACCGCCCCCGTAAGCCAGGCTCGATCGGCGTCCCGGTCGAGGGCGTGCAGATGCGCCTGGTCGACGACCTGGGACGGCCCGCGCCGGAGGGAGAGATCGGCGAGATCGCCATCAAGGGCCCCAACGTGATGAAGGGCTACCTGGGCAAGCCCGAGGCCACCGCCGAGGCGATCACCGACGGCTGGTTCCGCACCGGGGACCTGGCCAAGGTCGACGAGGACGGCTACTTCTACATCGTCGACCGCAAGAAGGACCTGATCATCAGGGGCGGCTACAACGTCTACCCGCGCGAGATCGAGGAAGTCCTGCACGAGCACCCGGCGGTGGCCGAGGTGGCCGTGATCGGAATCCCGCACGACAGCCTCGGCGAGGAGGTCGGCGCGGCCGTGGCGCTGAAGCCGGACGCCAGCGCGACCCCGGAGGAACTGCGCGCGTTCGCCCGCGACAAGATCGCCGCGTACAAGTACCCGCGGCAGGTCTGGCTGGTCGGCGAACTGCCCAAGGGCCCGACCGGGAAGATCCTGCGGCGCGAGGTCAAGCCGCCCGCGGACGCCAGCTGACCCAGGCACCCGGATATCAGGGGGCGGGGCAGGCGCC